>OGNB01001770.1_pt1 | contig 11604 bp, 7 predicted proteins | sample 1573301 | NCBI WGS metagenome assembly OGNB01 (sample SAMEA2581914, study PRJEB24529) | metagenome | biome: Human gut stool | place: China | collected 2011
TCACTTACCTATGTGTTGAGCTTCTCCACTTACCGATGTGCTGAACCCGCACCTATTTGCCGCCCCTGCAAGGGTGGGGAGGGGTTGTTTGCGAATGCGGAATTTGCAAGGGCGGACAAACAAAATATATCTTCGCGGCAAACTGTTTCCGAGAAGCCGAACAATCACGAAAAAATATACATATTCGGCAAAAAATGCATTATTTCAGCATTTTTTCTTCAGCTTTCCGCAAAAAAAAACAACAAAGATTATATCAAAACTCTTGACACGGAACAAAATGCAGATTATACTATAATGGATTGGGTGTATTGACCTTTCAATGCATCACTGTCAAAATACCATCAGGAGGAAAAAACATGAAGAAATCATTCAAAGGCTTTCTTGCGTGCCTGCTCGCGCTGATCATGGTCATCCCCATGTTCACCGTTGCAAATGCGGACCAAATGTCCACCTTTAACGGCACCCTTCAGGCCCGCGAAACCGCTTCCGTTGATGTTTCCCGCATCAGGAACAGCGGCATCGATATGACTGCGGACGTTGCAGTCAAGGAACAGCGCAATCCCGAGGATATCGTTACCATTCTGGTCGAACTCGAAGCCGCTCCCGCAGCGGAGGTTTGCGAAGATCTCAAAGCAGCAGGCGATTATCGTGAGCAGCTCAACGCTTCCCACAAGACCGCAGCCGCTATGATCAACGAAAAGCTCGGCACCGAAATCGTTATTAAGCACAACTACTCCGTTGTGTTCAACGGTTTCGCATTCGAAGGCGAATATCGCCTCATCGACGAGATCAACAAGCTCGACGGTGTTCGTGCATTCGTTGATATGGAATGGGAAAGCCCCAACCTCTTCAACACCACCACCCAGGTCGGCGCTGTTGATGCATGGGCTCTCGACTACTCCGGTGAGGGCACCGTTGTTGCTATCCTCGACACCGGCTGCAAAGTCGATCACCCCGCTTTCTCCGTTGAACCTTCCAACGTAAAGTTCACCCGCGACAACATTGCTTCCATCATCGCAAGCGGCGAGCTCCAGGGCTCCGGTTCCCAGATGAATGTTAACAGCATCTATGTCAGCGGCAAGATCCCCTTCCGTTGGAACTACTACGGCAACAATGCAGACGTAAGCCATAGGTCCAGTGACCACGGCACCCACGTTGCGGGTATCGCAGCAGGTAACGGCGGCGAGATCCAGGGCGTTGCAAAGGATGCACAGCTCGCAGCAATGCAGGTCTTCGCACCCACCGGCGGCGCAAGCTGGTCCACCATCATCCTTGCAGTTGAAGACTGCGCGGTTCTCGGCGTTGATTCCGCAAACCTGTCCCTCGGTTCTCCCTGCGGTCAGGAAAGCTACTATGACGCTTCCTATGCAGAAGTTTTCGAGCGCGTAACCGCTCTCGGCGTTAACTTTGCAATGGCAGCCGGCAACGACTACGATGCTTCCATGAACAACGCATGGGGCAGCAGCGACATCACCACCGGTACCTGGGGTAATGACGGCTACAACCTCGTTTCCAACCCCGATTACGGTGTTGTAGGTTCCCCCTCCACCTGGCCCGCAAGTCTCTCCGTTGCTTCCGTAAAGAACAGCAAGACCCAGGGTTACTACATCAGCGTTGAAGGCGTTAACTACGGCTACACCGAAAACGCAGACAACCCCGTTAAGATGCGTCAGGCTCTCGGCGGACAGACCGTTGAATACGTTATGGTTCCCGGCGTCGGCACCGTTGAAGACTTCGCACAGGTCAACGTACAGGGCAAGATCGCTCTCGTACAGCGCGGCGAAATCAACTTCACCGATAAGGCTGCAAACGCAGAAGCTGCCGGTGCGGTTGCCTGTGTTGTTTACAACAACCAGGACGACGCGGTTAACATGGTTGCTTACGAAGGCGGCCATATCCCCCATGTCTTCATCAGCAAAGAAGCAGGTGCAGCTCTTGCGGCAGCATCCGATAAGCACGCATTTGTCGGCAACGAAATGGGCATTTCCGATTCTGTCGGCGGCAACATGCCTTCCGAATTCTCCAGCCGCGGTGTAACTGCCACCTTCGGCATCAAGCCCGAGATCACCGCCCCCGGCGGCCAGATCTACTCCGCAACCGATCCCAGCATCTCCGGTGCTCTCTACCAGGCATGGGACGGCACCTCCATGGCAACTCCCCATGTTGCAGGCGGTATGGCAATCGTAACTCAGTATGTTGAGGACAACTTCCCCGGTCTCAGCACCAGGGAGCGTCAGGCAATGGTCGATCGCATCCTCATGAGCACCGCAACCCCCGTTATCGAAGCAGGCGGCACCTATGCTGCTGTTATGGATCAGGGCGCAGGCGAAATGAACCTTGCAAAGGCTGTTACCACCAAGGCATACCTCACCGCAGAAGGTACCTACAGCAACCGTCCGAAGCTTGAACTCGGCGACGATCCCGAGAAGACCGGTGTTTACACCCTCACCTTCACCGTTCATAACTTCGGCACCACTGCTCTTAACTACACCATCGATCCTTCCGTCCTCCTTGAAGACATCGGTCTGCTCGGCTACATGGACGAAGCTCAGGAACTCCCCGTCATCATTTACACCGGCGAAAGCTGGGATATCGCTGCTGAAGGCGACGAAGTCCTCCTCGGCGACGTAAACGGCAACGGCACCGTTGAAATTGCAGACGCTGTTAAGATTGCACGTCATGCTCTCGAACTCGAATCCTACGACGAAACTGTTTGCGACGTAAACGGCAACGGCGTTGTAGAAATCGCAGACGCTCTCCTTGCAGTGCGCGTTGCAAAGGAGCTTGCGGAACCCACTTACACCTCCGCAGGTTATGTAAGAGTTGACAAGCCCGACGTTGTTACCGTCCCCGCAGGCGGCGAAACCGAAGTCACCGTAACTCTCAACCTGACCGACAACTGCAAAGAATACCTTGATGAGTACTACACCTCCGGCGCAATCGTAAACGGTTACATCGAGCTGATGCCCGTTTCCGAAGCTGACGGCGTAAGCCTCACCATCCCGTTCCTCACCTACTACGGCGACTGGAACTATGCAGCAACCGTTGACCGCGGATATTACTATGAGCAATATCCCTTCAACTCCAACAACTACGCCAACACCGTCGGCTTCAAGAAGGGCAGCCAGAAGCTCCAGCGGCTCGGCGAAATCCCCTTCTTCGACAATGAAGATGACAAGCCCGCTCTGTATGAGTACTATCTTGCAGATCGCAACGCTATCAGCCCCAACGGCGACGGTCTCCTCGACACCATCAACCTGATGTACATGGGTCTGCTCCGTAATTCGGAAGTTCGCTACGTTGTTCTCGACACCAACGGCAACGAACTCGGCGTTATCGCTGACTACGGTGTATGCACCAAGGGCTTCTGGGACACCGACACCCGCGACCAGCTCGGCGTCACCTACGGTCAGTTCCCCGGCAACTACAACTTCAGTCAGTACAACAGGTCCGACCTTATCGTACGCATTGAAGCTAAGCTCGACAACAACGGTATGCACACCACCAACGCATTCTCCGAAGAAGCGAGCGAAAACTGGAAGTGGGATATCCCCCTCCATATCGACACTCAGGCTCCTTCCGTAAGCAACTTCAGTGCTGCAAACGGCAAGTTCACCTTCAACGTAACCGATGAGCATTACGTTGCATACGTTGGCGTATTCACCAACAACGACGGCAACCTCGGCAACTGCCAGGGCGAAATCGCTGTTATGGAAACTCAGCGCGGCGCAACCACCGCAATCGAGCTCAACGGTGAAGCCAACAACTTCGTTGTTACTTACGACTACGCAGGCAACATCGCAGTTTACCTCTGGAACGGCAGCACCCTCAGCCCCGTTGAGGTTGACCCCAACCCCCAGCCTGTCGGCAACTACTCCGATGCATACATCTACTCCTACGGTCTCAACCTCATGCAGAAGCGGTGGCTCTTCTTCGAGTCCAACGATCCCATGAATGCTGTTTATGAGGGCGAGGAAGCACCCAACGGCGAAAGCATCTCAGCAGCAGGTTATGATGCGAACAACGGCGTTGTTTACGGCCTTGAAGCGTCCGGCAAACTCTATCGCTACAGCGGAATCAACCCCCAGAGCGGTAAGCTCACCGGCAGGACCCAGGTTGCAACCGTTGCAGGCGCAGACGGCATCAACGAAATGGCATTCAACAATGCAGACGGTCAGCTCTACGCAATCAGCGGTGCGGCAAACCTGATGACTGTTGATGTCAACACCGGTGCAGTTACCGAAATCGGTCAGTTTGGCAGCGGCGTTGTCGCAATGGACTTTGATTCCAACGGCACCCTCTGGATCGTTGACCTCTACGGCGCACTTTGCAGCGTAAACCTCAACACCGGCGCTATCACTCAGGTTGCAGAAACCGGCATCAGCGCACTCGCAGGCCAGAACTTCTACAATCAGAGCGGCTGCCTGTTTGAGAACACCTTCTATTGGGCAGCAATTCCCGGCGCGGGCGCAAACGCAAAGACCCTTGTCAGGTTTGATGTTACCAACGGTGCATTCGAAGAACTCGGCAAGATCGCGGACGGCACCAACGGTCTCCAGACCACCGGTATGTTTGCACTCCCCAAGAGCAACGCAAGCATTGCAGCTGACAAGCTCAACAACGTTTCCATCGCTGACTGAGTTTAAGCTCAGCCGGACTGAGCACGGCTCGGCCCGAATGCAAACACATTAACAAGGGGCGGCACTGCTTCGGCGGCGCCGCCTTTTTGATAACCCGAACCCGCTGTCGATGTGAACATTGACTTGAAACATGAAATGTGCATGAAACAAGGCAAATCGGCTCGAATTGCGGCAGAATTATGCCTTTGCCCCAAAAAATCAACATAATGTTCATTTTTTTACACGAAAACACGGTTGACAAAACGCTCTGCGTGCATTAAAATAATAACTGTCATCAAAACATCTAAGAAGCTTGTTGATTCTTAAATGTGTAACCCTCCTATATTTTTTCTGTGAAGCGGAGCAGCTCCCCAAGCTCCGCTTCAAACTTTTTTAATCGAAAGTAATTCTGCGGCGGAGCTCGCTCCGCTTCACGCTTTTTTATTCGAACACGGAGAAGTCATCGGGCGGAGCTCGCTCCGCTTCAAACTTTTATTTAACCGAAAGTAATTTTGCGGCGGAGCTCGCTCCGCTTCAAACTTTTTTTAATCAAAAGGAAATTCTGTGGCGGAGCTCGCTCCGCTTCAAACTTTTATTTAACCGAAAGGTAATTCTGCAGCGGAGCTCGCTCCGCTTCATGCTTTTTTCCGAAATAAAAAAGTGCAATTACGGCGGAGCTCGCTCCGCTTCATGCTTTTATTGGGCTGATAAATATTTCGACAGAAAAAATGCTTCGATTTGATAATTGCCCCTTGCTGTTTCTTCGAATATCTGGTAAAATGATAATAACAAATATATTTGAACCGCATTCAAAGGGTGCAGCCGCATTCCGATAATGCGGGACAATCCATTTGCAGCAGGAGGTTGATTGTATATGCCCGCGAAAAAAATCGTTGCGATGCTGCTTGCAGGCGGTCAGGGAAGCCGTTTGGGTGAGCTTACAAAAAGCATGGCAAAACCCGCCGTTCCGTTCGGCGGGAAATACAGAATTATAGACTTTCCGCTCTCAAACTGTGTGAATTCGGATATCGACACCGTTGGTGTGCTGACGCAATATGAGCCGCTTGCGCTGAACGCGTATCTCGGGAACGGACAAGCATGGGATTTGGACAGAAATAACGGCGGCGTGTTTGTTCTGCCTCCTTATGCAAGCAACAGCGGCGGCAGGTGGTATTCCGGCACGGCGGATGCGATTTATCAAAACACACCTTTTATTGACCAATACAACCCCGAATATGTCCTTATTCTTTCGGGCGACCATATCTACAAGATGAACTATGCGCAGATGCTTCGCAATCATATAAAAAACAATGCAGATGCAACCATTGCCGTTTTGACCGTCCCGATCGCAGAAGCTTCCCGCTTCGGCATTATGAACACCGATGAGGAAGGCAGAATCACCGAATTTGAAGAAAAACCGAAAATTCCGCGCAGCAATAAAGCGTCCATGGGTATTTATATCTTCAATTGGAGCATTCTGAAAAAGTTTCTGGCAGAGGACGCCGCAAACCCGGATTCCTCCAACGACTTCGGAAAGAACGTCATTCCGGCAATGATAGACAGCGGCTGCCGCATGTTTGCATGGGACTTTTCCGGATACTGGAAGGATGTCGGAACGATTGCAAGCCTTTGGGAGGCAAACATGGATTTGCTCGGCACAAATCCTGTTTTCAATCTGTACGATAAGGAATGGCGTATATATTCAAAAAGTCCGATTATGCCGCCGCATTATGCGGGCGCGGATGCGGTCATTTCAAACAGCCTTGTTACAGAGGGCTGCGTTGTGCACGGCCTTGTGCGGCACAGCGTGCTTTATGCGGGCGTTCGCATCGAACCCGGCGCGGTCGTGGAGGATTCAATTATAATGCCCAACTCCGTGATTGAGCGCGGCGCGGTCGTTCAAAAAACAATTGTGGGTGAAAATGCGATTGTCGGCGCAAAAGCTCGGGTCGGCTGCGAAAAACTTGATACCGATGCCGACTACGACACAAAACTTACCGGCGACATAACCCTTGTTGCAAGTGCCGTTCGTGTTGCGGACGGGCTGCGGATTCCAAAGGGCATGGTCTACAACTGCGGAAAAGGGGGCGGATTCAATGAATAACAGCATGTTCGGCTTGATTTACACGGGCGAGGCGAATGCGCAGCTTCGCGAATTGACGTTTTCGCGCTCGGTTGCAGCCGTTCCGTTCGGCGGACGTTACCGTGCCATCGATTTTATGCTTTCCGATATTGTGAACACGGGCATTTCAAACGTCGGCATAATCACTCAAAGAAATTATCACTCTCTGATGGATCACCTCGGCAGCGGAAAGGAATGGGATCTCCACCGCAAAAGGGACGGTCTGTTTATCCTTCCACCCTTTGTAACGCGGGATAATACCGGCGTTTACAGGGGAACGGTCGATGCAATTCGTTCCGTAATGGGCTATATTCGCCGCAGTGCGCAGAAATATGTCATTCTGACCGGGAGCCACACTCTCTACAACACAACATATGACAAAATGCTCCGACAGCACATTGAAACGGGCGCGGATATAACGATTATGTATAACGAGGAGCATGAGTTCAACAGGGCGGAACAATACGATGACCTGCGCCTCACGATTAACGAAAACGGCAGGATCACCGACCTTGCGCTCAATCCTTATATGCCGGACAGCCCGTTCATGGGCTGTGATGCATACATAATGGAAAAGACTCTGCTGGAATACCTTGTTGAGGATGCGGCCGCACACGGCGAGTTTGATTTCATGCAGGATGTTCTTATCAAAAATGTGAATAAATACAGGTTCTGCGGCTGGAAGTACAACGGCTATGTTGCAAGATTGAACTCCGTCGATGCATTTTATAAGCATAATCTTGCGCTGCTTCAGCCCGCTGTGCAGCAGGATTTGTTCAATTCCGCGCACCCGATTTATACAAAAGTCAAGGATGAGGTGCCCGCGAATTACTGCGGCAGCGGCAGTGCGCGCAACAGCGTTATTGCGGACGGCTGCATTATCGAGGGTGAAGTCGAAAATTCCGTGCTTTTCCGCGGAGTTCATGTCGGCAAGGGTGCAAAAGTCAAAAACTGCATACTGATGCAAGCCACCTATATCGGGGATAACAGCGAGCTGTCTTATATGGTGCTTGATAAGGGCGTTATAGTTTTGAACGGCAGACGTTTGAGCGGGCATGAGAATTATCCCGTCATTCTGCGAAAAGGCGTCACTGTATAATGCCGCGAACGAAGCGGGCGGGGCAAAAGCTTCCCAAAGCGGGGGCGTCGGAGCAAAGTTTTGCGTTCGGTCGGAGCAGAACGGATATAGGCGTGAAAAATGCTTATTTCCAAAGTATATTTTCAAATAAGTGTTGACAATATTTGTCTGTGGATTTATGATACAACTGAGCGGAGGGAGAAAAGCCTCCCGAGCCGCCTGTTACCAAAGCCGCAGCGGATGCGGTGCGCCCGATGTGGCTGCACATGCGTTTTCGGCACCACGCCGGCGGCATGAACTCGCCGCCAGTGCGGTAATTAAAAAACATTATTTTTTGGAGGATTTTATAGAATGAACGCTTACATTCAGGAAATTCTTGCGAAGGTTCAGCAGCGCGATGCGCACGAACCCGAGTTTCTTCAGACTGTTGAAGAGGTTCTCAAATCCCTTGAACCCGTTATCGAAAAGCATCCCGAGTATCAGGAAGCCGGTCTTCTTGAGCGTCTCGTAGAGCCGGAGCGCGTTATCGAATTCCGCGTACCTTGGACCGACCGTGACGGCAAAGTTCAGGTAAACCGTGGCTTCCGCGTTCAGTTCAACAGCGCGATCGGACCCTACAAGGGCGGTCTCCGTTTCCAGGGCAATGTTAACCTTTCCATCATGAAGTTCCTCGGCTTTGAGCAGACCTTCAAAAACAGCCTCACCAGCCTTCCCATGGGCGGCGGTAAGGGCGGTTCCGACTTCGATCCCAAAGGCAAGACCGATAAGGAAATCATGGATTTCTGCCAGAGCTTCATGACCGAGCTCTGCCGTCATATCGGACCCAGCATCGATGTTCCCGCAGGTGATATGGGTGTCGGAGGCCGTGAAATCGGCTATCTCTTCGGCCAGTACAAGAGGATCCGCGGCGCATACGAAAACGGCGTTCTCACCGGCAAAGGTCTCTCCTTCGGCGGTTCCCTCATCCGTCCCGAAGCAACCGGTTTCGGTGCTGTTTACTACCTCTGCGAAGTTCTCAAGCATGAGAACGACACCATCGAAGGCAAGACCGTTGCAGTATCCGGCTTCGGTAATGTTGCTTGGGGTGTTACCAAGAAGGTTGCGGAACTCGGCGGCAAGGTTGTTACCCTCTCCGGCCCCGATGGCTACATCTACGATCCCAACGGCGTTGTAACCGAAGAAAAGATCAACTACATGCTCGAAATGAATGCAAGCCGCCGCAATCGCGTGCAGGACTATGCAGACAAGTTCGGTGTTGAATTCTTCCCCGGCGAAAAGCCCTTCGGCCGCAAGGTCGATATCGTCATGCCCTGCGCAATGCAGAATGACGTTCATATGGAATCCGCAGAGAAGATCGTTGCAAACGGCATCAAGTACTATATCGAAGTTGCTAACATGCCCACCACCAACGATGCTCTCTACTTCATGATGGATCAGCCCGGCATGATCGTTGCTCCCTCCAAGGCAGTTAACGCAGGCGGCGTTGCAGTTTCCGGCCTCGAAATGAGCCAGAACGCAGAGCGTCTTGCTTGGACCGCAGAGGAAGTTGACGCAAAGCTCAGGCACATCATGGTCAACATCCACAAGGCATCCATGGAAGCAGCAGAAGAATGCGGCCTTGGCTACAACCTCGTAGCAGGTGCAAACATCGCCGGCTTCAAGAAGGTTGCTGATGCTATGATGGCTCAGGGCATCTGCTAATCATCGATTAACATTTGTTGATTAACCTCAAATAAAGGTCGGGGAATCGCTGTACGGCGATTCCCCGATTAATTCTTTTAGAAAAATCCCCCCTGATTTTAAGGGAATTCTTGTTTTCGGTTATCTTCATAAAAACAAACGTGGATTCGAGCTTTCGCAAAAGTGCGAATTATTTGCAGACTTTACAAAGGCATTCATCTGCTGTTTGCGGCAAAATCGATACTATTCGTTTCGGCAAGGCCGTCGGCAGCACCACAAACCTAAATCACAAGTAAAACCCCAAAAGGAGAAAAAACATGGAACTTTCAACGCTTATTAAGGGTGCTGAGATCGGGGACCTTATCGTTCGTCTTATTGCGATCTGGAACGCCGATCACCCCAATGTCGCTATGGCAAAGGAAACTTATATCAACGCGATAAAAGAAAGAATTCCGCAGGCGAACCTTGACGTGTCGGACAGTCGCAAGCTTTCAAACAGCGTTGAGGAGTATTTGAAGGCCAACGACCCCGAGCTGTATGCGGCAACGAAAATCGGCGTTGCTCTTGAACTGCCCGAGACTATCGGCTCGCAGGGAACTGCCCTTTTGCGCGTTGCGGCGACGGCAACACTGTCCTCGGTTCCGGATTCGATACTGAGCGACAAGGATGCGGCCGCTGAAATCATCGTTTCCGATTGTAGAAAACTGATCAAAATTGCGGAGATATTCAAGCTGATGCGGAAATAATGTGCGCCTAAAATATATCTGTAATTTCGACCGAAAAATCGAAAAAAACTATTGACAGGCTCAAAACAAGCGGTTATAATTATTCGGCAAATGAATATCCGCCATAGACAGCAGGTGCGCGGGCAAGATGCTTCGGCATCGGCCGTCCAAGCTTAATCTCCTGCCGAGGTAGAGACAAAATAGTTATTTCATCAGTTATTGCAGCAGCGGCTTTCGGTTTTTATGCTAAAGCACTTTGCGTTTTGCATTAAATCGGGGCAGTGCTTAAAATGATTGTTCGGCTATCCTCTGTCCCCCTGTCCTATGGCATGGGGGATATTTGTTTGAAACTGTGACAAGGAGGAATTTTCCATGGCAAATGCTTCTATTCTTGCAATGAAGGAGCAGCACGTTGCGGAGATCAAAGATCGTCTCACAAGGGCTCAGTCCGTTGTTATGTTCGATTACCGCGGTCTTACCGTTGACGAGGTGACTGCACTCCGTGTCGAAATGCGCAAAGCAGGTGTTGAGTACATCGTTCTCAAAAACACCATGGTCGAAAGAGCCTGCCGCGAACTCAACATCGATGAGTCCGTTCACGCAATGCTCAAAGGACCGTCCGCTTTCGCTTTCGGTTACGACGACGCGGTTGCACCCGCAAAAATCCTTAAGGATTCAATCAAAAAATTCAAAAAATGCACCATCAAGGGCGGCATTGTGGACGGCGTTGTTACCGATGCTCAGGGCATCGATGCTCTCGCTGATCTGCCCCCCAGAGAGGTTCTCATTGCCCGTATGCTGGGCAGCATGATGAGCCCCATCACCGGCCTTGCCATCGCTCTCGACCAGCTCGCAAAGAAGCTCGGCGGCGGCGAAGCAGCCGAAGAAGCAGCGGCAGAATAACTTTCGCTGCGTAACCGTTTCAAACAAAAATTTTTAATCGGAGGAAATTAAAATGACTAAGCAGGAATTTATCGATTACATTAAGTCCCTCACCGTTCTCGAACTCGCAGACCTCGTTCATGCGGTCGAAGAAGAATTCGGCGTATCCGCAGCAGCAACCGCAGTTGCAGTTGCAGGCCCCGCAGCAGCAGCAGAACCCGTTGAAGAGAAGACCGAATTTGACGTTATCCTCAAGGGCTTCGGCGCACAGAAACTCAACGTTATCAAGGTTGTCCGCGCAGAACTCGGCCTCGGCCTGAAGGAAGCAAAGGAAGCTGTTGAAGGCGCACCCACCACCCTCAAGGAAGGCCTCTCCAAGGAAGATGCAGAGAAGCTCGCAAAGGCATTCACCGATGCAGGCGCAGAAATCGAAATCAAATAATTATTTCCCTGTCACAAACAAAACCCCGCCCTAATTTTTGACAGGAGGTTTTTCAA
>OGNB01001772.1_pt1 | contig 11601 bp, 9 predicted proteins | sample 1573301 | NCBI WGS metagenome assembly OGNB01 (sample SAMEA2581914, study PRJEB24529) | metagenome | biome: Human gut stool | place: China | collected 2011
TCAGCTTCTATAAGCAGGGCGAGTTCACCGACCTCTGCGCCGGCCCGCACCTCGATTCCACCGGCCGCATCAAGGGCAACGCCATCAAGCTGACCGCCTGCAACGCCGCCTACTGGCGCGGCGACAGCAAGCGTGAAACGCTCCAGCGCATCTACGGCGTCGCCTTCCCGAAGAAGGAAGAGCTGGACGCCTACCTCAAAGAGCGCGAGGAGGCCGTCAAGCGCGACCACAACAAGCTCGGCCGCGAGCTCGAATATTTCACCACCGTCGACTGCATCGGTCAGGGTCTTCCGGTGCTGCTGCCTAAGGGCGCGCGCGTCGTGCAGGTGCTCCAGCGCTGGGTCGAGGATACCGAGCAGAAGCGCGGCTATCTTCTCACCAAGACCCCGCTGATGGCCAAGCGCGACCTTTACAAGATCTCCGGCCACTGGGATCACTATCTCGACGGCATGTTCATCCTCGGCGACCCGTATGACGAGACGAAGGAGTGCTTCGCCCTGCGCCCGATGACCTGCCCGTTCCAGTATCAGGTCTACCTGAACCGCCAGCGCTCCTACCGCGACCTGCCGATGCGCCTGGGCGAGACCTCGACGCTGTTCCGCAACGAGGATTCCGGCGAGATGCACGGCCTCATCCGCGTGCGTCAGTTCACGATCTCCGAAGGCCACCTCGTCCTGCGTCCCGACCAGCTCGAAGAGGAGTTCAAGGGCTGCCTCGACCTTGCCAAGTACTGCCTCGGCACCGTCGGCCTTCTTGACAAGTGCACGTTCCGCTTCTCCCAGTGGGATCCCGCGAACCCGAACAACAAGTACGAGGGCACGAAGGAGCAGTGGGATCACGCCCAGAGCGTGATGGAGCGCATCCTCAAGGACCTCGACGTCGACTACACCGTCGGCATCGACGAGGCCGCATTCTACGGCCCGAAGCTCGACATCCAGTATAAGAACGTCTACGGCAAGGAAGACACCCTCGTCACCATCCAGATCGACATGTTGCTCGCCGAGCGCTTCGGCATGTACTACATCGACGAAAACGGCGAGAAGAAGCTGCCGTACATCATCCACCGCACTTCTCTCGGCTGCTACGAGCGCACGCTCGCCTACCTCATCGAGGAGTATGCCGGCGCGCTGCCGACGTGGATGGCGCCCGAGCAGGTGCGCTTCCTGCCCGTCACCGATCGCGCCGCCGACTACTGCGCCGAGCAGGCCAAGAAGCTCGAAGACATGGGCTTCCGCGTCGAGGTCGATTACCGCAACGAAAAGATCGGCCGCAAGATCCGCGACGCGCAGACCGAGAAGGTGCCCTACATGGTCATCGTCGGCGACCGCGACATGGAGAACGGTACCGTCTCCCCGCGCCACCGCGCGGACGGCGATCTCGGCGCGATGAGCGTGGACGAGTTCTCCGCCCTGCTCAAGCGCGTTGTGGACAACAAGGAGCAGAAGTAAACCGATCTTTTTGGAAAAACAGTCACTCGTCAGAGTGACTGTTTTTTCGCCTTGGATTTAGCCAAAATGACAGACGATGAAGGAAAACTTGCATAAATTCGAATAAGGTGCATGAAAAATTTACATATGAAGAAAAAGTAAAAATTTGTCGTCGCCAAAAAATTTGTGTGAAATAACGGAACGAGCGGAAAAAGAAAGGGCTAAGAAAAATGGATTCCGCCTTAATTTTGTGCGAATAGCCAAAAGTGCAAAAGTATCTTGCAATAAAACTTGCAATAAGTTATAATGGCTATGCCTCAAAGAGGTACATTGGCCGTTTTGCAAAACGAAGAAGCGCCGGCCGACGCTCATGCACAACATTGGACAACGTTGTGCAGAATGTCCCCGACCGGCGGTAACGTTGCCGAAACGGTAAAACAAAAAGGAGATTGCGTATGAAAAAGTTCTTAGCCCTCATCCTGTCCGTCGCTATGATCTTCGCTCTTGTTGCCTGCGGCAGCAAGGAAGGTGATACCCCCAACACCGACGGCGACACCCAGCAGACCGATACCCCCGCCGCTCCTGTTGACATCGTCATCGCCACCGGCGGCACCACCGGTACTTACTATGCCGTTGGTAACGCGCTCGTCACCACCATCGGCGACAAGCTGAGCCTGTCCAAGCTCACCGCTGTCGACTCCGGCGCCTCCAAGGCGAACGTCCAGCTCGTCACCGCCAACCAGGCCCAGATGTCCATCCTGCAGTCCGACGTTCTGAACTATGCTCACAACGGCTCCGGCGGTGAGACCATGTTCGACGGCGCTGCCGACAAGAACTCCCTGTGGGTCGCGGGCGTTTACAACGAGACCGTCCAGCTCGTCACCGCCCCCTCCATCAAGAGCATTGAAGACCTCAAGGGCAAGACCGTCTGCGTCGGCGACGTCGGCTCCGGTACCGCTCTGAACGCGGCTCAGGTCCTCGAGGCCTACGACATGACCTTCGACGATATCAAGGTCATGTACGACTCCTTCTCCGGCGGCGCTGAGGCCCTCAAGAACGGCCAGTGCGATGCGGCCTTCACCGTTTCCGGCGCCCCCACCCCCGCTCTGACCGACCTCGCCACCGCCTACAACTTCAATATGCCCTCCCTCAGCGATGAGGCTGTTTCCTATCTGACCACCAACTATCCGTTCCTGGTCCAGGATAACCTGCCCGCCAACACCTACACCTGCGTTGCGGACGAGACCGTCTGCGTCGCCGTCAAGGCCGTCTTCACCGCTTCCAAGGACCTCAGCGAGGATGTCGTCTATGAGATCACCAAGGCCATGTTCGACAATCAGGCTGACCTGGCCAAGGCTCAGGCCAAGTTCGGCTTCCTGAGCCCCGAGGGTGCTGTTGCCGGCTCCTTCGACCTGCATCCCGGCGCCGAGAAGTACTACAAGGAGATCGGCGTTCTGTAAGAACACCCGATCCTGAAAGAGTGCGAAAGTGCAACTGCGACAACGCATAAGCATGGCCGCTGCAATAGTCTTGATTATTGCAGCGGCCTCCCTCTTGATTCCCCGCGCCGGCTATTACCTGACGCTCCGCAATAAGGACAGCGGCGAGCTTTATGCGCGCTACCGCATGGACGAGGGGGATCGCTTTTCCATTACCTTTAAGCATTCCGTCAACCAATATCCGTTGACGGATACCTTTGAGATCAGTGAAGGAAAGATCTATGCCGAGGAGTGTAAGTACTATGCTTACGGCGCCGGCGTGCAGGTGGAGCTGAATCCCGGAGAGGAGCTCAGCTATACCGACGACGGAGCCATGCTCATCACCGGCATACATCAGGATAGGACCGGAGTCTGCTATGCCGTGGCCACCGTATACGACTTCTTTTTGAAGGTAAAGGACGGTCCGGATATCAGTCTGCGTGATTTGTGTGGAAGAAATTCGCTGGTGACGCTCAATTATGAGTTTTTCCTCTATTGACGTCACAGTGTTCACCAATAAAAAGGAGGAGAAAAACACCAATGACTGACGCTGAAAAGAAAGTCTTGGACGAAGAGGTCGTCGTTGAAAGCGTAGACGTTGAAGTCGGTACGATGGAAGACGTTGACGCGATCATGAAAAAGTTTGACCGCGAGTCCAACACCCGTGTCTGGGAGGGCACGCCCAAGCTGATCCTGCGCTACGTGCTGGCCGCCTTTATGCTCTTCATGGTCTACATGAACCTGTGGGCCACCTGGAGCGGCCAGATCCGCCGCTGCCTGTTTGTCGGCTTTGTCGTCCTGTTTACATTCTTCATCTACCCCGTCAAGAAGGGCAATGTGAAGCCCAACTCCATGCCGTGGTATGATATCCTGCTCGCTGTCGCGGGCTGTATTCCCTATTTCTACTATGTTGCCAACTTCAAGAGGATTGTGGCGATGGGCATCGCCATCGGCCAGACCGAGATCATCCTCGGCATCATCGGTGCGCTGGTGCTGGCTGAGTGCTGCCGCCGCGCGGTGGGCCTGCCCATTCTGGTCGTGGCGAGCTGCTTCGTGCTCTACGCCTTCATCGGCCGCGGCATGAGCCTGGACCTGGTGGTCTACAACATCTTCTATACCACCAACGGCATCATCGGTACGCCGATCTCCGTCTGCTCGACCTACATTGCCCTGTTCCTGCTCTTCGGCGCGTTTCTTGAGGCGACCGGTGTCGCCAACTTCTTCATCGACTGCGCGAACGCGCTGGTCGGCTGGGCGTCCGGCGGTCCTGCGAAGGTCGCGGTCGTCTCCTCCGCTCTGTGCGGCATGGTCTCCGGCTCCTCGGTCGGCAACACCGTTACCACCGGCTCCGTGACCATTCCCATGATGAAGAAGACCGGCTATCCCGGAGAGTTTGCCGGCGCGGTCGAGGCTGCCGCCTCCACCGGCGGCCAGATCATGCCTCCCATCATGGGCGCCGCGGCGTTCATCATGGCGGAGATGACCGGCTATGACTATTCCGATATCATCGTCCGTGCGATCCTGCCGGCGTTCCTCTACTTCCTCGGCATCTTCCTCGGCGTCCACTTCAAGGCGAAGAAGCTCGGTCTCGTCGGCCTCAAGCGTGAGGAACTGCCCAAGTGGAAGATCCTGCTGCCGAAAATCTATCTGCTCCTGCCCCTGATCGTCCTGACCTGGATGGTCGTCGCCGGTCAGACCATGGCCAAGAGCGCCATCTACGGCACCATCGTCGCCATTGTGGTCGGTATCATCAACAAGGACGACCGCATGACCCCGAGCAAGTTCGTCAACGGTCTTGAAAACGGCGGTAAGAACTGCCTGTCCATCGGCATCGCCTGCGGCATCGCCGGCATCATCTCCGTGTGCATCACGATGACCGGTCTCGGCGGCAAGCTGATCACCTATGTGGTCAAGCTCTCCGGCGGCAACCTGTTCATCGCCCTGTTCCTCACGATGATCTGCTGCATCATCCTCGGCATGGGCGTGCCCACCACCGCGAACTACATCATCATGGCCTCCACCTGCGCGCCCATCCTCATCAACGGTATGAGCATGCACATCCTGGCTGCCAATATGTTCGTGTTCTACTTCGGCATCGTCGCCGATATCACGCCTCCCGTTGCGCTCGCGGCTTATGCCGGTGCTGCCATCGCCAAGGCGCCCCCGATGAAGACTGCGCTCAACGCCACCCGTCTGGCGATCGCGGCATTCATCATCCCCTACATCTTCGCTTACAACAATGCGATGATCTTCGTCGGCGATGTCACCTTCCTCGGCGTGGCCTCCATCGTTATCTCCGCGACGCTCGGTATGGCGTCCATCGCCTCCGGCTTCATGGGCTATCTGATCCACGACCTGAAGTGGTACTCCCGTATCGCGCTGGTCGCAGGCGGTCTGCTGATGGTCATTCCCGGCACGGTCACCGACCTCGCCGGTCTCGCCGTTCTGATCGTTATCCTGCTCATCCAGAAGGCCGAGAACAAGAAGGAGAAGAAGGCTGCGGTCTGATCTCCCGAAAACACGAGAAAATAAAGAGACGCTTCGGCGTCTCTTTATTTTTGCCCGATCGCCCCTCAAGGTCGGGAAGTCGGCACATGAAACGGCGCGGCGGCGCATAAAATGCAGGGAAAGGGAGGCGTCGTTATGCCGAAGATCTATCTCAGCCCCTCCACACAGGAGAGTAATCCGTATATTACGGGCAGCGGCAGCGAGGAGTACAATATGAACCGGCTCGCCGACGCGCTGGAGCCGTATCTTTATGCCAACGGCATCCGCTTTGTGCGCAACACGCCCGACATGACCGCCGCGTCCTCCATCGCGCAGGCGAACCGCCTCGGCGGTTTTGACTTCTATCTCGCGCTCCACTCCAACGCCGCCGCGCCGGAAAACTCTGGCAGCGTGCGCGGCGTGCTGGTGTTTTACTATCCGACGAGCGCGGAGGGCAAGCGCGCGGCGGACCTGTTCGCCGCGAACCTCAAGCGCGTTTATCCGCTGCCTGACCTCGTGCGCACCGTGCCCACCACCGCGCTCGGCGAGGTGCGTCAGCCGAAGTATCCGGCCAACCTGCTCGAGCTGGGCTACCACGACAACTATGCCGACGCCGCGTGGGTCGAGAACAATATGGACGCCATCGCGCGCGAGCTGGCGCGCTCGCTGACGGAGTATTTCGGCCTGCCGTTCATCGAGCCGCAGCCGGTCGTGCAGGGGACTGTCTCCACGAGCGGCTCGCCGCTGCGCCTGCGCGCCTACCCGAGCGCCGCGGGGCAGACCATCGCGCTCATGCCGAACGGCGCGTCGGTCACGGTCTACGGCACCTGGCAGGGCTGGAACACGGTAGAGTACAATGGGAACCTCGGCTACGCCGCCGAGGCCTACATCGAGAGCTGACGGGCAGCCGGGAATGCCGCTTTTTAACGGGGCGGTGCGGAAACGCGCCGCAGGAGCGGCCGAGCGGAAATAGAAGCAGACCGGATCGTTTTCGGAAAAACAAGCATACTGCTCCCGAAGATCCGGTCGAGATTTGAGGTCCGGGGGTCAAGGGGCTTGCCCCTTGCGTTCTCTTGGGGTTCCAAAGGGGTGGTTCTCTTCGGAAGAGAATCACCCCTTTGACAAAAGCCGTGCGTCGCGCGGCTGACCCCACGCGCTTTTTCGACAAATAGTTTTTGCTTGACACTTGTTTACAAAAAGGTTACAATATTCGGTGGATTTATGGAGGGGAGAGAAGGGGCTCTTCCGTTTGTTGATTCAAAAACCCGTTTTGATATACCATCGGGACACGGTCGGACCGGCCGCTCCGATGGAAGCAAAAGTGGACACAGGAGGAATCAAATGAATATACCCAGCCTTGTCATCGGCTTGGCGGCGGGACTTTTCATTGGTATTCTTGCTTGTATTCTGTACCGCAACAAGAAGGCGAAGGACGATAAGGAAAAGATCGCCAACGCCGAAGAGGAGGCGCTGCGCATCATCAACGATGCCATCAAGAGCGCCGAGAGCAAAAAACGCGAGGCCACGCTGGAGGCGAAGGAGGAGATCCTCCGCTCCCGCAAGGAATACGAGAAGGAAGAAAAGGAACGTCGTGCCGACCTGCAGAAGCAGGAACGCCGCTTACAGCAAAAGGAAGAAAACATCGACCGCAAGACCGACGCGATCGAGAAGAAGGAAGAGGCCCTTGCCCAGAAGCACGCCGCTCTGGACAAGGAGAACGAAGAGATCAAGATCATCAAGCGCAGCCAGACCGAGATGCTCGAGCGCATCTCCGGCTTTACGGCTGACGAGGCCAAGAAGTACCTGATCGAGCAGGTCGAGTCCGAGGTCACCCACGAGACCGCCCTCAAGATCAAGGAGATCGAGGCCCGCGCCAAGGACGAAGCGGACCAGTATGCCCGCGAGATCGTAGCGTCCGCCATCCAGCGCTGCGCCGCCGATCACGTCGCCGAGATCACCGTCAGCGTGGTTCCCCTGCCCAATGACGAGATGAAGGGACGCATCATCGGCCGCGAGGGCCGCAACATCCGCACCATTGAAACGCTCACGGGTGTCGATCTCATCATCGACGATACGCCCGAGGCCATCACCGTCTCCTGCTTCGAGCCGGTGCGCCGCGAGGTCGCGCGTCTGGCGCTCGAAAAGCTGATCGCCGATGGCCGCATCCATCCCACCCACATCGAGGAGATGGTCGCCAAGGCCCGTCGCGAGGTGGACGCCGTCATCAAGTCCGAGGGTGAGCGCGCGGTGCTCGAGACCGGCGTGCGCGGCCTGCACCCCGAGCTGGTGAAGCTGCTCGGCCGCCTGCATTACCGTACGAGCTACGGTCAGAACGTGCTCCAGCACTCCATCGAGGTCGCGCATCTTGCCGGCATGATGGCAGCCGAGCTCGGCGCGGACGTCGCCACGGCGAAGCGCGCCGGCCTGCTGCACGATATCGGCAAGGCCGTCGACCACGAGCTCGAAGGCACCCACGTCGCGCTCGGCGTGGAGTTCCTGCGCAAGTACCACGAGCGCGAGGATGTCATCCACGCGGTGCAGGCGCACCACAACGACGTCGAGCCGCAGACCGTCGTCGCCTGCCTCGTGCAGGCCGCCGACGCCATCTCCGCCGCGCGTCCCGGCGCCCGCCGCGAGAACATCGAGAACTACATCAAGCGCCTCGAAAAGCTCGAGGAGATCACCGGCTCCTACCCCGGCGTCGAGACCTCCTACGCCATTCAGGCGGGCCGCGAGGTCCGCGTGATGGTCAAGCCCGAGCAGGTGAGCGAGGACGATATGGTCATCCTCGCCCGCGAGCTGGCCAAGCGCATCGAGAGCGAGCTCGAGTATCCCGGTCAGATCAAGGTCCATGTGCTGCGTGAGACGAAGGTCATCGAATACGCCAAATGAGAAAAAAGTACCGCCGAAGCGCCGCTTCGGCGGTGCTGTTTTCGCCTGCTATGAAAATGAAAAATGCAGAGAATTCCAATTATGAAAGGATTCCTTCATAAAAAGGGCAGAAGAGACAAAAATTTTTCTGCATATTTGGTGAAAGTCTCAAATCGAGAAATGATTTGAGACTTTTTCTTGCGTATTGAGCGCCGAGAGCTTATAATACAGAAGAACGGGACTGATTTGTGAAAAATTAGACAATCCAAATAATTTATAGTGAAGGAGCAAAAAGACTATGGATTTCCATCTGTCCAAAGAGCATCTGCTGGTTCGCAAAATGTATCGCGAATTTGCAGAAACCGAAGTCAAGCCTTTAGCCGAAGAACTCGATGAGGAAGAGCGCTTCCCCATGGAGACCGTCGAAAAGATGGCCAAGCTCGGCATGATGGGCATTTACTTCCCCAAGCAGTATGGCGGCGCGGGCGGCGACGTTCTGAGCTATGCCATGTGCGTTGAGGAGCTGGCGAAGGTCTGCGGCACCACCGCGGTCGTCGTTTCCGCTCATACCTCCCTGTGCTGCGCCCCGATCTTCGAGAACGGCACCGAGGAGCAGAAGATGAAGTATCTGCCCGACCTTCTCTCCGGCCGCAAGATCGGCGCGTTCGGTCTGACCGAGCCCGGCGCCGGCACGGACGCTTCCGGCCAGCAGACCATCGCTGTCAAGAATGAGAACGGCGACTACGTCCTCAACGGCAGCAAGTGCTTCATCACCAACGGCAACGTTGCCTCCACCTTCGTCGTCTTCGCCATGACCGACAAGAGCAAGGGCAACCACGGCATTTCCGCTTTCATCGTCGAGAGCACCTTCCCCGGCTTCTCCACCGGCAAGCACGAGAAGAAGATGGGTATCCGCGGAAGCTCCACCTGCGACCTCGTTTTCGAGGATTGCGTCGTTCCCAAGGAGAACCTGCTCGGTAAGGAAGGCGAGGGCTTCAAGATCGCTATGAAGACCCTCGACGGCGGCCGTATCGGCATTGCTTCCCAGGCTCTGGGTCTTGCCGAGGGCGCCATCAACGAGGCGGTCAAGTACACCAAGGAGCGCGTCCAGTTCGGCCGTCGCCTGAGCCAGTTCCAGAACACCCAGTTCCAGCTGGCCGATATGCACACCCGCACCCAGGCTGCTCAGTACCTCGTTTACGCCGCTGCCTGCAAGAAGCAGAACCATGAGGATTACTCCATGGACGCTGCCATGGCCAAGCTCTTCGCCGCGGAGACCGCTTCCGACGTCACCCGCCGTGCGGTCCAGCTCTTCGGCGGTTACGGCTACACCCGTGAGTATCCCGTTGAGCGCATGATGCGTGACGCGAAGATCACCGAGATCTATGAGGGTACTTCCGAGGTCCAGCGTATGGTCGTCGCCAAGTATCTCGGCGTGAACTAAGAAAGAGGAGGTAACAAAACAATGAAGATCATCGTTTCCGTTAAGCAGGTCCCCGATACCTCCGGTAAGGTCGCCGTCAATCCCGATGGTACCCTGAACCGCGCTTCCATGCAGACCATCATCAACCCCGATGATATGAACGCCGTCGAGGCCGCCCTCAAGATCAAGGACGCCACCGGCTGCAAGGTCCTCGTCGTCACCATGGGTCCCCCGCCGGCAGAAGGTATGCTGCGCGAGCTGATCGCCATGGGCGCGGACGAAGGCTATCTCGTTTCTGCCCGTGAGTTCGGCGGCTCCGATACCTACGCCACCTCCCAGATCCTCGCCGCCGCCGTGGATACCATCGGCCTCGACAAGGACGATATCGTCTTCTGCGGCCGTCAGGCCATCGACGGCGATACCGCGCAGGTCGGCCCCCAGATGGCGGAAAAGCTCCATCTGCCGCAGGTCACCTACGCCGCCGACATCCAGAAGGACGGCGACACGCTGACCATCAAGCGCATGCTCGAGGACGGCTACATGACCATCAAGGTCAACACCCCCTGCCTCATCACCTGCATCAAGGAACTGAACACCCCGCGCTACATGAGCGTTTCCGGTGTGTTTGAGTGCTACTCCAAGCCCGTGACCGTTCTGGACTACAACGCCCTGAAGGATCATCCCCTGATCGACGCCACCACCATCGGCCTCAAGGGCAGCCCCACCAACATCCTGACCTCCTTCACTCCCCCGCAGAAGGGCGCCGGCCAGATGCTCGAGGGCAACGACATGAAGACCTGCGAGAAGCTCGCCGGTATCCTGTCTGAGAAACACGTCATTTAAGGGAAGGAGAGTACGACAATGGTTGAGAATTATAACAGCATGGATCTCGCTGCCTTCAAGAACGTTTGGGTCTTTTGCGAGCAGCGTCAGGGCAAGATGATGCCCACCACCTTTGAACTGATCTCCGAGGGCCGGAAGCTGGCCGACGAGCTGGGCGTTGAGCTGTGCGGCATTCTGCTGGAAATCAGCGCTGACCTCGACCAGATTGAGTACGTTGTCGTCGGCACGGGGCTGAACGTGCTGCGCGGGGCATATCCGCCGGAGCTATCTGACCGCGCTGCCGCCTTGGAGGAGTTCGCCGATCCGCCCGTGCGCCGGGAGATTGTCGTCCACTACCTGAAGGCGCTGGAGGACAACATGACGCTGCTGGAGGAACACGGCTTCCCCGGCATACAGGAAGCGTACCGCCGCCACTGCTGCACGCTGGGCAGCCGAGTGCACGTCATCGGCACGGAAATCGACTTCATCGGCACGGCGGAGGATATTGACGAGACGGGTGCGCTGCTGGTGCGCGACGAAAGCGGCGTATTGCAGCGCGTGCTGTCCGGCGACGTATCCGTGCGCGGGGTCATGGGCTATGTCTGAGCTGCGCGGCATCGGGCTGGATATCTGCGGCATTGCGCGGATGGCACAGCAGCTTGACAACACGCATTTCCTCCAGCGCATCCTGACGAAAGAGGAAATCGCGTACCTGCGCAGCCGCGGCGCGTCGGCGGCGGACACGCTGGCGGGGCTGTACGCGGCGAAGGAAGCCGTTGTCAAAGCGCTCGGCTGCGGCATTGCATTTCCGCTGACGGAGATTGCCATCTCGCACACGGCGCAGGGGCAGCCGACGGCGGCGCTCTCCGGCGAAGCGGCATTGCGCTATCCGGGACATCTGCTGCTGACGATTACGCACGACGCGGGCGTCGCGGCGGCATCAGCACTCTATTTAGAATGAAGGAAAGCCTGCTCATGCGGTGATTGGCGTGGGCAGGCGGTTTTTTAATTCGGAATGCGGAATTGGAACCATCGTTCCCAGATAAACACGCGGGCAAAGTATGACAAAGCGACCAACTGAATCGCGCGAGAG
>OGNB01001791.1_pt1 | contig 11479 bp, 10 predicted proteins | sample 1573301 | NCBI WGS metagenome assembly OGNB01 (sample SAMEA2581914, study PRJEB24529) | metagenome | biome: Human gut stool | place: China | collected 2011
GTGGCTCGGCGAAGCCGAGACGGAGAGGTCGTGCCGGGAAGAGACAACCTCTCAGTCGCCTGCGGCGCCAGCTCCCCTGCAAGGGGAGCCTTTGGGTGGTGGTCGGGCAGGGGTGGGAAAATGACTGTTGTTTTTTGGGGCGGGGCGCGGCATAATATTATTATAAAGAATGAAAGGAAGCTTTTTTATGGGATCCATCCGGAGTTATTTCAAGTGCCTGAAGTGGCGCAGTCTGATCATCGCGTTCAGCGCGATTTTGATCGGGCTGCTGTTTATTCTGACGCCGCAGACGTCGGCGGACGTTATCTGCTATGTGGCGGGCATTCTGCTGCTGGCCTCCGGCATTGCGGCAGTGGTGAGCTATCTGGCCTCGGGGCGGCTGTTTGGGTCGTACGCGCTGGTGTCTGGCATCGTGCTGCTGGTGTGCGGCGTGTTCTGCCTGCTGCGGCCGGAGGTCATCCAGGGGCTGCTGACCGTCATTTTTGGCGTGTTTCTGGTCATCGACGGCATGGTCACGCTGCAGGACGGCATTGACTGCGCGCGGGCGAAGCTCGGCGGCTGGTGGGTGTTGGCGGCGCTGGCCGTCATCACGATCGCGCTCGGGTGCGTGATCCTGTTCGGCAAGTTCGACTCGATCATGCTGCTGGCCGGGATCTCGCTGATCGTCGACGGCGTGTTCGACCTCATTGCGACGCTCGCGTTCTCCAAGCGCGTGCGCGAGGCGCGGCAGAAGCTGCACATGTATATGGGCGGGCCCATCATCGACTCGGAGAAGGTCGACGACTGAGCCGGGCGGCGTGCAAAAATCTTTCAGCCGGCGCAAAAAAAATTTTTGTCTGCTGCCGGGAGACGTATTGACAGGTCTTCGTAAGTCCTGTACAATAACAGTGGGATTTTTATCCCCACAATCATACAGATTGAACATGATGGAGGAACAAACATGAAAAAGATCATCGCATTGCTGCTTGCAGCGATCATGGTGCTCGGTCTGGCTGCCTGCGCATCCAAGACGGAGCCCGCCACCGATACCACCACTGCAGAGCCTGCAGCGGAACCGGCGGAAACCACCGAAGAGACCCCCGCTGCCGAGGAAGAGACCCCGGCCGCTGAGGAAGAGGCTCCCGCTGCGGACGACGTGAAGCACGTGGTCTACATCGTCAACGGCAACCTGGGCGACAAGTCCTTCTTCGACTCCGCGCAGGCCGGCATCAACAAGCTGATCGACGACGGCCGCATCACCTGCGACACCATCGAGCTTGGCGGTCTGGACGAAGACCAGCCGAAGTGGCTGTCCACGCTGTACGACGTTTCCGAGTCCGGCGAGTATGACCTCGTCATCTGCGGCACCTACCAGATGCCCGACTACCTGAAGGAAGTCGCTACGCAGTATCCCGATCAGCTCTACCTGATCTTCGACGACAACACCTATGCCGGCAACAACTCCAACGTTGTCAACATCACCTACAAGCAGAACGACATGGGTTATCTGGTCGGCACCTACGCCGCCTGCATGACCACTGACACGAACCTCGACAAGATCAACGAGGACGCAGTCGTCGGCTTCGTCGGCGGCGTTGACTCCCCGGTCATCAACGACTTCCTGACCGGCTTCATTGAGGGCGCTCTGGCCGTCAACCCCGACATCAAGGTCGACACCCGCTACACCAACGACTACGTTGACACCGCCATCGCCAAGGAGTTCGGCTACTCCATGATCAACGACAACAAGTGCGACATCATCTGGGGCGTTGCCGGCAACGCGGGCAACGGCGCGGCTGAGGCTGCTCTGGAGACCGGCAAGGCATGGTTCATCGGCGTCGACTCCGACCAGGAGCTGACCTTCTCCGACGACCTTGCAGCGCTGACGCTGACCTCCGGCCTCAAGAACATCGGCAACTCCATCATCTGGATCTTCGACCAGTGGGATGCCGGTAAGACCTACTGGGGCACCGAAGTCCAGCTCGGCCTGGCCGAGGGCGGCGTCGGCATCGTGACCGACAAGAACTACGACAAGTACGCTTCCGCCGAGACCAAGGCCGCCGTTGAGGCTGCACAGGCCGGTATCATGGACGGCAGCACCAAGGTCGACACCGCGTTCGACGCCAACTTTGACGTCGCCGCGCTGCGCGACTCTGTCAGACCGTAATTTCGGTTCTTTCCGGGGAGACTCTCTGAGTCTCCCCGGAAAATGCGGTAAAAAGTAATAGTGAATAAGGAATAAGCGACGTGGCGCATTCAGCGCGGCAATTTTGTCGCTTCTTCAGGATTCACTATTACTTATTGCTTTTTATGCGCACAACTTTTTCTGAAGAAAGAGAGGAACATATCGTATGCCAGACGAAAAAACCGGCCGTCCGGACGAGCAGTATGCCGTCCAGATGAAAGGGATCACCAAGGTGTATCCCAACGGTGTCGCGGCCAACCAGGGCGTGGACTTCTTTCTCCGCAGAGGCGAGATCCACGCGCTGATGGGCGAAAACGGCGCCGGCAAATCGACGCTCATGAAGATGCTCTTTGGTCTGGAGCAGCCGACGAGCGGTGAGATCTGGGTGAACGGCGAAAAGCTGTCGCTCACCTCCCCTACCGTCGCCATCTCCCACGGGATCGGCATGGTGCACCAGCACTTCATGCTCGTGCCAAGCCTGACCGTGGCGGAAAACATGGTGCTCGGCATGGCGCCGCGCAAGGGTCTTTTCATTGACCACGCGAAGGCCGTCGCCATCACGAAGGAATACGCGGAAAAATACAACCTGCACGTCGAGCCGGAGGCCAAGGTCATGGACATCCCGGTCGGCATGAAGCAGAAGGTCGAGATCCTCAAGGCGCTGGTCCGCGGCGCGAAGATTCTCATCCTCGACGAGCCGACGGCCGTTCTGACCACACAGGAGACGGTCGAGCTGTTCAAGGAGCTGCGGAATCTGAAGGAGCAGGGCTACACGATCGTCTTCATCTCCCACAAACTCAACGAGATCATGGAGATCACCGACCGACTGACCATCATGCGCGGCGGCCGCTCGATGGGCGTGTACAACACCTGCGATGTGACAAAAGAGGAGATCTCCCGGCTGATGGTCGGCCGCGACGTCATTCTGAACGTGCAGAAGGACAAGGCGCAGCCGACGGACGTGGTGCTGCGCGTGCGGGACGTGGAATACGTCAACGAGTGGCACAAGAAAATGCTCGACAAGATCTCCTTCGACGTGCGCCGGGGCGAGATCCTCGGCATCGCGGGCGTCGAGGGCAACGGCCAGAAGGAGCTGGTCGACATGCTCTTCGGCTTCCTGACGCCGAACGCGGGCAGCGTCACGGTGCAGGAGGAGAACATCCTCGGCCTGCCGCAGCAGAAGCTGCGCAGCAAGGGCATCTCGCTCGTGCCGGAGGACCGGATGCTCTACGGCATCGCCGCCTCCGCCTCGATCGAGGAAAACCTCATCTCCGACCGCTCGGCGGAAAAACGGCTGAACCACGGGCCGCTCTTTAACATGAAGGCCATCCACGAGGAGGCCGACCGGCTCATCGAGGACTATACGGTCCTTTGCAAGTCGCGCAAGCAGCAGGTCGGGATGCTCTCGGGCGGCAATATCCAGAAGGTCGTCGTCGCGCGTGAGTTCTCCGGCGATCCGGTGCTCATCCTTGCCGACCAGCCGACGCGCGGCATCGACGTCGGCGCGACGGAGTTCATCCGCAAGAAGCTCGTCGAGCTGTCGCGGTCCGGCATCGCGGTGCTGCTGATCTCGGCGGATCTGGCCGAGGTCATGGAGCTGTCCGACAGTCTGATCGTCATGCACGGCGGTAAGATCGCGGCCTATTTTGAAGATACCTCCACCCTCACTGACGATGTGATGGGCGAATACATGCTCGGGCTCAAGCACCAGAGCGACGAAGAGATCCGGAGGGTTTGCCATGACTAAGAAACGTCAGATCCTGTTTTCGGTGATCCGCGGTCTGCTCGCCATTCTGATCGCACTGCTGGTGGCGACGCTGCTGATCTTCCTGTCTGCCGACGGCGATAGCTTTGCCGAAAAGCTCGCGGCCACGGGCGGCGCGCTCAAGCAGCTGCTGGTCGGCCCGCTGTTCCGCATGGGCCGCAGCGGCACGAAATTCGACTTCAAGCGCCTGACCGACATCCTCGCCTCGATGATCCCGATCATCTTTACGGGCCTGTCCGTCTGCGTGATGTTCTCGGCCAACCAGTTTAACCTCGGCTCCGAGGGCGGCATCATGCTCGGCGCGTTCTCGACGGCCATGGTCGCGGTCTATGTGCCGATGGCGGCCGCCATCCACCCGATCGTCGGCGTGCTGGCGGGCGGTCTGGCCGTGGCGGTGATGATGCTGCTGCCGGCGCTGCTCAAGACCAAGCTCGACGTGAGCGAGATGGTCTGCTCGCTGATGCTCAACTACATCGTCATGTACTTCATCAAGTACCTGATGAATACATACCTGGCCGATAAGACCAAGGGCCAGATCCAGTCGTATGAATTCCTCGAAACGTCCAAGATCGCGCCGCTGATCGACAACGGCTCGAAGCTCTCCTGGGGCTTCGTCGTCGCCATCGCGTGCGTCGTGCTCATCGGGCTTTTCATATACAATACCCGCTGGGGCTACACCATCCGCATGATCGGCATCAACCAGGCGTTCGCCAAGTATTCCGGCATGAAGGTCGCGACGGTCATCGTTCTGTCGCAGGTGCTGGGCGGCTTCCTCGCGGGCATCGGCGGCGGTATCGAGATGCTCGGCCGCTACCCGACCTTCTCGTGGAGCTCGCTGCCGGGCTACGGCTGGACGGGCATCACGATCGCCATTCTCGCGGGCAACAACCCGTGGTTCGTGCCGTTCGCCTCGTTCTTCATGGCGTATCTCACGAAGGGCTGCGAGCTGATGGCGACCTACGCCAATGTGCCCTCGCAGCTGATCGATATCATCCAGGGCGTCATCTTCCTGTTCTTCGCGGCTGAGCAGTTCCTGTCCGGCTACCGCCAGAAGCTGGTCGTCAAGACCGCGCAGGAGGAGCTGGCTGCCAAGGCCGCGCTCGAAGCGCAGAAAGGAGGCGCGGAACATGCTTAATTTTCTGAAGCTGCTGCTGACGCCGGAGTTTTTCTTCTCCATCATCCGCATCTCCGCGCCGATCCTGTTTGCGACGCTGGCGGCCATCGTGGTCGAAAAGGCTGGCTTCTGCAACATCGGTCTTGAGGGCCTCATGATGTTCTCCGCGCTGACGGGCTCGCTGGTGTCGTATTACACGCACAGCTGGGTCTGGGGTCTGCTTGCGGCGCTGGCCATCGGCGTGCTCATGAGCCTGATGATGGGCTTCTTCGCCTTCCAGCTGAAGACGGATATCACGCTCGTCGGCATCGCCATCAATATGATGGGCTCGGGCGGCACGCTGTTCCTCTGCAAGGTCATCACAAACCTGACCGAGGGCACGGCCATGGCCTCGTCCACGGGCCTGATCAATTCCAACCTGCTCATCCCGAACGTCAATCTTCCGCTCATCAGCAAGATCCCGTTTTTGGGCGGCATCCTCTCGGGCCACAATCTGCTGACGTGGATCGCATTTGCCTGCTGCGCGCTGACGAGCGTGATGCTCTATAAGACGAGCCTCGGCCTCAACATCCGCGCGGTGGGCGAAAACCCGAACGCGGCCTCCTCGGTCGGCGTGTCGGTGCTAAAGATCAAGTACATCGCCATCGGCTTCTCGGGCCTCATGTGCGGCTTCGGCGGGGCCTTCATGTCGATGTACTACGCGGCCGGCTGGTCGCTGGACATGGTCGCGGGCCGCGGCTTCATCGCGCTGGCCGCGCAGGCCATGGGCGGCGGCGAATGTTTGGGTGGCATGCTGTCTTCGCTCGTGTTCGGCTTTGCGCAGGCGCTCGGCATCAAGTTCTCGGCTGTCGGCCTGGACTCGAACCTCGCCTCCCCCATCCCCTATGCCGTGACGATCATCGGCCTTGTCATCTTCTCGCTCGTGCGGCGCAGCCGGGCCAAAAAGCTGCATTCCGCCGCGGCGCTCAAGTAAGGAGCTTTGTATGTCCGAACTGAAAAAGATCCCCGTCATCCTCGACGGCGACCCCGGCCATGACGACGCCATCGCGTGGGTCCTGGCCCGGGCGAGCCGGGAGCTCGACATTCTCGCCGTGACCTCGTGCTGCGGCAATCAGACGATCGAAAAAACCACCTACAACGCCCTGCGCGTCTGCACGCTCATCGGGCTGGACGCACCGGTCGGCAAGGGCTGCCCGCATCCGCTGCTGAACGACGTGATGAACGCGCCCTCGGTCCACGGCGAATCGGGCCTCGACGGCCCGGCGCTGCCGGAGCCGGCCTTCGCCCCGTCCGGGCTTCCCGCGCCGGAGCTGATGGCGAAGGTCCTGCGCGAGGCCAAAGAGCCCGTCACCATCGTCGCCACCGGCCCGCAGACGAATGTCGCGGCGCTGCTGCTGGCGCATCCGGAGCTGAAGGGCAAGATCGCCCGCATCAGCCTCATGGGCGGCGGCATCGCCACCGGCAACTGGACCCCTGCCGCGGAATTCAACATTCTGGTCGACCCGGAGGCGGCGAAGATCGTCTTCACCTCCGGCGTCCCCATCACGATGGCGGGGCTGGACGTGACGGAAAAGGCGCTGATCCTGCCGGAGGACTTTGCGCGCGTGCGCGCGCTCGGCAACCCGGTGAGCGATATCGTGGCGCAGTGGCTGGAGTTCTTCTACAAATTCCATCGGTCCATCGGCTACGCCGGGGCCCCGATGCATGACCCGTGCGCCGTCATGGCGCTCATCCATCCGGAGATCTTCACGATCCGGCCCATGTATGTCCAGGTCGAGACCGGCGGCGAATACTGCCGCGGGTCGACCGTGGGCGATCTGCTCGGCTTCTCCGGCCACGCACCGAACGCCGACGTGCTGATGGACGTGGACCGCAGCCGCTTTGCGGATCTGCTGGTCGAGGCCATCGGATTCTATGGGGAGGCAAAGGCATGACAACGAAACAAATTCCCATCTGGATCGACTGCGACACCGGTACGGACGATACCGTCGCCATCATGCTGGCGCACGCGCTGCCGGAGCTGCAGATCGTCGGCCTGTCCGCCGTGGCGGGCAACAGCCTGCTGTGCAACACGTTCCCGAACACGCGGCGCGTGGTGCATCTGCTGGGGGCGGACTACCCCGTCTACCCCGGCGCAGAGCGGCCGCTCGTGCGCGAGCCGCATGTGGCAGGCGCGTTCCACGGTGAAAACGGCCTCGGAAACGTGCAGCTGCCCCTGCCCGACACGGCCCCGGAGCAGACGCCCGCGTGGGACGCGCTGTACGCCGCGGCAAAGCGGATGCCGGGCGAGCTGCGGCTCGTCGCCACGGGCCCGCTGACCAACGTGGCCATCGCGCTGACCAAGTACCCGGACCTGCACGGACTTCTGCACTCCATCGCCCTGATGGGCGGCGCGGCCGTCGGCGGCAACGTGACGCCCGCGGCGGAGTTCAACATCTACGACGACCCGGATGCGGCGCAGATCGTGTTCAAATCCGGCGTACCGCTCGTCATGTGCGGGCTGGATGTGACGATGCAGGCTGAGCTCCGCCCCGCGGACTGGGACGAGATGGCCGGATATGGCAACCGCTGCGGCGGACTCGTCAAGGAGCTGTTCGCCTGCGCGTGGAAGACGATCCAGACCGTCGGACTCACCGGCGTGGCGCAGCATGACTCCTGCCCCGTGATGTATCTGGCGCACCCGGAGCTGTTCGAAGGCCGGATGGCTGGCGTGTTCGTCGAGACACAGGGCGCAGTCACGCTCGGCAAGACCGTCACCGACCTGCAGAGCGACAAAAAATTCGGCGTGCAGAACGCCCTCGTGCTCCTGCACCTCGACCGCGAGAAATTCATGCAGATCCTAAAAGACTGCATCCGGACGCTGCCCTGAGAAAAGAAATCCCCCGCCCGCTGCGTTTGCAGCGGGCGGGGTTTGTTTTTCTCGCTTACATCACGTCCAGGTTTTCGGGCATGACGATGACGGCGACGATATACAGGAGAATGCCTGTGCCGCTCAGGGCCAAGGCCGCCCAGATCAGGCGGACGATCGTCGGGTCGATGCCGAAATACTCGGCCACGCCGGCGCAGACGCCGCAGATCATACGATTGTTGCTTTTATACAATTTCTTCATCAGAAGTTCCTCCATTTCATTGATTCATTGATATGGATTTAGACGTTGATTTTTCCGGTTTGTTCCGGGAAATCCGGATCAGAGCTCCAGGATCAGCGGCTGGCCGTCGGTCGCGAGCTGGTTTTCGTAGATCTCGACGGGGCGGCCGGTGATGCTGTCATGGTAAACGCCGTTCGGCGCCGGGAAGCGGACGAGCGCGGACGCGCCGCGGAGGCTGAACAGACCCGCAACGCGGCGGCCATTCTGCTCATAGACGGCCAGCAGCACGTCGTGCGGCAGGGCCGTGAGGGTGTAGCTGCCCTCGGCGAAGATGGGGTCGCGCTTGATCGCGGCGAGGCGGATGAGGAAGTCGGACTGGTCGCGGCCGGTCTGCCAGTGGACCGGGTCCTTGTCAAACAGGGACGGCACGTGCGGATCGTCGACCTCCTGCCCGGCGTAGACGAGGGTCAGGCCGCGCTGGAAGTAGTTGAAGGCCGTCCAGTTGCGGCGCACGGTCTCATCCGGGAGGATGTGGGCCGCGCGGGCGCGGTCATGGTTTTCGAGGAAGCGGAGCTTGACATAGTTGTCGGGATAGAGCCATTCCTGGGCGTCCAGCCGGTCGGCGTACTGTGCAAGGGTGATGGTGCCTTCGAGATAGTCGCGGAAGTAGGGGTAGACGTCGTAGTCATAGGCGGCGTCAAACGCCTGATAGAGCTCGGCGTCGGACAGGCTTGCAAAGCCCTGCGCGCGGGCGGCGACATGGAAGCCGCGCTCGACCGATTCGCACAGCCAGAAGCAGCCGGGACGGACGGTCGCGACCTCTGCGCGGGCGCGCTTCCAGAACTCCAGCGGGACGAGCGGCGCGACATCGCAGCGGAAGCCGTCGACGAGGCGGGCCCAGGTCTTGAGCGTTTCGATCTGGTAGTCCCAGAGCTCTGGGTGGCTGTAGTCCAGATCCGCCACGTCCCACCAGTCGCCGAAGCGGTTGCCGAGCGAGCCGTCGGGCTTGTGGTAGAACCACTCGGGGTGGTTTTCGGCCAGCCAGGAGTCGGGCGAGGTGTGGTTATAGACGACGTCGATGATGCACTTCATGCCGCGGGCGTGGATGGCGTCGACCAGATGGCGGAAATCGTCGAGCGTGCCGAACTCGGGGTTGACGGCGCGGTAGTCACGGATGGCATATGGGCTGCCGAGGCTCCCCTTGCGGTTTTTCTCGCCGGTGGGATGGATAGGCAGCAGCCAGATGATATCCGTGCCGAGGGCCTTGATGCGGTCAAGGTCGGCCTGCACGGCGGCGAAGGTGCCCTCTTTGGAGTAATTGCGGACGTAGATGGAATACAGGACCTGATTGCGCAGGGATTTTTTCGTATCGACAGCCATAAAACGGCCTCCTTTTGGTTTCATTCTACTTCGTATTTTACACAAATCATGGAAAAAGGCAAGTCGGCAAATTGAATAAAATCAGAGGGCGCAACTTCTATTGTTTTTCTGCGTCTGTAGAGAGGAAGGGGCTGGTTGGGGCATATGCCCCTGCCTCCCCTCTCAGGGGAGGTGGCGCGGCGAAGCCGTGACGGAGAGGTTGTGCCGGGAAGATACGACCTCTTCGTCAGCCTGCGGCTGACAGCTCCCCTGCAAGGGGAGCCTTTGGACTGTGCCTTCTCTTGACCTTACAAATTCTGAATGAAAAAGGAGCGACAGACATGAAAAAACTTCTTGCGATCGTGTTGGCGGCGGCGTGCGCGGTGTCGATGGCAGCGTGCGCGGCGAAGACGGGCGGCATCATCACGCTGCCGGAGGCATCGATGGCCGACGGGCAGCTTGCTGCGCCGCCGGAGGTGACGTCGGTGCCGTATCCGAAGGAAACGGACTATGTCAAGAACGGAACGGTCGACTATGACGCCTACGACAAAGCGTATGATGCCTGGCTGGAAGCCTGGCAGGAGAAGCTGCAGACCATGGTGGATCCAGCCGACGTGGCACACTGGTTCACCAGCAGCATTCCGGTGCTGCTGCAGGGCGCGGGAGATGAAAACCGCGTGTGCTCGCCGCTGAACGTCTACATGGCACTCGCCATGCTGGCGGCGGTGACAGACGGGCAGACGCAGGGGCAGATCCTGGACGCGCTGGGCGCGGATTCCCTTGATGAGCTGCAGACGCGCGCCGCGCTGCTCTGGCAGGAGAACAGCTGGGACGACGGGCTGGTCACGAGCCTGCTCGCAAACTCCATCTGGCTGCAGGACGGGTACGAATATAACGAGGACACGCTTAAAAAGCTGGGCGAGGAGTTTTTCGCCTCGGCCTTTTCCGGGGAAATGGGCTCGGAGGACTATAACAAGCAGCTGCAGAGCTGGCTCAACGACAACACCGGCGGGCTGCTGACCGAGCAGGCGGGCAGCGTGCAGCTGCGGCCCGAGACCGTGCTCGCGCTGGTGTCGACGATCTACTACAGCGCGCAGTGGAGCGACCAGTTCTACGAGGGCAACAACACGCAGGAGACCTTCCACGCGCCCACGGGCGACGAGACCGCGACGTTCCTGCACAGCAGCCGATCCGGGACGGTGTATTACGGCGACGGGTTCATGGCGACGGAGCTTCCGCTGCGCAGCAGCGGGTCGATGTGGCTTTTGAAGCCGGACGCGGGCGTGACGCCGGAGGATCTGCTGCAAAGTGAGGACGCGGTGGGCTTCCTGCTGGCAAACGGCAGCTGGTCGCAGACGCAGCAGGCCGAGGTCGACCTCAGCCTGCCGAAGTTTGACGTTTCATCGGATCTGGACCTTCTGGACGCGCTGGCGCAGCTCGGCATGACGGATGTGCAGACGCCCGGCACGGCGGATTTCACGCCGCTCACGACCGCGAACCAGCTGCCGCTGGCCCTGACCGAGGCCAAGCACGCGGCGCGCGTGAAGATCGACGAGGACGGCTGCGAGGCAGCGGCCTATACCATCCTTGGTGTCGAGGCGACTGCGATGATGGGGCCGGAGGATGAGATCGATTTCACGCTCGATAAGCCGTTTGTCTTCGCGATCACGGGAATTGACGGACTGCCGCTGTTTGTGGGACTGGTCAACCAGCCCGGTTGATGGAACCGGCTGTACGCCGCTGAGGAAGACTCCATATCGTAATTTCTGAGGCTGTCTGCCTGATGGCAAGCCGTGCAATCGCCTATCGCACAGGGGAACGCGCAAGCGTTCCCCTTAAATTCTAGGGTGTATCCACGTCGGCGGCAAATACGACTACCCGCAAGGCTGCAGATTTCAGGGACTATGACGATGCCGCAAGGGTCGTCCAGATGGGAACATACAATGGGCGCTGCTCTATGTTCAGACCATGGCCGGCGCAGACTACAT
>OGNB01001792.1_pt1 | contig 11471 bp, 9 predicted proteins | sample 1573301 | NCBI WGS metagenome assembly OGNB01 (sample SAMEA2581914, study PRJEB24529) | metagenome | biome: Human gut stool | place: China | collected 2011
AATTTCTCTGCTGTTTTTCATAAACATCACCGCGCTTAGTATGCACATTCTTGCCGGCATCATGCATAAGATACCCAGATAGCTTAGGAAAAGGATGTGGTGAATATGTGCGCCATCAGCGGAATGATAAACCTTCCGGCATCGGAGAAAACCGTTCGCCAAATGCTGGAAACGATGCACCGCCGGGGGCCGGACGACCGGGGCGTGTATCGGGAAAAGGGGTGTACGCTGCTCCATGGGCGGCTTGCCATTATTGACCCGGAGGGCGGCCGTCAGCCCATGACCCTCGCCTGGGCAGGGGAGGAGTACACGCTGGTATACAACGGGGAGCTGTATAATACGGAGCAGCTGCGCGGGGAACTGTCCGTCCTTGGACACAGCTTTCTGGGGCATTCCGACACGGAGGTGCTGCTCCATGCCTATGCCCAGTTTGGGGCGGAGTGTGTGGAAAAGCTGAACGGGATTTTTGCTTTCGCCGTATGGGAAAAGCGACGGGGGCGGCTGTTTCTTGCCCGCGACCGGATCGGGGTAAAGCCCCTGTTTTATAAGAAGCACGACGGCGGTCTGCTGTTTGCCTCGGAGATCAAGACGATTCTGACATACCCAACCGTCCGGGCGGAGCTGGACGAAAACGGCGCTGCCCAGCTGATTCTTCTGGGGCCGGGGCGGCTGCCGGGAAGCGGGGTGTTCCGGGGAATCTCCGAGCTGGAACCGGGCTGCTGCGGCTTTTTCGCCGACGGGGAGCTGCGCCTTTGCCGGTACTGGAAACTGATGGACAGGGAACACCGGGATTCCTTCGACGAAACGGTGGAGAAGGTGCGCTTTCTGGTGACGGATGCCATCCGGCGGCAGATGGTGTCCGACGTTCCCATCGGAACGTTTCTCTCCGGTGGACTGGATTCCAGCATCATCACCGCCGTCTGTGCCGGGGAAATGGCGCAGAGAGGGGAGCGGCTGAAAACCTTCTCCGTGGATTACCAGAACAACGACAAGTATTTTCAGGCGAACAAGTTCCAGCCCAATTCCGATAGCAGCTACATTCATCTGATGACGGACGCCTTGCAGACCGATCACCACTGGACGATTCTCGGCGCCGACGAGCTGGCGCAGACGCTGGAGGAAGCCACCATTGCCCGGGATTTGCCGGGAATGGCGGACGTGGATTTTTCCCTGCTGGCTTTTTGCCGGGAGATCCGGCAGGAGGTAAAGGTCGCCCTGTCCGGAGAATGCGCCGACGAGATTTTCGGCGGCTATCCATGGTATCGTGACCCGGAGGTCCGTGCCAGAGAGGGATTCCCATGGGCGCAGAATACGATGGATCGGGCGGCGATCCTGACGCCTGCAATCACCCTCGACCCGGCTGAATTCGTGATGGATGCCTACAACCAGACCTGCCGGGAAAGCGACATTCTCCCCGGCACCTCCGATCAGGAGCGGCGGATGAAGCAGATGGTGAACCTGAATTTCCGCTGGTTCATGCAGACCCTGCTGGACAGGAAAGACCGGATGAGCATGTACCACTCGCTGGAAGTCCGCGTGCCCTTCTGTGACTATCGGATTGCGGAATACCTGTACGGCGTCCCATGGGAATTTAAGGACTATCAGGGGCAGGAAAAGGGGCTCCTGCGCCGCGCAGTGGAGGGACTTCTGCCGGAGCCGGTGCTGCACAGAAAGAAAAGCCCCTATCCAAAGACCTTTGACCCCCGGTACGAGCAGCTTATGGAAACCCGCCTGCAAGCCATTCTGGACGACCCCGCCGCGCCACTCTGGCAGCTGGTCTCGGCGGAGGAAGTGAAGAAGCTGCTGCACCGGGAGACGCAGTGGCCGTGGTACGGTCAACTGATGCGCCGCCCCCAGACCATTGCCTATCTGTGCCAGATCGACTTCTGGCTGCGGCACTATTCCGTGGAGCTGGTGTTCTGATCTCCTTTGCCGGATTTTACGTTGACGGCAGGGAACGGGTGTGGTAGAATATGGCCGAAGCAGAATGTAGATATCAGGGCGTACCCAAAGAAGTCGTTACGCCCGCACAACAGGAGGACTGTTTATGCGCAAAACAAAAATCATCTGTACCATCGGCCCCGCCAGTGAAAACGAGGAAACGCTGACCCAAATGTGCCTTGCCGGCATGAACGTCGCGCGGCTGAACTTTTCCCACGGCACCCATGCCGAACACGAGCGGAAAATCGAGCTGGTCAAGCGGGTACGTCAGAAGCTGGGGCTGCCCATCGCCATCATGCTGGACACCAAAGGCCCGGAGTACCGCATCGGAACATTTGCTTCCGGTAAGGTGGAAGTGAAAACGGGGGACAGCTTCACCTTTACCACGCAGGACGTGGCAGGGGACGAGACGAAGGTCAGCGTCAATTATAAGAATCTCCACAAGGACCTGAAGCCCGGCAACACCGTAACGGTGAACAACGGCATCGTCCAGTTTGAAGTGGAAAGCATTGAGGGCACCGAAATCCACTGCAAATGTCTGGCAGGCGGCACGCTCAGCGACCGCAAGAGCATGTCCTTCCCCAACAAGGTCATGTCCGGCCCCTACATTTCCCAGCAGGACAGATCGGATATTCTGTTCGGCATCGCCCACGGCGTGGACTATGTGGCCGCGTCCTTCGTCTCCACGAAGCAGGACGTTCTGGACATCCGCAAGCTGCTGGACGAAAACGGCGGCAGCGACATTGAAATCGTGGCGAAAATCGAGAACCGTTCCGGCGTGGACAATGTGGAGGAAATCTGCTCCGTCTGCGGCGGCATTATGATCGCCCGGGGCGACCTGGGTGTGGAAATCCCCTATGTGGAAGTGCCATCCGTGCAGAAAAAGCTGACCCGGATGTGCCGGATGCTGGGCAAGCGGGTCATCACTGCTACGGAAATGCTGGAATCCATGATCCAGAATCCAAGACCCACCCGTGCGGAAATTACGGATGTGGCCAACGCCGTTTACGACGGCACCTCCTGCGTCATGCTTTCCGGAGAATCCGCCGCCGGCAAATACCCCGTGGAGGCGGTCAAGGCCATGGCGGAGATCGCCGAATACACCGAGCAGCACACCGGCTATAAGTCCCTGTTTCTCAAGACAGAGTACAACGGCCAGAACAATCTGGACTGTCTGTCCCACGCGGTGTGCTCCATGGCCATCGACGTCAACGCCAAGGCCATTGTGGTCTGCTCTGTGTCTGGTAAGACCGCTATGCTGGTCAGCCGGTTCCGCACCCCGGTGGACATTATCGGCATGACCACCGACCGGAAGATCTGGCGCAGGCTGTCCATGAGCTGGGGCGTGACCCCGGTAATGGCGGATGAATTCCCCACTATGGACGTGATGTTCTACTACGCCCAGAAGGCCGCCGTGGATGTTCTGCATCTGAAACCCGGCGACAATATTCTTCTCACCGGCGGCCCTATCAACGGCCAGCACGGCAACACCAACACCATCAAAATCGAGACGATCTGACCGTAGAAATGCCGCCGCAGTTCACGCTGCGGCGGCATTTTTTCGCATGTTGACCGAAAAAAACGGTGAAAATTTTGGGATTTTTCCCTATGTGAAATTGTGGCATTTTTGTGCTACAATATTATTATGGGTGAAAAAATGCGGCGGTTTTGGAAGGATGGGGAAAATGTATCAGGTAGGGGAATTGGTCGTTTACGGTATGCACGGTGTTTGCCGCGTGGTGAGTGAAGAGGAACGGCTGGTCGATAAAAAGCGGCTGAATTATCTGGCGTTGGAACCGCTGTCCAACGGGAATTCCCGGTTTCTGGTGCCGACGCAGAATGCCGCCGCTATGGCGAAGCTTCAGCCCATTCTTTCCAAAGAGGAACTGGAAGCGATGATCACGTCAGAGAATGTGAAAACCGGCGAGTGGATTCGGGAGGAAAACCAGCGGAAGCAAACTTACCGGGAGCTGATCGGCAGCGGCGACCGCAAAAAAATCATGCGCATGGTACATACACTTTACCGCCACAAGGCCGACCAGAGCGCCTCTGGGAGAAAGATTCACCTGTGCGACGAAAATTTTCTCCACGACGCGGAGAAGCTTCTGATCGGTGAAATTTCCATCGTTCTGCATCTGGAGCCGGAGCAGGCACGGGATTATATCCACAAAAAACTGAAAGAGGACGCCTGAGCGTCCTCTTTTCGTATCTCACAGAAAAATCAGTCTATGTAGGTCAGGTATTTCGGGTCGATTCCCTGAATGCCCAGTCCCGGCGCATCGGCGACGGTGATGATCTTCTCGTCGAAAGCAGCCCCGCCGAGGATCGGGTCTTCGCTGCACAGCACAGGGCCGTCCAAGTCAACCTTGGTGATGATGTTTTTGGCGCAGGCCAGATGCACGGCGGCATTGACGGAAATCTTTGCTTCCAGCATACAGCCGATCATGCACTCCACGCCGAACACTTCCGCCGCGGAGGCAATTTTCAGGGCGTTGTAAATGCCGCCGCACTTCATCAGCTTGATGTTGATGAGGTCAGCCGCGCCCATCTGCAAAATGGTCATGGCGTTTTCCGGGGAGAATACGGCCTCGTCCGCCAGCACCGGCACATAGCTCCGGTCGGTGACGTATTTCAGTCCGGCAAAGTCGTGGGCACTTACGGGCTGTTCCACAAGCTCAATGTCCAGACCAAGCTCCTGCATCTTGTTCAGAATTTTTACGGCCTGCTTGGGCGTCCATGCCTGATTGGCGTCGATGCGGATAACGATGTCCTTGCCAACGGCATTGCGCACGGCGCTGAGCCGGGCGACATCCAGCTCCGGGTTTACGCCGACCTTCATTTTCAGGCAGTCATAGCCACGGGCAACGGCTTTCAGGGAATCGCTGACCATGGTGTCCGGGTCGTTGACGGAGATGGTGATATCGGTGACGATCTGCTTCCGCCCACCGCCCAGAAGCTTGTAAACGGGGATATTGTACAGCTGCCCGTACAGATCCCACAGCGCCATGTCAACGGCAGCCTTGGCGCTGGAATTGCCCACGATACACTTTTGCACCGACTGGAGCAGCGGCTCCAGCTCGTCCACGTCCCGTCCGATAATGGTCTTGGCGATGTGATCCTGAATGGCGCCGATGATCGCGCCGGTGGTGTCGCCGGTAATGGCGCCCGTGGGAGGGGCTTCGCCGTAGCCCACTGCGCCGCAGTCGGTGTGGATTTCTACGATGACATCTTCCACGCTGCTGACACTGCGCAGAGCGGTTTTGAAGGGGGTGCGCAGAGGAACGCTGATGCGCCCCAAACGGACACTTGTGATTTTCATATTGGTCACCTTCTATAGTTTTTGATTGAGAAATTCGTCATTTTGCCATTTCGTACATGGCGGCGGCAATGATCTGCGCGTTGCGCATCAGGCTGTCCACCGAGATGTACTCGTCCGGCTTATGCTCCCGGACTTCCTCTCCGGGAAAAATGGGGCCGAAGGCCACGATGTTGGGCAGCGCCTTGGCATAGGTGCCGCCGCCGATGGATTTTGGCTGATCTTCCAGCCCAGTCTGCTCCTGGTAGACCCGCAGCAGGGTGGAGACAAGGGGACTGTCCGCAGGGACATATAGCTTGGCCTTGTGGACTTCGGAGTCCAGAGTAAACCCGGCGCTTGCAAATTTTCCGTTCAGAATGGGGGCGCAGTCGGCGTAGCCTTTTGTGACCGGATAGCGGTAGTTGATTTTCAGGGACAGGCGGTGCTCGTCGCCGTTGATCACACCGAGATTCAGCGTCAGACCGCCAGAAACCGCGTCATGGAGGGCAATCCCGGCGGAAGCGCCGTCGGTTTCCATGCCGAGGGTCGCCGCCAGAAAATGTACCGCGTTGGCGACCTCCCCGCTCAGTGGCAGGGTGTCCAGCGCCAGCAGCAGACGGCCAATGGCGTTTTTCCCCAGCTCCGGGGTGCTGCCGTGGGCACTTTCGCCTTCGGCCTCCACAAAAAGACCATAATCCGTGGCAGTGAACCGCACCTGCGGGGCACTGAGATTCGCAAGACGCTGCGCCAGCTCCCGGGGACAGGCCAGCTTGGCACAGGCGTGCGCCGGAACGACGTTGGGGGCAGTTCCGCCGTGAATGGACAGGAGACGGACGTCGCCGGTCTGAACATTGGCGTGGGAAAAGGTCACATTGATAATGCCCTTTTCGCCGTTGATGACCGGATATTCGCCGTCCGGGGTGAAGCCCATGACGGGTATCTCGCCGCCGTTTCCAAGGTAGTATTTGATATCGTCGGAACCGGCTTCCTCGTTGCAGCCGAACAGGATCCGGATACGGCGGCGGATGGGGAGTCCGGAATCCCGCAGAGCGGTCAGAGCGAACAGGGAGGCAATGGCGGGGCCTTTGTCATCCGTGGCGCCTCTGCCCCAGATTTTCCCGCCCCGCAGTTCGCCGCCGAAGGGGTCACAGCTCCAGCCGTCCCCGGCGGGAACAACATCCAGATGCCCCAGAACGGCGACCATTTCGTCGCCCTCGCCGTATTCGCACCAGCCCAGATGACCGTCCATATTTTCCGTGCGGAAGCCCAACTCCCGGGCGGTGTTCAGCACATGGACAAGGCTTTCCCGGACGGAAGCCCCGTAGGGCGCGCTGTCCTCCGCTTCGCCCTGAACACTGGGGATTTGAATATTCTGCCGCAGCGTGGAAAGAAGCTGAGGCTTTAACGCATCAACGCAAGCACGCAATTCCATAGAAATTCCTCCAATCACATTTCCCTGAGCAGCTCCACAAGATGTTCAGGGGTCTGGGCAATGGCCTTTGCCCCGGCGGCTTCCATGTCCGCCGTCTCGCCGTAGCCCCAAGCGACGCCGATGGTGGGAATGCCGTGGGCAGCCGCGCCGATCACGTCAAATTTGGTATCGCCAACCATGAGCATATTGTCTGCCCGGCCGTTCTGCTCCAGAAGATAGGCGATGACCTCGCTTTTGGAAGACCGGGACTCGTCCAGAGTGCCGCCGCAGACCGTGTCAAAGTAGCCGGCAAGGTTAAAATGCCGCAGTACCCGGTTTGCCATTTCCTCTGGCTTGGAGGTGGCGACGCAGAGCTTGTAGCCGCTCTGCTTCAGTTCTTCCAGCGCCTCCCGAATGCCGGGGTAGGGGACGTTTTCATAAATGCCGATGGGATTGTAGCGGCTGCGGAAAACGGTTACGCCTTCATCAAGCTTCTGCTTCGGGACGCCGTACCGCGCCAGAGAATCGTGAAGGGGAGGCCCTACGACACTGCGCAGCTCCGCTTTCGGAGGAATGGGCAGGCCGAAATGCTCCAGGGCAAAGACAACGCAGTTGATAATACCCTCACCGGAATCCGTCAAAGTACCGTCCAGGTCGAAAAGAATGACTTTTTGTTCCATGTTGAGACCCTTTCTGTGTTTTTTGGATTATAGCACACTTTTTTCCGCTTCTCAAGAGTATTTTCAAACTGTCTCATTGCATCGGACGCCGTAATGGATTATACTGAACGCAGGAGGCGGTATATATGGCAAATGAAGAAAAGAAAGATTTCAACGCCATGCTGCACGACAGCAAAGACATGCCCAAATTCCAGACCATCACGGACGAGAAAAGCATTGAAAAATACGGCGGAAACAGAATGTACTTTGCACCGCCCATCGATTACGACCGGGTAATGCGAGAAGTCCCGTATGGCAAAGTGACCACGGTCGGGGAGATACGGGACTATTTCGCAAAATTGAGCGGCGCGGACTTTACGGAACCCATCACGGCGGGGATTTTTGTGTCCATTGCCGCGTGGGCGAGCTATCAGCGCTCAGCGGATGAAACGCCCTATTGGAGAACGCTGAAAGCCAATGGGGAACTCAATGAAAAATATCCCGGCGGTATCGAAGCGCAGAGGCAAAAGCTGGAAGCGGAGGGACACACCGTTATTCAAAAGGGACGCAAAAACATACGCTGCTATGTGAAGGACTACGAAAAAGTCCTGTTCGATTTGAAATAGACCATTACAAAAAGCGGCGGGCGTACCCGCACTTGCGGCAAAGTTCCTCTGCCGCTTTTTTCTGGGCAAAGCCCTGATAAATCGCCTTGGCGCGGGGCGTTTCCCAGATTTCCTCCAGCGTGGTTTCAAACAGATTCCCCAGAGCAATGTCGCCCTCATGGTCAAGACAGCAGGGGACAACGGTGCCGTCGCACAGTACGCCCAGTTGATCCCGCAGGCCGTGACAAAAGGCGCGTTCCCCGCCGTCGGGGGCGGAGAGATCAGGCCAGTCGAATTTGTCGCCGTATTCCAGATAGACACGTTGGGCAATCTGCGTGCCCCGGGGCTGCACGTCCCATGGAGCGGGGAACGCCCGTTCCATGGCGCTGAGAATTTCCGGGTTTCGCTGTTCCGCACCGCCGCCGTTCCACAGGCGGTAAACGACCAGAAATTTCCCCTCCGCCGCCTGCCCGAAGGAAAAACACCGGAAGAGGTACGTTTCAAAGGGGACGGAAAGGTCGTTTGCTTCGAAGGCGTGGAGAGAAATATTTACCTTGTGAAGCGCAGGGGCGTTCAGCAGAATTTCCCGCTTTTCTTCCAGCGGGGTGCCGTTGGTGGTGAGAATCACCTTGAAGCCCGCATCTCCCGCGAGACGAAGAAATTCCGCAAGCTCGGGATGGCACAGCGGCTCGCCCATCAGGTGAAAGTAAAGATAATCCGTCCACGGGCGCAGCTTCGGCAGCAGGGTGGCGAACTCATCCGCCGTCATGAACCGCTTCTCCCGCCGGGTGCCGGGGCAGAACGTGCAGTGCAGATTGCAGACGTTGGAGATTTCCAGATAGATTTTTCTCAGCCGCTTCATTCCGTCACTTCCTTTTCCAAAAGCATACCACAAAATGGGGATTCCCGCAATACGGCTAATTTTGCTTTACCGCTGGATTTCCCCCAATTTCGACATGGCCTTCATGGTAAACTGATGGCAAACGCGGCAGAAACCTGCCGTCATGGGGAGGAAATGGGGGATATGAAGGTCTCGTTTAAACGGGCGGCGGCTGGCTTGGCGGCGCTGGCTGCCGCGGCTTCGGGGGCGCTGCTGTTGAGCGCCCGGGCGGCGGAGGACGGCTATGTGCTGCACATCAACAAGGATGCTTACGTCTGCGCGTCCCCCTTCGTGGCGGACTATACGCTTACCGGGGAGGACGGGCAGACGGTTTTCTCCGGCGAGGATTTTGTGGAGGTCTACCATCTGACCGCCGACGGGGCGGGGGAGCAGGACGTGTCCATCGCTGCTTATTCCGTCAATATTGACGCGGAAGCTCCGGAAAAGGCAGGCTACCGGCGGGTGGGATTGGAGGACAGCGGCTGCTTTTCCGCCGAAACGGCGGGAAAGCTCCGGGCGGTTGTGCAGTGGTCGTACCCCCACAAGGATGTGTCCGCCATTCAGGCGGCAGCCAATCCATGGCTGCAAAGTCACGGGCTTCCTGAAATACGACATCTGCAAAGCGGTGAAGCAGTCCTCGCGGCGCAGCTTGCCATCTGGGAGCTGACGAATCAGGGAAAGTTCACCGTCAACGAATACCTCTCCGGCTGGGAGGACATGACCACGCCGGGATGGCGGAACTATCTGAGAAAGGTTACGAACGCCGACGTTTCCCGCGAGCCGCTGACGGAGGATTCGGCGGCGAATGTTGCGGGGCTGTACCGGTATCTGTGCAGCCTGAAACCGGCCGCGCCGGGGTGCGAAACGGTGTCGGACGCGACGCTGCAAAACCCGGTTTACACGGCGGTAAAGGAGCAGGACGGCAGCTATACCGTCACGGTAAGCGTGGACATTCAGACGACGGTTGGGTCGCTGGACGCATTGACCCTCAGCGCCGACTGCGGCGGTCAGGTCAAGGAGCAGACCGTGACCGAGGCCGGAAGCTGCACGGTTTCCTTTTCCGGCCTTACGGACAGGCCGGAGGTGACGCTGGAGATCACCGGGACCCAGCACGGCGGCGACGTTTATCTGTTTGAGGGTGAAAGCCACAGGCTGCTGGGGTTCGACGACAGCATATTGCCGGTTCACGGCAAGCTGCTGGTGAAACCGGACTGCATTCTGAATATTACCGAATGCGCGGAAACCAGCGGCCTGCCGCTTGCCAATATCCGCTTTGACCTGTACCGCGCAGCGACCCGGGAGCAGCTGGAAAACGGGGATTTTTCCCTCAGTTCCATATCTGACGAAGCGGCCATGAAGGATTATCGGACGCCCGGAAATCTTGTGACGATCCTGACCACGGACATTCACGGCCTTGCGTCCTATAATTTTACGGCGAACGATCAGCCGGAGGGCGTGTATCTGGTCGTCCAGCGCACGGAAAGCGAAGCGGCAGAGGTTTCCGCGCCCTTTTTCTTAGTTGTTCCCGGAGTCGGCGGCGATGGCGGGAACGCTTACACCCTGAATGTCAGGCCGACCGGCACATTGGAAACCACGCCGGTCGCCGAAGTGAATGTAGCCGAAATCGGCTGCACCAGCGGCAGCTTTGACGTGGGGCAGTTACATACATGGATTCTGCGGGCCAGCGTCCCGGCAGGCATCCGGGCGGCACAAAAGTACACCATCACAGGCAATTTTGACGAGCATCTGGCGATGGAAGACTCAGCACCGTCCGTCACCCTGCTGACCAGAGCAGGAGCGGAAATTGATCTCACCGAAAGCGACCACTATGTTATATCACACAGCGAAGGAAACGGGAAAATAAGCGTTTCTCTAACTCCTGCCGGCATGGCCTATGCGTCGGCCAATCAGGGGGAAGGGGAGTGTACACCGGAAATCCGGGTGCGCTTTCAGGCATCGATCAGGGAAAACGCCGGACTTGACGCCCCCATCCCGTGCAGCGCGTCGGTCAGCTACCTGAATTCCGCGGGCGTATTCTATGAAGCGCAGTCCGGAGCCGGGGAAGTGCATACGGGCGGAATCCATCTTTTCGTCTCCGACGAAGCGGGGCAGCCACTCAGCGGCGCGGCGTTCCGGCTGGTCAGAGCGGAGGACGAAAACACAGCCCTGAAGAATGGAACGGAGACAAACGCCGCGTTCGTAAATTTCCTCACAGGCAGCGGCGGGAAGCCGGTTTCCGAGGTAACGACCGGCGAGGATGGCAAGGCATTCCTCTGGGGTGTGGCATATGGCCGCTACTATCTGGTGCAGACGAAAGCGCCGGATGGGAAGGACAAGCTCAGCCAGCCCGTCGCCGTCACCGTCAGTGCGTCCAGCCATTTAACGGCGCAGGACGGCTGGCAGGACGCCCGCGGCATGACCGTTGACAACACGGTGAACCTTGTCAACCGGGAAGAAACCCTTCCGAAGACGGGGGACGTGAGCGCGGTGGTGTTCGTCGTCGCGGGGAGTATCCTGATCGGGGCGATTTGTGCGCTGATTTTGGAACTCATTTTCCGAACAGCAAAAAGAAGAATCAGACGGTGATTCACCTCCGGCAAGAAAAATAGCGAATTATTTGAAGCAGGCATTGATACTATTTCCTGATTAAAATCTTAATTTTAATCAGGAAGGCATCGCC
>OGNB01001809.1_pt1 | contig 11389 bp, 12 predicted proteins | sample 1573301 | NCBI WGS metagenome assembly OGNB01 (sample SAMEA2581914, study PRJEB24529) | metagenome | biome: Human gut stool | place: China | collected 2011
GCCCCCTCTGTTTCACGAACCGAAGCGTCCCTCAAGGCATTATTAATCAATATCTCACTATAGTTTTCAAGCGTATCATCCGTTTCATCCATCACTTCATCAATAATGGCATAATAAAACAACACACCCCATGCAGCCATCAGCAGAAGTAGCAGTAACGAGAGCTTTCGGTAGGTATAATGGAGAAGTTTCATGACTCGGAAAGTTTATAGCCAAAACCATATACCGCTTTCAGTTCTACGGTAGCATCAGCTTGTTTCAATTTCCGGCGGAGATTTTTCACTTGAGAATAAATAAAGTCCAAAGAATCTGCCTGATCGATATTATCGCCCCATACAGACTCTGCAAGGCTCATTTTATTAATTACACGATTTGGGTTGACTATAAAGTAATAAAGTAAATCGAATTCTTTCCGGTTAAGTTGCAAAGGCACTCCCCCGACCTCCACTTGCCGTTTATCAGGATAAAGCAACAGATTCCCCACCGTAATGGAAACATCCCCTTTCGCCTGCCTCCGACGAATAACAGATTTTACCCGCGCATTCAGTTCCGCCAGATGGAAAGGTTTGGTCAGATAATCATCAGCTCCCAATTCCAGTCCTTCTACTTTGTCATCCAAGGAATCTTTTGCAGAAATAATTAATACACTGTCACTACGATGAAGTCGTTTAAGTTCGCGCAACAAATCCAGACCACTTCCACCGGGCAACATGATGTCCAATAAGATGCAGTCATAATCGTAGTCATTCACTTTGTCCAGCGCCGAAAAATAATCGGCAGCAGTTTCCACTACGAAATGTTCTTTCAAAAGGGAAATGCGGATTGTTTCCCGCAAATCCGGTTCGTCTTCTACAATCAGGATTTTCATACCGGCAAAGGAAACTCATAAATTGGGAAACATTCTGGAATATCTTATCAAATACTGTCCGTCTCGTACACTTCTTCCAGTAATTCTTCTTTCGCTATAGAAATCTTGCCATCAGCAGATACAGTTATTGATAATGGAATATAGAGATCGGACTGCGGATAGCAGATGCTTGCTGCATAAACCATACCTTTTGATGTGTTTTTATCGTACACCAAGCCTTCAAGAATAGAGTGTTTTAAGAATTTAGCATCCACCAATGAAGCAAAACTCTCTTTCGTGAATTCTTTATTCACAATAGACTTACCACCGGAAGTTATACGTAGTGTAATACGGTTATCTACAAATTTTTCGCCCTGTTCATTCGTCACAACAGGCAAACTGTCATCCGGGCGACGAACCACATGAGAGTGATACTCCTTACCGTTATAAGTAAAACTCATTTTACTATCAGACACCTGCATACGTTGCAAACCGTTGGCATCCACACTGTCTTTCATCAATACCTGCACATCTTCCCCATCTCCTTTTTTCTGAGAAGAACAAGCTGACAACAACCACACGGCCATACATATCCAGAAGTAAAATACATTTTTCATTCTGCCATTTGTTTACAATTAACGGAACAAAGGAACGAAAAGAGAGGCAAAAATACAAGGGAAAGCCGGAATAAATGAAAAACGGACGGATAATGCTCCGCCCGTTTTTGAACTAATACCTTCTTTATTCTTTTATATTACCTATTGAATCCTGTTGTTTATAAGACAAAAATAAAAGCGAAAAGTTTAATGAAACCTTTCGCTTTAACATAAAACAATATTTCTGTTTGTTTTTTATAAGTCTCAGGCCTTCAAAGTTATAAACCGTCTACCGCTTAACTTTATTTCAATCTCTTTGATAGAGAGTATGACTCCTCCCACTTCGACAGAAATCCGCATTCTGGTTACAATTAAAAGTTAGCATCAATTTACTCTCACTACTCTCACTTTTCAAAATAGCCGTTGATAATTAGAATATTAAGTGTGAGTGAGAGTAAAAAAATAGCGTGAGAGTAAGTGATTTACTCTCACACTGTCTTGTCCTGATTGTAAGGTGTTAATTTGTCTTGTACAAGAGAATGTTCTGTTTTTCTCCTAAGAAACATTCCTTTCAGCCATAGGAATTATCAGATGTCGACCTCAGTCAACAGGCCTGTTAACCTTGGTTGACAGGCTCATTAGCCTTAGTTAACAGGCCTGTCAACCAAGGTGGTATGTTTTTTGATACAATTTTGAAGATAAGTTGTTGATTATCAATATGTGTATTCCGTTGATTCCTCCAAATCCTACATACAGCCCTACATGGATAGGGTTAATACTGATTTCTTTCTGAATGCAAATATAGACAATAAAATTTAATGTAAAAGGCTTATAATGAAGTTTTTTCAGGGGGTAGCATATTTATACGATACCTACTGCTCCATGTAGGGTACATTGGAGACTACAAAAAACATCCATGTACCCCATTTTGGCGATACATGGATGTAGTCTACTAACTGGTTTTCAATAATATATAAAGTGGGGTGAAGTGTATCCAAGTAGTGTTATGTAGGTTCGGCCGATGACGATCTTTTTCGGAGGCCTTCGCCTTTCAGTTCTATAAGACGCTAAGAATTATCTTCTGGATACTCCCGCCGGATATAAGGAGCCGGATTAAACTTGATAACTCTCCTGTCAGATATGTCATACATCACTCTGTCGCCTTTTACTCCTTTGACCGGACCTTTACCGTCTTTCGGCAGATATTTCTTCACATTGCTTCTTTTCTTAACTTGAAAAGTGCCCAGTCCGGCTATGGCAACGTCAATATCATTTTCAAAAGCTTCTACCAATGTCTCAATAACGGCATTCAAACCATTTCTGACTTCCTTTTGAGTCATACCGCCTTTGCGGGCGGCTTTAGCTATCAATTGCTCTTTATTCATAGAAATGATTTAGAGATGTTCCACACTTATCTTTTTCAAGCTGTGTATGCTGTTGTTACCTATCAGAAGGTATATAAGCAAAGGCGGCATCGCACTGAGGATTACTATCAGAGCCATTACAGCTATAAAAATACAGAGCAACACTTTTTCCAGCAGGTTCAAGCAGAAACGCCTTAACCTGTTCCACAGGGTATTTTTCTTATTGCTTATCATAATCACCAACTGTTATTAAATATACATTAGGAATAAACGTACTGCGGACCAATTGCCATCCGGGTGATTAGGGAACGTTGTATCCAGCTTCTAACACTATGCCTTTTACCTTTTGCCCGCTTGTATTCCGATATCACGCCAAATGGTATGTACACAAAAATCGTTTTTTTCATAGAGATAAATGGGATTTACCCATAACACAAACAAAACAAACAATTTATTTATGCCTATCAAAGTACGCAGGCAGTCATTAATCCGCATCAACCGGAGTGCCACCTTCTTCGGACTTCTCCGTAACAGGAGCGGCACTCAATGTAGTTATTTGTTTACTCACAGCCTTAAGTAACGCCATGTTCTCCTCAACGGTAAGTTGCAGGGCACTTTTGGTTGAAGTGATGGCTTTGGTAGCAGAGACAGCCTTTAATCCCACCGGAATAGCTTTCACGGCAGCTTCCGCCATTTCCGGGAGTTTAGTGAAAATTTTCTCCTGGGCTTTGATACGGTCCAGTAACGCTTCATATTCCGCTTTCTTCGCCTTGATAACCTCAGCGTCATTTCCGGCGATAGCCATGACTTCACCTACATTCAGTCTCAGCGTATCTATGCCGGCGTACTGTTTACGGATATCCATCGCTTCCTGATAAGCATCCGCGCATGCATCGATATAAGCGTCCACCTTTTCAATCTTAGTAGGGGCCGGTTTCTTCCATTTCCCGAGTTTGGTGGGTTGTAAACCGTCGTCATCGGTTGATTGGGCTGAAAGAGTTCCAAGAAAAGAGATAGAAATCAAAAACAGGAATAATACATTTTTCATTGTCATAGTTTTAATTGTTTTAATAGATTCATATTTATCAGATTCATACTTAAAGCTTGCCGCAAGCCCCGTCGTCTTCATCTTTTTTTATTTATTATATAGCAGGTCCTTTCTTTTTTTTTACTTAATTTCCAAAGCTTTACCCGGTTTGAATTTAACAACCTTCTTTGCGGGAATCAGCATTTTCTGACCGGATGACGGATTATACCCCTGACGTGCCGCATGCTCCTGTATCCGGAAAGTTCCGAATCCCACAAGTGTAACGGGTTCTTCTTTACGCAAACTCTCTCTGACGGTGTCCAGGATATGGTTTAAGGCCTTTTCCACATCCGCCTGTGACATGCCGCTACGAATAGCGACCTCTTGAATCAATTCTTTCTTGTTCATTTTTTTAGTTTTTAATATTATTCATAGTAAATCATATTCATCCGTTTCATTACTTTTTAATTCCAGTCATCCTCCTCAAAAAGCTTGTACTTCTTCACTAATGCGGATAATTCAGGATCGAGATTGGCACGCGACTTCATCTGCCCGTTCATCTCCACAGCGCCCAGTAATAGCAGAACAGCCTGCTGTTCATTGCCCAACCGGGCATTTAATATAGCTTGCATATATTTAGTCTCGGCAGTCGGTCCCAATTTCTCCAATATCCGTAAGGCCGCCTTGTCATATCCCAAAGACATATAAGCAATTGCCGTGTTCGTATCATCATACGGGCGTAATATTTTCAAAGCTTCCTCATACTTACGTTTTTCCAGGCACTCTACCCCGCGGGCATATAGCGTATCCGGTTCATTGGTATAAATCGTGTCTTTTTGCATTCCCCTGCGTGAGAGGCTGAAACGAAAGTCCACCGCGCGTACTATAGGATAAAGTCTATCGAACATATAAGCATATTCGGTTTTATATCGGCTTTTAATCAGCCATTCACGCCGGTCAGGTTCTTTTTCCTTGTCGATAATCCGCAACACGGCGCCTCTATCCCCTTTAAAGTTCTTATCCTCTATAATCAGGCGGCGCAGTTTTTCCCAGCCCTCGGGAATAGTATGTATCTTTATCAGTTCCGGCAAGTTCGGGATTTCCTCTTTCACCTCCCGGTGAATGGCGTTGCCCGCTTCATCTATCTCAACGGCAGTTCCGACGGCCAAAGAGTCATACAGTTGCTTAAAGTCCCGTACCAGTACCCTACGGATAGATTCAGCGCGTTTCTCCGCTATTTTTCCATTAATGTTCCAGCTCCCCTCGGGAGACGAGGTGGCAAACAGGCTCAGGCTGTCTATTATATACACCGGGTCAGTCATCAGTTTCAAAGTGATGTCACGCAGTTCCTTCACCCCTTTCCGGTTTATTTCAATGGATTCATCCAGTTGGGAACCATTTTTAGGAAAGTAGAAATTCACACTGGTATTCGCCACCGCATCCCGCGTGACAATTTTCCTCACATAGCGCGGTGCCATATCGATAAACTTAGTCATCGAGCTCACGAAGTAAGTCAGCGTATCCGATTTCGGCAGCGGATACTTGCTTCCGTTGCTGCTCAGCACATCACCCACTACGAACACCTTCATACGTGCTGAATTTTCATCAGCGGGTACTTTCTGTGAATAAAGAAAGTGTACCTGGTCCGCGGCATAAATCACCGTATCGAGCTGCGCCTCAGGGTTAAACGGATACTGTACAATATCGCGAAACTTTTCGTCCTTAATAGCTTTACGGGCCTCGTTGCGTGCTATTTTTTGAGTTTTATAGAACATTTTCACCAGGGTTGTCGAGTCGAGCGAATTTATACGCGCTATTCTCGTCGCATAGCCCGCTTGCCGCTCAGCATGCCGCAGGGCGGGCGGGTCTATATTTACAAGTTCACGCGTCAGGTTATATTGCGGGTAAGTCGAACGCAGACGTTCGTAACGGCGCAGGTAGCGGTCCGCCATAGCCATAGAATCAACCCGGCTGAGTTCGAGGTTCCTGAAGGTTTTGCGTCCGGGAGCGCGTAATTGCACCGAGTCAGGCATTTCGCGGGAATAGGTATACAAAGGCACGAATCCACGGAAAAACCGGCTTGCCCCTTTATCGGATACTTCCCGTTGCAAGGCGTAATATTGGTATATATCCTCCTCCGAAAATTGTGCAGCCAGCCTCTTACGCGATTGCATGGTATCTGATTCAGCTTCTCTCACCCACAGGGGAGACAAGTCAATGTCCGGACGTCGGAAGTGAAACATGGGAAAAAAATCCCTCACCTTTTCATAGCGCCGTATATATTTCTCTTTCAACTGGTCACGGTTCAGGTATGACGAAGTCGTGTCACGTCCGGCCATTACGGCACGAATAAATTTCACCCCTTCCTTATTTTCGGCCCTTGCACCTTTGGCACGATAATGCCGGTACAGCATGGCGTCCATATGTTCCATCTTGTTGTTGAAATAGTCAAAACGGGAAGAATACAACCGCGTGTCTACCCCTCCCGCATAATAGAGCGTACGCTCTGTCAGCTCTTGAGAACCGGACATTCCTTTGTCATGGAAATAGCTTTTACGCGCAATCAGCCCTTCCGATTGAGCCTTAGCATAATTTGCCCATTTATCGTTGAAGAACCGGAAACGTTCCAGCAGATATTTACTCTGATACCGTAACGTATCGTTCGCTCTTTCAGAGGCCCGCTCATATTGCCACCATTTCCTCGCTATCATCCGCCGCGAGTTATCCAGCATGCGGCTTTTCAGGATACTGTCACGTCTGGCCGCCTGCCTGTTGAACATTTCAAAGCGCAGCAGCAACGGGTCCGGCCGGCGTTTCTTCGCCTCCTGTATGGCCCAGCGTTTCTCCAATCCTCGTTTGAACCACTTCAAGCGCTCTAAATAACGTTCAAAAGAGTGATAGTTAACATAAGTCCGGTAAAAATTGGCGGAGTCCGGTATAATTTTCTCTACAAACCGGTCATAACGCCGATAGTCACGTTCCTGCATTTCACGAAACCGCTGCCCCGTAAAACGTAATTCCTTCAAAGAATCCGGCACATCGCCCCGTAAAAGTACCGGACGGACATTCACCATCCAATTATCCTTTTGCAGTGCCTGGGGCACCGTCACTACAAATTCCACGTTAATCAGTCCGTTTCGTTCCGCCGTATTGCGTGTAGTGCTTGCCGACACCACTATTTCATCCAGTGTCATAGAAGTCACGCTCTCTTTACGTACACTATCCCATTCAACGGACATTCCTACGGGAATACTATCGCCATTACCACTGACAAATGTGAAGTTTGATACCGGAGGCTGTGCCGCGGAATCGAGGGCGGCCGCCTTCACGGATGTTGCCTGCCGGCTGACCGGTAAGGCCAGTGTCACCCTTGGCTGCTCTTTATAGAGCTTGCCGAATGGCGTACACGCGGTGATTACCATTATCAGAAACAGAATATGGAAACTCTTAGAACTCTTCATACATTCATGCGTTGGCTAAGCGCCACTCTCAGAATAAATAAATAAGATTCACCGCCAGTTTAGGTGCCGGAACGTAATAGGTGCCGGATTTCACCTTATCACCGCAACGCTCGCAACGATATTTCGTATACGGAGCCACAAGCAAGCCCAGACCGGCCTCCACTTCCATATTCCAGCGTTTGCTGAGTAGCCAGGAGCGCCCATAGGTCATTCCCAAACCGTAGCCCCATCCTTGATAACGGTAGCCCCCGCCCAGCAAATTATCCCAAGCCACGTTATAGCGTGCTCCCATGGCGTACATGCTGATAAAGTTTCCGGCGTAGGGTTGCCAGAACCAGTAGCGCACTCCGGGTTCAATCAGAAAATGCTTTATTTTCCGTGTGTCGCTGAAGTTCCATGGATTATAAGAAACACTCATATTCAATGTCCAGTGTTTATCCAGAAGCATGCTGCCCTCCACGTTGAACGTGGTGGTAGCCAATTTCAGCACATTGGACTGCAATGAATAAAACTGAGCATGCAGATTGGCGGTAAGGCTGCCTGCAAACAGCAGAAAAAAGGATAATAAACAATATCGTACGATTCGTCTCATGGATGTTTCAGTAAATGAAGTTTATATTAGGTTACAATCAGTGTCTCACACCATTTATCATATGCCTTTCGATGGCAGTACGCTATTGGCGGAGCGCTAATCTGTATATGTTTGTCTGAAACCAATGTATTATAGCAATCAGAAAGTTTTACCAGATAGTGGTCAGGCACATGGATACAAGGCATTCCCTCTTCAGAGTCCGTAAACAATCCTTCCATGGCTTCCAGTTCCGGATAAATAATACTCATGTAGTAGGCGGAATAACCGAAAGCCCACCATCTCTCCTCCGCATAAAATAAGTAGATATAATATACATTCTTCTCTTCTATATCTATTGCCTGTTTCGGTATTTCCATATTACAAATTATTATTGGTTTAAAAATCTTTTACACACCTTACCTTGTATTGTTTTGTTTTTGAATACTCATCACACCATATCGGCCCTTCAAAGTTAACCATCCATGCTATGCTTGCATTTTCCTCCGTAGAAGACCAATAGCTTCCTGAAAGTTTACTCCTGTTCCAATACCTTGGTAAGAAAGCCTGGTCTATGGCATCATGCAACAACCATATCAGTTGCAACTCCCGCTGAGTAGGCAAACGCCATCCTGTTACACCGGCATATCCGGGGAAATCACTAGAAGGTACATAAGTGCTACAACCGCCTTTTTTGCTGCCTCCTGTAGGAGTTGCCCCCAGATTATTATTATTTTCGGTGGCAAATCCCATAGCTTCCGCCCAGGTAAATACACCCGGTAGGTCAGTAGGTGCTATCAGAAGACGAAAAGGCAGTTTACTATTTACATTCAGATTGCCGCCATTTCCTTGAGTAACTGTATGGCGGATTGTTGCACCTGTATTTGTATCATAAAGGGTTCGGCCTAACTCCCATATTGCGCTGGGAAACATTCCTTCAGAATAAAGCACGGCAGCTTCACTAACCTTAAACGTAGTCTCTTTTTTCACATATTGCCCCCACATCTCAGCCGGAAAACCGACAAAAATCAAGGCCAATGCTATATATACAATTGTTGCTCTCATCTTTTTACTATTATAGAATCATTACATGTCAATTCAATTAAAATCTCTCGCAGCTCTTACCCAAAATGGGTGCTCTTTATCTACATATGCTACCCTTCCATATCTGCTGATATAATATGCATTACCGTAATCATAACTTGTCGATGACAAATAGCCATCACTAAGAGTTGAGAATAGGTTGGCGCATACGAGATAGGTACCTACTAATTGAGAAATACTGGGTTGATACCACATAAGGCTTTGCTCTGAAGTTACACTAGTATTTAACTTAAAGCATACAAAGGATGACTTATAGTCCTGATTGCCATTCATACCTTGAAGATTCCATGTATTTTTACGTCCATCGGTAAGAGAGGTGCTGAACCCCAAATATCCCTTTTGACCCCACGGAATCTGTGTACTACCGTTTTCTATAATATCATACGGATAAAATTCAATCTCTTTTTCATATCTCCATTTTACTGCTTTTGCATCATTGAAAGCTACCACTGCACCACTTGCGTCATATGCTTTTAATTCTCCTCCCCAGTATCCCGGAATGAATCTGACAAGCGTTCCATCTTCAGGATTATCGTCTTTTACACGTATGGTATAGTTATAATAAGTATTGGGAGAGATTGTATAATTAGTTGTAAAATTATTCCCTAAATAAATCTGATAAATAGCCTGATCCTGGACAGAACCATTCGGTGTTAATTTCAGTCCCATAATCTGGAGATATGTGCCGCCTGACGGCGCCACTAAAGTTCGTGTCAGCTCTGTTGCGGTTGGCACGTCGGGTTGTATATTAACGGGTAAATATATGTCCAGAAGATCCGAATCAAAAACGCCATTAGCGGCTGTTATTGTTGCGCTTCCATAATACCCGTCATTCCCTAACAATGCAGCGCTGGGAAAAGTTTGTCCTCTTCCTGCCGGAACAAAATAGCATCTTCCTGGCAAATTCAACAACTCAGCCCGCCATACGGGATATTTCGTTTTTAATGCATCCGCAATATCTATTTTAAAGGAGCACTTGGTAAATATTCTCTGTAGAACCACCGTCACCAGTTTACCTGTCTCAATTTTAGTATCAGTAAAGCCAAACATCAGCGCTCGATTACCGGAAGGCTGGGAGGAGATATACAGCGGGTATGCAGCACTGTTATTTTTTTTTATATGCGCATCCATCAAGTCCTTATACGTCTTACCACCGGAATTCCAGTCCGTAATATTAAAGTAATTGGCATCCAGGTTAGCTACCACAACAATTCGTGAGATAGGAGAAGTAGTACTCTTAAAACTAAAACCACTCAAATCAAGAGTACCGTCGATACCTGCCTCAATAAACCTGACTTGAGAACATGCAGACGTTGCGGCAGTTCCTTCAAATTGAAATATTGCGGCAGAATATATTTTATTCTCGTCGACTTCAGGAAACTGCCGGGTGATAGCAACAGGCTGCCCGGAAAGCTCCACTTCCATACCTGAAAAAGAAGCCTGCAATCCTGTGCCATTACCCCCCGCCCGGGTAGTAGCGGATAAAGGAGAAGATAACGGGGCGACATCCAAAACTAACTTTACCGGAACAGCTTCTCCCGAAGGAGGTGAAACAACCGCATTAGAACCGGAAAAGCGATCATCATTACAGGCTCCCAGGCACAAAAGGATGCACAGTAAATACACTATTTTTCTACTCATATTTTTTATTACATTAATTTGTTACAGGATCCGCATCACGGACACAGCGCACCATTGCCATACTGGTTGGCGGCAATGTAGTCCCGATTATACCAATATCATTAGGAAAGATACTCAATTTAATGATTTGAACGTCGTTCCTGTCAGATGTAACGAGGGACTCTGTTCCACTCCAGTACCAGTCCTCACTGGGAATCTTACCACCGTATTGCTGGGGATAATAAAGATATTCATTTTCATTGGATTCCTTTATTCTTCTCATAAACACATACCATTCCGCCATCCTCGGAAGCCTCCAATTAGAATATCCTCCTTCACGATAGTCCTTGCACAATTGTTTCGCAACCATAATCCCGTCACGGCTCTTCCATTGAACAGGCACAGCAATAGCATCACTCATGGCAAAGTTAATCACATTACGGGGAGGCTCCTGATTCCATGTCCATTTAAAGCCTTGGTCAGGAATCCACATGGCAGTTGCACTACCATTATTTCCACGTGCTATATCGGTCAAATAGGTCTCATAGGTATGGTCGGTAATAGGGTTTGCAGTAAAACCATCAGGCAGTGTGATATCCTTGCAGTCAAACAGCCATCCTTTATAGTTTGCATCAACAATGCCGGGCAGTCCGAAGTCTCCCTCCGGCTTTACAACAGTCCAGTCTCTTAATTGCAATGACATCGTAAGATTGTCATATGTGAGTTCATAAGTATTCGTGTACCCTTGGCGGAATCCGTATTCGGTAGTGCCGGCGGAGGATACCCTCGTGTTTAAATGCCC
>OGNB01001828.1_pt1 | contig 11284 bp, 9 predicted proteins | sample 1573301 | NCBI WGS metagenome assembly OGNB01 (sample SAMEA2581914, study PRJEB24529) | metagenome | biome: Human gut stool | place: China | collected 2011
AAGCCGAGATTGAAAAACTGCTTGATACGCTGACCGGGGCCAACGCCACCTTGCTTGCCTACGCCAACAAGAAAATCGAGGACTTGGACAACCGCCGCAAAACGCTGTCCAAGGCGATTGCAGACCTGTCCGTTGAAACGCTGTCCTCCCAGCAGATCGAACTGCTGTCCGGCTATCTGGGCGATTGGGAGAACATCAGCTTTGAGGACAAAAGAAAAGCCGCTGACGGCCTGATTTCATCAATCAGCGCAACCAGCGACTATGTAAAGATAGAGTGGAAAATATGACCTATTTTCCACTCCATCAAACCGCTTGTTTCTTTATACCGCTTGTAGCCCCTTGTGAACCGTTGCTTTGAAACGATCTTGATAATTGACCGACATATGAAGACGCGCTGCTTGTAATTCTGCAAGCAGCGCGTCCATTTTTCAAACCTTGTCTTGACGAAAAATCTTTCGCCGTCCACAGCCGATGATTTAATCAGAGCCTCCTTAGAACTCAAGCACGATCATATGATTATCCGTTTGATCCAGCCGAACGGCGCCGTTCTTCGTAATGGCAATCGTGTCTTCTACCTGCACGCCGCCCCAGCCAAGCTCATAATACGGCGTTTCGATGTTGAGCACCATATTTTCTTCCAGAACGGTCTGATTGTCCGGCGTGACAGAGGGATCGTCATAAACCTCAAGACCAAGGCAGTGTCCTACATGGTGGCGGCGATAGTCGGGAATACCGGCCTTTCGGGTCGTTTCCACCGCGATTCGGAACAACTCACATGCACGAACACCCGGCCGCGCCGCCTTGATTGCCGCGTCCGTCCCGGCCCAGACCGCGTCATAGAGCCGCCGGAGCTTTTCCGAGGGCGCGCCGATGCAGACGGTTCTGGCCAGATCGGAGGTATAGCCATCAAGATCGCAGCCATAGTCGAAGCGGATAAAGCTGTTCATCCCGATCGGTACCGGCATGTTGCGCGTATCGGAATACGCTGCGCGCTCGTTTGCGGTTGCAACGAAGAAGATCTCCTTTGCGCCGTGCTTTGCGATCGACTGCTGGAATCCGCGCTCGAGAGCCTGCTCCGTATCACCCGGGCGGAAGGCGCGCAGGCTGTCCAGCAGACCCTGCTCCGCGACCTGCGCGGAACGGGCAATCCCTTCGATCTCCTCGGCCGCCTTGATCATACGAGCGCGGTAGAATGCTGCGTTTCCGGAAACACCGGCCTCCGGATAGACCTCTCGAATGCCGCAGACGGTCTGATACGGCATCCGGCTGACGTCCAGCTCAATATGCTCGTTGGGCGTTACGACACGCTGCAATGCCGTGCGCAGCGCCTCGACAGCGTTACCGCAGGTCTGCGCTTCATACCGGCTGTAGCGCTCGAGTTCTGAAAAATTCTTATCATAGGAAAAACGGAACGCCCCATAGGGAACGATCTCAGCATCCTCGCCGTCAAACTCGAGGATCGAGGGGATCTCACCGTGGCCGACGACGTAGATCAGGCGCTCGTCCGCCGGATGATAGACGACATAGCTCTGCGTAGAGCACAGCACGAACTGATTGACGCTGACATATCCGTTTGTCACATAGGTAATATTCTGCGGGAGGGACGCGACAAGTACCTGCGTTCCAAGCTCCTGCATAGCCGCCTGTAAACGACTGCGGCGAAATGCTTTCAGATCCATTGTGGTTCCAGATCCCTTCTTATTTAAATGCCGGGAGGACTTCCTCTGCGAAGAACTGCATGCTCTCCTTCGTCCGCTCGATATCCTTATCCACGAACGTCAGCGCAGAGAAGTGCGTAACGCCGGCGTCGATGTACTGCTGGATGCGCTCGATGACCTCGTCCACGCTGCCGACCAGATTGCGCGCGGCGTAGTTTGTCGCGTCGCGGCCCTTCATCGTAGACTGCGCGAGCGAGATGCCGTGGCGGTACAGCTGCGAGTTCTGGAACTTTTCGAGTGCTTCCTCATGCGTCTTGCACACGCTAATGCCGAACTGCGGCGCGATGTCGATCTCGTCGAGGGAACGGCCAGCCTTTTCGCAGGCAGCCTGAACGCCCTGAACGCCGTAGCGGATCTCGTCGACCGTCAGAATCGCCGGCAGCCAGCCGGTACCGAACTTTGCGACGCGGCGGAAGGAGTTGTCCGAGTTGCCGCCAATATAGAACGGGAACGGCATCTGGACAGGCTTCGGATACGTCTGCAGCTCCTGCACGTCGAAGTATTCGCCGTTGTAGGTCACATATTCTTCCTTGAACAGGCGGGTCATGATCTCAAGGCTCTCGTCGAGCATCTTGCCGCGCACCATGTGGGCAGCCGCCTTGCCGAATTCGGCCTCAAACTCCTCGCGATATGCACCAAGTCCAATGCCGATCTTCACACGGCCGTTGGAAAGATGATCAAGCGTGATCAGCTCTTTTGCCATGACAGCAGGCTGCCGGAACGGAGCGACGAGAAGCGCCGTGCAGACCTCAAGCTTGGTGGTGCGTTCCGCGATCGCGGCCAGCTCCAGCAGCGGAGAGTAGTAACGCGGCGAAGCGCCGAACTCTTTCAGGACATACTTCTGCGAATGGATATGATCGTTGCCCCAGACAGAATCGAGGCCGATCTTTTCAGCAAAAACAGACAGCTCGACGACATCACGGGCTGACGCATAGGGCAGATTGACCATAAGGCCCTCAGTGCCAGTTGGAATTGCGAGACCAAATTTGATTTTCTTCTTCATAACGATACCCTCCTGTTTTATATGTCAAATTGCACAGTCCTGTGCAATCCGAACTGCAGAGACTATCACGCATTGTCCTCTTTCGCGCTGTTGATATACCGGTAGATCGTCGGCACGGATACATTGAGCAGCTTGGCGGTCATATTGACGCAGCCCTTGACCGTAAACAGACTTTCCTGCGCAAGGAGCTCAATGATACGGCGCCGCTCGGTTTTTGTCAGCGCATCAACGTCGCTTCGGCCGATCCGGCTCATCGCAGCGCTGATGCGTGTGTTTACAAACTGCTTCACCGAAAACGCCGCCTCAGAGGACAGCGCCTGCTGGATCGGATTGTTGGTCAGATTTGCCATGCGCTCAAAGGAATGGCAGAGTCTGGTCAACTCGCTGTAGTTTTGGTTTACACCAAGAAAACCGATCAGATCATTAGCCTTGTTGCGGATATAAAATGTCGAGGTGCGGATCAGATCTCCTTTGTAAGCGGCGGTCTGGTTGACAAGATTCGCGGAAAAGGTTTCCTTGGCATTTTCCCGCTCAAAGGAAGCCTCAAAGGTGAAATTGATCAATCCATCTCCGGCCTTCCGGTCAGTGATGCTGTTTTCGATATAAATGATGGAATGCTCAATATCGGAAAGGTCGTGCAGAACGACCTCGCAGGTCGGCCCGCAGACCGCGGAAAGGAATTTCGCAAAGGGAATATAGGACTCTATGAGTTCGCGGTTGGTCACATTGATCTCTCCAATTCAATAAGAATTACTTCTTATTGTACAGGGGATAAAAAGCTTTTGTCAATGGCTTTCTCAGGCACGGCAGCAGGAAGAAAACACAGGCTGCGTCCAAAAGCGCCTTGAGTGCGTTGAACGGCAGAAGGATGCCCATCTGCGTCCAAACGCCGCTGATCGGAGTGCCGAACTGCAGCGGCAGGATCAGCAGATTCAGCGGAATCGCCGCGAGGACCCGCACAACTGCCGCGATCAGGAACGAAACCAGCAGGCGCACCGTGCCGAACTGCTTTTTGCAGCAAAAGGAGAATGCACCCAAAAAAACTGCGCAGGCGGCAAAATCGGCAGTGAGCGCGAAGACGTTCGTTCCCCAGAACAGCAAAGACAGAAGCTCCTTCAAAAACAGGGAAACAAGCCCCATCGGGAAGCTGCCGAACATGCACAGCAGCAGCAGCGGGATCTCGCTGAACTCCAGCTTCAGATAAGGGGCGGACGGAAACGGCGGGAATCGCGTCAGCTTTGCCAACAGAACGGTTAAGGCAGCGGTAAAGGCCATATAGACCATTTTCCGGATTTGGGTGGATGTCATAGCGGTCCCTCCGTGACGTTGAATATATGCTTCTATTATAGAAAATAATAATATTTTTTCAAGAACTATTTAATTGTTTTTTTGCAAATCGAAAAAGTTTGTTAGATATGACGAAAAATCAATTAGGAATTGCAATGTTTTACCGTTTGTATTATACTAAGCAACGTAAAGAGCGTTAATAAATTATTATTAAGTTATTGTTGGAAAGAAGGTATTATTATGAAAATTGCAGTAATCGGCGGCACCGGCGATATGGGCTATGGGATCGCGCTCCGGCTTGGAATGGCAGGTCACAGCGTCGTGATCGGCTCCAGAGATGAGGCGCGTGCGCAGGAGGCCGCGCAGCGCGCGTTTGCGCAGCTGAACCAGACCGGCAACTTCACGGGTCTGAGCAACGAAGACGCTGCGGCACAGGCGGAGCTGTGCATCATCTCCGTTCCGGCAAAGGGGCACCGTGCGACGCTCACATCTCTGCGCGAGGTGCTTCAGGGCAAAATGGTGCTGGACATCACCGTGCCGATGAGCTTTGGTCCGCTGCGCTATGATCCGCCGCAGGAAGGCTCCAACGCGCTGGAAACAGCAGCCATCCTCGGCGAGAATGCACGGATCGCAGCCGGCATGCATACCGTATCTGCAACGCTCCTGCAGGAGATTGAAAAGCCGCTGGGTGTCGACGCCCTGCTGGTCAGCAGTGACAAGGAGCTCAAGGCAATGCTGACAGAGCTCCTGGCCGGGATCGGCATTCGTGCGCTGGACGCCGGCACGCTGATCTTCTCCCCGACCGTTGAGAGCCTGACCCCAATGCTGATCGGCATGAACAAGCGCTACGGCAGCAAGCACATCGGCCTGCACCTGATCGGCTTCCCGGGAGAAGAATGATGCAGGCGACATTATTCGCGCTGGAAGGCCTTCCGGAGATCCATACGGGCGACAAGCTCGCCCGTATGATCATAGACGCGCTCGGCCAGACGCAGCTGCAAAGCGGCGACATTGTCGCCATTTCGCATAAGATCGTTTCAAAGGCCGAAGGCCGCCTGTTTCCGCCGGACGCCGTCAAAGTGTCCGACAAGGCGCACCGTTTGGCTGAGCGGACGGGAAAGACGCCCGAGCAGACGCAGGTGATCCTGAATGAGAGCAAGCGCGTGCTATGGGCAAGAAAGCAGAACGCGCCGGTCATCTGCCAGCATAAGCTGGGGCTGATTTGCGCAAACGCGGGCGTGGATCTGTCGAACGCGCGAGGCGAGATCCTGTCGCTCCCGCTGGACCCCGACGCCACGGCGGCGCAGCTGCGCGAGGAACTGGAGGCCCTATCCGGCGTGCGGCTTGGCGTGATCATCTGTGACACGCACGGAAGACCCTTCCGGGAAGGCGCAGTCGGCGTGACCATCGGCGCCAGCGGCGTGCAGTCACTGATGAGCTACATCGACCGCCCCGACCGGGACGGTCGCGTGATGCTCAGCTCCGTGGAGTGCCTTGCGGACGAGCTCGCGTCGGCAGCGACGCTGCTGATGGGTCAGAGCGACGAGGGCCGGCCCGTCGTCATTCTCCGCGGTCTTCCGTGCGCGATTGGCACACAGAATGCCGCGCAGATCGTACGGCCGGAGAAGCGGGATCTGTTCCTGCAGGCCCTGATTGAAACCAGCGATTCCATTGACATCCGGGACTGACCTCTCCGCGTTCGGCGCAAGCCGAAAAGCGGCAAGGTCTGTTGCGAGCCCGCAAAAGAAAAAAACGCAGGCAAAAGGCCGTGAAACTCCGACTGCTCGGAGCTTTACGGCCTTTTTTGAGCCTGCATAAGCGCCCATGCCCAGTACAGCACGATGACGTCGGCGCGCTTAAGAAGCGGAAAATTTGCTTAATATCTTATCCGTGCTGCTTGTAGGGGCGGGCACTGTACCACCCGCAGATCGTACCGTTTTGCGAAACTATACGCCAAATTTGCAGTGTTCAACGGGCTGATGTGGGCATCGGCCCCCAAAGAGAATCTGCGCGCTGCACCTCTTTATTTAAGCAGGACTTTTGTGCCAAATGAACGCTCGCAGATCGTGCGATCTGCGAGCGTTCTAGTATATGTCAGAGATTCGTTGACCGACTTACCGCAGGCATCTCATCAGACGACGTACTTTTCGTACGGCGTTTCGGAGAGATAGCGGTCGCGGCGGTCGACAATGGTCGTAACAACATTCTTGCCGGGGCCAAGCAGCTTTGCGATACGCAGAGCGACCGCAACGTTTGCGCCGGACGACATGCCGCAGAAGATGCCTTCCTCACGGCACAGGCGGTTGGCCATGTTGCGTGCGTCCTCGTCGCTGACGCAGAAGACCTTGTCCGGATAACCGGCGTCGAGCATCTTCTGGACGATCGGCTCCTCGGTGACCCACTTTTTGAGGCCCACGGCATCGGCAATGACGCTCTTCATGTCAGACACGGAGAACTGACCGTAGTCCGCTTCCTCGCCGGGGAAGTCATAATACTTCTCGCTGCCGCCGGGGACAACACCGAAGATCAGGCCCGGACGGACGCCGTTCTCAGCAAGTCCGCGCACCATGCCGAACAGAGAAGCGCCGGAGCTGACGGAGCAGCCGATCGCGTCGATCTGGCCGTCGAGCTGCGTGTAGATCTCACGGCCGAGGCTCTCCTGCCCGATGTAGTTATACGGATTGTAGATCTGATCGACCCAGACGCAGTTTTCGGTCTTGTCTTCCTCAAGCTGGCAGTCCATCTTGGCAGACAGAACGTGCAGAAGATCGGGCGCCTGCTTGGAGAACTCCTCGATCTGCTCCGGCGTCAGATAGACGTCCGGCTCACTGGAGATGCCGACCTGCGGGCCGTATGCCTGCGTGATGAGCATTCTGGTGTTCTTACCGCCCTCGAGCTGATAGCGGTACAGGAAGATTTTTGCCTTGTAGCCCTTGGCTGCGCAGACCATCGCAACAGCGGGAGCGGTGTTGCCGGCGGACGCCTCAACGACCGTGCCGCCCTCGTCGAGCTTCTTGCCGTTCCAGGTGTCGCCGCGCTCTGCGGCCTCGACCATGGCCAGTGCCATGCGGTCTTTGTAGCTGCCACTAGGGTTCAGGTGCTCCAGCTTGACGAATACGTTTGCTCCGGCGTCCTTGCCGACGCGGTTCAGCTTCAGAAGCGGCGTATGGCCGATCGCTTCTGTAATGTTGTTGATGTAGTTCATAGTTCCTCCAACGCTTTCACATTTATTTTTCCTGTGCGGCCTTCTCCTGCTGGGCGATCTGCGCGGCAACTTCCTTGGAAGTGGGCATATCCCAGACCTCGCCGTTCACAGGATTCTCAAGGGATTCCTTGTGAATGTTGAGCTTGATATCCAGCACATAATAGAATACGATGTAGAGAACGAAGCCAAACAGGATGGCCGTCACAGACGGGATCGCGGACTTGGTCAGCTGGGACAGGATAAACGCGAGAATCCACGCCAGCCATGCGGACAGACGGAACTTCTGCGGTACGAAGACCTTGTTCTTCCGACCCTGAAGGATCAGGAAGTGCGCGATCATCATGCCAGCCAGAGGGCCGCAGAACGAGCCTGTGAAGGACAGCCACACGCTGAACTTCGAGGCAAGGCCCAGGAATGCGAAGGCCATGGCGATGGCGTCCGCCGCTACGCAGAAGACCCACTTCGGAACGTTCCAGCCGGCAAGCTTTGCAGCGTTCGTGAAAGCGAGGGAAGAAGAATAGATGTTGTTATCCGTCGTGGTCCACAGTGCAAGGCCGAGAACCAGAACAGCAGGGATGAGAAGGCCGAGCTTGCTCATGACAACCACAAGGTTGCCGTCGCCGACACCAATCGCGCAGACAACTGCAACGGCCTCAAACAGTGCAGAACCCAGAATATAGCCGATCAGAGAGCCGCCCCAGACATGGGAGGCCTTCTTGCTGTAACGGGTCAGGTCGGCAGCCATGCCGGCGCCTGCGACCCAAGTTGCGACCGCCGCACCCATGGAGGTGAGGAAGTCCAGAGGCTTTTCGGGCGTGTAGGAAACGAGCGTCGCCGTGCCGTAATTCTTGAGCGTTGCATACAGGCAGAGCGCCAGCAGAGCCCAGAGCAGCGGGCCGGCAATCTTGCTGATCCATTCCAGACCCTTGAAGCCGCGGATCGACGTGGACAGAATGGCAATGCCGAACAGAAGCACGGCCAGCCAGAACGGGAACCACGGAAGCAGCGCCGTCAGAGTGTTGGCGAACGAGTTTAGCAGAACGCCGATGAAGCTCATGGCCGAAGCGCCGCGCAGTACGGATACGAGGATGGAGCCCTTGCTGCCGAACATCGGCTCAAACAGGGAATACGTCGTGCGCCCGGTGCGGAAACCAATGACGCCGCAGAGGGAACCAAGCACGAATAGCAGCAGGTTGCCTGCCAGAACAGCCAACAGGCCGATCCAGAGTGTGTTACCTGCACCGATCGTGCCGCCGGTCAGGAACGCGCTCAGGCTGATGCACCAGCCGACCCAGACCATTGCTGTGCCGAAAAAGCCGCGCCGCTGACTGATGGGTACGCTTGACGTGGCGTAGTCGTTACCTAAATCGCCATTCGTCGTGTTGAGATCTTTTCTTTCTTTGTTTGCCATTGAAACCCCTCCTTCTGTTTTTACGCTTGAATCATAAAACCTCCAATGATAGGTTGGAGTGCCAAAAAGAACCCGCAAAAAATAATAATTTATTATCTTCAATTATACATGCTTTTTGAAATTTCGCAAGTGTTTTTATCGCAGACTTGTTAAATCAAAATGAAATTGTGTATTCTGTATGGATTTATGTAAAATTATTGTCGAATTTTACAAAAATGTTGCGAAGAATATCCACTGCCGAGGTGAAATTTTGCATCTCTGCCGTATTGACGATTTCCCAAGTAGTATGATATATTTTTTTCAGGCAGGATTAGCAACTCCGTTTTCCAGTTACTTGTAGCCTCGATCGTGATAAATTTTTTGCACAAGGAGTTTATAGTATGAAAGAACAATTCAAACTTGGGTTTGGCTTCAGCGGCGTATATGACGCGTCGCGGACGATCGCACTGGCAAAGCGTGCGGAACAGATCGGCTTGGATTCCGTCTGGATCGCGGAGGACTATTTTCAAGGCGGCGCATTCTCCATCGCCTCGGCCTGTGCGGTAAACACAAGCACCATCAAGATCGGCATCGGCGTGATTAATCCCTATACCCGGCACCCGTCGCTGATCGCGATGGAGGCAGTTTCGCTCGACGAGATCTCCGGAGGCCGCATGATCATCGCGATGGGCGCAAGCAACAAGCGCTGGATCGAGCTGCAGGCGGGCATCCCGTATGTGAAGCCTATCACCGCAACAAAAGAATGCACGCAGATCATCAAGGGGCTCATCCGCGGCGACTGCGTGAAATTTGACGGAGAGTACTTCAAGACTGGCTCCATCGAGCTGGAAAATAAGGCGCTGCGGCAGGATCAGCCGATCTTCCTCGGCGTAAAGGGCGACCGCGCTCTGGCCGTGGCCGGCGAGATCGCGGACGGTGTGCTGCTTTCTGCGGGTTCTCCTCTGGAATACATCCAGCATGTGCGCGAGCGGATCGCGGTCGGCGCCGAGCGCGCGGGCAGAGATCCTAGCCAGATCCATATCGCAGCCTATCTGCCGACCTGTGTCGATCCGGATGGCGAGCGCGCGGTCCACGCCATGCGCGCACAGGCCGCGCGGTATCTCGGCCTGCATGGCGCGAGCGCCATTACGGAGTGCGCCGGTCTGCCGCAGGATCTCTGCGCGCGGTACAGAGAGGATTTCCTGAGCGGCAAGAAACTGGATACGGACCTGCCCGAGCAGATCATTGACAAGCTCCTGATCGCGGGAACGCCGGAAAAATGCAAGGCGCGGATCCAGGCATACCGCGACGCAGGCGTAGACATGCCGATCATCTACGAGGCGACAGGCGCGTACTCTCCGGAGGAAAGTCTGGAGCGCATCGAGCGCTATCTGATGGACTGACCCCCGCTTTTCCAGATACGGATACGACAAGGGCTGCAGCACAGTTTTACTATTTCAGCAGGCACCGGCCTTCCAGCGTAAGCGACAAGCCCTGCAAACCCCGATTACCTGCTTGGAGCAAGGCGCGCTGGCGGTCTTGAGCTGTGGCTGTGTTTTGCGCTTCCCTTTCATCGTCAATTCATAAAAAATGGTCGCTGCGCGTGGCAGCGACCATTTTTATCTAGCTTCGGCGACCCTGATAAAACCTGTAGAGGAAGGTCACGATCTGTGCGCGGATGCAGAAAGCATCCGGGCTGAAGGTCGTGTCGCTGGTGCCGGTGGTGATGCGGTTGTCATAGGCCCAGAGGATGGCGTCGTAGTTGTACGCCGTGGTCTTGACATCCGTGAAGGGGTTGAACGTGTTCGGCTTGGCGGCGGAGGCGGCGCGGTAGAGGAACGTTGCGACCTGGCCGCGGGTGACCGTTACGTCAGGCCCGAAGGTGGTGGCATTGAGGCCGGTGGTAATGCCCTGCTCAACAGCCCAGAGGACTGCGTTGTAGTAGTAATCGCTGGGCTGCACGTCCGTGAACGGGCAGACGCGGTATCTGGGCAGCGGGGAACCGGCTGCGCGCCAGAGGAAGGTGACGGTCTGTGCACGGGTGCAAACAGCGTCCGGGGAGAAGGTGTAGCGGCCCGTGCCGGAGGCGATGCCGTTTTCTGCGGCCCACTTGACAGCGTTGTAGAAGTAGTCAAGGCGGTTCACGTCATGGAAGTTGAAGCTGCCCGTATTGCCGCCGATCACGCCGGGGATGTAATCCATGCCGTCGTCGACATAGGGAACGAGCGTGCCGGTGAGGATGGTGTAGTTGTGCGTGTCGTTCGGGGTGAACGTCCATGCGTACGCCTTGCCGTCCTCAAGTACGGTCGTGAGAGGCAGATCCCACGCGATGGTGCCAGCCGGGCGGATGGTGCCGACGGTGAGCTTGGCGTCGGCAAGGGTCTTGCCGCTCGATTCGAGCTTCGTGTAGCCGGGCGTGCCGGTCGGGGTGGCCTTGGTGATGGTGAAGGTCGCCTGCGCAGTGCCGTAGCTGTTGGCATCGGAGTAGTCCGCTGTGACGGTGTAGGTGCCGACGGTCAGCGGGAGGCCCTTCGCGTCAAGCGTCGCGCCGGTCGAGGTCGGCTTGTAGCTGTAGGTCATGTTGAAGGAATTGCCGTTGAGCGTTGCGCGCTCGTAGGTGATGCCGGAGCCGGTGTAGACAGCGGAGCCGTCCTTGAACTCGATGGAGCCGGAAACGTCGG
>OGNB01001830.1_pt1 | contig 11281 bp, 10 predicted proteins | sample 1573301 | NCBI WGS metagenome assembly OGNB01 (sample SAMEA2581914, study PRJEB24529) | metagenome | biome: Human gut stool | place: China | collected 2011
GCTCCACAGATGAAAGCCCGGATAGACCGTTCCGAACCCGTAAAAACCGTGGATGTAGAGCAAGCCGCCGAAAATCCCGTTCCGTTGAAGCTGAGCCAGATCGCCTCCAAGATCGAATACTACACCGTCGGAGACGCCCGGTTCACCGTCACCCAGGCTATCGAGTTGCCGGACAGTGGTGCTTTTATCACCTTCAATAATCCGCGCATCTACTACCGGAAACAAGGCATTCCGAGTAAACGATATGGCTTCAAAGCATTGGCTTATAAATGGAACAACGAGATGAACGGACAGAACATGTTCTACGACAAAAAAACGACCCGCATGTATGTCGCCCTCAGCGGAAAGACACAGGAAACACGGAGAACCGGGACAGACAGCATCCCCTTCATCGGAGTTTTGCCGCCATTGGACACGATGCTGACAATCAAAAGTTACTTCTTCCCCGAAAGCCCCATCGAGAAATACCAGCTCGGCCGGCGTGGCGACAGGTTGCTCGGCTTTTCCTCCACCGGTTACACTTTGTGCAGCTACAGAGAAACGGCGGGAGAACCGGACGGAATCACGACATTCAACCTCCAAGGCGATACACTCTGCAAGTTCCGGTTGAAAGAAGGGAAATTGGCCCCGCGCACGATGACGGACAGTATTCCGTTCTTTCAAACATTCTATTGGAACACCGGACAAGACAAGATGACATTCATGATCCCCTATTGTGACACCGTCTACCAACTGCGTGATCCGCAAACCGTCACCCCGCTCTACGCTATCCGTTATGGAGAGCAAGGACTTCATCTGAAAGAGATGAAGGACGCTAAAATCCCGGAAGGCAAAATATGGCTAAAGACCTTCTATGAGAATCCCAAAGGGCTGTTCATGGGCCTCTACCAGAAAGGAGGCAGAAAGATCGTCGATTGGATCGGCTGGGAATATACCTACAAGCCGACCTTAACCCATCAGGCCGTCTACCTGAAAGAAGAAGGACGCACTGTTATGCTGCCTGCCGGCAAAAACAGGGGCTTCATCAACGACCTGGACGACGGACTGCCTTTCTGGCCGGACGGACAAACGGACGATTGCCTGTATATGCTCCGCACCGTCACCGAGATGCGCGAACTGGTGAAGCACACCGGCTCGCCCAAGCAAAAGAAGCTGCTCGAACTGCTGAACAATCCGAAAGTATTCGAACGGGATTATGTAATGATCGTCGTACGATAAGGATAGCCCTTCCGGTCACAAACCGTATTTCCGCATCTTGTTATAAAGCGTCTGCCGGCTGATATCCAGCTGTTGGGCGCAAAGTGTCAGATTGCCGTTCTTCTCGCGCAACACTTCACGGATAAACTGCTTCTCCATCTCCTCCAATGTTACCGGACGGGACGAAGGAGCGGTTTCTTCTATATAGAAATCGTCCGCACCAAGCGAAGACGAATCCGTCAGCAGGACAGCCCGCTCGATCGTTTGCTGCAAAACTGAAAGATCCCCTCGCCGGATCAGGCCGGACAGCTTGACAAGTCCGTCAGGCGTGACGGCCGGCAACTGTTTGCCATACGCCTGTGCATATTTTTTCAATAAAGATCCGACCAAGAGGGAAACAACCTGCTCATTCTCCTCCTCCGCCGATATCCGCCTCACGGAAGCCACTTCTGCCCTCTCCTTCCTCCTGCGCCGGAAAGCTCCTTGCAAAGTGGCTATCAACTTCTCGTTATCCCACGGTTTGACAACGAAATCAGCCGCTCCCCTTTTCAAGGCGGAAACGGCCAGTTCGATATCTCCGAAAGCCGTAATCAAGACCACCTGAGGAGAATCGGGACAGTCGACAATACGCTCCAGCCAGAACAAGCCCTCGCTTCCATCCTGCCGTCCGGTCACAAAATTCATATCCAGCAGGACAATATCGACATCTCCTTCACGCAACAAAGCCGGTAACAACGTCGGCACAGACACTCCTACCACCGTCTTAAATTCACGTGCCAGAATCATCTTCAATGTTTTCAGCACCGCTTCGTTATCATCCACAAGGACTATCTTTCCATCCAGCATAGTTTCATTTTTTTCTTCCTACAAAGTTATTATTTTCTGCCAAGAAATCCGCAATCAGATGCAAGTGTAATTTGTTTTCGACAATGTCGCATATCTTTTCGGCAATGTCGTGTATATTCTCGACGTCGCCGTGTATATTTTCGACATTGTCGAAAACAAGTTACACTTGCATGAAAGTAAAAATTCCCTTTCATTCAAAGGCGATCCCATTGTCCAATAATTGGACAAATTTGCGGTTCCCCGAAGAAAAAAGAACTATCTATTGCGACATCCACAGAAAGGGGATAGCTTTGATTCGTATTTAAAAGCAAAAGTCATGAAAGCTGTAGCACTCAAATTGGTCCTCCGTAGTTGGTGGCGCAATAAAACATTTTCCATTATTTCGATTGTCAGCCTCGCGATCGGGATTGCCTGTACAAATCTGCTGGCAGCCTTCGTCATATATGAATTCAACATCGAGGCTGATAATCCGAACAAAGAAAAGATCATCTATATGGCCCAGGATTCGCCGTTGAAGTCAGGAGAAAAGGTATCTTTTATTGTTGGAAAGATCCCGATTCAACTAAAAGAGCAATATTCGGAAGTGGAAGATTACCTGCGCTTCGGCTCAATCGATTGCAACTCCGTCACCATAGGGGATAAAAAATACGACCCAATCCTGATTACCATAACAGACACTACTTTCGCCCGCTTCTTCGAATATGAAGTGCTGTACGGTAACCTACATGACGCCCTTTCCGCCCCGGACAAAGCCGCGCTGAGCGAATCGTGCGCCAGGAAACTATTCGGAAAGACAAACCCGGTAGGAAAAATCGTCCAAATAGACCTGGCGGACGGAGGCATGCGCCAGGAAAACGAAATGACGCCCCTTGGGCATTCCCGGCGAGGATACGCTCACGGGAAAGGGCGTTCACTATTGCGCCGCCTGCGACGGCGCGCCCTATCGGGGCAAGACCGTGGCGGTGGTGGGCGGCGGCAACTCTGCCGCGGCGGACGCACTTGCTCTGTCCCGCATCGCAAAAAAGGTCTACCTCATCCACCGCCGCGACAGCCTGCGGGCAACGAAGGTCTATCATGAGCCGCTGATGGCCGCGCCCAACGTGGAATTCTGCTGGAACAGCACCGTCTCCGCGCTGCTGCACGAAAGCCGCCTGACGGGACTTCGGCTGCAAGACGTCAATACCGGCGCGGAGCGCGACCTTGCCTGCGACGGTGTGTTCATCAGCGTGGGACGTGCCCCGGCGACGGAGCTGTTCCGACGCGAGCTTGCACTGGACAAATCCGGCTATATCATCGCGGACGAATCCACCCGCACGAATCTTCCCGGCGTGTTCGCCGTGGGCGACGTGCGCACCAAGGCACTGCGGCAGGTGGTCACCGCCGTATCGGACGGCGCAGTGGCTGTCCACTACGCAGAGGAATATCTGGCAGAGAATCGGTAAAGGGGCTGCAAACGATCCTCTCATCGGCAGTTCCCGTCCGCAGGCAACACGATTGCGAGCCTTGCCTCATAGGGGTGCAGGGTATGTGAGATTAAGGAGATCATATATATGTGGCTGTTTTTCGGAATTTCTGCAATCCTTTTTACAGGATTCAATTTGATTTGCTCTTTTAAAAGTAAGAATGAAAAATGGTTCAGATTCGCAGCCTTATCTTTCACTGCATTGACCGTATGTTCCTTTTATTCAGACGGAGCGATGCGTGTGCTAAATGAAGATTGGGGCGGCTTGATGGATATCATGCCAACCATGAGCAAGGCTCTGTGGGTATGTGTAGGAATATCGATTTTATTAAACTCTGTTTCGCTCTTTCAAGAGAAATAACCACATTCCAATCTGCGTATAGGCAGTGTACAAAAACAAAGAGGATGCATATGCTCGAACCCGGAATGAAAGTCCCTGACTTTACTTTACATGACGCGAACGGCAATGCCGTCAGTCTGCATGATCGCGCCAGCAAGACGGTCGTCTATCGTTCTATCCCAAGGGCGGTGTTCATGTACGATAGAGAAGCAACAACACAAAACAAGAACAGCGTACCCTACTATTCTGTATCAAAGTGGAGCAGTAACACGAAAATGTTGCTGCTCCATTTTCATGCCCCTTAAATAATTTCCTTGAATCTGCTTGACTTATATTACGGTTAGTGATATATTTATTACAGTAACCGTAATAAGGAGGAGGAACTATGAGAGACAATGCAAAAGGTGGCGCGCTTACAGAAGTGACCTTTTATATTTTACTCTCTCTTTATGCACCAAAACACGGATACGCCGTTATGCAGTTTGTTGAAGAAAAAACGGGCGGGCGGCTTTCGTTAGGAGCAGGCACTTTATATGGAGCATTAAACTCTTTGCAGGACAAGAAGTGGATCGAGCCTTATGGAGATAGTGAGGGAAGAAAAAAAGAATACCACATTACAGCACAGGGAAAAGAAATTGCAGAAAAAGAGCTTGCAAGACTAAACGAACTTGTAAGCATTGCAAGTGAAATTATTGGAGGTGCAGTATGAGTAAAAAATGTTATCGCTTCTTTGGTGGATTGCTAAATGCACAGGCAAAATGGTTAAACAAAATGTCCGAAAAAGGCTATCGACTTGTCCGGACAGGGAGGGTGCTCTATGAATTTGAAGAATGCAGTCCTGATGAAGTGACCTATTGTGTAGAGTTTATCGGAGAAAAATCAAAAGAGAATGCAACGGACTACGCTGATTTTTTGGAGGATATGGGCTACAAGGTATTTTTCAAGAATATCAATCTAAACTATTCTGTCGGAAAAGTTCGATTGCGTCCATGGGCGGAAATGGGCGGTTGTATTGCAACAAACGCAACAACTTTTAACAGGGAACTATTGATTGTAGAAAAATCAAACGACGGAAAGCCTTTTGAACTTCATACTTCTTATGCCGATAAAGAAAAATACTACCGCAATTTGCGTAACCCATGGCTATTCCTGCTGCTCCTATTCGCACTGTTTGCGATTATCAAGCATTCTATTGTCTTGGGTATTTTTTCATTGGTTTCTGCAATTCCCAGCATTCTATACCAGCTCCAAATTATAAATGTCCGACAAAAAGCCAAAACGTGGGAACAATAAATAATAATCAAGAGGGTGACAACAAAAGCTGTCGCCCTCTTGATTATTATTTATAGAAATACCAAAAAGATTGCTCCGCAGCCTTTGAAGAACAGCACCGTGCAGAGCTGACAGCGTACCGGGCGGCAGCAGCCTATTTCAAGGCAAACAACATCACAAAGCTGCCCAGCCCGAAAAAGCTGGAAGCCGAGTATGCGCAGCTGGCATCCGAAAAGGCAAAGTTCTACGAGCAGTACAAGGAAGCTAAGGAAGAACTGCTCAAACTGAAAACCGCAAAGCAGAATGTTGCGTCCTTTTTCCGGGAGGAAGAACCGGCGCAGCAGGAGAGATAAAGGAGTGTGCGTATGATCAATCTGAAAATTGACCCGGAGTTCCAGTCCCAGATTCCTCCTCTGACCGATGATGAATTTAAGCAGCTTGAAGAAAACATCCTCAAAGAGGGTAAGCTGCTCTCTCCTTTGATTGTCTGGAACAATACCCTTGTTGATGGACACAACCGTTATGCCATCCTCCAGAAGCATCCTGAGATTTATTTTTCCACCATGCCGCTCCGATTTGAGAACCGCGAAGAAGCCATTGCGTGGATTTGCCGGAATCAGTTGGGACGGCGAAACCTGAGTCCTGAACAGAAACGCTATCTGCTTGGGAAGCAGTACGAAGCCGAGAAGAAAGCTGCAAAAATCTTTCGGGGCAATCAGTACACTTTAGCAAAGAAAAGTGGTGGTGATCACGGTGATAACCACCACTCCGGGAAGAAAACCTGCGACCGGATCGCAGAGGAAAACGGTGTCAGCCGTGCCTCCGTTCTCCGCGCCAGCCACTATACACGAGGCATCGACATCGCAGACAACCTCTCTCCCGGCATCAAGCAGAAAGTCTTTTCCGGCGAAGTGAAGTTCACCAACGAAGAAATGTCCAAGCTTGTGCAGGCAAGTGTCGAGCATCGTTCAGATGTCCTTGCTCAAATCCTGCATCCAGAGGCATTGGAAGTGTTGGAATCTGCCAGCGCAGAATTTGAACCTGAAAAAGCGGAACCCGTTCCCATGCCCACACCACAAACAGAAGAATTCCGGTGCTATCATGTACCGGACGAGTTTATGAAGGTTTACAAATCTTTGAGCCGTGCGACCGAAATGATGAAAAACTCATGGAAGAAAACGCTCAAAAACAATCCCAGCTATTTCACTGACCCGGAAAAGCAGAAGGTTCTCCGCTTCGCAATGCAGCGACCTGCTAACTACCTGACTGAAATCGAAACCTATCTGGAAAAGGCTCTTGCAGAAGCCCTTGAAGAAGAAAAGACCGCATAACAGCAGACACCTGTAAGCCATCAACGAGCCACCAGCCGCAAGTGCAGGGCGGAAAGCATCCGCGCCCTTGCGCCTGATAAAAATTGGAACTTTGATTTTCTCGCCCGACTTTGCTGCGGTGGGACGATCAAAGGAGCGTGCGTTTGAACAAAAAGAAAAAGTCCACAAACACTTCCCCCTATCCCGATGAAGTCATCGACCGTCTGGCACGGGCATTCTACCCAGCCATCCTTGCCTGCTGGAACAGCGAGGAAGGCCAGCGGGAGTTTGCCGCGTGGCAGGCAGAGCAGGCTCATCATGCAAACAACGAAAAACAGGAAGTTCCCACTTGCTGGGTATCCGTAAAACAGTTTTCGAAAAATGACACGGCAACTGCCTGTCAGGATTGGTTACGGAGTACCCGGCTAGGCCGAGGAAGCATCAAGTCCCATGTCCGCACCGTTAAGGTGTTGGGTATGGGGCTTTTTGCATTTCAGGAACGTATACACCTCTGGAAAGGTGTAACACACTAGACTTTGTACCAAAGTCGTGTGCCAAGGGTGCTGCGCCCCTTTGGAATCCCTGCTTACATCGCCTGTGGGCGATGTAGATTCGCCGCACAGAAAGCTCTCACAAAAGGCACACCCGGCTGTCTGCGGCGAGGAAAAGGCACTTCTGCGGAAGTGTAATAACCCACTATGACACTTTCATCCCTGTGGTCTGCAAAGTGTAGTGGGCTCTCCGAGGGGGAACGGCTGTATAGAGTGCGTTTCGGGCAAATCGCCGCATACGTGTATACGGAAGATGGGTACGCACGTACGCAGTAAATCGGCCAAGTTCTCCCATGTAGAGGGTGTAATTTCGATAAAGAACGTGGTATAATTGACTCAACAAATCGATTTGTGGAGGCGATTATTTATGAAAAAAGAAACCAAGAAATCTATCTTATTCTATGCAGCTTCTGCTCTGTTATATATGGCTTCACTTATTAGCTTCATAAGTGGAAATGATAATTCTATGGCTGTTGTATGGTTGTGTCTTGGTTCATCATTTCTTTGCCTTGGCTCGACGCATCTTTGTTTAGGTTTGTCTCGTAAGAAAAAGGGAAACGACAAAACCGATGCAAGCAATAAATAAATTCCTAGTATATCGCACTCACTCCTAAGCAGGGTTTGGGGCAGGCACGCCCCAACAAGAAGCTGTCCCAAAAGGGCAAGAATTTTCAAGAATTGAAAATTTGTGGCCACGGGACGATTCTTGCTCTCACGAAAACCCATACTTTTTGAAAATCCGCTTTTCGCAGCCAAAGGAGGATGCACCATGAAAAAAGAAATCGAAGCCTTTGTCAATGCAGCCAGTGAGCAGGAGTTGGATGCTGCATGGAACAACCTCTCGGCAGAGGAACAGCGAGTTTTCGAGCAACTCATGGAGGAAGAACCACCCGAAGATGCATTGGCGTTTTTCGCACAGCTGTATGACGATACCCCGAAGGAGCAAGCCAGCGAAACCGTGAGCATCTCCGAAAATGAAATCTATTTCAAGCGGCAGCCCTTGACCGAAGAGCAGAAGAAGCACGGCTCCTATGTAGATGAGAACGGCAATCTCCATGTCAAGAACCTGTCTGCATTCTGGATTCCTGAACTGACCACCACGGAGAAAGTCGGTCACACCACCTACACCGTGACCGGCAGCTATGAGGGCAAGGAATCCTTTTTGAAGAAGCTGGAGCGCATTGTTGCCAAGAACGCCCAGCAAAAATTTGAAGATGAGGGTGCAGACGAATGACAACTGCGTCCAATTCTGCTATACTTGACCCGGTAACCAATCCTGTACCGACAGTTGCTCCACAGAGTAAGGAGGACACAACAATGTCTGGAGCAACGAATAAAATCACCGCACTTTACTGCCGACTGTCGCAAGAGGACGCACGGCTCGGCGAAAGCCTGTCCATTGAGAACCAGAAGGCCATCCTTCTGGAATACGCCAAAAAGAACCACTTCCCGAACCCGGTGTTCTTTGTGGATGATGGCTACTCCGGCACGAACTATGACCGTCCCGGCTTCCAGAGTATGCTGACCGAGATCGAAGCGGGACATATAGGAATCGTTATCACGAAGGATTTGTCCCGACTGGGGCGCAATTCCGCCTTGACTGGTCTGTACACCAACTTTACCTTTCCCCAGTATGGCGTTCGCTACATTGCCATTAACGACAACTATGACACCATTGACCCGAACAGCGTAAACAACGATTTTGCAGGCATTAAGAACTGGTTCAACGAGTTTTACGCCCGCGATACCAGCCGCAAGATTCGGGCCGTTCAGAAGGCCAAGGGAGAGCGTGGAGTACCGCTGACGGTCAATGTGCCGTACGGCTATGTGAAAGACCCGGAGAACCCGAAACATTGGCTTGTTGATCCGGAAGCGGCTGCGGTCGTGAAGCGCATCTTCTCCATGTGCATGGAAGGCCGTGGCCCGACCCAAATTGCAAACCAACTGTGGGTGGACAAAGTTCTGACTCCTACCGCCTACAAGTTGAGCCATGGCCGGAGTACAAACGCACCTGCCCCGGAAGACCCTTATCGCTGGGATAAAAGAGCAGTAAGTTTGATTCTGGAACGCCGGGAGTACACTGGCTGCACAGTCAACTTCAAGACCTATACTAACTCTATCTGGGATAAAAAGAAACATCTGAATCCTGTGAAAAATCAGGCTATCTTCTCGGATACACATGAGCGCATTATCGACGATGATGTGTTTGAAAAGGTTCAGGAGATTCGTGATCAGCGTCACCGCATGACCCGGACAGGCAAGAGCAGCATTTTCTCCGGTATGGTCTACTGTGCTGACTGCGGTTCCAAGATGCAATATGGTTCGTCCAATAACAGGGACTTCAGTCAAGACTTCTTTGATTGCTCTCTGCACAAGAAGAACGGGAGCAGGTGCAAGGGACACTTCATCCGGGTAAAGGTTCTGGAAGGCCGTGTGCTAAACCATATCCAGCAGGTGACGGACTACATCCTTTGCCATGAAGACTACTTCCGCAAGGTCATAGAGGAACAGCTTCGGGTGGAAAGCAGCGAAAAGCTGACTGTCCTGAAGAAGCAGCTTGCCCGAAATGAGAAGCGAATCGCAGATCTCAAACGGCTGTTCATGAAAATCTACGAGGATAACGCCAGCGGAAAGCTGAGCGATGAACGTTTTGACATGATGAGCCAGAGTTACGATGCCGAGCAGAAGCAGCTGGAAGAGGACGTCCTCTCTATCCAGCAGGAAATCGAAGTACAGGAACAGCAAATCGAGAATATTGAAAAGTTCGTCCAGAAAGCGCACAAGTACGTCCATATTGAAGAACTCACCCCCTATGCTCTCCGTGAACTGGTGTCGGCTATCTATGTGGATGCCCCGGATAAGTCCAGCGGAAAGCGGGTGCAGCACATCCATATCAAGTACGATGGGCTGGGGTACATCCCTCTGGATGAACTGGAAGCAAAAGAAAAGGCGTGACCGAAGTCACGCCAAATCTTCCCCATTTAGGGAACTTTTGCAAATACTGTTTTATGGGAACTCTGCTCCCGGACGCACCCCGCAAAAATCCACACACGATAAGTAAGGCCGGGAGTTCCCCGATGGGAACTTCCTGTTTTTCTTTGGTTGCAATATGAGCCTGTTCCGCCTGCCATGCGGCAAGCTTGCGTTTGCGCAGCGCAGCGGAGCAATGAAAGCCCCAGTGGGGCTTTTAAGCGACCGAACGGTCTTGCGCAAGCAAGATGGAGGGGCCTCGCCCCGACAAGTGACCGCTGCCCCTCCTCGCTGTTCCAGCAGGCAAGGATCGCCGGGTAGAATGCCCGTGCCAGACGGTCGATGACTTCATCGGGGTAGGGGGAAGTGTTTGTGGACTTTTTCTTTTTGTTCAAACGCACGCTCCTTTGGACATCTGTGAACAGCATACCATGTGCCTGTTGTTATGCTGTCTGGTCTTTAACATCTGCGAGTGCGGCTTCCAGAGAAGTAAGATAGTCCTTATGCTTGTGAATGATCTCCAGAATCACATCACGCTGCGCATTATCGGGCATCTGCTCCAACTGGTAGTTGAACGAAATGCGGAAACGAGTAGTGAGTTCTTCCAACGCCACATACTCGTACCGTACATCCTCCGGGTAAGCATCGCTGTCGTAAACCGATTCAAACTTTCGGAATGGCATGACAGGCGCTTTGCCCGGAACGCGGATCACACCGTCAGCGTCAGGCGTCGGTTCCACCTTCAGCTCCGGGTGCAGAATATCCTGCAAAGTTTGTGCCCGGTCATGGTAGGCCGTCCTGGCAAGGCGGTGCATATCAGCTTTGGACACTTTCGTCTGTCCGGACAGGATGCTCTGCTTTAAGCCCGGTATCAGTTCTTCCGCAATCTCCACGCCTTTCATATACTTCGAGGCGCGGATAACGGTGTCCTTGCTCACTCCGTTTTCTTCTGCGATTCGGTCGCAGGTTTTGCTGTTGTCGATCAAGTTCGCTTTTAGCGAACTTGATTTTGCATCGCGGCTCTTGCGATCACCGCCGTGCGCGGCTTTTTCGGCTTCATACTGTTTGCCCATCAGGTAGTACTTCTGCTCCGGCGTGAGGTTGCGCCGCCCCAGCTGATTCTTGCAGATCCATGCGAGGACTTCTTCTCTGCTTTCAAACGGGAGCGGCATGGTGGAGAAAGAGATTTCGGGATGCTCCTGAACGATTTCATAACGATTGTGGCCATCAACAAGGGTATTACCCCAGACAATCAAAGGAGAAATCAGCTTGCCCTCTTTGAGGATATTTTCTTCAAGCTGCTTAAATTCATCATCGGTCAGAGGGGGAATCT
>OGNB01001832.1_pt1 | contig 11269 bp, 9 predicted proteins | sample 1573301 | NCBI WGS metagenome assembly OGNB01 (sample SAMEA2581914, study PRJEB24529) | metagenome | biome: Human gut stool | place: China | collected 2011
CTATGAGCGGGCCGGCGTGGTGCAGTGCATGGGCAGCGAGGAACGCACCGGCAGCCTGACGGCGGTGGGCGCTGTGTCGCCTCCCGGCGGCGATCTGTCTGAGCCGGTGTCACAGGGCACCATGCGTATCGTGAAGGTGTTCTGGTCGCTGGATGCATCGCTGGCCTATCGGCGGCATTTCCCGGCCATCAACTGGCTGAACTCCTACTCGCTGTATCTGGAGTCTATGCGGCCCTGGTTTGACGAGCATCTGGGCGTGGACTTCATGAAAAACCGCGACAAGGCCATGCACATGCTGCAGGAGGAAAACGAGCTGAACGAAATCGTGCAGCTGGTTGGCAAGGATTCCCTGTCCGCAGGGGACCAGTTGACGCTGGATCTGGCGGCGGTGCCCATGCTCCACGAGCTGACCCACCTGCCGGTCATCGTGGACCCCAGCCACGCCACCGGCATCAACCGGCTGGTGGCCCCCATGGCTATGTCCGCCACCGCCTGCAATGCCGACGGCCTCATCATTGAGGTCCACAACGATCCCATCCACGCCCTGTGCGACGGTGCGCAGTCTCTGCGGCCTGAGCAGTTTGACGTTCTGATGGGCAAGATCCGCGAGATCCGGAAGGTCGTGACGGCATGACCGTCGGGATCGTGGGCCTGGGGCTGATCGGCGGCTCCTTTGCCAAGGCCTACCACGAGGCAGGCCATAGGGTCCTGGCCTTTGATACGGATCAGTCCGTTTTCGACTTTGCCGTTCTTTCCGGCGCGGTGGACGGTCTTTTATCGGAGGAAAGTCTTTCCTCCTGCGACCTGATCCTGATCGCCGTCTATCCCTCCGCCGCTGTAGACTATCTGCGGCAGCACGGCGCGCATATCGGCCCGAAGCCGGTGGTCATCGACTGCTGCGGCACAAAGCGGCTGGTCTGCGACGCCTGTTTCCCGCTGGCGAAGGAATACGGCTTCACCTATCTGGGCGGGCATCCCATGGCGGGCACCCACAATTCCGGCTTCAAGTATGCCACGCCCACCATGTTCCACAACGCTCCTATGGTGCTGGTCCCGGCGGATCACAATGACATCGACCTGCTGAGTCGGGTCAAGGAGCTGCTGGCTCCTGCGGGCTTTGGCCGGTTTTCCATTACCACGGCGGAACAGCATGACGAGATGATCGCCTTTACCTCCCAGCTGGCCCATGTGGTGTCCAACGCCTATATCAAAAGCCCCACGGCGGGACTGCACAAGGGCTTCTCCGCCGGCAGCTACAAGGATATGACCCGTGTAGCGTGGCTGGCCCCGGAAATGTGGGCGGAGCTGTTTCTGGAAAACAAGGACTTTCTCATGGCGGAGCTGGATACCCTGATGGCAAACCTGCGCCAGTATCAGGACGCCATGGTACATAACGATCTCCCCGGCCTTGTCCGTCTGCTGGACGAGGGCCGGAAACGAAAAGAGGAGGTGGATGGCCGTTGACCACCATCCATATCGCGGCCTCCCGCGAGTATGACGTTGTCATTGAGCCGGGTCTGCTGACCCGGCTGGGGACCATGGCAGCGGAACTGGGCCTTGGCCGCCGGGCCGCCGTGATCTCTGACGACGCGGTGTTCGCCCTTTACGGCGCTGCCGCCGAAAAAGCTCTGACAGACGCCGGATTTCAAGTGGATCATTTCCTGTTCCCGCACGGGGAACAGCAGAAAAATCTTTCCACCTACGGACAGGTTTTGAATTTCCTCTGCGACCGCCGCTTCACCCGCAGCGATTTCCTCGTGGCATTAGGCGGCGGCGTGGTGGGGGATCTGGCAGGCTTTGCCGCCGCCACCTATCAGCGGGGAGTTCCCTATATTCAGGTACCCACCACGCTGCTGTCCATGGTGGATTCCTCCGTGGGCGGTAAGACCGCCGTGGATCTGGAGCACGGCAAAAATCAGGCGGGCTGCTTCTATCAGCCCTCTCTGGTGCTGTGCGACCCATCCCTGCTGAATACGCTGCCGGAGCGGGAATACCGGGCCGGGTGCGCCGAGATCATCAAATACGCCATGCTTTACAGTGAGGACTTTCTCCGGGAGCTGGAGGAAACCCCGGTGCTGGAGCAGTTCGAGCGGGTGATCTCCGTGTGTGTTGGTATGAAGCGGGACGTGGTCCGGGGTGATGAATTTGACAAGGGCCAGCGGGCACTGCTGAATCTGGGCCACACCGTAGGCCACGCCGTAGAATCTTGCAGCGGCTTCACCCTGCTCCACGGGGAGGGGGTCGCCATCGGTATGGCCATCATCACCCGGGCCGCCGTGGAAAAGGGACTTTGCACCCCGGAGACGCTGCCCCGGCTGCTGGCCGCTTTGGAGCGGTATGGCCTCCCCACAGAGACCGACTATCCCCTGACTGATATTCTGGCGGCGGCAGAGGCCGACAAAAAGCGCACGGACGATGTGACCAAGTTCATCGTACCGGAGCGGGTGGGCCATTGCCGTGTGGAGCCGGTCCCGGCCGACGAGGTGGCCGGGTGGCTGAAGGCGGGAGGTCTGCGATGATCGAAATTCTTCAGCCCGGTTTCCGTACCGGAGCCGTTCACATCCCCGCCTCCAAATCTCAGGCCCACCGGTTGCTGATCTGCGCCGCTCTGAGCCAAAATGAGACGGTGATCCGCTGTCGGGGCATTTCCAGAGACATTGCCGCCACCGCGGACTGTCTCAACGCCCTGGGCGCTGAGATCTGGCTTCGGGGTGAGGACCTGACGGTGCGGCCCATCACCCAGAAGCCCCAGGGGACCCGTCATCTGCACTGTCAGGAAAGCGGTTCCACCCTACGGTTTCTTCTGCCGCTGACCGGCGTTTTGGAAGCAGACGCCGTGTTCCACATGGAAGGGCGGCTGCCGCAGCGCCCCTTGCATCCGCTGGATCAGGTCCTGACGGATCACGGCATGACCATCCGCCAGAACCACGACCTGCTCTACTGCGGGGGACGGCTCCGCCCCGGCGAGTTTTCTCTGCCGGGGGATGTGTCCTCCCAATACATTTCCGGTTTACTGATGGCTCTGCCCCTGTTGAATGAAGGCAGCGCCCTCACCGTTACCGGCGGACTGGAATCCGCCGCTTATGTCACTATGACGGAGGACACCCTCCGCCGGGGCGGCGTCTCTCTGCGGAAAACCGGGGGGACGTGGCACATTCCCGGCGGACAGCGCCTTCGTTTCCCGGACCGTCTCACCGCCGAAGGAGACTGGTCCAATGCCGCCTTCTTCCTGTGTATGGGCGCCTTATCCCCGGAGGGCGTCACTGTTCACGGACTGAATCTGGCCTCCTCTCAGGGGGACCGGGCCGTTTTGAACATTCTGGCCGCCATGGGTGCGCGTGTTTCCACGGAGAACGGCTCCGTGACGGTTCGTCGGGGAGAATTGAAGGGCGTGGCCATCGACGCCGGCCCCATCCCCGACCTGATCCCGGTGCTGTGCGTCACTGCTGCCGGGGCGGAGGGGGATACCCAGATCTTCAACGCTGGACGGCTCCGTTTGAAGGAATCCGACCGGCTCCGCACCACGGCTCAATTGCTGACAGCTCTGGGCGGCAGTGTGGAGGAACAGCCCAACGGCCTTTTGATCCACGGCACGGGCCGTCTGCGGGGCGGCATTGCCGATTCCTGCGGCGATCATCGGATCGCCATGTCCGCCGCCGTGGCAGCCTGTCTGTGCGAAAGCCCGGTCACTGTGCAGGGCATGGCCTGCGTTTCCAAGTCCTACCCCCATTTCTGGGAAGATTTTGACGCGTTGAAAGGAGGGGGCCTGTGAGCCGGTACGGAGAATTTCTGCATCTGACCATCTTTGGCCAGTCCCATGCCCCGGCTATCGGCATGACCTTGGAAGGACTGCCTGCCGGAGAGTCTATCGACATGGAGGCCCTTCAGACGTTTTTGGACCGCCGTGCCCCTGGCCGCAACGATTGGTCCACCCCTCGGAAGGAGGCGGACCAGCCGGAATTTCTTTCCGGTCTGGTGGGGAACGTCACCTGCGGCGCGCCGCTTACCGCCATCATCCGCAACACCAACACCCGCTCCGGGGACTATGACGGCCTTTCCGTGGTGCCCCGCCCCGGCCACGCGGACTATACCGCCGGAGTGAAGTACGGCGGTCACGCAGATTTCGCCGGGGGCGGCGCGTTTTCCGGGCGGCTGACAGCCCCCCTGTGCATCGCCGGTGGCATCTGCCTGCAATTGCTGAAAAAGCAGGGCATTGAAGTCATCAGCCGCATCGCCTCCATCGGCTCGGTGGAAGATGTCACTCCTCTGACCGTTTCCACGGCAGACAAGCCATTCCCGGTGGTAGATGACGCCGTAGGGGAGACCATGCGGGCAGAGATCGCCGCCGCCAAGGCGGAGGGTGACTCCGTTGGCGGCATCGTGGAATGTGCTGTGCTGGGTCTGCCCGCGGGACTGGGCGGACCGCTGTTTGACGGCATGGAGGGCCGTATTTCCTCCATCGTCTTCGGCATCCCCGCTGTGAAGGGCATCGAGTTCGGCATCGGCTTCGGGGCCGCGCGGCTCCGTGGCAGCGAAAATAATGACCCCTTTGTGGTGGAAAACGGCACGGTCAGAACCACAACCAATCACTGCGGCGGCATTTTGGGCGGCATCACCAACGGGATGCCCCTGACCTTCCGGGCAGCGTTCAAGCCTACGCCGTCCATTGCCAAGGAGCAGCAAAGCGTGAATTTGAACACCCTGACCCCGGAAATTCTCCGGGTCCGGGGCCGTCATGACCCTTGCATCGTGCCAAGGGCCGTTCCCTGTATCGAAGCCGCGGCGGCCATCGCCGTATATGACGCCCTGTTGGGCCAGTCTTAAAAGGGAGGAATCTCTATGGAACTCAGTGATTATCGTGCCCGGATCGACCAGATCGACCGCCAACTGGTAGAGTTGTTTGCCCAGCGGATGAACACCGCCGCCGGCATCGCCGCCTACAAGAAGGAGCACGGCCTGCCGGTGCTGGACCCTGTCCGGGAGCGGGAAAAGCTGCTGGATGTAGCGGCACAGGCCCCGGAGGATATGCGGGATTACACCGCCTCTCTCTACACCATGCTGTTTGAACTGAGCCGCTGCTATCAGGGACGGCTGCTGGGGAGCACATCCCCGCTGACCACGGAAATTCAGACCGCCATTGACCAGACGCCAAACCTGTTTCCCTCCAACGTGTCCGTTGCCTGTCAGGGTGTGGCGGGGGCCTATTCCCAGCTGGCCTGCGACAAGCTGTTCAAGCTGCCTCACATCATGTACTTCGCTTCCTTTGAGGCGGTGTTTGCCGCTATCGAAAGGGGATTGTGCCGCTACGGTGTGCTGCCGCTGGAAAACAGCACCGCCGGCAGCGTCAATGCCATTTACGATCTGATGATGAAGCACGATTTCCGCATCGTCCGCAGTGTGCGGCTGAAGGTGGACCACAATCTGCTGGTGAAGCCCGGCACCAAGCGGAGCGACATCACGGAGATCTACTCCCACCAGCAGGCCTTGAGCCAGTGCGAGCAGTATCTGCAGGCCTTCCCCGGTGTGAAGATCATCCCCTGTGAAAATACCGCCGTAGCCGCCCAGAAGGTGGCGGAGGGGGACGGCCACGCCGCCGCCCTGTCCTCCCGCTCCTGCATGAAGCTGTACGGGCTGGAATGCTTAGAGGCCGGTGTGCAGGATCAGGGCAGCAACTTCACCCGGTTCATCTGCATCTCCAAGAATCTGGAGATCTACCCCGGTGCGGACCGCACCAGCCTCATGGCGGTGCTGCCTCACGAGCCCGGCTCCCTGTGCCGGGTGCTCTCCCGGTTCTACGCCCTGGGCCTGAACCTGAACAAGCTGGAAAGCCGCCCCATGCCGGAGCGGAATTTTGAATTCATGTTCTACTTTGATCTGGAAACGCCGGTATACGCCCCGGAATTTTTGCAGCTCATGGGCGAGTTGCCCTCTCTGTGCGAGGAATTTTCCTATCTGGGCAGTTACAGCGAGGTGGTCTGATGCTGCGGTGCGGACTGCTGGGGGAAACGCTGGGCCACAGCTATTCCCCCATGATCCATCACGAGTTAGGGGAGTATGACTACCGGCTCTTTGAGGTCTCCAAGGAGGACTTGGATGCCTTTCTGTGCTCCGACCGCTGGGACGGCCTGAACGTCACCATCCCCTACAAGAAGGCGGTGGTGTCCTACTGTGCAGAGCTGTCCGAGGCGGCGGAAAGACTGCAAAGCGTCAACACCCTCATCCACCGTCCTGACGGCACGCTGTACGGCGACAACACGGACCTGTTCGGCTTTCTTTATATGGTCCGCCGCAGCGGCATCGACCCCGCCGGGAAAAAGGCGCTGGTACTGGGCAGCGGCGGGGCCTCCGTCACGGTGAAGGCCGCGCTGGAGCAGCTGGGCGCTGACGTTACCGTCATTTCCCGCAGCGGTCCGGACGATTATGACCATCTGGATCGACACGCCGACGCCCAGATCATCGCCAACACCACCCCGGTGGGAATGTATCCCCATAACGGTGCGGCGGCAGTGGATCTGCGACGTTTTCCCCGCTGCGAGGGGGTGCTGGACATCGTCTATAACCCGGCACGGACCGCTCTGCTATTACAGGCAGAAGAGTTGGGGATTCCCCATGCAGGCGGACTTTCCATGCTGGTGGCTCAGGCCAAGCGCTCCAGCGAGCAGTTCACCGGCACGGTGATCGGCGATGAAGCCTTGGAGCGGGTGGAGCGCACCGTGAACCACCGACTGCGGAACATCATTCTCATCGGAATGCCCGGCAGCGGCAAATCCGCCGTGGCCGCCGCTCTGGGCAAAGCGCTGGGCCGGGAGGTGGTGGAAGCTGACGAATTGATCTCCCAAAGGGCCGGAATGTCCATCCCGGAGATCTTCGCCCGGTCCGGGGAGGAAACATTCCGGAAACTGGAAACAGAGGTTCTGGCGGAGCAGGGCAAGCGTTCCGGCATCATCCTCTCCACCGGCGGCGGCTGCGTCACCCGCCCGGAAAACTACCCGCTACTGCATCAAAACGGCACCATTTTCCGTCTGACCCGCGACCTTGCCAAGCTGCCAACGGAGGGCCGTCCCATTTCCCAAGCCACGGACCTCGCTCAGCTTTGCGCCCGCCGGGAGCCGCTGTACCGCCGCTTTGCCGACGGGACGGTGTCCAATGACGGGGCGCTGGAGGTCACGGTACAAACCATTAAGGAGGCGCTGCTATGAAGCTTCTGGTCATCAACGGGCCCAATCTGAATCTGCTGGGCCTGCGGGAGCCTGCCATCTACGGCAGCCAGAATTATGAGTCCCTGTTGGCCCTCATCCGCACCGCTTGCGATGCCGAGGGCATCGAGGTCGGTTTCGTCCAGTCCAACCACGAGGGGACCATTGTGGACGCCATCCAGGCGGCCTACGGCGTCTATGACGGCATCGTCATCAACCCCGCCGCCTACACTCACACCAGCATAGCCATTCTGGATGCACTGAAGGCCGTGGCCATCCCTGCCGTGGAGGTCCACATCTCCGATGTGGACAGCCGGGAACCGTTTCGTCAGGTCTCCTACGCCGGCATGGCCTGCGTCAAAACCTATAAAGGTCTGGGGTTCCAGGGCTATGTGGAGGCAGTGAAATTTTTGAAAGACTATCTCAGCAAGTGAGCAAGCGCGCCTTCCGAAAGGAGGCGCGTTTTTCTGCTTTCCGGGGTGCTTTACAACCCGTTGAAAATCCAGTATGATAAGGAAAAGCCGTAAATCACCAAGGGAGGTTCTCATGGATACACTGCTGCGTCAAATTCCAAAGGTAGACGACCTGCTCCGCCTGCCCGCCCTGAACACACTGGCGGCGGAGGTGGGTGCCGCCGCCGTGACGGAGGCGGTTCGCCGGACGCTGGACCGGCTCCGCGCCGATATTCTGGTGGGAACCGTCACAGAGCTGCCCTCCACGGAGGCCCTCTGCGCTCAAATCAGCGCGTCGTGTCGGGCATCCCGCCTGCCCTCCCTCCGGGGCGTTATCAATGCCACCGGGATCGTTCTGCACACCAATCTGGGCCGGGCCTGCCTGAGTGATCGCGCGTTAGCGGCAGCGAGAGGGGTCTCTCAGGGCTACTCCACCTTGGAATATGACCTGACAGCGGGGGAACGGGGGCAGCGGTACGCCCATGTAGAGCCGCTTTTGTGCCGCCTTACCGGGGCGGAGGCCGCCATGGTGGTAAACAACAACGCAGCGGCGGTGCTGCTGATCCTCTCCGCCCTCACCGCCGGAGGAGAAGTCATTACCTCCCGTGGAGAGCTGGTGGAGATCGGCGGCTCCTTCCGGATGCCGGATGTGATGGCCGCCTGCGGCGCGGTGCTCCGGGAGGTTGGTTCCACCAACAAGACCCGCCTTTCCGACTACGCCAACGCCATCAGCGAGCAGACCCGCGCCCTTTTGAAAGTCCACACCAGCAATTACCGCATCGTGGGCTTTACGGAGAGCGTGTCCCCCGCCGCCTTAGCGGAGCTTGGCCGCTCCCGCAGCATTCCGGTCATTGAGGACTTGGGCAGCGGCTGTCTTGTAGATCTGGCACCCTTGGGCCTCCGGGATGAGCCGACGGTTCAAGCGTCCGTAAAGGCCGGAGTGGATGTATTATCCTTCTCCGGGGACAAGCTGCTGGGTGGTCCTCAAGCGGGGATCATCGTGGGCAAGCGGCACTATATCGACCTTTTGAAGCGTCACCCTCTGGCCCGCGCCCTGCGGGTGGACAAGCTGACGCTGGCCGCCTTGGAAGCAACTCTGCAAGCATATGCGGACGGCACCGCCCTTCAGGAGATCCCGGTGCTCTCCATGCTGGCCCAAACACCGGAGGAACTGCACCAGCAGGCAGAGTCGCTCTGCCGCCGCATGGGAGGGATTGGCGTGACCGCCGAGGTGGTTTCCACGGAAAACCCGGTGGGAGGCGGGGCAGTCCCCACCCAGACGCTGCCCTCCTTCGCCGTGGCTGTCGTCCCAAGGGACAGCGCCGCCGCACTGGAAGCGCAGCTGCGGCAGCGGCCAGTCCCCATCATCGTCCGTATCGCCCATGACCGGTGTCTGCTGGATATGCGGACTTTGTTCCCGGCGGATCTTGACGAGATCCTTCAGGCTTTTCGGGAGACCGCTTCATGAAACACGTCATCATCGGCACGGCGGGCCATGTAGATCACGGCAAAACCGTTCTGGTCAAGGCGCTCACCGGTACCGATACGGACCGTCTGGCGGAGGAAAAGCGCCGGGGCATTACCATCGAGCCGGGGTTTGCCAGACTGGACTGGCCGGACGGCACGCAAGCAGGGATCGTGGATGTGCCGGGCCACGAAAAATTCATCAAAAATATGCTGGCCGGGGCGGGGGGCATTGATCTTGCCATGCTGGTCATCGCCGCGGACGAAGGCGTTATGCCCCAGACCGTAGAGCATCTGGATATTCTGTCTCTCTTGGGTGTCCAAGGCGGCTTGGTGGTGTTGACCAAGGCGGAATTGGTAGATGATGACTGGTTGGAATTTGTTCGGAGACAGGCGTTGGAGCTGACCGAGGGCACCTTTTTAGAGGGTGCGCCCATTCTGTCAGTCTCCGCCGTCACCGGTCAGGGAATCCCGGAACTGCGGGACGCCCTGTACCGCTTGGTACAGGAGGCGCGGGAAAAAAGCGCGCTGGCACCCTTCCGGCTTCCCATTGACCGGGTCTTTTCCGTGGACGGCTTCGGCACCGTAGTCACCGGCACCCTTACAGAGGGGGCTGTCCGGGTGGGGGACGCAGTGGAGCTGGTTCCCTCCGGGCTGCAAAGCCGGGTGCGGACCTTGCAGGTCCACAGCGAAAGCGTGGACGCCGCCTACGCCGGTCAGCGGGCGGCCCTCAACTTGACAAATCTGCAAAAAACAGAGGTCCACCGGGGGGACGCGGCGGTAAGACCCGGCAGCGTCCGGCCTTCCCGGATGCTGGATGTGCGGCTCCGGTGTCTGGAAAGCGCCAAACGCACGGTTTTGAACGGCTCCCAGGTCCATCTGTACCACGGGACCTCCGTTCATTTGGCAAAGGCGGTGTTGCTGGACCGTGACGAGCTGCGCCCCGGAGAAAGCTGCCTTGCCCAGCTGCGGCTGACGGAGCCGATGGCCGTCAAACAGGGGGATCGGTTTGTCATTCGATTCTACTCTCCGGTGGAGACCATCGGCGGCGGCAAGGTGCTGGACCCCCGGCCCCTTCGCCACAAACGGCATGACCCGGTGGTGCTGGACAACCTAATTCTCCGGGAACAGGGCTCCGGCAGTCAACGGCTGCTGCAAGCTGCGGAGGAATTCGGTGTTTCACTGCCGGATAGCAGCCAGTTAGCGGAGCGTTCCGGTCTGGACACTGGTGCTGCTGTATCCTTGCTGGCAGACCTGCTGAATCAGGGAAAGCTGGCGGAGCCGCTGCCGGGCCGCTACGCGGCGGCCTCGGCGTTGGACGCTCTCTGGGACCGCTGCCGGGAATTGCTGTCCGCCTACCACCAAAAGCACCCCCTTCACGCCGGGATGCCCGCCGCTGAGCTGCGGCAAAAGCTGTTCCGGCAGATCACTCCCGCTGAGGGCGATGCGCTTTTGGAGGTTTTTCGGGCGGAGGGGCGGATGAAACGCGCCGAAAACCATTGGGCGCTGGCAGAGTTTTCCATTCGGCTCACCAAGCGGCAGACCGCCCTCCGGGACGCGCTGTTGGAGCGTTTCCTCCGGGGTGGCCCGGAGCCGGACACCGTCGAAGCGGTGCTGGACAGTATTCCTCCGGAGCGCCGGGAGGAGGCTCGTCAGGTGCTGGAAAGCCTGCTCACCGGCGGAGAGCTGGTACGGCTGTCACCGGAGCTGTGCTGGCACCGGGAGGTGTTCCAAAAGGGGCTGGATATCTTGCGGACGCTGTGTGCTGACCACGGCACTGTCACGCTGGCAGAGGTCCGGGACGCTTTAGACACCACCCGGAAATACGCTTTGCTGTTTTTAGAAGCCTGCGACCGACGGCAGATCACGGTTCGAGAGGGCGACTGCCGCCGCCTGAAGCTCAAATTTCATGACTGACATACCGCCGGAGCGTTGCTCCGCTTCGGCGGTGGTCAGCATCAAAGAAAACATGGGAGCAGATAGGTGCTGGTGTGCCTCCCGGTCTTCAAAACCGGTGCGGACGGCGAACAGCCGCCTGGATGAGTTCGATCCTCATATGCCCCCGCCAAAAGCAACCCGCCGTATGGAATCCATACGGCGGGTTGCTTTATTGTTTACGCCGTTTCCGGCCGAATCAGTTAAAAAAGCGGTGGGCTG
>OGNB01001836.1_pt1 | contig 11239 bp, 10 predicted proteins | sample 1573301 | NCBI WGS metagenome assembly OGNB01 (sample SAMEA2581914, study PRJEB24529) | metagenome | biome: Human gut stool | place: China | collected 2011
CAAACCACCCGCTATGCGGGTGGTTCTGATTTCAGGACTGTCTTGATCCTTCCGGCGACAGGGAAAGGTCTCATAGCTGGTTGTTTTGGAAAAACTTTCAAGAGAACAGGGGAGGGTACTTTACTTTGTATTCCTTCCTTCGTATGCTCAAAATATATATGGTGTAGTATTTCTGGAGAGAATATGGATAGTTGGCGCATGCTTCTGTCTGGTCTGACCTGACGCTGTCTGTGGTGGGGCTGTATGTCCTTGTCGCCGCAGACGGTTTGCTGACGCCTGTTTTCCGTCGCCTTTCTCCGGGCAAGCTCGCAACACCCCATCACTTCCGCGCAGTCTCGCGCGGTTTTTTTGTGCCCAACGGCAGGATGGCCTGCCGTTTTGCGACCATGGTGGTCGCATCATCACAAAAAGGGGGTTGCCCATGTTCGTTCCGTCCACCCTTCGCAGGCTGGCTTTGGCCGGCATCGCTGTGCTGGGTCTGTGTTCCATGTCTGTTGCCGCTGAACTGCCGGCCTTCAAGACTGGTTTCATCTTCACCACCCACCATTCCCCATTCCAGGTCGCAGCTTCACGCGGTGAGGCCTTCCGAGATCTGGGCGTTTATCTGAAACCTCTTGTGGAACGCGAAAGCTACGAGCTCATCAAGGGCGGCAAGCCCATTGCCATCCTCGATCTGGTCGTGGCCAAGAGCGGTTCCGAGACCGCCACGCTTTTTGCCCAGAAGCATCTGGATATGGGCATCGCCTCCATCACGGCCATCATGGCCGGCATCGACAAGGGGACGCCCATGAAGATCGTCTGCCCGCTGCAGACGGAAGGCATGGCGCTGGTGGTGCCCAAGGATTCTCCCCTGACCAGCTGGGAAAGCCTGCTGCAGCGGGTGAAGGACAGCAAGGAGCCCGTCAAGATCGGCTTCCATTCGCCTACCAGTGCCCCCAAGATCGTGCTGGAAGGCGCGCTGGTCAAAGCCGGGCTCAAGGTGACGCTTGATCCTTCGGACAGCAAGGCGGATGTTCTGCTGGTGGACCTGAAAGAGACCAGTAACCTGCTGGCCTCCCTGACCGCCGGGCAGGTGGAAGCTGTTGTCGGTCCTTCGCCCTTCCCCGAAGTGGCCCAGACGCGCGGTATCGGCAAGGTACTGGTCAATCTGGGCGAACTGCCTCCCGCCGGGCAGTGGGCCAACTTCCCCTGCTGTGTGGGGGTGGCCTCTGAAGAAATGATCGCCAAGCATCCTGAAGTGGTCCGGGCTTTCGTGGCCCTGATCTCCCGCGTGGGGGCCTGGTGCAATGCCCATCCCCAGCAGGCCGGTGAGATCGCCGCCCAGTGGATCGGTCTGCCGCCCGAGGCCGGGCGCAAGTCCAGCCTTGTGTTCCTGGGAAGCTTCAATGACAGCTGGCTGCGCGGCGCGGATACCTATCTGCGTATCCTGGACAGCATGAACAAGTTCAGCGGCAGCCTGCGCCACAAGACCATGGAACAGGCCCGCCCCCTGCTGATCAACGATTCGTTACTTGATACCGGAAAATAGTCGGATCTCTTTGTAACCGCCGTTCCTTTTCCTGCGGCAGGGGATGAGCCTCTGCCGCAGGCCACTCATTGCTTGCAGGTCGACTATGCCGGGACGAATCATCTTTTGGGCGGCGCCTCTTCTGGTGCCTGTGCTCTTCTTTATCGTATGGGAATCCATGGCGACACTGGTGGGCAACAGCCTGATCCTTCCTCCGCTGGAGGAGATCGGGGCCCTGCTGGCGCACCCGCTGGACAATGTCATCGCCATGGGCACGCTGGCAGGCAATATCGGCATCAGTCTGGTGCGCGTCCTCTGCGGGTATGCGGCAGCCGTGCTGCTGGGAGTGCCTTTGGGGGTGGCCATGGGCTATTATGCCGGTCTGCATCGCCTGCTCAATCTTTTTCTGGGCATGTTCCGCCCCATCCCGCCTCTGGCCTGGGTACCTCTGGTGCTGGCCTGGTTCGGCGTCAGCAGCCTGGCAACGGCCATGGGCCTGCCGCGAAGCGAATTATATTATTATCTTAATAACTTGAAGATATCCATGCTGTTCATCATCTTCATCGGCGCGCTGTTCCCTATCCTGACCAGCGCCGTGCATGGTGTGCAGACGGTCAACCGCACGCTGGTGGATTCGGCCCGGGTTCTGGGGGCGTCCGAGCGGGACATCTTCACCAAGATCCTGCTGCCCGCCGCGGCTCCGTCCATCGTCAATGGCCTGCGCATAGGTCTCGGGGTGGCGTGGATGTGTTTGGTCTCCGCGGAGATGTTGCCCGGCAGCCTTTCCGGGGTGGGCTACCTGATCACGCATGCCTATACCGTGGGACGTACGGACGTGGTCATTGCCGGCATGATCAGCATCAGTGTGGTGGGAGCTTTGCTGGACATGGCTTTTCAGTGGATAGAGCGACGCAAGTATGCGTGGAAACAGTTTTCCCGGTAGGCGCGTATGACGGAGAGTGTGCTTTCTGCCCGAAAGGTGCGCAAGCGCTTTCGCCTACGTGAAGGCGATTCTGGCACTGCTTGACATGGACGAAATCAGCTATGACACGAAGGAAGGACTGAAAGGACTGGATCTGGATGTGCGGGAGAATGAATTCATCTGCATCGTGGGGCCCAGCGGTTGTGGTAAATCGACGTTTTTGCGCATGGCTGCCGGGCTTGAACCTGTCAGTGAAGGCGAGATCCTGTACCGGAGCCAGCCGGTGAAGACACCGCGCCGTGAAGTGGGCATGGTGTTCCAGGAATATTCCCTGCTGCCCTGGCGCACGGTGGAAGACAATGTGGCTCTGGGCCTTGAATTTGCCGGGAAAGGCCGCGAAGAGCGTCGCAAGGTGGCGCGCGAATATCTGGAGCTGGTGGATCTGGCCGCTTTTGCCCGGGCCATGCCCCATGAACTTTCCGGCGGCATGCGGCAGCGCGTGGCCATAGCGCGGGCCCTGGCCAACAGGCCTGACGTGCTGCTGATGGATGAACCGTTCGGGGCGCTGGATGCGCATACCCGTATCCTGCTGCAACGGGAGCTGCTGCGCATCTGGCAGCATCACAAGACCACCATCCTTTTCGTGACCCACGGGGTGGACGAGGCCGTGTATCTGGCTGACAGGGTCGTGGTCATGTCGGCGCGCCCGGGAACGGTCCGCGCTGTCGTGCCGGTGGACATCCCCCGGCCCCGCCACCGTGGGGATCCTGAATATGCGCGCCTGACGGCTTCCATCCTGGAAATGCTGGATACAAGTGCCGGGACCGGGCGCGATGAGCGGAAAAATGATGCGGGAGGCTGTCCATGCCGGTAGCTGGAGTGGATGTGGGCTCTGTGGCCGCCAAGGCCGTAGTGCTGGACGAGGAAAAAAAGATCATTCTTGGACGGGCCGTTCTGCCCACCGGCTGGAACAGCCGTGAAGCCGGGGAACAGGTGCTGCAGGCCGCCTGCCGTGCCGCGGGAGTGGAGCCGGCGGGCCTGCGGCGTGTGGTCGGCACGGGCTATGGCCGCGTGGCCTTGCCCTTTGCCGACAAGGTCGTGACCGAGATCTCCTGCCATGCGCGCGGTGCCTCCTGGCTGTTTCCTGCCACAGGCGTGGTGCTGGACATAGGCGGACAGGACAGCAAGGTCATTGCGGTGGAAGACGGTGCTGTGCAGGATTTTGTCATGAATGACAAATGCGCGGCCGGGACAGGACGTTTTTTGCAGGTCTTGTCCGGTATCCTGGGCATGGAGCTGCCGGAGCTGGGGCAGGCCGCCGCCACCGGCAAACCCGTATCCATCTCCAGCATGTGCGCTGTATTTGCGGAGACAGAGATCATCGGGCTGCTGGCGCAGGGGACGGCCCCGGCCGACATCGCTGCGGGGGTATACCTGTCCATCGCACGCCGTATGCGGGGGCTGGCAGCACGTATCCCGCTGAAGGGAGAATGCACCTTTACCGGTGGGCTGGCTACCAGTCCGGCATTCAGCGGACTGCTTGCGGCGGAGCTGGGAGTACCGGTCAATGTCCCTGACGATCCCCAGACCGTGGGAGCTTTGGGCGCGGCCCTCGTGGCGGCCCACTGATAACCAACGACGCCACCGGCACGCTCCGGAGCGCATGGGAGAATAAAGATGACATACGCAAGTCTTGAACATTTTCGGGATGTGACCAGCCGTAACGTGCTGGCCCTGCAGGAAGCCAGGGAAAAAGGTCGCAAGGTGGTGGGGCAGTTCTGCATCTATTCCCCGCTGGAGATCGCCCTTGCGGCGGGTGCCGTACCGGTCTCGTTGTGCGGTACGAAGCAGGACTCCATCCCTGTGGCGGAAGAGGTGCTGCCGCGCTGTCTGTGTCCCCTGATCAAGAGCAGCTTCGGCTTTGCCCTGCAGGATAGCTGCCCCTATCTGGCGGCTTCCGACATCGTGGTGGCGGATGCCACCTGTGACGGCAAGAAAAAAATGTATGAACTGCTGGCTGCCTACAAGCCCGTGATGGTCCTGCAGCTTCCGCAGATCCAGGATGAACGCGCTCATGCCTACTGGCGGGAGCAGTACGCCTTGTTGGTGGCCCGTCTGGAACAGGACTTTGGCGTCCGGATAACGGAAGAGAAGCTGCGGGCTGCCATGGATCTGACGTCCCGCTTGCGTCAGGCCCTGAAAAAGGTGCTGGATCTGGCCCGCCGGCGTCCGTCGCCCCTGCGGGGTCTCGATCTGCTGGACATCTGTTTTCGGGCCTCGTTCATGCCGGACTATGAACAGGCCATCCGCTTGCTGGAGGCCATCCACGCGGAATTGCAGGACGTCCCGGCGGCTGTGGCTCCCGATGCTCCCCGTATCCTGCTGACAGGCGTCCCCACAGGTATGGGGTCGCACAAAGTCGTGCAATTGCTGGAAGAATGCGGTGCCAGCGTGGTCTGTATCGACAACTGCACCTGTTACAAGAAAGTCCTGCTGAACATGGAAGAAGAGGGGGATGCCCTGGACATCCTGGCCCGCCGCTATCTGGACATGCACTGCGCCGTCATGTCTCCCAACCCCCACCGCTACAGCATCCTGAAGGATCTGGCCCGGGATTTTGCCGTGGATGCCGTGGTCGATCTGACATGGCAGGGCTGCCAGCCGTATGATGTCGAGTCTTGGAGCGTCAAAAAATTCGTGCGCGAAGAGCTGGGCTTGCCTTTCCTGCAGGTGGTGACGGACTATTCAGGTACGGATACGGAGCAGCTCAAGGTCCGGCTGGAAGCCTTCCTGGAGATGCTGGCCTGAGGAAGCTTTCTACAGCTCGTCCGCCGTATGGCAATACGGCCATAACTATTGAAATTTTCTCTTTTTTAGGAACAAATGAAAGATGCCATGGCAGCATGTGTCATGGCATCTTTCATTCTGAGGGGAAGGAAGGAATTTGGGGATTCCGGCAAAATCAGCTACCAGTTTTCAGGATCGGCGTATTTTTCCTTGCCGAAGCTGCATGCACCGCACATGGATGTGCTGTTCACGAAATGGCCGTCTCTCGTATAGACATCGACCACAGGACCGTGCCCACAGGCGATGCATTTTTTCGTATAATTGGGGCGCAAGCGGCATTCGATAGGGGGCTGTTTTCTTTTAGTCATGATCTTTCTCCTTGAAATGAAAAGAAAGCCTTGCCTTTGCAGAAATCACACTAGGCAAAAACGGGAACGCGAGCATGTCCGTTGTGTGACGATTGGATGTACCCCTGAAAAGTATGAAAGCAGAAACAGGGCATGGGGAGGTATGGTCGTCCATCGTGGCTCCTCTGCCCAAGACATAGTGGAAGCATGTTTTTTGCAATGAAGATTGGCTGTGAGGAAAAAAAGCAAGGGCCACCGGCAAGCAGCCGAAGGCTATCCTCTTGACTTATAGCGGCATGCCCCTATCTGTACTCTGACACACGCTGTTCACGCACAGGGGAATATATGGAAAATCCCCCTGTGCCAGACAACAACATGAGAGGTTTATATGTCCCTTTTCGACATCTTCAATAAAAAGAACATTGGTGAAACGCTTGGCTCTCTTATGGATACGGCCAAAGAACAGGCATCCGGTCTGACCAAGGCTACTCCCGGCGGCGTTGGCGGTCTGGTGGGTGCCGGCGCCCTGGGGGCGCTGCTGGGCTCCTTCATGTCCAAAGGCGCATTGCAGAATGCCGCTCTGGTCGGTGCGGGCGCGGTGGCCTGGAATTTTTACCAGAAGTGGTCGCAGTCCCAGAAAGAGAGCCAGCCTGCGGAACCGGCTCCTGTCCAGCAGCCGGTGGCGGCTGTGGCCCCTGCCGAGCTGGATCCCACGGCCCGGCTCCTGCTGCGCGCCATGGTGTTCGCCGCGCGGGCGGATGGGCATATCGACGCGACGGAACAGGAGCGTATCAGCAAAGTCGTCGCGCAGATGGCTCCCGGTCAGGACACCAATGCCCTCTTGGGGCAGCTGCTGAATGCCCCCATCGATCCTGCGGCTCTGGCCGCGGAAATCCGGTCCGCAGAGCAGGGGGAAGACCTGTATCGCCTGTCGTGCATGATCGTGGATATCGACCACTTTATGGAACGCAGCTACCTTGATGCGCTCGCTGCGGCCCTGAAGATCTCCGAAGCCCGCAAGGGACAGCTGGAGGAAGAGGCCCGTCAGGCCAAGGCCCAGCTGGCCGCGCATGCCGGATAGCATTTTTTAGCCGGGTTAACCAAAGGCCACCCTTACGGGTGGCCTTTTTCAGTCATAGGGCCTTGGAGCATTCCAGTGACCTGTCTGCGGCAAATTGGGAGGCGTGGAAAAGCCGATATCGTCAAAAAAAACAGAAAATGGCGCATATTTCCTCTGAGAGCGAAAAAGTGATTTTTATGAATCGCAGGTCAAAAAAAATTTTTTAACGCCTTAAATCGCAATTTCGCGCGATGTATTTTTTGCCGATAAATAAAAAAAGGGCACACTCAAGGTGCGCCCTTTTGCGTAAAAGGAAAGATCAGTTCAGGCGCTGGGATGTTGCCGGCATGACTTGCTGGACCCGGGCCGCGATCTCCGTCTTGAGGCTGTGGAGGACACGGCTTTGCTGATGCAGGGTCTGGGCCAGCTTTTCCAGGCCGGGGATGGCACCCAGCTCCTGGAAACTTTCATTCCAGATGGCCGTGAAGGCTTCGCTGTGATAACTGGCCGTATCGCGCAGCAGCTCATGGATGCGCTGATTGTATGCTTCCAGAACTTTCTGGATATCCTGCCAGTGGTTTTCCAGCAAACCCCGGTCCTGCTGGAGCTTTTCACTCCAGATGAAGTCCAGACGGAACTGGAATTCGCGCCACGCATCAAGGCTGGCCAGGTGGCGATCCTCTTCACTGTTTTCCAGATGACGGATGAAATTGTCCGCCAGATCTTCCGAGTAGAACCAGGCGATGGTGGTAAAGCCCATCAGGGTCGGTACGCACACGGACCAGCGCGTTCTGCCGTCGGCCGTGGAAGTCTTTCTGCAAAAGAATATCATGCTGCTATCTCCTGTACTTCGAGGGAATCTTCTCTGGCGAACCTACAGCGCGTTGCCGCCGCTGGCAAGAGCTGCGGACAGGGGAGTAGTGGACTTTGCTCCGGCATCCCGGTACGCTTGGCAACAGGGTTCCGTTATCCGCGCTGTTCAGGCGTTGTCTTTTTCGGCATAGCCACAGGAGGTCCCATGAGTCGGCTGGAGCATGATTTTCTGGGTGAATTGACCATAGATGATTCGGTTTACTATGGCGTGCAGACCTTGCGGGCCATGAACAATTTCCATATCTCCGGAACGCCGCTTTCCCAATTTCCGGAAATGATCTGGGCCCTGGCCTGCGTCAAAAAAGCCTGTGCCCTGGCCAATATGGAACTGCAGGTACTGCCCCGGGATATCGGCATCGCCATTTGCGCCGCCTGTGACCGTATCCTGGCCGGGAACATGCTCGACCAGTTCCCTGTGGACTGCATCCAGGGCGGGGCGGGGACGTCCACGAACATGAATGCCAACGAGGTCATCGCCAATCTGGCGCTGGAGATCATGGGGCATCCCAAGGGGGCCTATACCTATTGCCACCCCAACAACCACGTCAATTGCTCGCAGTCGACCAACGACGTCTATCCCACAGCCTTGCGGCTGGCCCTTTTCCGGCTGCTGGACTACCTTGTGGAGCATATGATCCCTCTGCAAAAGGGCTTTGCGGCCAAAAGCGTGGAGTTCTCCCATATCGTCAAGATGGGACGCACTCAGCTCCAGGATGCTGTGCCCATGACTCTGGGGCAGGAATTCGGCAGCTATGCCACGACCATAGGGGAAGATATCCAGCGCATCCATGAGGCGCAGAAGTTGTTGCTGGAAGTCAATCTGGGGGCCACGGCCATCGGGACAGGCATCAATTCTCCTCAGGGCTATGCGCAGCTTGTGGTCGCGCGCCTGGCCGAGATAAGTGACATCCCCGTTCGGCTCTCCACCAATCTGGTGGAAGCGACGTGGGATACCGGCGCCTATGTGCAGACATCCGGTGTCCTGAAGAGGACAGCCGTAAAGATCTCAAAGATTTGTAATGATTTGCGTCTGCTGTCTTCCGGCCCGCGTACGGGCTTCCATGAGATAAATCTGCCGCGGATGCAGCCGGGATCCTCCATCATGCCGGGCAAGGTCAACCCCGTGATCCCCGAGGTTGTCAATCAGGTCGCTTTCGACATCATCGGCAAGGACGTGACCATCACCCTGGCCGCCGAGGCCGGGCAGCTGGAGCTGAACGTGATGGAACCCATCATCGCCTTTACGCTTTTTACGGGGATCCGCAGGCTGGCCCGGGCCTTCAGTACCCTGCAGGAGCGCTGTGTTGCAGGGATCACGGCCAATACCGACCGTTGCCGGCAGCTGGTGGAGAATAGCATCGGGATTGTTACGGCGCTGAATACCCGCCTTGGGTATGAAACGTCAGCCAGCATCGCCAAGGAGGCCCTGGAAAGCGGGCGTTCCGTCATGGATCTTGTTCTTGAAAAGCAGCTGCTTACCCGGGAAGAACTGGATGAACTGCTGCTTCCGGAAAATATGATCCATCCATTTTTAAAGTGATACTTTAATAAATTTCGGCTTGCCGGGCCGGATCGTATCGACACCGGCAAGGCAGAGAAGGCACCGGTGAGAAAACACGAAAGCCCGGCGGATACGCCGGGCTTTCTTTATCTTCGATGGCGGGGCAGAAGCGTTTTATCCTGGTCTGTTGTCGGCACGGGGGACCGGAGAAGACCATATCCAGAAGGGGGAGGCTCGCTCCAGTGCTCTATGCGGTTACCGGTTGTTCTCCTAGATGATGCCCAAACCGTGCAGCAGCACCAGGGTGATGAGCACAGGCGTCACCGTGCGGCACAGGGTTCGTACCAGCCTGGCCGGCATACCGCCTCCCAGGGCCGCGAGCATATGCTCTTTTTTCCAGAAATAGCCTACAAACAGGCTCGTCACGATGCCGCTCAGCGGCATCAAAATGGTGGATGACAACGCATCGTACAGGTCGAAGAACGTCAGGCCGAACAGCTTCACATCCTGCAATGCAGGACCGGTGGAAAGGGTTGCCGGCAGGCCCAGCAGGACGAGCCCGGCCAGCAGGATAGGCACCGCCTTGGTTCGCGGCAGGGAAAAGCGTTCGGAGAGCCAGGCCACCGGGACTTCCAGCAAGGAAAGGATGGCCCCGGTGGAGGCGATGGCAGACAGGATGAAAAAGAGCGTTGCAAAAAAGGTCCCGCCCGGCATGGAAGCGAAGACAGCGGGTATGGTCAGGAAGAGCAGGGCAGGGCCTTCAGCGGGCTGGAAGCCGAAGCTGAACACAGCGGGGAAGATGGCGATGCCGGCCAGCAGGGAGACCAGCAGGTCGCAGATCATGACGCGGGTGGCCATGAGCGGGATATTGACGTCTTCCTTGAAGTAGCTGCCGTAGGTCAGCATGCAGCCCATGCCGAGGGACATTTTAAAAAAGGCCAGCCCCATGGCCATCATGATGACGGAAGCGTCCACCCGTCCCCACTGGGGCATGAACAGAAAGCGCAAGCCTTCGGAGGCCCCCGGCAGGGTCAGGCTGCGGATGCAGACCCCCACCAGCAGCAGAAAAAGGACAGGCATCAGGATACGTGTCACTTTTTCGATACCGGCCGAGGCACCGCGCATGATGATGCCCCCCGTCAGCAGCAGGACGAGCCATTGCCAGAACAGGGACACCGGCCCATCATTCAGCAAAGAGGAAAAACTGGCCTGGGCCACGGCCGGATCCGTGGACGAGACGGCGCCTGTGGCGGATTTGAAGATATAGGCAAAGACCCAGCCTGCTACGTCGGAATAGAAGCCCAGGATCAGCAGGCAGCTGATGATGGCTGAAAGGCCTATCAGCCACCAGCCGGTGCGGGGGGCCAGCTTCTGGAAAATGCTGATGACGTTGCTGCGTCCGGCCCGGCCGAGGCTGAGGTCCGATATCATCAGCGGCAGCCCGATGCAGAGCGATGCCAGCAGATAGACCACAAGGAACGATGCACCGCCGTTCTGGCCAACCAGTGAGGGAAACTTCCAGATATTACCGAGCCCGACGGCAGAGCCCAGCGTTGCCGCCAGGACACCCAGCCGTGAAGAAAAATGATCTCGAGTGGCAGAAGCCATGCATCCTCCGTACGGGTTGAAACATATTCCAGAAGGGCGGTTGTAGCGTCTGGAGTTTTTTTGTGCAACCTTTTCACCTGTCGGGCCATAAAAAAACAGCTTGTCAAAGCAGGCAGTATTATCTATAGTAGTAATTCCCAATTGGGGGCGCATTGGTTTCGACGGGGATGTGGAAACCAAAGTTGCAGGTCGAGGCGCCGCTGGCCTCGTAAAAAGCGGCACAAAAGTAATTGCCAACAACGATTACGACTACGCTTACGCTGCCTAAAAACAGCGAGGCACCTGACCACATTTGATGGTCACGTCAGACGGGCCGACGCCTGATACGCCCGGCTGGCGACATCGCATCAGGCTGGTGGAGCTTGGCGCCTGCCGGGAGTTTCCACGAGATCTGTACCGGCGGGATTGCTGCTCTGTGCCCGGTCAGGGGCGAGCAGGGTGGTGAAATTTGTTCCTGACCTAAACCTGTAGACGCTTTGCGTGGAATGTTCTCGGACGGGGGTTCGACTCCCCCCGCCTCCACCATCAGCGCATGTCCCAGAGGCCCACGGTGTACCAAAATGCACCGTGGGCCTTTTCTTTATGGGCTTTAGCCTGTTGAGCGCCTGGCAGGCGCGAAACAAAAAACCACCCG
>OGNB01001842.1_pt1 | contig 11188 bp, 10 predicted proteins | sample 1573301 | NCBI WGS metagenome assembly OGNB01 (sample SAMEA2581914, study PRJEB24529) | metagenome | biome: Human gut stool | place: China | collected 2011
GTTGATTTAATAAAGGCAGCCGCTGCCGAAATCCCAAACGGCGACGCGCTGTGGTTTGCCGATGACAGGACGCGCACCGCCGCTTCAAAGAACGGCGTGCTGGAGCAGATAGGCCGTATGCGGGTGCAGGACGGCTTCTCCGACGGGGACTGCATCTATATCGCCAACCTTGCCGCCGATGCGGTGAACGGCGGATTTACCTCAAGGGAGGTGGAGCGCACGATCCGCGCAATCCGTCTTGCCTTCAAAGCAACGGACGCTCATACGGACGACCCGTACTACGCCGACCTTGCCGCCCGCGCCGTGGATATGCTGCGGCGAATGGCGGCTTACGAAACGAAAGGAGCTGCGAATGACCGAAAACAGGAAGAATAACGTCCCCACAGCCCGCCGCCCGGACTGCGTGACCGAGGTGCGCAGAGGGAACACCGTCCTTGTGGTTTCCGGCTACTTTAAGAAAGGCGCTGCCGCCACCGCCACCGACAAGATGATGAAAGTGCTGGAAGCGGAAAACGCAGCCGGACACAAGCCACCTTTTACCGCATAAACCGGGCATGAAAAAGCGGTCATGCCGTGGAGTATGACCGCCAGTTTTTGCCTATTTTCTTTTTTGGAATTTTTCGACTGAAAATTCGTATGCTTCTTGAATAAGGGGCTTTAACCGTTCAAATGTCTGTTTGGACGGATTTAGGACGCTTACCCACCCCATCCAAGCATAAACAGGGTGTGGAATGATAATGTCTAAAGCAGTGAAATCACAATCCATATCCACGACACCGCCCGCCGCCGGACGTGCCGGAATTTTACCATACATCTTTTGAAATGTGCTTTTTCGCAGCCCAAGATTGACACGGTAAATACCTGTTCTGTCAAGATTGGACGCTTTATCGTTATCACCGTCTTTTTCCTTAACAGTCAGAACATATACGCCACGTTTTAATACAAGACCGGGATTATAGAAAATCCCTTTTTCGCCCCAACTTTCAACGAGCACCGTACCGTTTAAGGAGGAAAGGCAGTAATCCAATATTTGTTTTGCTTCCATAGTGTTCTACCTCGCAAAATATAAAATAAAGAGCTACCGGATTATTGTAGCACATATCAGAGAAAATTTCCATAAACATCTGATTTGCGACAAACCTTAATAAAAAAACGTAATATTTTTCGACATAAAGAAGCAAAATGACTGTACAGCCAGCCCCGCCCTATGGTATAATAAGCCTACGGAATAGTGGGGCTGGCTGTCGGAAACGGAGGACATTATGTTAAGACAGACCACCCAACAACTCATTACCGCCCTTTATCCGAGATTGTCCCATGAGGACGAGCTTTCCGGGGAATCCAATTCCATAAGCAACCAGAAGCGGATTCTTGAAGCCTACGCCAAACAGAACGGCTTTACCAACCTCAAATGGTACACGGACGACGGATTCTCTGGGGCAAATTTCCAAAGACCCGGCTTCCAGTCCATGCTTGCCGACATTGAAGCGGGGCTTGTGGGAACGGTTATCGTAAAGGATATGTCAAGGTTAGGGCGAAACTACTTACAAGTGGGAATGTATACAGAAATGATTTTCCCACAGAAAAACGTCCGTTTCATTGCCATCAATGACGGCGTTGACAGCGCACAGGGCGAGAATGACTTTGCCCCCTTGCGTAACATTTTTAACGAATGGCTGGTGAGAGATACGAGCAAGAAAATCAGAGCCGTGAAGCGGTCAAAAGGCATGAGCGGGAAACCCGTCACAAGCAAGCCTGTTTATGGCTACCTCATGGACGAGGACGAAAATTTCATCATTGACGAAGAAGCCGCCCCCGTGGTGAAGCAGATATACAGCCTTTGCCTTGCCGGGAACGGACCGACCAAGATAGCCCGTATGCTCACGGAGCAGCAAATCCCCACGCCGGGAACGCTGGAATACCGCCGTACTGGAAGCACACGCCGCTACCACCCCGGCTATGAGTGCAAGTGGGCGGCGAATACCGTGGTGCATATCCTTGAAAACAGGGAATACACAGGCTGCCTTGTGAATTTCAAGACCACCACCCAATCCTACAAATGCAGCAAGATTATCTACAACAGCGAGGACAAACAGGCGGTTTTCGAGAACCACCACGAAATCATCATAGACCGTGACACATGGGAGCGTGTGCAGGAGCTACGCAAGCAGCGCAAACGCCCCAACCGCTATGACGAAGTGGGGCTGTTCTCCGGCATATTGTTCTGCGCCGACTGCGGCAGCGTCCTTTACCAGCAGCGGTATGAGAATAAGACCCGTAAGCAGGACTGCTACATCTGCGGCAACTACAAACGGCGTGTCAAGAACTGCACGGCGCACTTTATCCGCACCGACCTTCTGACCGCTGGAGTGACCGCCAACCTGCGGAAAGTGACCGACTATGCGGCAAGGCACGAAAAGCAGTTTATGAAACTGCTGATCGAGCAGAACGAGGACGGCGGCAAGCGCAGAAACGCAGCCCGGAAAAAGGAACTGGACGCAGCCGAGAAGCGCATAGCCGAGTTATCCGCCATCTTCAAGCGGCTGTATGAGGACAGCGTTACCGGGCGCATCTCTGATGAACGGTTTGCGGAGCTGTCTGCCGACTATGAAGCCGAGCAGCGGCAGCTTAAAGAGAGAGCCGCCGAACTGCAAGGGGAGCTTTCCAAGGCGCAGGAGGCTACGGTCAACGCCGGGAAGTTTATGAACATCGTCCGCAAATACACCAGCTTTGAGGAGCTGACCCCCACCCTGCTGCGGGAGTTTATTGAAAAAATCGTCGTGCATGAGTGCAGCTATGACGAGAACAAAAACCGCAGACAGGAAATCGAGATATACTATTCTTTCGTCGGCAAGGTGGACTTGCCCGAATAACGCCCGACCTGTCCGGCACAATAGCTAAGTGCCGGATAGGAACGGCAAAAATTTTTACACTTCTATTGCTTCTTTATCTAACACAAACTAATGCGCAGGGGGTATTTTTATGTAATCGTCCGGCAGGAAAGAGGTGTTGACAGGAAATGCGCCCGCGTATTATATATTTATTTGAATTGTTGAACAGCGGTTGACTTTTTAATAAAATTTTTATATTATTGACCTGCACATGCAGCCGCGGGTTCGATACGCGCTGATGAATGTGTGGGGGAATTTCATAAAACAGACTGCATCTTTTTGCGGTCGGTATGTGCCGACTGCAAATCAGGTGTTTTTTGTGTATCGAATTATGAAATATGAAAGGGACTTGCGGGACTCCGTAAGTCAACGGTTCTTAATGTCATGAACGAATTTGTCCTCACTTGCTGTTCAACTGCAGACCTTCCCAAGGAACGATTCGAACAGCTCAAAGTTTCCTATGTTTGCTTCAACTACACGATTGACGGAGTTACGTATCCGGATGATCTCGGGCAGAGCATCCCGTTCGATGAGTTCTACCGCCGCATGGCGGAAGGCGCAATGACGTCCACTTCGCAGGTGAACATGGATCAGTATTTGCAATTTTTTGAACCCTTCCTTGCAGAAGGAAAGGATGTTCTGCATGTTACTCTGTCCTCCGGAATTTCGGGTTCGTTTAATTCCGCATGCGCGGCAGCACAGGTTTTGCGCGAAAAATATCCCGAAAGAAAGCTTTATATCGTCGATTCTCTCGGTGCATCATCGGGGTACGGACTTATAATCGATAAGATGGCGGAGCTTCGCGATTCCGGCATGAATATAGACGCGCTTCATGACTGGGCGGAGGAACACAAGCTTAACATGCATCATTGGTTCTTCTCAACCGACTTGACATATTATGTGCGCGGGGGAAGAATTTCGAAATCTGCCGGATTTATCGGCTCGATTCTGCATATTTGCCCGCTGTTGAACTGCGATGATTTGGGCAGGCTTACTCCGCGCGCCAAGATACGCACGAAAAAGCGCGCAATTAACGAAATCGTTCAAAAAATGGTCGAGAATGCGGAGAACGGACTGGATTATTCCGAAAAGTGCTTCATTTGCAATTCAGCTTGCTATGACGATGCACGTGCGGTTGCGGATCTTGTTGAAGCGACTTTCCCGAAGCTTAACGGCAAGGTGCTGATAACTTCAATCGGAACAACCATCGGAAGCCACACGGGGCCCGGAACCGTTGCGCTGTTTTTCTGGGGAAAGAAGCGCGTTGACTGAATTTGATAACGGCTTTAAAAACAAAACGCATTGCCGCAAACAGGGGCAATGCGTTTAATCTTTTTTTTATCGAAAATTTTATGCAGCACAAAATGCGTTATGCGCAAGGGCTTCGACTTTTATGACAGGAGCAGCTCCTTCACGCGAACTGCGGCTGCCACGTTGAATTCACATCTTGTATCCACCTGGTAATCAACGCATGCGCTTCGGATTATTTCGGGCGCTGCGTCAACGTTTTCGGCAGCAAGCAAAGCCGTTACAATACGAACGAATTCGTTAAGCTGCAAAACGGGCAGCTCAACGACTACTTCAAAAAGACTCGGGAGCACGGGTGATTTTGAACAGGCCGCAAGCAAAACATTCATCGGCAGCAAAGGTTCTGTCACCGTTTCGCATGCATCCTCCCGCAGCTCATCGCAGAGGAGCATGAATTTGAGCGGCTGACAACGCAATTTTGCAAGCAAATCAATGCAATTCAGGTTGCCGTTGAGTGTGTAAACAAGGCGGAGCTGGGGCAATTCGTCCGTCAGCTCAAGCATCATGGTCGTTTTGCCCATTCCCTGCTGCCCGCAAAGAAGCATCGGATGTGCGCTTTCGTCCCGCATAAATGCAATCGCATTGTTCAACAGTATACGGTATTCCGCGTCCATCAGCGGAACAAAATCGCCCGCACGCAGCTCGTGAAGCGGTTTCAGCGCACCGTCAAAGATGAAGTTTCGGTATTTGAGGAAGATTCCGCTTCCGTACGAAGAGTGAAAATTCCAAAGGTCGTTCACAAGCTCGGACCAATCATCAGACTCGAGAAAACGCCGATACATGCCTTCAAGAGCAACGTCCGCATAATAACTGTCGCGAATGCCGAACTCACCGTATTGCCACACGGGCGGCGGGAATTCGGTTTTTGCAGGCGACTGTTTGGGTTTGAATTCACGGGGCATGGGTGCAACGGGGGCGCCGCCCCACGCAGCGGAGGCAATCACGGAGGCGGCATCCTTTGAATTCTTTTTTTGCTTTTGTTCCGTGCAATTGCAAATTATGGAGTGCAAAACGTTTTCATCTGCCTCCGAAAGAGTTTTCAGCGCGGAAAGCTCAAGCTGCATTGCGTGAATGACGGCATCGTCCGCCTTTCCGGAAGCAGCGGCACATGAAAACACGTTGTCGGTCAGCAACACCGTATCAAGAATGTAATCGTGCCAGATATTGCCGCTTACTCTGCGTGCGCCGCAGCAAACAAGCTCCGAAGTCAAAGCGGAAAGTGCGTCCGCAGCGTTTTGCACGTTGCCGATATCGGCAAAGCGAAGAAGCTCGGAAAGTTTTCCGAGGGGACGAGTGAGCAGTTCGTTTCGGAAAATTGCAAGCCGGGCAATTGCAGCGGACAGCGTGCGAATGTTTTCCTCAGTTTGTGTGCAATCCATTTTTGCTGCCTTTCTGTAAAAAATGAAGCGTTTGCGCCGCAGACTTACCAAGCGATAAGGTGCAGAATATTTTGATCAAGCACGATGAAAGCTCCGAGAATCGCCGTGTAAATCGCAAAACCCCAGAGTGAATGCTTTGTGATGAGTTTTATCATGAAACGCACCGCAAAATAGCCCGAAACGGCGGCAGCGGCAACGCCGAGCACGACCGAAAGCCAGTTTATGTTTGCTGCGCCTGCGCTGACCGCACCGGGAATTTCAAGCACCGCACCGCCGAGAATTGCCGGAATTGAAAGCAGAAAACTGAATTCCGCAGCGTCTTCTTTTTTCATGCTGCAAAGCGTTGCGCCCGTGATGGTTGAACCCGATCTTGAAATGCCGGGCAGGATGGCAACGCCTTGAACAAAACCGATAAACACCGCATGATACCACTTCATTGAAGGAACGGTAAGTTTACATTCGACTTTCTGACGTATAAAATCGCAGAGCACAAGCAGCGCCGCCGTGAAAAGGAAACAGAAGCCGAGCAGACTGCCTTCGTTCGCCGCATCGATGACATCTTTGAATACGAGTGCCATAACCGCGGTTACGAGTGTCGCAACGATCATCCAGATCCAATACTTTGCCTGCTTTACCGGGTGGAGCAGCATTTCAATGATGCGTTTGCGGTAAACAACAAGCACCGCTGCCAAAGTGCCGAGATGCAGCATGACGGTGAAGAAAAGTCCGCCGTCCGATATGCCGAAGATTTTTTGAAGCAGCAGGAGATGACCGCTGCTTGAAATCGGAAGAAATTCGCAAAGTCCCTGAACAAGGCCCAGGATAATTGCAATAAAAGCGTTCATTTTTTGTTCGCCCCCGAACAGCGGAGGCTCTCCCTTCAACTTTGTTTGCAGACCCACAAAACCTGTCGAATTGCCGAATCGGAAAAAACGGCTTAATCAACACAGGCTGCAATGAAATTATATTTATTTTTTTCGAAACGATTCGATTTACGGCGAAAAAAGGTTGAATCTTCATCCTTTTTCGCGAAAATAAGCTTAAACCAGCGTTTTCTTCGGAAGGCTGTCAATCTGACAGGAACTCCCGATTTTTATGTTTGACGGTTGAAAACCGTGAAATCAATAATAGCGGGGTCCGGAATTCCATGCGTTGTCAAACGCGTTGTCGAACGCAAGAATAAGACCGGCGTACGTTAAAATCATAAGAAGGGTCAGAACTGCACCGATTACAATTCCCGCAATTGCAAGGCCGCGTCCTTTTTCCGAACGTTTATTGCATTGACAAAGTCCGACAATGGACAGAATAAGTCCCACGATGCCGGGCAGGCCGAAAAGAAGGATGTTAGAAATAATTGCAGCGCAGGAAAGCGAGAAGCCTGCAATGCTGAGTCCGTTAAAATTTGCGGAAGGCGCGCACGGCGTGCAGTCCTGCTGCGGCGGGGTGTAGTTGAATTGATTGTACCACGACTGCCGCGAGTCCTGCTGCGAATTCTGCTGCGAGTCCTGCTGAAAATCCTGCTGCGAATTCTGCTGAAAATCCTGCTGCGAATTCTGCTGCGAATCCTGCTGAGCAGAACTTTGATCATTGCCTTGGGTGAAGCTGTTCAACTGAGCACCGCAGTTGGGGCAGAACGATGCGTTTGCATCAAGGATGTGGTTTCCGCAATTTGGGCAAAACATTTTTTGTTCCTCCGTGTTTGAATTGAATTCGAGTCACATGCAATGTGATTTAAATTCAATAATATTATACAGCACACACAGGGGATTTTCAAGGGGGCGGGGCATTTGTGCAAATGAAAGGGGCTTTTAAACGAACCCCGTTTCGACGCAGCCTCTTGACAACCGTATATTACGGATTTAGAATATCCATACGGGGTAACCGCAGTTTCCGAAATCGCAATTTTTCGGACAAAAGGAACATCGGCTTCCGCAGATAAAAACACAAGGAGGAACTTCAATGGACAGAACATATTACGTCGGAAATCGGAAAAGATTTTATGATATGATGGAAACAGAAAGTCTTGCCGCCATATTTGCGGGCGAAGAACTTTGGAAGACGGGCGATGAATACTATCCGTTTTTTGCTGACAGAAATTTTGTGTATCTTACCGGTTTAAAATGCAAGTCTGCCGTGCTGCTTGCCGCAAAAGCGGCGAACGGACAAGTTTCGGAACGGCTTTATCTGCTGCCGCCGGATGCACAGGCGGAGCGTTGGACGGGAGTTCGCGCGAAACCGCATGAAGCGGCGGAAAAATCAGGCATTGAGGATATTCGTTTTTTGAATCGGTTCGAAGATGATTTTTCGCGCCTCGCGGCAAGCGGGGAATATGAAAAGCTGTACCTTGACCTTTATCGGTTTGACGGAAACCAGCCGGATCGTCCGTCGCATAGACTGCTTCACGCCGTTCAGCGAGATTTTGCGTATCTGCAAATTAAAAATGCGGCTGAATTGACGGGCTTGCTGCGCTTGATTAAACAGCCCTGCGAAATTGAAGCACTGCGCCGTGCGGAGGAGAAAACCCGCGCAGGCATACTTGCAATGATGCGAAATTCTTATCCGGGAAAGTTTGAATATCAATACAAAGCGGATTTCGATCATGCACTCGGGCAGTTCGGGCCGGAGGGCGCGGGGTTTCCGTCGATTATTTCGGCGGGGAAAAATAATTTCTGCATTCATTATTACAGCTATACCGGACGGGCACAGGAAGGCGACTTGATTTTGAACGATGTCGGCGCACAGCACGACAACATGATCACCGATGTTTCGCGTGCGTGGCCCTGCGGCGGAAAGTTTACGGACAGACAGAAAATGCTTTACGATTGCGTCTATGCAACATCGGAATATGCATTTTCAAAGATCAAGCCGGGGATGCCGATGGCGGAAGTTGATGCGATGATACGCCGGTTCAACGCCGAACGGCTTGTTGAAGCGGGTGTGCTCGCCTCCGTTGACGAAATCGGAAAACTTATGTGGCATGCGGGCGCACATCATATCGGCTACGATGTTCATGATATGGTAAAAATGCCCGAAACGGTTCAGCCGAATATGGTATTCTGCGTTGATATCGGTGTTTATCACGAGGAATGGGGTATCGGTTTCCGCCTTGAGGACAACTGCCTTGTTACAGAAAACGGCTGCGAAAACCTTTCCGCCGCAATTCCGCGCACGGTCGAAGAAATTGAAGCTGTTATGCGCGGGGAATAAGGCAAAGCATGAACGGGCATCGGACAGCAAAAAAGCAACCGGAACAAACTCTGCGAAACTTTAAAAACTGACTTTATGGAACAGGTAATTCTGTGGATATTGGGCGTCGGTGCCGTCATCGGCGGAATTGACAGATTGGCGGGCAACAGATTCGGACTCGGCGAGAAGTTTGAGGAGGGTTTCCGCCTGCTTGGGCAAACAGCCCTTTCAATGGCGGGGATTCTCTGCCTTGCGCCGCTGCTCTCCGACGGATTGGAGACGGTTCTTGCGCCGATATTTCGTGCAGTCGGGCTTGACCCTGCAATGCTCGGCGGTGTTATTGCAATCGATATGGGCGGGTACCAAACCGCCGCTGCGCTTGCGCAAAACGCAGCTGTCGGAAGATATGCGGGGATACTTTCTGCCGCAACGCTGGGCTGCACGGTGTGTTTTGTGATCCCGCTCGGGGCAGGAATGCTGAAAGAGGAGGACAAAACCGCCTTTTTTAAGGGGATCTCGATAGGCCTCGGGGTTATGCCGATTGCTCTCGCAGCAGGCGGTGTTGCAGGCGGAATGGAAATTTTTACGCTGCTTGTGCAAACATTGCCGATAATACTTTGCTCCGTTTTGCTGATGCTGGGATTGCAGCTGTTTCCGCGCGGAACGGTTAAAGCGTTTACCCTGTTTTCGAAACTGCTGCAAGCCGCCTCAACAGTGGGGCTGACTCTCGGCGCGTTTCAATACATCACCGGGTTCCGACTTATCGCGAAACTTACCCCGCTTGAGGAGGCGATGAAAACCGTTTCCGCAATCGGAATCGTGATGCTCGGTAGCCTTCCGACCGCCGAAATATTGCGCCGCGCATTGTCAAAGCCGTTCAACCGTATCGGGAAAAAGCTCGGAATGCGGGATTGCAGCCTTGCTGCCCTGCTGATCGGGTGCGTAAGCGCTGTTCCTGCTCTTGCCGTGCTCAAGGATATGGATGACAGAGGGCAAACGGTGAATGCCGCATTCCTTGTTTGCGCCGCCTCCGCGCTTGCGGCGCATCTCGGGTTTACGCTCAGCGTTGAACTGAACATGGCGGTTCCGCTTTTGCTGACAAAATTTTTGGGAGGATTTTGCGGTATTGCGGCGGCATTGCTGCTGACGGGAAAAGCGGGACGGCGGAGAAAAGGTCAACGCTCTTAGAACGGGAATCAATCCGACGACGGACAATCAATCTGTTGGCGGAGACAATTCGGAACATTCGGTATCGTTCGGCTTTACCGCTTCGAGAAGGGCTTTTGCTTTTTTATACTTTGCCCGCCGCGCGGCAAGCTGCTCCGCATCGATTTCGGAACAGCCCGCATAACGTGTTTCGTCCGAATTATGCGCAATGTCCGCAAGTTTGACGCGGACTGCTGTCGGATTGCTGCGTATTGCCCGGATGTAATCGAAATAGTCAATGCCGTCTTTATGCGTCAGCAGTTTTAACACATCGATAACAGCCGACGGAAATTCGGATTCAAGTTCAGAGAGTGTTATGTCCGTGTCCTCTGCAACGTCGTGAAGAAGTGCTGCGCAGACCGAAATTTCATCGGGCATTTGTTCCGCAAGATGAATGGGGTGAAAAATATAAGGCACGCCGCATTTGTCAACCTGCCCGGCATGGGCAGCGTATGCAGTACGCATTGCCTTATTGGTGAGGAGGGTGTAAATCATGGTTCAAACGATCCTTTCGGATTTCAGTGTAACTCAGCATATTCAAGCTGAACAAGAGTGCAAAAACACAAAAAACTCTCGAAACCTTCGAGAGTTTGGAGCGGGAAACGGGGCTCGAACCCGCCACCTCCGCCTTGGCAAGGCGGCGCTCTACCAAATGAGCTATTCCCGCATATTAAAATCAACCTTAAAGTGGTGCGGGCGAAGAGACTCGAACTCATACACCCTGCGGCACCGGAACCTAAATCCGGCGCGTCTGCCAATTCCGCCACGCCCGCTGATGCCCTCTGCAATGCAATGTCTCATTTAAATTGATAAATGAAACAAAAACCGAATGCAAAGATTGGTGACCCGTCGGAGATTCGAACTCCGGACACCTTGATTAAAAGTCAAGTGCTCTACCGACTGAGCTAACGGGTCAAATCTGGCTGGGGTGGCAGGATTTGAACCTACGGTGCGGGAGTCAAAGTCCCGTGCCTTAACCTCTTGGCGACACCCCAATGATAATCCCAGGGGTTTTGATGAAAATGGGGTGAGTGGTGGGGCTCGAACCCACGACCTCCAGAGCCACAATCTGGCGCTCTAGCCAACTGAACTACACCCACCATATTAGCTTGTCAAACAACGCCGCCAAAAAGAAGATTGGCGCGCCTGCAGGGATTCGAACCCGGGACCTACGGCTTAGAAGGCCGTTGCTCTATCCTGCTGAGCTACAGGCGCATA
>OGNB01001851.1_pt1 | contig 11132 bp, 18 predicted proteins | sample 1573301 | NCBI WGS metagenome assembly OGNB01 (sample SAMEA2581914, study PRJEB24529) | metagenome | biome: Human gut stool | place: China | collected 2011
ATAACTAGTACTTTAGTAAAAATACAAGATAACAAATAGGAGGAAATTAGAAGATGAAAAATATAACAAAATCTGGCCAGATTATTGTTTACCTTCTAGGCGCTCCGAAGCCGAACATGCCCCGGAATTGCTCAAACTGCCCCTGCATCTGCTGTGCCATTTGCTGGGCTTGGTTAAGCTGCTGCTGGTTTACACGCCCGCTCTGTACAAGCTGATTAAGCAGTTGCTGCGGGTCTTGCCCCCTCATCTGCTGCATAAATTGGGGGAATTGGGAAATCATCTGCATAGGATTAGGCATCATTGCGTTTTACCTCCGTTTTCTTGGTATCGCGTTTCCCCTCTGTCAGCTGGTTCAGCCGTTCCTCTACAGCGGAAAGCCGCTGTTCAAATCCTGCGCTGACTGCCTCCGGGGTAGCTCCTGCGTCCCGGATTTTGTATTCATACGCTACAATCGGCATTGGTCGCCCTTGCGCGTCCGTCCGCTTTTCGTAGAATACAGGCTTGTTGCTGTCCCAGAGCCGCACAAATCCGTTTGCCGTGACGATAAACGCCTCCGCCGCAGATTCCGAAGCTACCCAAATTCGATCATCAAGGGGCGGCTGTTGGGGTTGTGCGGGTATCTGCGGTTGTCCGATTGGCATTTGCGGCTGGAAATAGTTGGGCTGAAAATAGCCGGATTGGTAGTTGGGCTGCATATAAGGATTTGCCATCATTCACGCCTCCAAAAATAGATAGGATTTTCGTCCATTGAGTTCCAAGTATCGTACAAAACGCCGTTTTCCACGGCAACAACGTGGTTTTTCAGCGCGACAACGTAAATCCCGTCAGGGTATTCCCGGATAAAATCGCCTACGGTGTAGCAATCCGGGCATTCCGCCGGGATTGCCGCCCGCCTGAATCCGTGCCGCCGCAACACCGCGCCCCATACATTATTTGCGCTAGGCATATCGCATTGAGTCAGCCCCTCGCTGGCCAGCTCAACGTATGATTGATACCAGTCAATTCCCAGAGCCTTTGCCACTGCTCTGACTGCGCAATCGCCGACTTTCGCGGCGCGGGGATTTGGATTAAAGCTTTGAAATTCAGCCATAGGCAACGCCCCCTTTCTTTTTATAGAATAACAAAAAAATCGGTAGGGAAACTCTCGTTTCCCTACCGACTTACAATCACATATCCTTCAAAAAGCTATCAGAAGTCTATGTTTTTTGGGAGTATGTAGCTATACTCCTGCACACTGTTATAGGAGTTTTTCAACTTCCTAATGTACCTATCTAATGTGGCAAGGGACATGCCGTAAGCGTGGCACTGCTGTACACGGCTCCATCCGGCGGCTCGGGTGCGGATGATCTTTTCCTCCAGCGGTGTGAGAATTGCCAGAGAACAGAACTCATCCAGAATCACCCGATTCCACGGGACTTTATCCACTTATCACATCAGTCCTCCTTCGGGGAACTGTAGGTTCTTGCCAGTTTGCTGTCAGCGATACCGGCGGTGGTAGGATCATTGACCACGCCCAGAATCACCAGCAGCGCAAACACGGCGTTCACCACGGCCAGAAGCTTATCGCCGATTTCGCCCAAGTCCAGCGTAAAGCCGAACAGGGCGGCTACCGTCTGCACCAGCAGAAGCAGCGCGGGAATTGCGGCCAGCCAGAAGTTCTTGTTCTTGATACGTACAATCCAGTTAATCATTTTGTTTTCCTCCTTAAAGCGTAATGCCCTCGATCTCAGCGCGGATTTTCAGGCAACGGATGTAATTCCCCATGTGCTTCTTCTGCTCCTTCAGAAGATCGAGCGAGCAGTTGGGGGTGAACGGCAACGTTCCAGCCTCGTACTTCACGGTCATTGCGTCCAGTTTGTCGTACCGGATTTTTACCTGCTGGTACTCGGCCTTAAAGCGCTCCTTATAGTCAGCGCTTGTCATGCCCTCAATGGTGTCTTTCAGTTCGTACATTTTGTTTTCCTCCTTAAAAATCAGCCCAGCCCAAGCCGGGCAAGAATAAACCCTACAACAGCGGCTACGACGATGTATATGACCCTTTCCACCACAGATTTCCACCGCTTGCCGGGTTCGGATTTCAGCTCCTGCACGTCCGTGCAGAGGCCGTCAACCTTCTCCCCGGTAACTTCCACCTTCTCCGCCATGACGGCGACAGATGTTGCCAGCGTGTTCAGCGCTTCCGTGTGCTTCTCCAGAGCGTCCAGCCGGTGGGAGTTGGATTTGCTCCGCTGTTCTACCGCAGAAAGCCGCCCGACGATTTCCGTTTCTTCCATTGGCATACTCCCTTCTCAGCCGTTCCACCGGCTGTACTTCCCGTTATCCTCGTGGATGCCCCATCCGTACAGCCCCAGACCGCCCCGCCCGGGGATTTTCTCGGCCTGCACCTCCTGCGATATGGCATACAGCTTCTCCGGGGAGATAGCCCCTGAGAGGTCTACGGCCTGTCCCGTGGTGTGCAGGGAGTTGGATACCCCACCCACCTCGGCATTGTGCCGCTTGCACCGAACACCGGAATTCACATTCAGGGGAACCCCAGCCCGACGGCGTATCTCATCCGCCATGCGGACGGTTTCCTCTGCGGGTTCTGCTGGGAAGCCGTTGCAGTATTTCCCGCCGCACTGGCACCGGAATTCCTCACGGGTAAAGTACCGGATATCGTCCCAGAATGTCCCCGTCTTCGGTACGACGCTGCTCTCCGGCATCTCTACCTTTACCGCCGTCCCGGCAATCGCGCCAATCAGCATTTTCTGGGTAGCCGCACCCGGTATCCCGTCCACGGCGAGCCCGTAGTCGGCTTGAAACGCCCGGATTGCCCCTTGGGTATTCCTGCCATACATGCCGTCAATCGTGCCGGGAGAATAGCCCAGATAGGTCAGAAGGCACTGAATTTGCTTTACCGTCATACGTTCACCTCTTCCCAGCCCTTTGGGTATGCGGACGGCGACCATACATTATTGCCCAACGTGGAGCGGTACACTTTACTGCCCTCCGTGCAGCAGTCACCCTTATTGTAGGGGCTGGTAGCCATGGCGACGAACGGCAACGCTTTTGCTGGGTCTGTGCTCCAAGCAAACCCCCACTGTGCTGGAAGTTCCTCTGGCTCCTTAGTGTAGATAGTGCTGTCATAGGGCTGCACCAGCCGCACCACACGGCCAGAAGACGCTTGGCACACAAACCCGGCCTTGCGCTCCAACATGTTTTTGTTTGCGACAGCGGCCTTGAAACTTGGAATGTCGCTATCCGCCGCGTTCAGTTCGGTGCCTGTCATCTCCGGGGCTTTCTCCTGCAAGGCAAGCGCATTCGCCCGCCCCTGAGCATACATGATGCTTTTTCTTTCCTCCTGGGTCACAGACTGTCAACCCCTTTCTTATAAGCTTCATCCAGCTCTTTCAGCTGTTCCTCACCACCGCTGGCTTTTATCTCTCTGATTTTTGCAAGGATAGCGTTTTTACGCTCTTCGATGGTCATCATGCGTTATTCACCCCCAGCGCGGTTTCAATTTCGGATAATGCGGCTTCGTACTCGGCGTTCTGAGCAGCGAGAGCCTGATACTGCTCCCGCTCATACTCCCGCTGAGCGGCGTCCAACTCTACCCACGGCTTCCACGGGGCGATCATCTCACCGGTGAACACCACGCCGTCAGCACGTGTCCACGTCTGACCCGCCGGGATATAGCGGTAGCCCTCGATGTAAGCGTCGCACTTACCATCGAATGCGTCTGTCTCGATTGTGGTCAGCCCCTCGGCGGTGGAGGTGTGACACTTAAAACTGGAATCTATGTAAATCGTTTTCATGCGCCGCCCTCCTATTTCATCAATTTTATTTCCGTCGCGGTGTACGTAATCGTCAAATACGCGGTATGGTTACCGGCAAAACCGATACTGTGGAGCCCGGACAGGGCAGATATGTCAACCGTTACCGTGGTTAGATCGGTACCGATTGCTGTCGAAGCAACTACGGACGAACCACTGTACACCTCCAATTTTGTATCGGAGCCGCCCGACGCTTTGCACGTCGCTTGAAGCGTGCTATACTCTGTCAGGTCAATTTGGCCTTTTGTACGTGCAGAAATGGTTCTGTTGCTGTTGTAGTTATTTACCGACTTAACCGTCAATTCTGCTTCTGCAGTTACAGCGCTGTTCGCAGGCATTTCCCACTCACCGGCTATAATGTCGCTCGGGGCATTGGGTTTGAACAGGAACAGCGCATAGCTCAGCTCCACAGAGGTGCTCTGACCATCCGTGGTGATAGTTACGGCCTTGCTGTCGGTCTCCGTCCCGCTTGTGGAGGTCACCGTCCACGTCCCGGCGTTCGGCACAATGCAAGCCCATGTACCGCTAGTATCAGGGGCGGATAGAGTCGTTGTGCCGTCAGAGCAAGTGCAGGTCGAACCGGCGGGATAGGTGATGTCTATGGTGGCTGCAAACAGCGGAATTGCAACGCTGTAATCTGCAGTAACAGCCACAACTCTTGTAATCGGAACACCACCTCTGACAATGGTGATTGTCCACTTACCAGTATCAAGCCCCCTGAATACCGCAACGCCATTGGAGTCCGCGGTTTTGCTCTTAGACTTACCATTTTTGGAGATTGTTACGGTCTCACTGGCAACGGCGGTTATAGTCAATATGCAGCCAGAGCCGCCCCCGGTATTTACTCTGCCAATCATACGCTTGCACCGCCTTTCCAGCAAATAATGGTGGGAATCGTAATTGCCGATTCCGGGGCGCTTGCGGCATACAGATACACACCGCCGTTGTAGGTAGCCGCAACAGGAGCAAAATTGCCGTCAATTGCGTCTGCCACAGCAAGAACCACCTCCGGAATCATGGTATCCAGCACCCCCGTCAGCGCAATCGCCGCACGGAATGGGTAATCCTGATATGTAGAATCAGCCACAAACGCGGATACCGGCACACTGGTATTCGTGAACAGGAGCTTTTTCAGCTCCACCGCCGTACCGGCTTCCAGATCGGCCAATTCCTGATTGATGGAATCCAGCACCGATGTTGCTTGCGCCGTGGTATCATCAAGCACATTCTTCACTTGTGCCTGTGTTTCCTTCAAGAGTGTGGAAAACTGGCTCTGCATTACGCTGGTATCAATGCTCACCTTTTCCGTCACCAGCCCGCACACCGAAGCGTCAAGCCGTTCATCCGTAATCATGGAAGCCGTGATAGCCGTCGTGCCAGCCGCAATGGAAATGCGCGCAAGACTGATCTGCCGGATTGTACTGTTGTTGGTCAGCGCGGGGGCGGATGCCGTACCGGCTTTTGCGCCTTTCAGGATTTTCACTTCCGGATAGTCCACGTAGTTTGTGGTTTTCCACTCCACAATTACGCGGTCGATACGATTCAAAACGCCGTCTGCCGCATCAACTGCCAACTGCAATTTGGTGCCGTCAACGGATTCATTATCAATCCACCACACGACACCGTTACTGCCGGAATTTGCCATCCAGCCAGTGCCGTCTGAGACTTCCACCGCCATTCCGGGTGTGGAAAGTGCCTGTACAGATGCATTGTTGCCAGCGCCAAATACGCCGGACGTGCGCCCGTGGTGCCAGCGCATAACGTCTTCTGCGCCTTGAGCTTCATCTTGGTTGTTCGGGAAACTTTTGATATTAGCCATTTAATTTCATTGCCCCCAATGCTGTAAGAATAGGGTCGCCCAAGAGGATTTCCGTCCGGGCTTTGTTGCTGTCCAGTGTGTACTTGATGCCCGTGATCCGGGCGCTGAACGATACCCCAAACCGGGCAGATACGCACGATACAATGTCCCCCAGAGCGTAATACTTGCCCAGGTCTTCCGGGTCGATGGATACGGAAAAGGACTTTCGTCGGATACGCTTTCCCAACTCCATTTGGCCGTAGGCACGCGCACGGGCTTTGCAATCGGCCGCAGATTCGTCATTTTCCTGCCGAACGGCTGTCTTAAACCAAACTTCCCGGCGATTGTCCCCGGTGACGTCACCAACAATCTCAACAAAAGTGTTGTCTGTGCCGCTAAGGCTTCCTTGCACATAGGCCACATTGCAAAGTGTGGAATCGTCGTCGTTGATTACAAGGTCTTTCGCGCTTCCCTGTTCCTCCGAAAAGACAATGGCGTGAATGCCCGCCGTCAGGTCGCGCCCCTTGTAAAGGCGGAAAGTGTGTGTCATATCGTCGGGATTCCAATCCATTGTGTGGCCTATGCCTTTTTCTTCAAGAAACGGGATGATTTCATCCAGCAAATTCCCGCCCATGAAAACATTATCCGTTTTATCGGTCATCCCTGTTGCCTGTGCAACTTGAATCCTTGTCATTCCCCGGAGATTATCGCTAATTAGCTTGTACACGCCCGTTTCGATAGTTGTCATGTGATATTCCGATGCAATGATGCGCTTATTCAAAAGCCAGTTTGCGGTGTACCCATTCGCCGTTATGCGGTTCGTGGTCGTGTCAATCTTTGTGTTTTCTATCACAAATGTTACGTTTCTGCTCGTATCATACAGGAGATTGCCGACCTTCAACACGTTAATGTTGTAGTCGCTTACCGGCGCAACCAGTATCAGCTTTCCGATATCGTTGTAGTAAATATTCATGATAACACTGATCGCGTGCCGGATTTCGTACCGGGTGGAAAAGTCCTCTTTATAGATTTCAAAGCTCATAGCGAAATCCCCACGATCTCCGTTGCGAAATCAATATCCACCTGCAAATTCGCAAGCCCGCTTGTCGCTTCCGGCTTCAACACATTATCCCCAACTTCCAGCTGAAACAAAGTGCTTTTCAGGCTCAACGCGCCCCGGCAGTCTCCGTCAACGGATGACGTTACAGTTGTCCGATCGTGCGTGATCTCTACAATCAGCCGCTCCCCGCTGACGATAGTTTTATTTATCAGCAGAAAATTTCCCGTCGCGGCGTTGGTGATTTTGGGGTTCTCCACATCACCGCTTGCCGAAAGAGTAGCAGTAAACGGGACGGGAACCTGGCCGCGATTCTCCACATTGATAAATTTCGCCTCAAACAGCTGGCCGAAACGATACGGCCTTGAAATGTTCCATGGGAATTTGAATAGCTTTTGAATGCCGGACAACGTTACCGCTGCGGAATCGTCCTTGCACCAATACGGATACGCCGCCAAAAGGGAAAACTGGAACTGCGCGCCCCATTGTTTCGCCTCAATGCTGGGTGTCGCCGTAGGCCAAACATTCAGATAGTAATCATCCGCGTATAGCTTTCCGGAAATGTCGGGGCGGATGACGGAAAGCAGCTTTTCTTTATTCGCTGCTTGTCCGTCTCCCACCAGACGCCCGTTGACATTTACAGGCCGGGGCTGAACGTTTTTGCTCTGAATTGTCGCGCCCGTCTGGTTAATGCCCTTCGCCTGGGACAGGGCTACCGTTACCGTATCGATGCCCGTGGGCTTATTGATAAGATATCCACCGGCATAATCAAAGGTAACGCTATCCCCGTTTTCGTTCACGTAGCGGAACAGTTTGCTTAAATTGTTGAAGTTCGTCAAATTGTCCACCTCGCTTGCGTGAAGTACGCTTCTGTAGCCGCTGCCAGTTCAACGGGCGTTTGCGCAACGGACTGGATATTCTGGATGATCGTCACACCACGCGAACCGCCAGAGAACCCCACGCCGTCGTAGTCCGCCCCGCCGGACGCACCCGCAGATTTTTCAGACCTATACGCTCGCGCTTCCTCGGCGGTGAGAACTTTTTCTCCCTTATGGAGGCGCACTAGGTAATCATCGTATGGCACATAATCAAGGCCGCTCTTTGCTCCGGGAACGTTGCTCCCTTTGATATTGGCCTTTATCGTGAGCGTGTAGTTGGCAAAGCTATTTGTCAATCGTGATTTCATTTGAGATGCAAGAGAATCCAGCTTATCCAAAACTCCGGGGGTGCTGCTGTCGATACCGGCAACCAGACCACTCATGGTATTGGTTGCCGCCTCTATAGCCGCCGCCTCCTGGTCAAGATCGCCGACCTTTTCCACGTAGCTGTCTGCAGCTTCCTGCATACGAGCGTTCACATTCTCCACCGCCAACGCCAATCCATCGGAAGTTTCGGCTCCTGCGGCCTCATATGCAGAAACATTATCCATAAGCTCCGCAAGTTTTTTGCTTAGCCCCTCGGTGCCGCCGGACATATCTTCTAGTTCATCACGTAGCCCTGCAAGGAATCCGGCCTGTTCCCCCGTACTCATGGACGCGAGATATTGAGAAAGTCCGTCAACGCTAATGCCTGCGAGGTCTGCCTTTTCGGAAATGAATGCGAAATCTTCATCGATCTGCTGAAGAACCTCTGTATTACCCGTAAGATTCCCCATGAAATCATCCCACGACATTTTCACAACTTCTATTTGGGAAGTAAATGCAGATCCCACATCATGCAACCCATTATAGATGGTGGTATAGGTATTCTGGTAATCCTCCAAAATGGACTGTGCAGCGGCCGCATATTCCTCAGAAGCAGCCTTTATCACATTTGCTGGCTTTGCCGCTTCCTCAGCTGCGGCCTGCTCCTGCGCTTCCAAATCGGCAAGATTCTGCTTCGCCTGCTTTATGGCTTCGGCTAATCTCTCCATCTCGACGGTATCGCCGCTGAAACCAGCATCCGACGAGAACGCTTCCAGTCTGGCTTTTGAAGCTTCCTCGTACTGCTGCTCAAGCTCTTCTACCTTTGCGCGTGCTTCTTCTACCGTCTGCGGCTCTCCGGCCAACTCTTTGACGAAATCCTTGTGCGCCTTGGTTGCCTTGCCGATGCCAATCGCCAGAGCCGCAACAGCAGCGGCAATCAAGCCGATGGGGTTCGCGTTTATAGCCGTATTCCATGCATACTGCGCCGCAGTCGCAAGGGAAATCTGGCCGGTGAGTACGCCAACGGCTATTTCACTGACGGAAAACACACCATTCAGCGTGGCTTCCGCGACTGCCGCTTTCCCGCTTTCCGCTGTGAAGAACGCAAGCGCCGACGCATTTGCCGTGAATATCGTGGCGATATTTGCAATGGCCTTTCCCGCCATACTCGCCCCGATTGCAGTACCGGCAACGGTTGCCGCTGTGGCCGCGAACTCAAACGCCGTGACGAGAAGATCAATAGCGCTATTCGTTTCCCGAAGGTACGAAATAGCTTCTACCGTAGCAGTTCCAACGCCGGTAACGATTTGCTGTACACGGGGTATAATGTTCTTTCCGGCTGTAAATACGCTGTCTACAAAGTCCTTGGTAAGTCCTTCCATGTCGGCGCTGCTGTCAGCCATGCCGGTAGCCAGATTTTGCCATGCTGCTTTCATGGATGCCGTGGAACCCTCGATGGTGCCCGCCGCTTCATTTGCCGCATACCCCGCAAGCCCCTGCATTTCGATATAGTCCACAAGGGCGGCCTGGCAGTCGGCCAGATTGTCGATGGTGTAGGCAGTGGCCTCGCCGTTCTCTGCGTTCCACTCGTTTACCTTGTCAATCAGCTGCTGGAATCCCTCTTTTGTGGGGGTAATACCCAACTGCAAATTATCCAGCATCGTGAAGTTGGATTTCATGATGCCGTTAAAGGCATTCTGTACGGCTTCTTGGGTGTTTCCGGTTGCCGCCACAACGTCGGCCTCGGCAGTGATAACTTTGTCGGCGAGTTCGGCGGCGGCCTGCACATTGCCGCCGAGGGCGGTTTTCAGGCCGGTAGCAAATCCATTCACCTGCTGCAAATAGTCGTTCTGACTCATTTGCACGGTCTTGTAGGCGTTTCTCGCTTTCTCCGCCACAAAATCGTAAGCGTCGCCGAACATCAGCTGTGCGCCACCGGCTAACTGCTCATACCGCGCATAACTGGTGTAGGCCGCTTTGCCAACGTCTGCAACTACTCCGGCAAGCTTCTTTACTCCGGCGATAATCGCGCCGCTGGCAAGGTTGGCTTTCAGAACGTCGGCGAATGTGCTTGTTTTGTTTTCAGAATCCTTTAGTTTACGCTCATATTCATCTGTATCCAGAGAGATCGTCGCAAACAGCTCAAATACATTAGCCGCCATCCTGCCCACCGCCTTTCGTCACCAGTTTCAGCCCGGCATTTTTCACCACATCCGCCACGATATCCTCCGCAGACCGGTTTTCCACCGGCTTCGGGTTGATGATATCCCCGTATCCAATAGATAGATACAATCGCTCATCACGCCCCGCCGTGTTTTGCGTTATCATCTGGATACCGTCGGTAATGTAGCGCCGAAGAATTTCGCGTTCGCATTGCTTTTTCAACTCCACGGGAAGAATGGAGAGGTACGCCCTCGCCCGTACTCTGGGAAGGGCGCACAGTGCGCTGATTATTCGCTCTGCTCCCCACGCCCCCACGATTTGAAAAAACTCAGCAGTTCCTTATCGTTGGAAAGCTCCTTAATCTGCCAAAGCGTCGCCATTGTGCTCTGTGCGGCCACTTCCTCAACGCTCTTTTCGCCCATGACGGACAAAATAGCATAAATGTCGGCTCTGTGCGTTTTCAGCAGCAACGGAACAACGGTGGTAATCCTCTGCGCACCAATCAGCATAACGCCGACTTTTGTGGAGTTTTTCTTGTCCACCGGCTTGCCAATGGCATTCATGATTTCCTCATCAGAAACGAGATTCACAATGTGCGGGGTGATCTCGCACAGCACGTCCAGGCACTCATCCGTGCCAAGTTGAGATAGTTTTCTCATGCTTAGCCTCCTACATCGTAGCGGATTCGGCCTCTCCGGCCTTCACGTAAATCTCAAAAGGCGGTGTATCCTGCGCCGTGATGGAATAATGGCCGGTAATCTCAAATGTGGACTTGCCTTTGCTCCTGTCGCCGGTTTTCAGCTGGAAGCCACCAGTGGAAAGGCCATTCATCATATGGATAGCCATATAGCCGCCATTTGTCGTGCCATTTTTATCGGAATAATCCGCCACCAGCCAAATATCCTTAAAGTCAGTATCAGCAATATCGTTTCTGGGCGTGATTTTCCCGCCGGCTTCATCAGCGGCGCCCACCATCGATTTTGCGTTAGTAGCGTCCATGGATGCCCAAACGCCGCTAAGCTTTACAACCCAGCCGTCCAGCCGTTTCATCAATCCATCCACCCGGCGGTTGTTCTCGTCCACATGGATATTCTCATTCCACTCTATCCTTGCCACCA
>OGNB01001862.1_pt1 | contig 11091 bp, 11 predicted proteins | sample 1573301 | NCBI WGS metagenome assembly OGNB01 (sample SAMEA2581914, study PRJEB24529) | metagenome | biome: Human gut stool | place: China | collected 2011
AAAAAAACATTTAAATATAAAAAAAGGAGATGTGCCTTAGTTTTGACACATCTCCCTTACCATTTTTATTTGTGGAGCTGGAGGGTGTCTCTCGAACCTTTTTATAAAATTTCATAGAATATCAAATATCATGTAATCAGTTATTTAGCTCTTTCTTTCATTAATCTAAATATCTCTTAACATCATTGTATATCTCATTTTTCGGGTGTATTTTTGGGTGTCATTTTCAAACACACCCAATTATGAATATTAAAAGAAATATCATTTTTGCACCGGAAAGCCGCAAAAAAGACGGTATTCCAGTTACAAAGAATGTGCCAATCCGTATGCGTGTTATCTTTGCCAGTCAGCGTATCGAATTTACAACGGGATATAGAATCGATGTAGAAAAATGGGACACAGACAAGCAACGGGTTAGAAACGGTTGTACCAACAAGCTAAAGCAAAGTGCATCCGAAATCAACGCCGAACTATTACGGCAATACACCGAAATACAAAATGTGTTCAAAGAATTCGAGGTGCAAGATGTAATACCCACCCCTGCACAAATTAAGGAAGCGTTCAACCTAAAGACAAAAGGAGAAAAGAAAGAAAGCCATGAGGAAAAGCAGAAGGTTGAATTGGACTTCATGAAAGTTTTCAATGAATTTGTAGCAGAATGTAGCAAACAAAATGACTGGTCTTCCTCAACCCTCAAAAAGTTTGCAACAGTCAAAAAACACATTCATACATTTGATACTAATACTACGTTTGATAGTTGGACAGAAAAACATTTCAATGACTATATAGAATTTTTGCGTACAGAAAAAGACATGCGCAACACTTCCATTGCCAAACAAATCAAATTCGTAAAATGGTTCTTACGTTGGAGTAACCGAAAAGGGTATCACCAAAACATGGCTTATGATAAATTCACGCCTAAAATGAAGAGTGCACCCAAAAAAGTGATATTCCTCACCCAAAATGAAATAAATAAACTAAGAACCTGCCCAATACCACCAACAAAGAAATACCTTGAAAGAGTAAGGGATGTATTGCTATTTTGCTGTTTCACCGGATTACGTCACTCCGATGTATATAATTTGAAACGTAGTGATGTTAAAAACGGTCACATCGAAGTTATTACCATAAAGACAGCAGACAGTCTTATTATTGAATTAAATGACCACAGCAAGGCAATACTCGAAAAGTACAAAGATGTGCCGTTCCCTAATGACAAGGCATTGCCAGTTGTAAGCAATCAAAGGATGAACGAATTTTTAAAAGAACTGGGACAATTGGCAGAAATAGATGAACCAATACGAGAAACATATTATAGAGGAAATGAACGAATAGACGAAGTTACACCTAAATACGCATTATTAAGTACTCACACCGGAAGACGAACATTTATCTGTAATGCTTTGGCACTTGGCATTCCAGTACAAGTAGTAATGAAATGGACGGGACACAGTGATTACAAAGCGATGAAGCCCTATATTGATATAGCGGATGAGATTAAAATCAACGCCATGACTAAATTTAATCTGATATAACTATGGACGAAAGAATAACATCAATGATACCCCGCTACGGGAAACTCAACAAGATATATACCGAGATAATGTCCGGTGGCAGTTTCTCTTTTGAGAAGCAGCAGTTCATTTCCGATTTCTACGAACAATACGGGGACACGCAGACCTTTGAGACGGCACTTATCAGCCTCATGCTTGAAATGGACGCCGCGCACTTCTCCATATTGCTGAACAGCCTGAAACGTGAGATTGAAAGCAACATCTCGACTTACAACACCTGCAGGGAGTTTTTCGACCGTCTCGATACCGGATATGTCTGCCGACAGCATGAAAGCCGTTTTGACTGGGGTATTGACAGACAGATAAAAGTCACAAACGGATATTACCGGGAACTCATGGAAGCCAACGGCTCTTTGGAGGCGGTAGGTTTTAGGGAGCACGACCGTCAGGAAGAGGAACTTTTGGAAAGAAGGTACGAACGGTGCAAACAGGAATACGACAAGGAGAAAGCCAGGCTGAACGAATTGTACAAGCAGAAGGAGCAGGCAAGGAGGGAAGCCCTGCAATGCCTGAAAAACCGTTGCGGGGACATATGCAGACTGGGCGGCTCATTATTGGCTATCCTTGAAAAATACCTGACCGACCAAAAGAAAAAGGAAAGGGAGGAAAAGGAAGCTGCCACCACACAGACACCCCCGCCCGCCTACTTCCCCATGAAACTCTTGTCAGTCGTTTACGAGAAATGCAACGGTGAGCAGTTCGAAGCCGTTTCCGAACTGGACTTCTACGCCAGCATGAACCTGCAACCGTGCGAAAGCAGACTGAAAATAAGACCGAGGGAGAAAGCCCGTGTATGCTATCTCATTTTCCTTATGGGAGAAACGCTGCCTAAGCCGGACAGAGAAAAATGGAAAGAGGACATCATGAACCTGCTGGAAATAGACGATGCATACTACAAGTCAAAATACAAAGAGCCCGTTTCCGATTTTCCCAGTGACAGCAATCTGGAATTTGCCAAGGGAATGCGGTCAGTATTCCGATAGTCGATGATATGTTCCGACATTCCACGACACCACCACTTTTACCACTCAAAATAATTTCTACCACTTTTTATTACTTACTGATATTTAACAAGATAGCGTGATATTCAAATCACGCTATCCACATCCTTACCACCCGTACCCGGAAGTAACTTTGCACTGTTCGAACGAGGTAAAAAGCCCATGCGCAGGGCTTGCAGTGTAAACTTAATCTTATCAAAAAATGGAAGTGAAAGAACTTTTATCAAAACCCGTATGGCAGATGACGGGCGAGGAATTCATATTCCTGAACCGCCATGCCTTGCAGGAAAGAGAAATGAGAGCAGCGCAGCCCGCAGCCGACAAGGACAAGAAATACGTGTACGGGATAGGCGGCATAGCCCGGCTGTTCGGGTGCAGCATACCCACCGCAAACCGCATCAAGAAAAGCGGAAAGATAGACAGAGCTATTACGCAGATAGGACGCAAAATCATCGTCGATGCGGACATGGCACTGGAACTGGCAGGACACAAAAGCGGGGGACGCAGATAAGGAGGCAGGCTATGGAGTACAGAGAAAGAAAAGAGGTCACGCCCGAAGAAGCGGTGATACTATGGCAAGCCTCACGGCTCGACCTTTCGGATGACTACGAAAAGGCACCCGAAATCCTGAAAGTGCAGGGCTCCGTCATAGGCACGCTGGGAAATTTCAGCGCATCAATCGGAAAAGCCAAAAGCAAGAAAACGTTCAATGTTTCCGCAATCGTGGCGGCTGCGCTGAAAAACGGGACGGTATTAAGCTACACGGCTGAACTGCCCGAAAACAAGCGGAAAATACTCTATGTGGACACCGAGCAAAGTACTTACCACTGCGCAAAGGTGGCAAAGCGGATATTGCGCATGGCGGGACTGCCCGCAGACAGAAACCATGAAGACCTTGAATTCCTCGTCCTAAGGAAATACACGCCCGAAGAGCGTATAGCAATCGTAAGGGAGGCAATCTACCGAACCGAGAATATCGGGCTGGTAGTCATTGACGGAATACGGGACATGGTGCATGACATCAACAGCCCCGGTGAGTCCACAACGGTAATCTCCTATCTGATGACATGGACGGGGGAAAGGAACATCCACATCCATACTATCCTGCACCAGAACAAGGGGGACGAGAACGCAAGGGGGCACATCGGAACCGAGCTAAGCAACAAGGCGGAAACCGTGCTGCAGGTGGAGAAGGACAGTAAGAACCCCGACATAAGTACGGTTAAAACCGCACATATCAGAGCGGTGGATTTCGAGCCGTTCGCATTCCGTATCAATGAGGAGGCACTGCCCGAACTGCTGGACGGCTATCAGTTCAAGGAGAAGGAGCCGGGCAAAGGGAGGAGAAAATTCGACCCGTACAAGGATGTCACCGAGCAGCAGCACCGCACCGCACTGGAAGCGGCATTCACCCTGAAAGACGAATACGGCTACAAGGAACTCGAAAGGGTATTGAGGGAAACCTACGCCTCTGTCGGTGTCATGCTTGGCGGAAACAGAGTGACAGACCTCATTACCGTATTGAAAAACAAGCGGATGATAGTGCAGGAGAACGGCAGGAAATACACCTTCAAACCCGATTTCCACTGTTAGCGGTATTGCATGGGAACCACTTTACTTTAGTCACGTACTATATATATACGGAAGTAAAGTAAAGTGAATATAGCCTGTAACATATAGAAAGGTACGGGCGAAAATAAAAAAGACATTCACACCACCTGACAAGAAAAACTGCATGGGCATGACAGCCCGGAAACCGCTTTACTTTAGTCAGGGTGCATATATATAGGAGAGTAAAGTAAAGCGGATGCAGCCCATAACATGCAAAAGGCGCGGGCGAAAACAAAAAAACAATATCCACTTAAACAGAAACCCACATGAATACGAATGAAGCAAAGCAGATACGCATAGAGGAATATCTGCACAGTCTTGGCTACAGCCCGATAAGACGGCAGGGCGGCAGCCTATGGTACAAGTCACCGTTCAGGGACGAACAAGAACCGTCCTTCAAGGTGAACATGGAACGCAACCTATGGTACGATTTTGGCGCGGGCAGGGGCGGGAACATCATCGCACTGGCGCGGGAACTCTACGCATCCGACAGCCTGCCCTACCTCTTGGAACGGATAGCGGAGCAGGCACCCAGCGTGCGCCCGGTCTCCTTCTCTTTTGGCGGGCAACCACTCTCAAAACCGAGCTTCCAGCAGTTGGAGGTGGTGCCGCTTTCTTCCCCCGCCCTATTCTCCTATCTGCGGCAGAGGGGGATAAATACGGAACTGGCAAAAAGAGAATGCAGGGAGGTGCGCTATCTGACTGGCGGCAAACCCTACTTTGCCGTTGGTTTTCCCAACCGTTCGGGAGGCTACGAGATACGCAACAAGCTCTTCAAGGGCTGCATAGCACCGAAGGACATCACCCACATACGGCAGGAACAGCCGAAGGAGACCTGCTACCTCTTCGAGGGCTTCATGGACTACCTCTCCTTCCTCACCCTGCGGCTGGAAAGGTGTCCTGACTGTCCCGACCTTGACGGGCAGGACTACATCGTGCTGAACTCTACTTCCAACCTTTCCAAAGCAATCCACCCGCTGGGCGATTACGAACACATCCATTGCTTCCTTGACAACGACAAGGCGGGAATGGAAGCTGTTCAGGAACTGCGGGAGGAATACGGGCTGCGCGTCCGGGACGCGTCGCACATATACGGAGGCTACAACGACCTGAACGACTTCCTGCGGGGTAAACAGAACGGACAATCCGAACGGAGGCGTGAGAAGCCGGAACCGGAGAAAACACAACAGCAGGCAAGGCAACCGGAGAGGAAAGGCAAAGGCATCAGGATGTAACCGCACATGCCAACGGAAGGCTTTGAAAAAAGCCATAGCTCATTAGGGCTTTTTCTTCACGCAATGCACGCATCGCTAAAAAAGCCCCAATGAGCAAAAGGGACGCCGCCCCTTTTGAAACCCCGAAGCCATGCGGCATGGAAGCAAGGCAGGGGAAGTATTAACCGAAAAAATGTATTACAGTTATGGGATATGCAGTTTTGCATTTGGAAAAGGCGAAAGGTGCGGACGGCGCAATGTCCACGCACATAGAGCGCACCGTCCACCCGAAGAACGCGGACAGAAAGCGCACGCACCTGAACCGGGAACTGGTGCAGTTTCCCGAAGGGGTGAGGAACCGCACGCAGGCGATAGCGCACCGGATAGAGACGGCGGGCATCAAACGCAAAGTGGGCACCAACCAGGTGAAGGCAATCCGGGTGCTGCTCACCGGAAGCAACAAGGACATGAAGCAAATGGAAGCGGACGGGAGGCTTGACGGCTGGTGCAACGACAACCTGAAATGGCTCCGGGAAACATACGGGGAGCGGAACCTCGTGTCGGCAGTCCTGCACATGGACGAGAAGACACCGCACATACACGCCACTATCGTACCGATAGTGACCGGGGAGCGCAGGAAAGCCAGAAAGGAAGAACAGAACGGGAAAAAGAAATACCGCAAGAAGAACACGCAGGATGTACGGCTGTGTGCTGATGACGTCATGGCAAGGCATAGGCTGAAACACTATCAGGACACCTATGCACAAGCCATGAGCAAATACGGCTTGCAAAGAGGAATAGACGGTTCACTGGCAAAACACATCTCCACCATGCAATACTACAAGGAACTGGTGGAGCAGCAGGACAGCCTGCAGGAGAACATAGAGACCCTGCTGGGGCTGGAAGAGGAAGCACAGAAGAAACTGAAAAAGGTCAAGGGAGAAATCAACGTGCAGAAGATGAAGGGGGCGGCGGTGAACGCAACCACAGCCATAGCGGACGGGATAAGTTCTCTTTTGGGCGGCAGCAAGGTCAAGAAGCTGGAAGCGGAGAATGAGGGTTTGAAGCAGGATATAGCTAATCTGCAAAGACAAGTACAAGCCGAACAGAGGGAGCAGACAAGAATGGAGAACCGCCACAACAGCGAGATAAACAAGATAGACCGAAGTTACCAACAGAAAATTGCAGGGTACGACAATAGACTGAAACAGATAGACACCTATTTCCCTATCGTAACGGAACTGCTGCCCATAGCCGAACAATGCCGGGAAGTGGGGTTTACCGAGGAACTGACAAGGCGAATCGTCAGCCTGCAGCCCGTAGAGTTCAAGGGCAGGCTCTATTCGAAGGAACACAAGGAGAAGTTCAGGACGGAGCACTCAACGGCAACCGTAGAGAGAAACCCGCAGGAGAATGGGAAATTCAGGCTATGCATTGACGGTATGCCCATACTCGAATGGTTTAAAATGAAATTTCAGGAACTCAAAGAAAAATTGGGTGTAAGCCGCACCCAAAAAGAGGAAAGCACCCCCAAAAGGGGATTGAGAATGTAGCAGAAAAGCAAAAAGCAGCATTAAAATTTGCTGATTATTCAAAAAATCTCTTTCTTTGCAGTGTCTTATCCATTCTTTGCAAAAAGAATTGGTAAGATACATATATGTCGAAGAGCGTTTTTAGTAATATTATTCTTGTTTCGAAAATCGCCAATTTTCAAAGCCATTCAAGAGTAATAGACAACAAAACGCTCACCTCTTTTGTATATACATTGCCCCGTTGAGGGGAAGGTATATCTATAAAGGCGTGGGCTGTCTATTATTATTTGAATGGTGGGTGTTTGGCGATACCTCGAAACAGATAAGAAATTAAAACAGTTCCCACGCCTCTTCTTTTGCTAAAATCCGTCTGGGGAATTGCGGGCATTTCTGTTTCTAATGAAAAAGATTTATTTTCTTTTAGCTTTTATGGCTGTCCTTTTCGGATTGTCACAAAATGCGGCTGCACAGTCTAAGGGTGAATATAGACAATCCCAAAGCCGTATGATTGAACCCCAACAACAAGTTTTTGTACGTCCGTTGGTAGTAGATTTACATGTTACCACCAATGAAAGGCAAAAAGCCGTTTGGCCTTTTCCCGAAGTGGATATTTATAAAATGACCGTACAGGACGTAGAAAATCTGAAAATCAATGCACTGTATCTTACTGCACAAAAAATGGATGCGGATGTTATTGTCGCCCCTACCTTTGATATTCGAACTGTGAAAAAAGGTATCGAAATCACAGTGATAGGTTTTCCTGCCAAATATGAAAACTGGAAAGTTGCTGAAAAGGAAGAAGATTACAAATGGATAGAAGAAGTCTATGGAACAAGATTTAGATACAATGTAGTAAATCCTTCGCAATCTTTAGGAGGTAATCAAGCAAGAAATTCAGAGGCGGTAAACTGATTGTAAACATACCATATTTTGAAAATTTAGATAATACATTATTAACAATTAATTTTTAGAACAATGAAAAAAAATTTATTTTTTGCGTTGGCAACATTTATTTCTGCCACTGTTAGTGCACAAGTTGTAACAAGTACTTCATTCAAAAAAGCAAAATCAGGTACAGTGTGGTACATAAAAGCTGGTGCCAATATTGCGAATGTTAGCGTTGACGGTGGAGGTGACGGCCCCGACGCAATCTTTGGTTATAATGTTGGTATAGCTTTTGACCGCCCAATTGGTGGTAATGGCGTTTTCTGGAACTCTGGCTTACAATTGGCTACTAAAGGCTGGAAATATAGCTACGATGAGGACGAAATCAAGTTAAATGCCAACAAACTGGAAATTCCGCTAACATTCGGTTATAAATATAGAGTAAATGACGATATTGCCGTTGACGCTCGTATCGGTGGATTTGCTAACTATGACGTGTTTGGCAAAATGAAAGTAAAAGAAGACGGTGATGAAGAAAGCGCCAATTTGGGTGACCTTGAAGATTATGACCGTTTCAGTGCTGGTATTCAGTTTGGCGTAGGTGTTTGGTATCAAAAGTTAAACTTCAACATCACTTATCAAAAAGGCTTAGTAAAACAAAACGAAGCTAAAGAGAAAAACTGGATGATTAGTTTAGGTTACGCATTCTAATATATTCGACTCAAAAAACGTCAATACCGATTTCGTATATAATCGGTATTGGCTGTTATAAAATATTTATTCAAAACTCTAAAAATGAACTATATGAAAAAAATAAATTTATTGTTGTTATTTGGGGTATTATCTATCATGACATTTGGTTTTAGTGCATGTTCAGACGATGGAGATGAAATAGGCAATGCTTCCGAATTATTGGGATTATGGGAACCTATTCATGCTGAAGGTTACGAAATATTTGACGGTGAAAGGGATGCATGGGATGAAGACGTCAATGCAGCTTCAAATGATGCAGACTATAATCGAGTAGAATTTCTTGACGGTGGAATTTATAACAACTATTACTATTACAATGGCTGGAAAAAAGATGTAGCAAATGGAGTTTACAAACTAAATGGAAAGAAATTAGTTGTGAGAAATGATGAGGAAGAAGAGACATATGAACTAACAATCGTTTCTCTAACTTCCACGCAATTAATTCTTGAAACAAAAGAAAGCTGGGGCGATGAAGAATTTTATGAAAAAGTCACCTATAAAAAAATCAATTAATATTATCTCAAGAGCAAATAGACAATGAGTTTAAAACAAATCAAAAATATTATATGTATTTTCTTCCTCTTGTGCTTTTCATCTACAAAGGCACAAACAAAAGATTCTCCATATTCCGAGATTAAAGGGAGTATTGTTATTTCAGAATTTCATACTCTCGACAAATCAATTTCCACAGAAGGGCTTTTTTTAAACGCCCTTTTATGGATGATTGAAAATAGAAAACTAGAGAATACGGAAGAAGAAGAAAACAAAAGCACTTTTGAAATTGATTACGATAAAAAGCAATACATGATAAATCTCATGCAAACAAATACCAAAAGTGCCTCTCGCTATCGTTGTTTATTCTCGGTCAAAGTTACAGATAATATCATTACGATTTTAGCTTCAAATATTACCTATGAAGCTGAAACCAATGTCATAAAATTAGTGAAACGGCTTGCTTTTGAAAAGCTACAACCTGAAAAGAAGCCAAAGCACAAAGAATACTTGAATGAATTTGCAATGCTTCATAAAGAAACAGTCAAGCGGATGTTGGAAGCAATAAATACTAATTCGGCACCTACCATTACCCATTGGACGGAAATCAAGAATAAAGAAGTTGTAAAGGGGATGAGTAAGCAAGAATGTTTGTTAGCATTTGGGAAACCAGTTTCCGTGCAGAAGCAAGGAAATAAAGAAGAATGGATGTATGATTCATATACTTATGTATTCTTTGAGAATGATATTGTTACTTCGCTGATAAAATAGCGAAGCAGACAATCTACAATAAATGCTTGCGAAAAAGAGTATAGTCATTTCGCAAGCATTATTTTTCACAGTCCAATTCTTAAATAATATAAAAAACACCCGATTTTACATTAGTGGGTGTAAAACCGGGTGTTCTTTTCACAAACCATTGATTATCAATGTTTACTGTGGAGCTGGAGGGAATCGAACCCTCGTCCAAACGAGGAAATCATAAGCTTTCTACATGCTTATCTTTGCCTAAGTTTTCGTGCAACGGCAGAACCAAAGCCATCAACCGTTACCTTATCCTCTAAAGTTTCATCCATGCCGCGAGGCCGACACGAACTATCCCCGATTTGACTGCACCACTTGACCGGAATGCTTCGGAGCAACAGCTTCCGAGTGATGTCCCGTCCCGACACCTTGTATCGGGATTAAGCTAATCTACTATACTTCGATTAAGCAGCAAGAGCGTAGTTATTTTCGCCATTTAAATTGCTCGATGTCTCTGATTAAAGAGCGTAGCCATCATTGCTCTGCACGCTTACATACCACCTCTACGCGCTGTCAAAACCGGTCAGCCCCTTTATTGCATCTTGACAAAGATAATGTTCTTTGTCAGGATAACGAAATAAATAGAGGAAAATTATTTAGATGTGACAGGAATATCGAAATATTGGTTACATTGAAATTGGGGCTGGGATAGCCGAGGAGACGGTTATTTCTTAAGCGAAGTTTTTTCACCGAGCACTCCGGAGGAATCGGATAATTTGATTCCGTTCGATGGAAAACCAGGACAATACAGCCAGAGTTCGTATCGTGCCGGATTTACAGGAGGTTTCTTTGCGGATTATCGTTTTAATTCCCGCTGGGCGCTTTCAGCAGACTTGCTTTATGCACGTCAGGGTGCTGATATTAAGCTTAATGGTGATGGTGAAAACCGAATGAAACTGGACTATTTGCAAATTCCTGTTTTGGTTAATTTTTATCTGACCAGGTCATTGGCTGTAAAAGCCGGTATACAACCCGCCTTTTTTTTAGATGGAAGTGAAGTTTATAACAGCTCTATACGCTCCAGTTCTGCATCTACGGATTGGGCGATTCCTGTCGGACTTTCTTATGAATTGAATTGCGGGGTAATTTTCGAGGCCCGTTATAATGCGGGTGTAAAATATAGTGTGGATGAATTTGATTTCCCCATGCATACCGTCGCATTTGCATTTACCGTCGGATATCGGTTTAGATAACGGACTATTTGGAACGAAAGAAATGAAGAGGC
>OGNB01001863.1_pt1 | contig 11083 bp, 9 predicted proteins | sample 1573301 | NCBI WGS metagenome assembly OGNB01 (sample SAMEA2581914, study PRJEB24529) | metagenome | biome: Human gut stool | place: China | collected 2011
AATTGTGGTTGCGCCGGAACCGGCGCAAGCGCAGTTTCGGTGCCTCGCAGGAAAACGGGAGCTGTCATGATCTTTACGACCCGTGACCTTGATATTCTCCGCTTCCTTCGCTGGTGTCGCTTTGTGCTGGCGGAAGATCTGGCCGATGTGTTTTCCAAGATTGAGGTTCAGAATCTTGAAATCCTCCGCCTGATAAAACGATATTCTCCCGCACAAGCCTACACGCTGACCGCCGCCGGGAACCGACTGCTTGACGTCGCCTTTCCGAAACTCCCTGCCGCGGTTGCCCCTGCTTACAAAGCTGCCGATACTATCCGCCGTATCCGGCAAGCGAAGTTGATGCTCACCGCGTATCAGGCTGGTGTTTCTGTCTTTACGGCAGATGTTTCTGCACTATGCGAACAGGCGATGCTCCTCCCCATGATTGCCCGCAACCGCGGCTCCAATCCGTGGGGCAGCACGCGCGTGGCGGCGCTTCTCCATACCGGCAACCTCATGTGCGCGATCCACTGGGTCAGTCCCGGTATCGGCTGCGTTGCGCTGACAGATGAACTGACGGCCTTTCAGAATCATACGGCGGCGATTCCCGCAAAGCAGCGCGCCATGATCTTCTCCGCGTCCAGCTACGAGGAAATCCTTGCCGAACTGGATGGCGTACAGGATGGCCACAACACACGCCTGCAAACCTACCGCGAGGTCTACGATTGCCTGAAGCTGCCGCTCTTTCTGCTGCCATGCAATGGCACAGGCTGTTTGCAGCTCCGCATTCTGAGCATACCCAATTACCGCGAACTTCTGGCGAGAATCATCCTGAAGTCGCATTACGCTCCACCGCCCGCTGGCCGGCCGATGTACGATGCTCTGTATCAGGGCGTTCCGTTCGTCATGGCAGCAGACATGGATCTGCGGCGCATTGACGCAGCGGTAGAAACAGCCTGTTCGGACGGCCTTTCTCAAATCGTGCTGGCCGCGCTGCCGGAACAGGTGGAAACTGTTCTGAACCGCCGCTACCGTGAAACAGGAAAGGCGCGTGTCTTTACGATCACGGACGCGGCGCTGCGGGAGCTGCTTGGAAGCATCGTGCCATACACGCCGCCTGACCTGCCATTTTACACATCGGAAGGAAGTGTTCTGGATGTTCCGCCTCTCAAAGCTCCTTGAAAAGCTGGAGGACAAACTGGACGCGAGATTCAAAAGCTGGCTTGCCCGAAACAAAGCCAAGCTGCCCATGCGCGTGCCAGCCGTGATCGTCGGCTGGTATTTTTATGGGATGTTTCTCAATTCTCTGCGGCTTGGAATTGCATCGACCTTTCACACCGGCGAGGATGAGATCAAAAGCATCTGGGTGCTGAACCCGTTCAAAAACTGGGGCGCAGTGTTCACCGGCTTTGGAATTGTAACGACGCTGGTGATCATCCTGATCATCTGCCTCATCACGAAAAAAGGCTACATCTGGTTCTCCGGTTACAAATACACGCATGACCCGCGCGGGTTTGACATTCTCCCGGACGGTACGCATGGTACGTCCGGCTTTTTGACCGAGAAAGAAATGCGCGAGTTTCTGGAGCTGTCGCCCGCAGGCAAGACGGAGGGCATGATCCTCGGCAAAGTCAAAAAGCATCCGGATGATCCGGATGCTTACGCGCTCTATGCCGCGCACCGGATGGTTGCCGGAGACAATAATAACTTACTCTGCATCGGCGCGCCGGGCAGCGGCAAATCCAGAGGCTTTATCATCCCGTTCCTCATGGGCTGCGCCAAACGCGGCGAGTCCGCGTTCATCACGGATGCCAAGGGTGAACTTTTTGAACGTCTTTCCCCGTATTTCCGGCAACACGGTTTTTATGTAAAAGCTGTGAACTTTCTGGACATGGAGCACTCGGACGGATGGAATTGTCTGTACGGTCTGGACACCCAGCCGCAGCTCGTGCAGACGGTGGCCAACACGATCGTGCAGAACACGTCGGGGCCGAAGGAGGCCAACGACTTCTGGAGCCGGGCGGAGCTGAATTTACTTATGGCGCTCATCCACTATGTCGTCAATCTGCGCGATGCCGACGGGAATCTGCTGCCCATCGAACAGCGCGGTCTTGGAGACGTGTACCGCATGATCGCGACGGAGAGCATTGAGGAGATCAACCGCAAGCTCGAAGCCCTCCCACCGGAGCATCCGGCCAAGTATCCGCACGGGCTGTTCCTCAAGGCAAAGGAAAATCTCTGGGGCAACATCGTCATTGGTCTCGGCAACCGTTTAGCGGTTTTCCAGAGCCGTCTGGTGGATAAGATCACGCGCAACCACGATGTAGACCTCCTGCTCCCAGGCAAGCGCCCCTGTGTGTACTTCGTCATCATCTCCGCACAGGACAGCGCGTACCGCTTTTTATCGTCGCTGTTCTTCTCACTGGCGCTGCCGCAGCTGTCCAACTTCGCACGTCTGCAATGTCAGGGTGGACGGCTGCCGGTGCTGACAAATTTCTGTCTGGACGAATACTGCAACATCGGCTATCTGGACGGCGTGGCGGACAGCCTGAACAGCATCCGCGGCTTTAATATGTCCGCGCAGATCGTCGTGCAGAGCCTTTCTCAGTGGCAGGAAAAGTATCCGGGCAAGGAGTGGGAAAATCAGCTGGCGACATTCGACCAGACGCTCTACATGGGCTGCAACGATCTGACGTCGGCAAAGTACATTTCGGAGAAATGCGGCAAGGTGACGATCTCCGTTCTCAACAACCAGATGCCGATGATGCCGCTGTTTTCGCCGGTGTATTCATCCACGCGCCCGTACTCCCAGACGCGAAGCAACACGCAGCGCGATCTGATGAACCCCGATGAAGTCCTGCGCTTGGAGAACCGGAAGTGTCTGGCGCTGTTCAAGGGGCACAAGCCCGCGCTTCTCTACAAAATGACGCCGGAGGAGCTGCCGGACTATGCCGGTCTCACCACCTGCCGTGTCATTGACTACATCCCGGAATGGCGGAGAAAAGAAGCCGAGCCAGCGCCTCAACAGCAATCACCCGTTCAGAAAGAAGCGTCAAACATTCCTAAACCGCCCGAAAAAGAAAAACAGCCAGACCGCCGCGAGCAGCCGCCCGCCTACGATCTGGCTGAAGATGATGAGATTGGAATGGTGGAGTGCACAGTTGACAGTATCCTGAATCTGTAGCAGCCGGATCAGTCGATCAGCGCCTGCAGCCGTCCAATCAAATACAGTGGGATATTCAGAACTCCGATACCGTTTGTTTCCGATCGCATGGATGTTTTGACTGCATAGACCGGTTCATATTTTTTTCGATACTCCGCAAGAGACTTTGCTTTGACATTTCGTTCGGACTTTACCTCGATCGGCACGATCTGCGTTCCGCACTGGATCACAAAATCCACCTCTGCAGAATTACCGGAGGTCCAGTAATACGGCGTGTTTTCCAACGATTTCAAAAGCTCACACAGGACAAAATTCTCTGTCATCGCTCCTTTGAACTCCGTATATAGGGCGCTGCTTTCCAGAATGACCTCATATGGCAGTTTGGAGAGCTTTCGCAGCAGACCGACATCACAAAGATAGAGTTTGAATACAGTCGGGTCAGCATAGGCCGACATTGGTATGAACGGCTTTTCAATCCTGCACACCTTGTAAACAAGACCTGCGCCTTCCAGCCATACCAGAGCATCCTCCAGATCCTTTGCGCGCCAGCCTTTTCGGACATGTCCAAAGATAAACTTGCTGTTATCCTTTGCAAGCTGTTCCGGAATCGACTGCCAGATCGCCAGAATTTTCGGAAAATCCTTTACCGGTGCATGCTTGGAAAAATCAAATTGATAGCTGTCGAGGATCATCTGCTGGACTTTTTCCGTTTTTTCAATATCGTGCGTTTCACACCACATCTGAACAACTTCCGGCATACCGCCTGTCACATAATACTGTTTCAAATAAGTCGTGAGCTTATTTGCTACCGGTTCGGAAATCTTTTCTCCCCGCTTGAATGTTGTAAGATAGCCTGCCAGCTGTGTTTCACCGTTTGCCAGCAGGAACTCCGCATAGCTCATGGGGTACAACGTCAGAAAGTCTACCTTGCCAACGGGAAATGACGGCTGTTTTTTTAGCGCGATTCCCAGCAAAGATCCCGCGCAGACGATGTGATATTCCGGCGCATTTTCACAGAAGTATTTGAGCGCGGTAATGGCGCGTCCGCATTCCTGTATTTCATCGAAAATGATCAGCGTCGTTCCCCTTTGAATCGTTCGCCCAAGCGTCAGTCCAAGCTCAAACAAAATGCGGTTCACATCATAGTCGGTCTCAAATAGCGTTTTCAGACTTTCCGTTTCCTCAAAATTAAAATAGGCCGTATCCGCATAACACTGCCGTCCGAATGTTTTAAGCAAGTATGTCTTCCCACATTGCCGGACCCCTTTCAAAATCAGAGGTTTCCGGTTTGTCTTTTCTTTCCATGCAATCAGTTCTTGAAATAGCAGTCGTTCCATTTAATCACCTTTTTCCTATGAAATTTGCTTCTATCATACGCATTATCGGCACTTATTATACTACGGCAGGACATTTACAGTCAAGCCATTTGCAAAATTCATACCATTTTTGCGCCTGCCATCCGCATTTTTGGCACTTATGTGATATCTGCCATACACCTGCGCCATGATTCTGCGTACCAATTAGAAAACAGGAGGAATCCCCATGAAAGCAGCCAAGCTGACCGAGCATCCAAGTTTTCGGCTTATGCGGCAGACGGACGTACAAAACGTCTGGCACATGCAGATGCCGCGATGGTTATTTTCCGACCCGCGATATGCGGATATGAGTCTGGACGCAAAGGTAACTTACACCTTTCTACTGAACCGCTTCCAACTTTCACGGCGCAACGGCTGGGTGAACGATGCGGGCGAGGTGTTCGTGATCTTTCCGCGCAAGGCGCTGGCGAAGGAGCTTCGTATCTGCGAGCAGCGCGTCACTGCCGCCTTTCGCAAGCTGGCGGAGCTTCAGCTCATCTGGGAGAAACGCTGCGGCCGCGGCGACGCCAATCAGATCTATCTGGCCAGCGTCACGCCCATCGACGATCCGAGTTACGAGTGCGCACCGTTTTCCTCAAAAGAATACGAATTCTGCGGTTCCAGAACAGCGGATTCTGCGTTCCTTGAAGCGGAAGAACCGCAGGATACGCGGCCCCAGAACCCCGAAATCCCCGCCTTTAGAACCGCAGATTCTGATGTTCCAGAACCGCAGAATTTGGGCGCAAGTAATACTGATTTTAGTCAACCTGATACAGCTTTCTCAGATGTCAGTCCATCCGTAGCTTCGGAGGACGGGCCGACGGACGATGAAAAAGAGCTCACGGGCATTCTGGATGCTTGTGAGCTTTCGTATTTCGAGCCAGAGGTGGCGCGTGTTTTTGAAAACGCCATTGAACGGCTGTTCTACTCGGACAACCTACGTATCGGGCAGGCTGTTCTGCCGCGAAGCCGGGTGCGGTCACGGCTGCACCGGCTGAACTATTTCGTTCTGCAGGAGGCGGAGATCAAGCTGCACGCAAACCGGAATGTTCCGGTCAGGGATTCCACGAAATACGTTATGTCAACTATCTACAACTGCATCACGGAAACGGAAAGCGACCTACTGGTCGATCCGTACCTCAATTCGCTGCGTTCGCCGCCGGGAAAGGGGCGAGGCTGATGCTGCTGACAAAACAGCAAAAATATCTGCTGGCGGTCTTGGAACAGCTCGTCTGCGCGGAGCAGCGGCAGCTTGCCGCGCTGCTGCAAAAGATGTTTGCCTTTTCTGCGCTTGACGACGCCGTGCGCGTGACCAGCGCTTGTGTACGCCAAATGCAGATGGGCGGGCTGCTGCAAATCGTAGACAGCATCATCACACAAATTAGAGCCCAGCCTTCCACACAGCGGATAGAGGCCATTGACGTGATGCTGGAGCTGTCCGCAGCGCAGCCGGAGAGTTTTTATGCCGTGGATCAACATACTCTGCTTCGCTTCTCGCTTGGAGAACCCAGCTTCAAGCAATTTGTCATCGTGTCCGGCAGTGATCCGCCGCCAGAGCGTGAGATCCGGCAGGACGAAAAGGTCATTGTTCTGCTGCCTGATGGCATCCGGCCAGAGACGTTTTCATACACCAGACCCGTCATTTTTGCGATCCGGCAAGAGAACGGCACACACCGCTTCTTTGCCAGAAAATAATTTTTAGGAGGAACTACATATGCCCAGAAAGAAAGCCGAACCCGAAGTGCTGCAGGAAGAAGCCGTGCAGCCAGAAACCATCGATGCGGAAGAAACTCTTACCACCGCGCAGCCCGCATTGGAGCCGCAAGTCGAAGAATCTGCAATCACAGAACCTGCTCAATTCTATGGAGGGGATGAAGCACTCGCGGAGGAAGAAAACAGTGAACCGTCTGAACCGGAGAAGAAATCCTTCTACGATCTGGACTTCCGTGCGCTCGACCAGGATCTCTCGCCGGAGCAGCGGCAGGAGTGGAACACGATCTACGCCTCCTTCCGCAGCCAAAGTGTCATGCGCGGCACGATTATCGGCGTTGACCCCCATTCCATGACCGTCCGCAGCGCACAGACCGGTCAGGTTGAGACCAAGCGGATGTACTGCGCGGTCATTGTGCCGTTCCGCGCCCGTATTCTGATCCCCGAGACAGAAATGTGGGTGGAAAACGACGAACGCCCGGCGTTCGTTTTACGGAACATGCCGGGCGCTCAGATCGATTTTGTGATTACCCATGTGGAGCGTGAAGCGGGCTTTGCCATTGGCTCCCGCCGTCTGGCGCTGGCGTCCCGACGCTATTTCTTCTCCACACAGCCGCTCCACCAGCCTGGCAGCCGTGTACCATGTCATGTGCTGGCTGTCGGCCCGCGCCGGTGTCTCGTCGAGTGTTACGGCTACGACGTGAATCTTTCGCAGCGCGATATGAGCTATGCCGCCATCCCCGACCTGCGGGAGCAGTACCATCCGGGCGATGAGCTGACCTGCGTGGTCAAGCAGTTTGACCGCAAGGCAGGTAGCTTGGAGATTTCCGTCAAGGAGACGGTTCCGAACCCCTTCGACGAAGCCAGCCTGCGCCACCCTGTCGGCTGCCGCCGCAGAGCAACCATCGCGGGCAAATATGCCGGCGGCGTGTTCTGCAACCTCCCCGATGGCGCTGTCGTCATGTGCCGGTACTCATTCCACTACGAGGACTCCGATTTCAAAACCGGCGATACCGTCATGGTCGTGATCCAGCGGTATGATGAGGGGAAGAAACAGATCTTTGGGAAGATTGTGGGACGATAATGTAAACTATAAAAACGCTTCTAACATAAACTTCAACCCCTTCCGCATTGTGACTACTATAGCCTTCTTGAAGGATACTATTCCAAACCCCAAATGCCATCCTTGATCTGCATGAGAGACATTTGGAGTATGAGGGATTGTCAGGGCGAAACTACGCCTACAAGATCTTGTCCTGACAATGCCTTCAAGGACGATGCGAAAAAAGTTTACATCCTTCAGCTGAATGAAGTTGACTGATAATAAGAGGGCTTGAGTTCTCCCAATGTCTTTTATATTCACGCATCCCTTATTGCGGCATTGAGTGCTTACTGTGCTGTGCAGCATTGTGCGAGCCAACATCAGCGATAATTATTATCGGCGGGACGGTCGCAGACACATAGGACTGGAGATAGGGTGCTGTCGACAGCGAAACTGCCTGAGAACATCAGTGTTTGAAGAATCCGTCAATGGCGTTTCTTCCCAGCCATAAATGAAATCAAAAATTACTGCATAGAGTTCTTGATATATGCAGCTACATCGTCAATTTCCGGGTATATGTAGGCAGTGTTAATGCCTAATCGATTTAACGATTTTAGAATTATTTCTTTTTTGGATGATGGAATATAATATATTTTCCGTTTATCATCTTCGCTGAAACGGTATTTTTCCTGGTCACCCATAAAATCGGCGTTGATGTCTTTAGAATGCGAGTAGACAATCGGATCCAGCCCCCACAAAAGGAATGCCCCCTCTTGATGTGCAATTCTTCTATTGTTTCGAGTAGGCTTTACAAACACTGGCCATCTCAGAAGATTGCTGTCAAGCGAAGATTCAATTTGTGGAAGTTCCATGCGGAGTTCATTCCAGTACTCACCGAACTCCTTTTCTCGAATAAACTTATCATTCATTGCATTGCACATATCACACTGTCTTTCATATTGCATCATAGGAAGACAAGACCGCACCGTAACGCTTTTATCTTTTGCGTATAAAATATTATCGTTCTTTACAGCGTATACAATGACCTCGCCCGTGTTGTCCTTTACTTCACAGGCAAAATAAAGCGCGACCAGGGGGTTAAATGAGAAGTCAAGCAGTCTTGTAGGCAGCCCATAATGCTGCATTTCAACTAAAAAATCAAGATGTGAATCGCATTTCAGAAAATCATCCGGGCAGCGGAGTACCAACTCCTGATACATCATGTATTCATTCTTATAAAAATTCTGAGACCTAAATAATGAAGGCTTGATTTCATAATTTATGTTTGTGTGCCCTCTGAAAAGCAAACTGTAATTATCCGGAAACTCCATCACTTCTTTAACATATTGCTCCAGAGATTCCACTTTTATCAAATCGATATTGTTTTCAACAATAAAATTTCCATATTGGCAAAAACGCGTTTTGCCAAAATAGAAAGCCATGAGGACCATCAGCCAAAACGATTCGCTCTTGCCGCCTTTAACTGTCTGCAGCAGTATATATACAATACTTTGATGCTCTTCCCGGGTCATTGCGCGTCTTTGACTCGGCATGGAAACACATCTATTGTAGAGTTCTTGCAGATCCTCCGGATTTTTCTCTATCAAAGAATAGAACTCCGATTTTCCTTTGAGTTGTTTCTGCAGCGATTCCTTGTTGTTGGGATATAATCCTTCATTGCAGCAAACATATCCATCATAAAAAAGCTTATTAAAAACAATTGCTTGAAACGCCGAGCGAACGAACCAAAAATCTGCTATTTTATAAAAAAGATCTTCATTTGACAAAATGCCCATGTATTTTCTCCCTTCGTCATCACAACTCAATAATATACCTTCAAACCGACATCGCTCCTGAAAGCTGGATTTATATATTATTGTATCATAAAGTTCGTTAAAATTCTACATTTAACGATTTTTCAAGCATGTTTTGACCGAAGTATAGCGGTTTCGCTGTCAGTGTCCTGTCATTTTCCGAAGGTGGGCATTAGGTAATAGTCAATTTTTTAATTGAATACAGATAATCAAATGCTTCGGCGCTGTCCGATTGTCAAAATATTTCTTCTGACGATTGGGAAACACGCTGTTAATTTCGAGTTTGTCGAAGTACGCGGGTGCCTATTCGTCTCTGGCATCAGAGCTAATAAATTAGCAAATTGAGATGGTAATAATAGCGTGGAGAATGCCATCTTACAATGTCATTCCCCACGCTCAACCCTTAGTTTATGTCAAAATCGAATATTTTTGAATAGTCCGGTTTGTGGCCGACAATCATGGGAGTACGGCTTATTCTAGACAATTCAAAGATATTATACGTGTTTGTATCAATAAGCAGTATAGAATTTTGCTTATTGAAAACCGCAACGTATTGAGGTTCTCCACTAGATATCAATTTTACTACTACATTTCCATCTAAATCCACACAACTATAGCTGCCATTTTGGATATCCTCGTCTTGCCTATAAATCAGATACTCTCCTCTAGGAAAGAACGAGATATACAATCCACTTCCGCAAAGGTCTTTTCCTGTAGAAAAGGTTCCTGTTATTTCTTTTTTGTTTACATGCATGTCCCAAAGGAAGCACACTGCAACTAGTAGTAACAATGCTAATCCAATGTATATCCAGTTACACCTTCTTTGCATATTGTGTTACACCGGTCCATTCTGACATATGTTTTGTAAACCACTTCAAATTATTGGATATGTTCTAAATCCGCAGCAAGCACAAATCCGCTCTTCATGTCCGAAATAGCGTTAGGCACCGATAGGAAAGCACGAGCATTTGCTCAAAGCTAACCACATCTCTTGGTGAAAAGACATTTCCATTTTCACCATGGGTGACACCGAGGGCGTGTAGCGTCCTAACCGCCTCCTCAGCCCAAGGAGATATCGTCCCTGAGTCTTCAAAAGGAATCTCATCTTGTGCTTGTTCCAATACACTCGTACCCAATTCCAATTCTACAAACTCTAAAGTACGATAGAGCATGGTTATGTACTGCTCACGTGTTACCATATCCGTCTCATGGAATTTTCCATCTTCCTGACCAGTTACGATTCCTGCTGTATATGCTTTCTCGACCAACCCTCTAAAGAAGGAATTGTTCATATCTGGAAAAACGCACGCTGTGCCGGTCTTAATTTCATGCCCTAACAGTGTTTCTGCCAGTTGCACTACATACCACACTGCTTGTCCACGAGAGGCTGCACATCGTAAATCGTCGTGCATCTCCCCGCCGCCAGGATAAAGATTATTTGCCTCAGCCAGATAAGCCTCATCTCGTGCCCAACTGCTAAGAATTGGATACGCGCTTGCCTTAACAGGTATAATATATATACCAGCGATTAAAAAACACATCCACAGCGCGAGTAGTCGTTTTCCCATTTGGTTTCCCCTTAATTCACGCCACGTAGCGAGTTGGTGCGCTTTCTCCACGCAATTCCTCCCAATAATAGATCCAAAGTGCATAGTAATTAGTATCTCCTTCCGAATTCAATACCTCATCAAGGAAAACAGAAAGCTCTTGATTTTCTTCTTCGTGCATGAGCATCTCTGCCGCATTCGTTTCACTGATGACATCATCATATGATTACTTCCTATTAGGAACACTGTAAATACAAGGCTTTTCGGAGCCTACAAACCAGAAAAAATAATATTTGATCTATCACATTACGCAAAAAGCCGTCCGGCATGAAAAACGGGCGGCTTTTTTGCGTGGATAGACGGAAAGGAGGCACAAAAATAACTACAAAATTTTAGCGTTCAAATTTGTGCAACTTTAACGAAAAGGAGGATCGTAAATGGCCGATGAAAAATTGAATACTGGCCCTGCGGAG
>OGNB01001866.1_pt1 | contig 11072 bp, 7 predicted proteins | sample 1573301 | NCBI WGS metagenome assembly OGNB01 (sample SAMEA2581914, study PRJEB24529) | metagenome | biome: Human gut stool | place: China | collected 2011
CCGGTACGCCTTCAAATCCGTTCCTTGTAATTCGCGCCCTGCAGCACTGCCTTTTTTGCGTTATTTTCTGGTCTTGCTATAGTTTGAATTTTTTCTGTGACAAGATAAGGAGATTTTCTATTATGATAAAGTTGATCGCAACCGATGTCGATGGAACGCTCGTCAAAGACGGCACACTTCTGATCGACCCGGAATATATGACTGTTGTTTCCAGGCTTGTCGACCAGGGCATCCATTTTGTTGTCTGTTCCGGCCGCCAGTTTTCCAGTGAACAGAAGCTTTTCGCTCCGATCAAGGACCGCCTGCTCTACATCTCCGATGGCGGAACTGTCGTGCGCACACCGGAAAAGATTCTGAAAACATATCCGATGGAAACGGCACTCTGGAAATCCATGTGCCGCATGGTACACGACGAACTTCCGTCCTGCGACTGCTTTGCCGCCACCCCGGACTACTGCCTCGCCGAAGATGCCGGAAGCCGCATGTTTCACTGGCTCCGCGACTCCTACGGCTTCGATGTCCGCGAAGTACCGGATCTATCGAAGGTAGAAAACGAGGACATTATCAAATTCACAATCTACCATCCAACCTCCTGTGAAGAGCTTTGCTCCCCAAATTTCATCCCGGCGTGGAATCATCAGGCAAAACTCGCTGTCGCCGGTAAGGAATGGTTGGACTGCAACGCCCGCGGCGTCAGCAAATGGACCGGTCTCTCATTTCTGATGAACTACTTTGGCCTTACCCCAGACGAAGTCTGCTGCTTCGGCGACAACCTGAACGACATCGAGATGCTTCAGAACGCTGGCGAAAGCTACGCCGTCTCCAACGCCCGAGCGGAAGTCATCGCCTCAGCAAAACACACCTGCCCGCCGTACTGGGAGAACGGGGTGCTGCAGGTTTTGAAAACGTTTTTGAAGGAAACGACAAACCCGTTTTGAATCAAAAAATCCAGGCATCCTATACGGATGCCTGGATTTTTAATTCTCTGTTTCTTTACAATACCCCATGCGGCGCAATGCCGATCGCAAATTCGACTGCAATCGCTACCAGGACTACCAGCAGCGAAATGATGAATCCGTGCAGCATCGGCTTTGCGCCGGAGCGGCAGAGGGATTTGAAATCGGTGTTCAGGCCGATGGCCGCAAGGGCGGCCACCATCAGAAATTTGCTGATGGTTTTTAATGCGGCTGCTGTGCCTGCCGGGATAAGACCTAAGGAGGTCAGTGCTGACATGGCGAGAAAACCTAAGATAAACCATGGAAAAATGGATTTGATGCTTACCTTTACGGCGGTTCCTTCTGCTGCCTGCGCCTTCCGTTTCAGATGTACGTTGATAGCGGCGAATGCCAGAACAGCCGGAATGATGGCGAGGGTCCGTGTCAGTTTTACCATGGTTGCGAAATCACCGGCAGCCTCGCTGAATGCGTAACCGGTGGCAACGACGCTTGAGGTATCGTTGACCGCAGTTCCGGCCCAGAGGCCAAACGCGGCATCTGAAAGGCCCATCCAGTGACCGAGGATCGGGAATACGACAATCATGACCGTATCAAATAAAAACGTTGCGGAGAGGCCATAGGCAATGTCCATATCGGTTGCCTCGATGACCGGCGCGATTGCCGCGATCGCGGAACCGCCGCAGATACCCGTGCCGGCGTTGATGAGGCTGCTCGTCTTCCAGTTCAGTCCAAGTGCTTTTCCGATCAGTGCGCCGAGGCCAAAGCACGTTGCCAGGGTAAATACCATAACCGTCAGGGAAAATCTTCCGACCGTCAGCACCGTGCGGATATTCAGGCTCGCACCGAGCAGAATAATCGCAAATTTCAGGATCTTCTTCGATGTAAATTTAATTCCCGGCGCTGTCACGCTGTTCGGCTTGTAAAAGGCATTCACAATCATACCGATAAACATGGCGATGACCGACGCCCCGATAAAGTGCAGGCCGGCGCTCTCCTCCAGGCTTTCCAGGAATTTCGCCGCAGCGGCAATCACCAGCGCAATCGCCGCTCCGGGAATCAGTTTCTTTGCGTTTTTCATAATAATAACTTCCTCCAGATGTATCGTTTTTTCTTTCTCTCTCCCCAAAACATTCCGTATTTTTCATCACGTCTGATGCTGCCACTTCCCGCTTCGATAGCGAAGGACAAAGAAAATGGCACGAACAACCCAGTCCATCGTCATGGCGACCCAGACACCGAAGACGCCGAATCCCATACGCACACCGAGCACATAGCTCATGCCGATTCTGCAGATCCACATGGAAAGAATCGAGAGAATCATGCAAAATGCCACATCATTGGACGCGCGGAGTACATTCGGCAGATTGAAGGCAATTGGCCAGATTATCATACAGCAGATGCCGTGGTAAACGATGATATCTTCCGTCATGGCTGTTGCCTCCGCAGACAGACTGTAAACGTGAAGCACCGCCGGAAGTGCCGCGATGACACCGAGACAGCAGACGATCATCAGGCCATAAATGATGATGTGCAGCTTTTTCGCATAGTATTTTACCTGCTCATAGTCTCCCGCTCCCGCGCACTGTGCGCTTACGGTCAGCACTGCATTTCCGATCGCCATACCGGGCAGTGTCTGGAAGACAGCAATCGTGTTGGACACCGCATTTGCCGCGATCGACGCTGTTCCGAACTGTGTGATCATACTTAAGACCATAATTTTGCCGAGCTGGAACATACTGTTCTCGAGGCCGTTCGGAATGCCGATGCCAAGGATTTTTTTCAGCATATGGAAATCCGGTTTTACTTTCACCGGATAAGAGCACCGCACCAGATACCGCTTATTATGTACGAGAACAAATGCTGCCACAGCTGCATACATACGTGAAAGCAGCGTTGGAATCGCAACGCCGTCCACGCCGAATTTCAGCGCATAGACCAGAAGCGCATTTCCCGAAATATTGATCAGGTTCATGACGATGGATATTTTCATCGGCGTTTTCGAATCACCCTGCGCGCGGAAAATGGCCGCACAACCGTTGTAAACCGCCAGAAACGGAATGGAAGCCGCTACGATCATCAGATAAATATTGCAGTTTCTTTCTACCTCTGCCGTAATGTTTCCAAACACAACATGTAGAATAAACGGCTTTAAAAGATAGACCGCCGCCATGATCACAACTGACAGCGCCGTTGTCACCAGCAGAAGCTGGTCAGCTGCCTCACATGCTTTATGCGGCCGCTTCTTTCCGATATACTGGCCGCACACGACGGCTCCGCCGGTTGCAATCGCGGTGAACATGTTGATCAGCAGAATAAAGATCGTATCAATCAGCGACACACTCGACACCGCCGCCTCGCCGACACTGGATACCATAATTGAATCCGCCATGCCGACTGCGATGGCAAGAAGCTGTTCAATCAGAAGCGGCACAATCAGCTGTTTCAGATCCGCATTGGAGAACAGGTCACCATCCCGTTCCTTCAGATAATTCATCTTTTGTTTCCTCCATTTTCATACCTTCTCCGTTGATGAGTTTTTACGCATGTGTATTACACTTATGCTGTTTTTATCTTACCTGCATTTTTACGTAAAAGCAAGAAGAACCGGCATTATCTCTTTACCGGTTCTCCATTGATTGTCTGTACCAGGACTTTGTCAAATCTTGCGTATTTTTTTACTTCTTTCATCAGCGTATCGAGGTCTTTCACAATCTGCTCGCGCTTTCCTGTCGGTCCTATGAAATATTCTCTGCCGCCCATTTCCAGCGGATTTCCTGTCGTTCTTGTGCGCACACCGAAAGTAAGTCTTCTGCTTCCTCTCCGGTAATAAATTGTATAGGTACGCGGCACATAGTTGAACAGGGAACTTTCTATTTCAGAAACCGTATAAAATTCACCGCTCTCTTTCGCCGCCGCATACCGCCTGTCCTTCAGGCAGTCCATTTCGGCTACAGAAATAAAGCAGATCAGATAGTCCAGAAACGAAAACACAACCAGAATCAGCGCTTCCACGATTCGCCCCGTCTTTGTTTTATCCAAAATGTGAACATAGATATCTCCGTAAAATACCGCAAAGAAAAGAACAATACTCAAAATAATCTTAATCCACGGCCAGAGACGGGATTTAATTTTCCGGTTTACTTTAAAAACATTGATCCAGTCAAGCAACTGTTTTTCCTCCAAAGCTGTAATTATACATGTATTATACTACTCTCTTTCCCCCGTAAAAACAACAGAAATCCGATCACTTCCACTCTTCTCATGCTTTATTTTCCTTATACTTGACACCGTATGAAGTGAGGAGATCACAAAATTCGTCGGCACTGATTGGCATAGTACGGACACAACTAAATTGTGACTTATCAAATATCACAAAGCTAGTAAATGGATGATATGTTGAAAAAAACAGACCACTATCTTTTTGTTTTGATACGTTAAAGAAAAAATGATTTTTATATCTTTGTATAACGGAAAAATCCTCCCATACAATTTTTTTCTTATATCCCAAAAAGGCAAGTTCCATTCCCCACTTATGGATGTAAATACGTGTTAAAGCATCTACACTTCCCCATGACACTATCCCACAAATAAACATTATTCCAAATATTACCCAAAGCTTTTGAGGCAAATTATATAATTCACATTGATTTTTTGCATCTTCCCAAAATCTTGTCATAAGATACCCGATGCCTATTAATGTAGCAACTTGTGCAAACATAAAAAACTTACGATATCCTGCTCTCATATTTTCTCTTTAATTCCTTCGATCTTTATTTTCTTTCCGTGTACTGAATACCATATGAAGTGAGCAGTTCACAAAATTCGTCGGCGTTAAGCGGCATGGTATGAACAGAACGATTTCGCGAATTATCGAATATTACAAAACTGGTAAAGGGATGAAACATTGCCCAATACGGACCTGCATCTTTTTGTTTTGACATATTGAAGAAAAAATGATTATGATATCTTCGTATAACAGAAAATTCTTCCCATTCGATTTTTTTCTTATATTTCAAAAATGAGATCTGCATTCCCCATTCATAAATGTAAATACTGGTTAAAGTATTTATAATTCCAGCAGCCGTACCAAAAGTATAAATCATAAACCACAATATCATAAGTGCTTTATCTTGCATGTTATAAGAACTAATTTGACCTTTTCCCTCTTCCCAAAAATTCAGCATAAGGTATCCGCAGCCCATAAATACCAATATACTAAAATATTTATAAAATTTACGATATCCTGCCTTCATATTTGCCACCTACTAATTTAACTTTTTGAACATTTCCGCTTTTACAACATCAAAGTTGTCTGCGCAAAGGAATCTGCACAATTCCAGATCGTAATAGCGGCTGGCGGTGACATAGAGCTTGGTGTCGTCATCGTAGCAGTAAGCACGATAGCGGAATGGATTGAGCTTTCCGATATTTTCTCCGCTGGTATCGGTCAGACCGGTCTGTTTTCCCCATATTTAAAACGAGCATTACCTCTATTAGAAATATAATACTTGTTTTTAATGAATATGCATGGAACTCATCTTTTCCATTTACCCATATACTCACCACATAGTAATTAATAATAACACACAGAATCAAATCTACACCTGTACCAAATTTTCCCCATATTACTTTCATACAATTTTCTCCTCGTTATTTCTTTCGACTGTGCAATATTCGCACCACTTGTATCCATGGTATTTACCAGTTCTCCCCCTGCATCGTAAGAATAGTTTACTACCTGTTTTCCATCGCTGTCAATCAGTCCTATGACATCATTCTGGCTGTTGTACAAGTAATAATACTCTTTTTCTCCCTTTTTCAGCATCAGCGGGGATTTATCCGCACCGTAAACAAACTGAACCAGTACATCTCCATACTTCGTTCCCATCAGTTTGTTTCCGCACCAGTAGTTCTTATGGCTGATTCCGTTCAGGTCTTTCCACTGGACTCTGTGTCCTTCGCTGTCGTAATGGTAAACTGCTTTCTTTCCGTTTAAGGTCAGACTCTGCAGCAGGCTTCCTCTGTACCAGGTCAGTGTTCTTCCCTGATAAGCTGTAATGTTGCCGACCGCATCATAGGAAATGCTGCTGCCATTATAGGAAATAAGCTGATCTTTCCATCCTGAAGCACGGTAGGTAAACAGATCTGTCTTTACCGCATTGCCCAGTGCTCCCGTTGTATAGGAATACTCTTTTCTGGACGTCATATTCATTCCGGCATCGTAGGTATACGTAATACTCTTATTTTCCCATGCAGAATCCACACGGGTCAGTTCACTCAAAGCATTATACGTATATTTTACTTTCTGAACACCATTCTCGGAAATCGTAACAATATTTCCCACAGCATCATAAACAAAGGACAGTTTCTTTCCGTTGTTGTTGATTTCTTTAAGAAGTAAAGTTGTAATTCCCGCTTTTCTTCCCGGTACAAAAGTATAGTCAACTGGATACGTTTTATCTTTCAGATGAATAGTTTTTCTGGTAACGCGGCATAACGTATCAAAGGTATACGAAATTTTGACTGCATCATTTACCTTGATCTGATAAATCACATCCGGTGCCTGTGCTTTTCCAACCTCTCCAAATACGCACGATGTTGAAATTTTGCTGTCATCAATCTGATGTACCATGCCTGTGCGTCTGTTCTTGTTGTCATACTGAATGCGCGCCGTTTCTCCATCTGTTGTGCGGTATCCTGCCATTCTCTGGATCATGTCATAGTCAAAGAAAATCTTTCTGTCGTTTTCCAGATCCTCATGGTAAAATACATTTCCATAGTCATCATAGATATTTCGGAAGACTGTCGTTCCATTCCACTTCTGCTCCACGATCTGCTCGTACTTGTCATAGCTGTTTTTCAGCACTTCTCCTGTCGCATACTTTACTTCGCTGAGCGGTCCGTCCGACGGAAGATAATCGTATTCTTCCAGTGCATTTCCGCCTGCCAGAATTCTGGTCTGATTTCCGAGGAAATCATATTCATAGGTATATTCGAATCCATTGTGGGCAATCGTTTTTAACCGGTCACCTTCATCATACGTATAACCCAGTTTTACCGTATTTGTTCCATCAGAAGCCGTCGCACCGGTCAGAAGATCGTTCTTGGTATCATACGTATACGTTACCTTATTCCCTTTGCGTCGGTAACGCCCGTCAGCAGACGTTCTTTGCTGTCGTATTCGTTTGTTGTTACAAATCCTCTGGCATCTGTCAGTGTTTTTACATTTCGGCCGGTTGCCGTGTAGGTATACTGCGCCGTCATGCGTTCGCTGCATTTCTCCAAAATAAATTCCTGTGGACTCATGGCTTCTACTGTCGGATATGCTCCGTTAATTGCTGTATTCTCCTCATGTGAGAGACTTGGAATCATAAAATACCGGCTGTTCTGTTTGATGCAATAATTATTTTTATCCTCTTCACTCACTTCAAACCAGAATTTCTGTTTGCTGTCCGATGTATTTTTCACCTGCAGCGTGAGTGTTCCATCCGAAGCCATAGAAAGTGCTTTTCCCTCTGCATTGGCCGGTTCCAGGAAAAATCCACCTGTTTCATCTCCATGAAGCAGAAACATCTGTGCTTCTTTTCCTAAATACCGATTCTGAACAACTGTTGATCCCGCTGTTGTTCCATTTACCTGCATATACTGTCCACTGTATCCAAGACGCATCATATAAATCCCGCCGGAAATCGGCTGGTCACTCTTTCGTTCATATGCAACAGGCTCAAAATACCACTGCTGATTCGGATGTGTTTCTGACTGATCCCAAATCTGTAACTGAATCGAATTATCAAGCTGTGCTCTCGGAAGATCAATCGCTTTTTTGTCCTTAGAAATTTTACTTGTGATCAAATACATTCCTTCTCCAACTGGTTTGATACGAAATTTCTGTGAATCTTTGTTTGCGTATGCAGCTAACTTCGCCTTTGCCCCATTTGCATCCGTTCCGATATCCAGTACATATGTCCCATTTCCGTCAAATGCTTTGAAAATAATATATCCTTCTCCAGCATCCTCAATATGCCATTTCTGCTCCGAACTTCCCGAAAACTCATACTGCTGAACTGCTGCTCCGTCTTTATTAGATGCATCTTTTACATCGATATACTTACCAGATTTTCTGTGGCGAATATAATAACTTCTGCCAGCCATTACCGACGTACTTACCCTGTCATGATGAATCACTACGTCCTGCGGATTTCCCTTGGTATCATAGGTATAACGGTATTGAACTCCCTCTGAATTTCTTGCCGCCGTCATATTTTTCTTTCCATCATATTCATACTCAAACGAAGAGCCGGTCACTTTAACCATTTTGGAAAGCAGGTCTGTTTTGTTGCAGGTAAATGCATTCTGCTCCGCTGCTGTCTTGGCACTTACAATATTTCCATTTGCATCATACACGTAACTTTCCGCATCATCACGGATCAGCTGCAAGCCGGTAAAGAATGCATCATTCTGCTGTTTCTGGTATTCGAGATAGATCTGAATGGATTCGTAGGTCTTATTTGTTGTGGAACCATCTTTCCTGGTCAGGATTACGCCATTGACAAACTGCCACTCTGTCACATACGGATTGCAGTTCACAATTGTCTCTGTCGTTGTTTTGTCGGTAAAATGAACCACTGCACGAACACGGAAGATTCGGCCCGGAATGGCGTCTGCTTTCACACTGCATCCGAACACAAATACATCGCCTTCTTTTCCGCTCACCTTTACGGTCTGCATCAGGTTCTTGTTTTTGGACAAGTTTCCTCGTAATCTTGCACATTTACCTTTAACTGAATCTGTTACAATCTGGTCTGCACTTTCTCCCTGACTTAATTTCCAGCCATTTTCTCCGGTTGCATTAAATGCCTCTTCAAAAAACGCATTCCGTAACATATTGAATTTATTTGCCGCTGCCGATTTTTCCAGCTGGAAGCAGGAAAAATAAGCCCATCCCTGCATATTATCCAAGAAAAACGCGGTAGTTACCTCCGTCTGAGATGCAATCGTAATAGTTACCGATACACGAGTCCATTCATCCGAATCTGTATCTTTCACCTCTGTTACCAGATCCATTTTCTCTGTATTTCCGGAAGAAAGTAAAATTCCGGCACCGCACTCGGAACGTTTTTTCTCTGGATCTGGTACACATTTTTCAACCTTAACATAGCAAGAAAAAGTATAAGTTCCTTTCTCTAAAACCTGCTTCTTTGAAAATCCATTTCTTCCGTTTACTGTATTCTTACTTATGATACAGCATTTTTTAACTGGAAATCCGTCTGGAATATCTAAGTCAGCGATCGCATTTTCACTTCCAGTTTTAATCTTATCCCACTGTACAAAATATGGTTCTGGCTCCATCCAATTCTTCACAACCTTCTGCAGCGTTCCTGTCTTGCTCAGCTTGTTATTCTTTCTTCCTTCCCGTAAAAACTGATAACTGTTTGCAGCACCATCTTCATCCGACACATCCGCCGGGCAGCCGAAATTGTCAAAGTGGTAGGTAAACTTTCGATTATCACCTGTCCGACTGATTTCCCCATCCAATCCCTGTGTTTCAAACACCGTAGTATTTCCATTTCGATAGGAAATTTTCATTCTCTGCCCATTCTGTGGTCCTGTATGTTCAAAAACTTCTGACACTCGTTTTACTCCGCAGTCATCCTGGTACTTATATGAAATCTGTCGCCCATCATTATTCTGTACGCTCACCAGAATATCTCCATCGTAGAAAAATTCCGTACTTTTATTATCCGGATAACTAATTCTGGTCAGATGTCCTGCACTGTCATAGGAAAAATAAATGCTTCTTCCATTCGCATTCAGATTGCCCAGGTTATTGTCTTTTCCATATCCGAAGTCCATTCTTGCACCGGTCGGGTCAATCAGATATGCCAGATAGTTTCCTGCTGTGGACGGGCCGTACTGCGCTTTCTGCAGATTTCCGTTGGAATCCTTGATACTCCTCATGTACTTGTCATGTCCAAACGCATATTCCCAGCCGTTTTTGTCCTTCATGATGTAATAAGAATCTCCGTCGGAAGAGCTTGTCTGCGTCAGCTCGTATCCAAGTCCATCTTCATCCTTTAATTTATTTCCATCCGCTGTATCTTTATAAAAGTAATGCCGGGTTCCATCTCCATCTGTGTAGACATACGGGAAGTTTGCGTTTCCTGTGGCTTCCATTTCCTGGATGAAGTTCATTCTCCAGCCTTTTCCCATACGGTTGTTTTTACTCCGTTCTGACAGATTATACACATGACGGATATGAATCGGCAGCAGTCCACCGCTGGTTGACGCATCTTCATGCACCCATACAAGGTTTCCATTGAAGTCATTAACATAGCCATGGCCTGCGCGTCCGGCATCCTGCTCATGGTAGCTGTAATAGTCCTCGAGTCCTGTTGTACTACGGTAATAAAAGATTCCTTGCGGGAAATACTCGGAAGTAATTCCATAAGAGTTATTGGATGGATAATCAGAAGAAATGAAAACGGCTTCCTGATATGGTGTCTCATTCTGTGCCGTGATAACAATTCCATGATTTACCCCTGTGTTATACCACTCACGCACCAGTTTTGTTACGTTGAATCCGCACGGTGTAACGGTAATTGTATTACCGGACTGTACCTGCTTTACACTGCAGTAATCCAGTACATTCGACTGATATGCCGGCTGATTGTTCCATGTGGTTGATCCCGGATTCCATCCTCCCGTTACTTTATGGGCGGTAATAAAAAACGGCTGGTTGCTGTCCGAAGAATACCGGTACTGCCATACATAGATTTTTGCATCGTAGATAACCGCTCCAGGTTCCATTGCAGGCAAGCTGGTAAATTTCAGGAAAGAACGGCATTTTCCATATTCCCGGTTATGGCCTACGGTAAAAGAACCATAAGAAGCTACCACCGCGCTGTCCGGACTTTTTTCTCGGACAAACGTATCGTCAATTGCCCTATTTGTTTTCGAGGTTTCTGCCGATGGATCAATCACAACTGGATATACTCGGTTTTCGTCCTGAAGCCATTTCTGATCCGGTACGACGCTTAAAATACTGCAATGCTGCTCCGCATCGGTTTCCAGTTCATAGTGTACCTGTTCCGAATAATTTCCGGCTGCATCGTACAT
>OGNB01001872.1_pt1 | contig 11038 bp, 10 predicted proteins | sample 1573301 | NCBI WGS metagenome assembly OGNB01 (sample SAMEA2581914, study PRJEB24529) | metagenome | biome: Human gut stool | place: China | collected 2011
TTTTTAATAGTTATCTATTATTTAACGGGAGGAAATAATTCTATGAGTCGCTTTTTTAAATTTGGAAAGTTACACTTTTTAATAACGGAGGGAATGGAATGAAAAAACTTGTAACCTTGCTTCTTTCGCTTGCTTTAGTGCTATCTCTTGCAGCTTGTGGCGGAGAAGCGACACCTGACGCATCTGACGATGCCCCCGCTTCTTCTCAAAATGAAGAAAGCACCGAAAACGACAACACCGAAAATCAAATCGTATTTGAGGAAGTTGTTGCCATTGACAACGCAGAGTGTGCGGTAAAAATTACCGAAATCGACCCCGATAATATGTGGGGCTACACTCTGAAAGCACAGCTTGAAAACAAGTCCACAGAGAAAACCTATATGTTCTCTGTCGAGAGTGCTTCCATCAATGGTGTTCAGTGCGATCCAATGTTTGCAAGCGAGGTAGCTGCTGGCAAAAAGGCTAACGAAGAAATCAACTTTAGCACCGATACTCTTGAGGAAAATGGTATTGTTGAATACACAGATATTGAATTGACTTTCAAGGTGTATGATAGCAATGATTGGTCTGCTGACCCTGTTGGAAAGGAAACAATCCATGTCTATCCATACGGAGAAGAAAACGCTGTTGCATTTGTGAGAGAAGCACAGGCTACTGATAATGTGATTATCGATAATGATTATGTTACTGTTATCGTAACAGGCTATGAAGATGATGAGATATGGGGCTATACTGCCAATCTGTTCTTGCTGAACAAGACAGACAAAACGGTAATGTTCAGCGTTGATGACGCATCTGTAAACGGCTTTATGGCAGACCCATTCTATGCAACTTCTGTTTCTGCCGGAAAATGTGCATTTAGTTCTATGGCATGGTCTGATACAACTTTAGAGGAAAACGGAATTACCGAAGTGGAAGAAATCGAAGTCCTGTTTAGAGCATACGATGCTGATGATTTTATGGGCGAAGATTTTGCAAATGAGGTAATTACATTAAATCCGTAACGAGATGAGGTGTGCAACATGAAAACGGCAAAATTAGTAATCGGAATTATCAGCATGGTTTTATTTGTTTTAGTAGCTTTTCAATCTTGCGCTGCCGGATTAGGAAATGCTTTAGCAGATAACGGCGAAGTAAGCGGAACATCAGGAATGTTGCTTGCTTTCTGTATGCTGATTGCAGGCATCGTTGGAGTAGCAACCCGAAAGAGCAAAGGCGGCGGAATTGTTGCCGGAGTATTCTATCTGTTGGGCGGACTGCTGGGAATTGTAAATTACGGTAGCTTCTCTGACCTTGCTATCTGGTCTGTCCTTTGTTTCATTTTCGGAGCTGTCTTTATTTTGGGCTCCTTGAAAATGAAGAAAGCAGATAAAAGTAACACAGACGCGGCAGAATAATATTATTCAAATAACAATAACATAATTCCCCAACAGGGCGACTATTTCCAAACCGAAGTAGCCGCCCTTTTTTTGTGCCTATGGGCAGAAAGGATCGACTACCCATGACGAAGAAGAAAACGCCGCAGACCATCATATATTGCAAAACGCCGCAGGGCGGCAAGTGAGGCGGCGAAGAAAAGCAGCGTAAACGGCATGGGTAGAAGCGTTCACAAAAATCTGCTATAATTTTTTTGAGGGAATTTTGAAAATCGTGAAACCAAATCCGATTTTTGTCGGGATATATAGTGAAGGAACCTGACAGCAGATGAGAAAGGAGGTTCGCCCATGCAGGATGAAATGATCGTTGACTTATACTGGAAAAGAGATGAGAGTGCCATCAGCGAAACGGAGCGGAAATATGGGCGGTATCTTTCAAAGATCGCCTACAATATCCTCTCCGACTGGGAGGACAGCAAGGAAACCGTCAACGACACCTACTTAAAGGCGTGGAACTCCATGCCGACGCACAAGCCCGGTGTTCTCTCCACCTATTTAGGAAAAATCACACGGCAACTATCCATTGATGCGTTCCGCACACGCAACAGGGATAAACGGAAGCACTCGGAATATGCAGTCTCTCTTTCCGAGCTGGAGGATTGTATTTCCGGCAGCGAAACCACGGAGCAGAGCGTAGAATTGAAACTGCTTGCGGAAGCAATCAATACCTATCTCCACACGCTCCCAGCAGAAGCACGAAATACATTTGTCGGCAGATACTACTTTGCGGATTCTATCCGGGAAGTTGCAGGCTACTACGGCGTAAGCGAGCCGAAAGTCAAGAGTATGCTCTACCGAACAAGGCAGGGACTAAAAAAATATTTGGAAAAGGAGGGCTATGAGCTATGAAGAAAGAACACATCAGCGACGCTTTGAATATGCTGAACGATGATATTATCGAGGAAACCAACAAAGTCCGCGCCAATGCGAAGCCGACGCGCAAGTGGGTCAAATGGGGAGCTGTTGCAGCCTGCCTGTGTCTGCTTGTTGCTACGATTCCTATTTTCCTGAATAAGCCAGAAACGCCCAAAACAGGGCGTGACCTTGAGAACGACACAGCGGCTAGGCCTTCACATATCATAGTTGAAAATAGGACGTTTTATATATCCCCTTATCTTTCTGCCAGTGATAAACTACCCGACGGGTTCAAGGAAGCAGGTAAGGCAAATGTTGGAGGTTTTGAAAACTGTCCGTATTTCCTAAACCCAGCCATTCCTGAATGGGTATATGTCTATCATGAGGTCAGAACCGATGGAACATATGATTCGACAGGAACTCTTACACGTACAGAGCCTCATTCCGCTTATGTCCGTTATGTTGACGAACGCTTACGCGGGAAAGATTTGATTTCTTACAATGACAAAAAGTACATATCTATATGGAGCGCAGATCCCCTTGGCGAAACCCCAGATGTAACAATGGAATACTATGATGAGATGAAATCCACATATGGAGTTCGCATAGAAGGTACTGTTCCTGATGAATTTACACTTGCAGGAACAGCGAAGTTCAGCGGATATGATACCATTCCAACCGGCATACTCTCCAGCAACACAGGGGCGGCAAAAGTTTATTACACCTCCGGAACACCTGATGTGATTCTGATGGAAACGAGCTGGTTTACAGCGCCTGTTGGGGAAAATAGTGAAACGCAGCATAGAGGATTTAATGTCTATATCCTTTATGACTGTCCTTTAAGTAAGAACTAACTGTGTTCCATTTTAAGTGATCTGCAAAGCGCAATCGACGAAAAGCGGTTGCGCTTTTCTTTTACCCAAAATCAAGAAAGGAGCGACCACCCATGACAAAGCCAAGAGAGAAAAACCGTGAAGAACTGCAAGCCGAGATTGAGGACGGAAAGAAGAAAATCCGGCAGTTTGAGAACCGGGAAAAGATGTTGCGTCAAAAGCTATCCAAAGAGGAACGCAGAACGCGCAGCCACCGCCTTATCGTCCGGGGCGCAGTCTTTGAAAGCATCGTGCCGGAGCTTATCACCATGACGGACGAGGACGCGCAGACCTTTTTCCGACTTGCCTTGACGAGTGAACCAGCGCGGGAATATCTGAAAAAACGAGCCGAGGGAACGACAAGCTAAATAATCCCTTGGCAACAAGGGCGCACTTATACACCCTTGCGGGCGTGTGCGCTCTGCCGAGGGCTTATCTCCGCACAGGGAACTTTCCCCGCGCTCCGATATGGCGGCTTTGCCGCAACAAGGGGCTGCACCCCTTGCGCCGCTTCGCGGCTATCCCTGCACACCCACAAAAACAGTACACCCGCCTTTGGCGTCTGTACCATTTTTGAGGGTTTTATTATCCTATCCGGGAGGTGATACCCATAGCCATTTAGCGTGCTATTGCTGGGGGGCTATGTGCCATTTCATTGGCACTTTCTCGCCCTTTGTGTAAAACGCTCTTTTCTCCATCCAATCACAGCATCTACATCTTCGTGAAGGAGGATGACAACTGAAATTAAGCCAGCTTGCAGGATGAGAGCTTTCCGTGTTTGTTCTTTCTCTGTCCTAATTCTCCGATAGAGTGGGCTGTTCCGGTGGGTTCATATTGAACCCCTCCTCGGTTCAGCAAAGAGGTATAGTTGCCCCTTGGCGTGGCGATTTTTGTTTTTTGGCTTAATGAAGTGGATCGTACCAGGGCGCTGTACGATCCACTTTTCATTTATTTCAGCGTATAGAGATTGGATGTGTTGCTCCCATTGGGGCGGTATCGGGGCAGCTTGGCAAGATAGCCGTGCTGCTCCAGATCTGTCAGTGCCCGCTTGACGGTGCTGCGGGAGAGGTTCATATCTCTCGCAATCGTCTTGATCCCCGGCCAGCAGCTTCCTGCGCTGTTGGACCGGTCCTTGAGGTACATATAGACGGATACAGCTCTGGGCGGCAGGAGCGTGTCGGCGTAAATGCTGTCAAAGTAGCTCACCGATCCACCTCCTGCCGGGGAAGATTGTAAGGGGCGCGCTTGTGCGGCATGCGGTCATAGTCGATGTCCTCTGCCACCACCATCTCCTGCGCGGGCGCGTCGTGGAGCTGCCCCTCGCCCTTAATGGAGCGGGTAGTCTTCTGCTCCGTCAGCTTGGGCGGATACTTCCGCACGATGGCACGGGTCAGCGCATTCTGGTCGGCATAATAGACTTTTCGGGCCGCCTGTTCCTCCACGCGGTATTCCTCCTCGAAGGTGATGCCCCATTCGAGGAACAGGCGCAGGCGGGTCCGCATGGGGTGGCATCCGGTTTTCTGCACGATAAAGCTGCCCTTGGGAATCGACTTGAGCTCATCTGCCGTCAGCAGGGGGCGTTCCATCATCTGCAAGCTCTGGCTGGGATCGTTTTTGCCGCGGCTCACAGAGCCGGAGAGCACCGTGCGGCTGCCGAGGGCTTTGGAGAAGGTATCCGCCGCTTCACTGTTGGGCGCAAAGCCGCCGCAGATCACATCCTGGCAGTTATCCATCAGAATGGATGCACCTTCTTTGCCATAGTTCTTTTCCAACTGCGCCAGTGACTGGATAATGGGTACCAGCGTCAGGCGGCGAGAGCGTCCAGCACTGAAAAGCGGCAAAATATCAAAGGGCGGCATGGTACCCAGCTCATCGCAAAAGAGGATAACACGATTTTTCAGTTTACCGCCGTTCTCATCCGCTACCGCGAACAGCTCACGGGAGAGGTTCTGGATCATTAAGCCCGCCATGAAGTTCTTCGTCTGATCCTCCTCCGGCAGGATGAGAAAGATGGCGGATTTCTCGGCAGCGAATATTTCCGCGTCAATGGCACTGTCGAAGCACAGGATCTGCTCCAGCTCACTATCAAGAAACGAATTGAGACGGGACAGCACCGTGGACATGACGGATGCCATCGCCTGCTCGGAGCTGTTGAGTGCGGCGCCTGCCAGCCAGCGTGCTTTGTGCTCGGACGGCAGCTTGTCCATGAGCAGCTGGAAACGGGAGCGTCCCCGCGCACCACGCGCCGGCTCCAGCAGATCCTGCACCAGCTTGAATACCGACACGATGTGCCGCCGCTCCTCCGGGTGCTCCTCATCCGGCGGCAGAAACTCCGCAAGCAGCAAGATCGTGGAAGACAGCAAGCCCTCCGCCGCATCGTAGAAGAAGGCGTTCTGCCCGTGGTCGGAGTTCCCCTCCGGGCTGACAATGGACTTGGCGAGGATCTTGGCGTACTTTTCGGCTTTGGCGCGGGCAGCGAGATTGTCCGGTTGTTTTCTGGCGATGTCCATATAGCGGTTGATGAGCGTCAGCAGATTGTTGCCGTCAGATCGGGTGGGGTTGCGCAGATCGATGACGGAGATATGCTTGTAGCCGTAATACTTTTTGGCAATAGAGCCGTAGTTGCGGGCGAGATCACCCTTGGTATCCAGCGCCAGAAAACTCATGCCGGACGCGCAGGCATATTCAAGGTTGGGATAGAGGAAGAATGCGGTCTTGCCTGCACCCGAGGCCGCAATCATAAGGCAGTGGATGTCGTCGCTGTCCACCAGCGCAGTCAGTTCATCTTTCTTGCCCTTGCAGCCCAGCACCAGCCCTTGTTCCGAGGGAAGATCTTGACCTTTTCGCCAGTCTCTGACCTTGAACGGCACATGGGCATAGGTCTGGCGGATCTCCTTATCGGTCGCCCAACGCGCCGTGCCGTGCTGTCCGTCACCCACGGTGCGGGACTTGATGCCGCTGAGTGTATAGTGATAGGACAACATAGAGAACCCACCGATGACGGCGAACATCCCCAGCCCTGCCGCGACCAATATCCCGATGTTGGAGCTTTTGATCGTGTCCCACATTGTCAGCAGAAGGTTTGGCATAGCTCGCTCCTTTCCATTTTGTTTTCCTGTTCTGCCTTGAGATCGTCGTTCCAGTCCTTTTGCTGCGGCACGAGCCGCTCTGCGGAGATACCACGCTCCTCCAGCAGCTTCCCCATGCGCTCACTGGCGGCATGACCGGCAGCGTCATTGTCCATGCAGAGATACACCTGCTGGAGCTGGGAGAGCTGTCGCAGCATCTCCAGCACGGGGATGGAGGATGTCCCGCAGCATGCCACATAGTTATGCGCCTGCCACCCCTCCGGGAAAAGGGAGATGTAGGAGAGCAGGTCGATAGGGGCCTCGAAGACATAGAGCGTGTCATCGCCGCCGAGATAGTGAAAGCTGTGCTTCGGGTCGCTGCCCTCAATGTTGCCGCGATAGCTTTGTCCCATGGTATACAGCCCGCGCTTATGCCCGTGACGGGGAACGCCGTGTTCATCGAATCCGACGAACACGGCGTTGTGGTATTCCTTTGTCCCATCCCTGGATTTTTCACAGCTTTCGTAGATGAGCTTCTTGCGCACGAAGGCATTGAGTATCTCACGGTCGATGCAACGCTTTTGCAGCAGGTATGCATACACACGGCGCATGGACTCACTCTGCGCTGGGAGCGTGAAGGGCTTTGCAGGCTCCGGCTCCTTCTCCCTTGCCGCAGGGTAGCTTCCGCCGAGATCATCGCCGAGGAGCAGAGACATGGCGTCCGGGTAGCTGAGTCCATAGAACTGCTTGACGAAGCTGATGGCTCTGCCGCCCTGTTCGGTGGCGTGATCGAACCACTCGCAGCCACGGATGGTGATGCTGTGGTCGCTGGCAAGGCGTTTGTCCCTGCCGGATGTGATGAGCTTTTCTCCACGGCGGCGGAGAAACTCCTCCAAGTCCACCGATGCGGCTCGTTCTTTCTGCTCGGTTGTAAATGGAATGTACTTTGACATAGTCCCTCCCTTATTGTGTCTGTTGTGTCAGTCCGCGATCCTCGTGGTCATCCGCCTTGTGCCCCATTGCCATGCGCTTCTCCTGCAATCTGCGGCGACGCTTCTTGTCGATCTGCATTCCTGCATAGATGGCAGGCTGGGCGGCGTTCTCGCGGAATATGCGGCTCATCTGATGGAGCATCCGAAGGATAGCGGTTCCCGCCGCTGCACCGGAGAAGTCGTCCTGATGGTCGATGAAATACTGCGCGTAGGAGTTGCCCTGCGCCGCTGCCTGTGCGAAATAGCGCAGAGCTTCTTCACGGTCCGCTTGCACCTCCTGTCCCAGCAAATAGAGCTTTCCCAGCGTGTATTGGGCAAACGAATTCCCTTGTGTGGCAGAGTCCTTCAGAAGCTGAATGGCCGCATCTACATCCTTTGGCACACCTTCCGCGCCGGTGAGCAGCAGCTTGCCGAGCCGGTATTGTGCGTATGGATCGTTCTGCTCCGCTGCCTGCCGCAGCCAGTGAAGGGCCTGCGGGAATTGCTCCCGCTCCAGCAGCAGTTTGCCCAGCGCGTATGCGGAGCAAGGATTACCGGCCTCCGCCGATTTTTGAAACCACTCTGCCGCCGCTTTTCGGTCAATCGATATGCCAAGCCCGTTCTGATATGCCTTTCCCAGTTGGTGTGCCGCGATGGTATAGCCCTCCTCCCACAGACGGCGGAGGGTGACCCGTGCCGCGGCTTTCTCACCGGGGTCCGACTCCAAGTCGTGCAGCACCTTTTTTGCCCTGCGGTAAGACTGTGCTTGCTGATGGATTATCCGCTCCGCACTTGGATCTGGAGGAACAGGCGGTTCTTCCGACTCTGGCTCATCCTGCATGGCATCATCCTCGAAGGTGAAGTTCATTTCCGAGAGCCGGAGCGTTTCCCGGATAACCATGTTGCGCACAGTCTTGAACTCCTTTTGCTGCGACAGCGGTACTCGCTGCGGCGGTGTCTGATTATAGTCAGTGCAAAGCTGCTCTCGGAGATCCTGCCATAGAGCGTAGGCGGACGACACTCTCTCGTCCTTTGCCAGTTCGTCCACGATCTCATCCACGATGCGTTTGACACGGGGCGGCAGATAACCGTAGACCTTTTTGCCGCTGACCTCCCGAAGCCGCTGGGCGAGATCCGTCACTAACAGCTCCAGCTTATCGCTTTGCAGAGTACCGGTTGCCATCTGCTCGATGAGCGTTGCCATCCGTGCTTCCGCCTCCTGCCGGAGCAGGCCGCGCTGTTCATCCTTCTGCTCATAGATGTGCAGGCGGTCGTTCCGGTAGATCGTGCTGACCAGCGCGGACTTGATGCTGCGGATACCTTGCCGGGAGAGGTAGCCCTCCTTCGGATCGGTTGAGAAGAGCACCATGTGAACATGGATGTGCTTCTCCTTTTCGTGCATAGCCGCGTACCAACGAAGGCGGTCCGGATGGATCTTATAGCCCTTGGCGATGTCCGTGATAGATGCGTTGATGAGCTCCTGCCAGTTTTTAAGGTCGGTATAACCCAGCCGCTCCGCGTTCTCACGGGAGAGGGAGATGACTGGCGTCCACACATTTCCCGTGTGCCGCGCCACCTCTGCCACGGCATTCTCCAGCGACGGGACCTTGCCATGGGCATCCCACAGGCCGTGTTCGCCCAATGCTTTTACGCCGGGGCGGTTTGCGACATAATCCAGATAGTTTTCCCGGCCATCCATGGGCTCGATGAAGTCCTCGTGGATCTGCGCGATGAGCGCAAAGGCTGTCTGCCGGTTAGGTGTGTTTGCATAGTCCTCATGCTCCGGCAGTTCCCTTGCCTCCGGGAAGCTGCGGAGCAGACGATGGATGTACTGCTGTTGTTTCTTCGTGACAGGAAGATGTACATTGTCATCATTGAGAAGCTGCACACCTTCGCGGGTGGCGAAGTAGCGGGTGCGATGGGCCAGCCGAGCGGCATCTCTGCCGCCCTTCATGTATGGAGAGATAAATATCAATCTCGCCATGTGTCATCCGGCAGCTGCCGTTGGACATCCTGGGCATCCTCAAACCTGATCTGACCATTGGTGCGCTTTACCTCGTCCACCACATACCCGCGCAGGGTGCGGCGATCCTCCAGCGTATCCCGGAAGTGGGCGGCGATGGTATGCGCCATGATGCCCTGCTCCACCGCGCACTTGAAGAGAATGCCGTTGGTGCGGTTGGTGCTGTCCGCGATGATCCCGCGCAGCGTTGCCACCAGCGCGTCCGAGAGATACTCGGAGGTATCCTCCGTTCCCAGATAGCCCATGTAAAAACGGACCGCCTTTTCAATGAATTCGCTGCGGCTCCTGCAGTTCGCCTCCTCCAGCCATGCGTCCATGCGGCGAATGACGCTGGGCCGCAGCCAGATCGTGGTGCATTTCTTATTGTCCTCCATTTTTCCTCCTTCCGCTGCCATCGGTCAAAAACGCCGGAAAGCCCTGCAAACGCCGCACTCCTCCTGCGGACCGACATCGGTTCATCTTGGCAGAGCCTCAAACCGACATTGGTTTGTGACCTGTGAAAAAGCCCCGCACTGCGGGGCTTTGTGGACAGCCCGCGGTCGCTTCCGACTGCGGGCGTTTATCTTGTGCTTTTATCGAACAGGCAGGTTCCCAGCACAGTTCCCCATAGGAGGGGCGAAAGCGGGGGCAAACAGCGCCGATGCCTGTCCGGGGTGCAGGGATTCCACCCTCGCCCCCAAAGCCGCACACAGCGGCTCACAGGGGGCATAGCTGGCGAAACAGGGAGGAGCCGCCCTCTGGGGGGCGGCTCCTCCTGTGTGGTGTGGTCAGCTGACTTGTTCCATCCATGCCTGCTTTTCCGCCGACGTCTTTTCGATCCAGTCCAGCAGGTTCTGAGACTCCTCCAGCCACTTTGCCATCTCGAACAGCCTCGTCCTGGCGTAGGGGCTGTCTACACGAAGTGACGTTTCAAACAGATCCCAGATGTTATCCAGCGTTTCAAGTCCGCTGGCATTCATGGGCAGTTCTTCCTCCGGCAGCACATGTGTCACCGTGCCATTTTTTTCTGCGGCGTGGATGGCATCCAGCTCGCGGTCCAGGAGTGAGATGACCTCCTGTGTGTCACCAAAGGGGATGTCCCATGCCGTCCCAATGTGTGAGATGCACTCTCGGTGGAGCTGCACATCTGCGGTGGGGTGGAGCACCAGCAATGCCAGTCCCTCTTTTGCGATATTCATCTGCAGTTCCTTTGCGGTATCAATTGTCATGTTTGTTTCCTCCTGATTTTTGATTCGGGCAATGCCCGTGCAAACACAATGGCACGGCGCAGGGAGAAAAGCTATCCACGAAAAGCAACAAAAAATCCATGGCTGGTTTTGTGAAAAGCCAATGGAAACCGCAGTTATTACATGGTTTGCTCCTGCGCGGTGTTCCGCATCTTTTAGATAAGCCGCGGGTGCAAAAGGGAGAGCCACGCCAGTTGGCACGGCTCTCCGGGCAGCGGATTCGGTTTCACACATTCCCAGCGCCGACGAATCGCGCTGCTCCTGTTCCGGTGTTAGGATAATCAGCCAAGAGAAACTCCGCTTTCTTTTCCTTTACGATCACAGCTGCAGCTCCGCAGTATGTGCCTGCTCCTCGTGAAGCTGTTGGGCATACTCGCGCAGGCTCATGCCGGTCTGCTGCTGACAGAATTCCTCCATCTTCCGCATCAGCACTTCCTGCTCGGCTGCATTGAGCGGGTAGCTCCAGCTCTCCTCGGAGCCGTCACCCTTGCAGAGCGTCAGCTCCAGCGTGTCGCAGGGTCTATCCTCCGCGATGTCGTAGTTGGCATAGATGTTGAGCCAGTCATCGTTTTTGTCCGTGAGGACGA
>OGNB01001877.1_pt1 | contig 11011 bp, 10 predicted proteins | sample 1573301 | NCBI WGS metagenome assembly OGNB01 (sample SAMEA2581914, study PRJEB24529) | metagenome | biome: Human gut stool | place: China | collected 2011
AGTCGCAGGAAAAAGAAAGACGATGCTCCATGAAAAAAGACCTCGTTTCAAAAACAGGATTGACGGTTTCTGACTGCTATTGTAGAATAAGAGAAAACATGACGCAAACGGTTATTTGAAATGAAAAACATGATATAAAATCATGGATAGGAGGGCGTATGGAAGCGGTCAAATGCGAGGCGTTCCTTGCCGCGGCAGAGCTCGGCAGCCTGACGGCCACGGCGGAGCTTTTGGGCTACACGCAGTCAGGCGTGACGCGCATGATCGGCACGCTGGAAGAAGAGCTCGGCTTTCCGCTGTTTCTTCGCAGCAAAAAGGGCGTGCAGCTCACGGAAAACGGAAAGCTCATGCTGCCGCTGCTGCGCGAGGTCGTGCGCGCGCACCACAACGCCGAGCAGCTCAGCGCGGAGATCGGCGGCGTGTCAAAGGGCTCGCTGACGATAGGCTGCTATTACAGCATTTCGGCCCTGTGGATGCCAGAGATCCTGACGGCGTTCCGCGCCCGCTATCCGGGCGTGACCGTGCGCATGCAGGAGGGCGGCAACCTCGAGATGGCGCGCTGGCTGAACGAGCGCTCGGTCGACTGCTGTTTCGGCGCGCAGATGCACGGCGACAAGTACGACTGGCTGCCTGTCTTTCGTGACGAGCTCGTCGCGTGGCTGCCGCGCGGGCACGAGTTGGCAGCGGCGGATGTCTTTCCGCTTATGCGCTTGCAGAACGAGCCGTTCATCCACACCTCGCCCAATCACGACACCGATCAGGACCGCCTGCTCGAGCAGCACGACCTGCACCCGCAGACCTGCTTTACGACGCGCGACGGCTTCACGACCTACAACATGGTCGAGGCGGGGCTCGGCGTCAGCTTCAACCAGCGGCTCATCTCACGCAAGTGGAGCGGCACGGTGGCGGAGGTCCCGTTCGACCCGCCGCAGTTCGTCACGCTCGGCATCTCCGTCCCGTCGCTCAAAGAGGCCTCGCCCGCAGCGAAAAAGTTCATTGCCTGCGCCATCGAGACCGTCACGGGCGGGGAGAAAAGCCTTTGATAAGAAAAACGCTTCGCAGAAGTTCTGCGAAGCGTTTTTTTGCCCAAAAGCCGTTTATTTGAGCTCGGCGGTGAAGGCGATCCTCCCGTTCTCCACTCTGGCGCGGATGGAGCCGTGGTGTCCCTCGGCGATCGAGCGCGCGATGGAAAGGCCGATGCCAAAGCCGCTGCCTTTCCTGTGCGCGTCGGCGCTGGCGCTGTCGCTCACGGCCTGCGCCGGTACGATAAATAATAGTACGGCGGACACGGCAAGCAATGTGACCTTTACCTTTACAGACAGCGGCGTGACCGCTGCGGGCGAGACGGACACGGGCTACGAGATCGACGGCACAGCGCTCACGATCACGCCGAGTGGTACCTACACCGTCTCCGGCAGCTGCGCGGACGGCTCCATCAAGGTGAAAAAGGGTACGACCGGCGTGACGCTGGTGCTGGACGGCCTGACACTTACGAGTGAGAACACCGCCGCCATCACCTGCGGCAAGTCGAGCGAGGTGACCATCCTTGTTTCCAACGGTACGGAAAATTCCCTGAGCGATACCGAGCAGAACAATGACGACAACTACCCCAAAAACGAAAATGCCGAAAACGCCGTCATTAAGTGTAAGGATGGCTCGCTTGTCACCCTCTGCGGCGATGGAGAGTTGACCATCACGGCCAACGGCAAAAACGGCATCAAATCCGGCGCGACGACGGATGAGGACGGCGAAGCGTCGCTGACCATCCGCGATTTGACGCTGAATATCGATGCACCCGTCAACGACGCCATCAACGCCGAGCAGCTTTTGAACGTCGAGAGCGGCACGCTGACCATCGACGCCGCGGATGACACCATTCACTGCGATTTGGTGCTGAACATCGGTGCGGACGGCACGGACGGCTCCACGATCGACATCACGAATTGCTGCGAGGGCCTTGAGGGCGCGGAGCTGAACGTTTGCTCCGGTGATATTACGATCAACGCCTCGGACGACTGCCTGAATGCGGCAAATTCCGACCTGACGGACTATGACTTCACGATGACGATCTCCGGCGGCACGATCGACGCCTATTCCTCCGCGGGCGACGGCTTCGACTCCAACGGCGACCTGACCATCACGGGCGGAACAGTGATCGTCTGGACGGCCAACACGGCGGACAACGAGCCGCTGGATGCCGACGGCACCATCACCGTCTCAGGCGGCACGGTGCTCGCCGCGGGCGGCAGCAGCGGCATGGGCATGGGCGGCGGCTTCCCCGGCGGCGGACAGAAGCCAGACGGTGAACCGCCCGAGAGCTTTGACGGTCAGATGCCAAACGGCGAGAAGTCAGAGCTTCCCGACGGGGAAGTGCCCGAAATGCCCAGCGGCGAGCGCCCCACACCGCCCAGTGGGCAGGGAAGCCCCGCTGACGGCAACGCCCCAGCGGGCGACAGTACCTCCGATACCACTCCAACTGCCTAATGGCAGAGATAAAGAAAAGCAGACGGCTCGCGCAGGCCGTCTGCTTTTTGCTGTCTGTTCAGTTTTACATCGTCTCAAAACCGACGATCACGCCGCCGCGCTCGGCATAGTAGCTGCAAAGACCACGGCAGGGACGGATCTCAATGTCTGCTTCGGGAAAGTGCCCGCGCAGCGAAGCGGCGAGCGCCCCAGCCGCCTCTGGATTTTCGGCGTGGTGGATGCGCACCTTGCCGCCGTGGTAGCCAGCTTCCAGAAGCTTCTGTACCATCGCCGCGCACGTCTTTTTTTCGCCGCGGCATTTTTCAACGGGCTGGATCGTGCCCTCAAGACTTGCGGTGGCGAGGATCTGAATGCCGAGAATGCCGATGGCGCCCGCGGCGATTTTGCTGACGCGGCCGTTTTGCGCCAGATTGTGCAGGGACTTAAGACTGAAGAAGAGGTGCGTGGTGGCAAGATATTCCCGCGCCTTTTCGCAGATCACATCGAAGGGGAGGCCCTTGGCGTGCAGCTCTGCGAGCTTCTCTGCGAGCAACTGCATCTCCGGTCCCGTGCTCAGCGAGTCAAAGATGTGAATTTTGACCTCGGGATGCGACTGGAGATACACGTCGCGCGCGGCCATGGCCGAGGCACAGGTGCCGGACAGGCTGCTTGTGATGGTAATGACGAAAATCTCATCCGCGCCCTCGAACGCCTTGAGCCAGCCGTCGAGGCTGGGGCAGGCCGTGCCGGATTTGCCGTTGTGGGCCGCGAGATAGTCGAGCAGCTCGTGCGTGTCGAGCGTTTCATCGTCCACGAAGTCGCGCTCGCCGGCGCGGATGGTCATGGGTACGCTCTGATAGGTTACGCCCTCCAGCATCGTGAGGTTGGCAGAGGAGTCGGCAATCAGTTTCATCATGGGGAAGCCTCCAAAAAAATAATCGGTTATTCAAAAACCTGTTGTCAGGTGAAATTATCTTTGACTACAATACAACGATTTTCAATAACTGTCAATCGGTTTTTGGAAAACTTATTGACATTTTTTTCACCAAAGTTTAAGATGATGAAAACGCAGTTTGAACGGAGGAGCAGCTATGGACGAAAATATGCGCAGCCGTCTGGCGGAGTCTGTCCGAAGCTTTCATATCCCGCGGCTCGGGGAGATCCCCGACGTGGGGCTGTATCTCGAACAGGTGACGCGTTATGTCAATCAATCCATCACGGGATGCGGGCTCAGCCCCATCACAGCCTCGATGGTCAGCAATTATGTTAAGCAGAAGATCATCCCCGGGCCAGAGAAAAAGGCCTACGGCGCGGAGAGCATTGCGTACCTCATCTTTGTCTCGTGCATCAAGAGCGTCGTCGCGATGGACGACATCCGCGCGCTGATCGGCATTCAGCACGAGACCTACGATCTGCCGACCGCTTATCACTACTTCTGCGAGGAATTTGAAAATCTCATCCGCTATGTCTTCGGCGCGAGCGACCATCTTGCAAGCGTCGGACAGGACGAGTCGGATGAAAAGGAACTGCTGCGCTCGGCACTTTTAAGCGTGACGCACAAGCTCTATCTCGACGCCTATCTGCGGCTGCTGAGGCAAGACGCGGAGCGCGCACAAAAGGAAACAGAGGAAGTGCAATGACCGTTGAACAGTTTGTCATGGCCTACGGCGCGGAGCAGGACCGTCTGCGCGCCCTGCTGCCGGAGGGCTTTGCCTTGCTGCGGCCGGTGCTGCGCATCAACGCGGAGGTGCGCGACGGCAAAACGGGGACTCTCGAGTTCAACACTGCTGCGGAAAAAGCCGACAATCGCGGCTGGGTCAACATCGGCCGCTGGGACGATGTTCCCTTTACGCAGGACGGCAAAAAGACGACCTTCACGCTGCCGGAGCTGACGATCTCGTTCACCGGCGTCGGCATCGAGGGCGGCTGCCCTGCGGAAAAGGACAACGTAGGCTGCTATTACTTGAAAGACGGTACGTTTACGCTCGTGCCCGCGGAGAAGATCACAGCAAACAAGGAATTCTGCGACTGTGAATTCGCCTGGCGCTTTGCAGGCGGCGCGCACGGTGTCAGCCTTGGCAAAACGCTGCCCGCCATCCCAGAAGAGGAGATGACGCACTATGAAAAGGCGGCTTTCACGGTCGAAAATGCCGCCGTCATCCCCTGCATGCAGGTGTTGGGGGCCTATCAGGTGACGTTCGAGCGCTGATTTTTGAAAAAGGGCTTGCATTTTTGCCCGCGCTTTGCTATACTGCGCAATCGGGAATGAGGTTCTCCCACGGCACTGCCGAAACCGCTTTTTTGAGCTGATGACTTCTGTGATTTTGAACGGTCACAGGGGGCATCAGCTTTTTTTGTGTCCGGAGGAGGAAATTTATGTTAACTTCACTCGCACTCGTCTTTTTGGTTGGCCTTGCGCTGGCCGCGCTGTGTCAGAAGCTGAAGCTGCCGCGCATCATCGGCATGCTGGCGACGGGCATCCTGCTGGGGCCGTGCGTGCTCAACGTGCTGGACGGCTCGATTTTGTCGATCTCAGCCGACCTGCGCAAGCTCGCGCTCGTTATTATCCTGCTCAAGGCGGGACTGTCGCTCGATTTGGGCGACCTCAAAAAGGTCGGCCGTCCGGCAATCTTGATGTCGTGCCTGCCCGCAACGTGCGAGATCATCGGCTATGTGCTGCTCGCGCCGTACTTCCTCGGCGTCACGCACGCGGAGGCGGCTGTCATGGGCGCGGTGCTCGCGGCGGTGTCGCCCGCGGTCGTCGTGCCGCGCATGGTGCAGCTGATGGAAAGCGGCCGCGGAACGGACAAGAGCATCCCGCAGATAATCCTGGCCGGCGCATCGTGCGACGATATCTTCGTCATTGTGCTGTTTACAACGTTTCTGCACACGGCGCAGGGCGGCAGCGCCAACGCCGCGGACTTTTTGAGCATCCCTGCGTCGATCGTGCTCGGCGTTGCGCTGGGTGCGCTTGTCAGGTGGTTGCTCAGCCGCTTTTTCGAGACTGCCTATGCCCGAGCGCACTGCATCCGCAACAGCATGAAGGTCATCATCGTGCTGGGGGTCTCGCTGCTGCTCGTCGCGGCGGAGGGCTGGCTCGAGGGCATCGTGCCGGTGTCGGGCCTGCTCGCGGTCGTCAGCATGGCGTGCTTACTTAAGATGAAGTGCACGCCGTTCGTTGCCAAGCGGCTCTCTGAAAAATTCGGCAAGCTCTGGCTGGCGGCGGAGGTCATTTTGTTCGTCCTCGTCGGAGCGGCGGTCGATATCCGCTATATGGCGGGCGTGGGCCTTGCGGCGGTCGGCATGATCTTCTCGACGCTCATTTTCCGCGCCGTGGGTGTGTGCCTTTGCCTTGTCAGAACGCCGCTCACGGCGAAAGAGAGGCTTTACTGCGTGTTTGCCTATCTTCCCAAGGCGACGGTGCAGGCGGCCATCGGCTCGGTGCCGCTTGCGGCGGGGCTGCCCTGCGGCAGCATCGTGCTGTCGGTCGCGGTGCTCGGCATCGTCATCACCGCGCCGCTCGGGGCGTTTTTGATGGACACGAGCGCGCCGAAGCTGCTGAGTAAAGCGGAGGAATAAAGAAAAGGACTTGAACCCTTTCGTCCAAGTCCTTTTCTGCTTTTATCAAGTGCTCACACGTCGAGCGCCATATTTGTGCGCTCCATTACCGCCACAAGGATGGGAATGAGGATGAGCTGCAAGATGATGCCGGGGATGGCCGTCGTCACCGCGCCGGAGAGGAAGAGGGCGAGGCTGAACTCCGTGCCCTGAAGGCCCGCGAGCAGGAACTTCACAAGGCCCCACACAAGGCGGCCCGCGACCATCGCGGAGATGAGCGAGGCATAGATGCGCCAGCCTGTTTTCGGCAGCTTGCGGTACAGAAGACCGGCGATGGCGCCGTAGGTCGCCATTTCAAACGCCATGGGAATAGCAATCCAGATCGGCGGCATGCCGGACATCGAGCGCAGCAGCGGGGAGATAAAGCCGACCGCGAGTCCCCACGGCCAGCCGCACATGAAGCCGCACAGCAGCGCGGGAATGTGCATGGGACAGAGCATGGAGCCGATCTCGGGGATCTGGCCGGTCAAAAACGGCAGGACCATCGCCAAGGCGAGGAAGAGCGCGGAATAGGTGAGCTTTCTCACCGGGGAAGCGGTACGGGCAGTTGCAGTGGCAGCGTTGTTCATGGTTTGTTCTCCATTCCTTCGAGCAGCAAACGGATGTGCGCCATGGCGTCGTCCAGAATGGCGGAGGACTTTTTGTCCACGCCCGCGACATACGTGCTGCATAGATTCATCGGGATGAGCACACGGTAGGCATTGCTTGACGCGACGGCGTTTGCCATGGCGGGGGAGATCTCGCCCATCAGCGCATCGGCGATCGCGATGCCGATGGGGCCGACGATGATCTGCGCGCTGCGGCAGGCCACGATGACAGGGTTTTCGCCCGTGGCCACGCGGTCAGCGCCCGCGCGGCGCATCACATCGGAAGCGGCGCTGTTCGTACCGACCGCCATGATCTCGAGGTGCGGGAAGGACTTTTTGATGTTCTCGACCAAAGTTTTGCCGAGCTTTCCGCCCTGGCCGTCGATGACAAGGATCGTCACGGTGTTCTCTTCCTCTCTTGCGTCTTGTTTTCTGCGCAAAAACCCTTGAAAAGACAAAGAAAAGGCATCAATATTCCCCTTGCAGGGAGATTGATACCTTGGTGATACCTCGTTTGCTTTCAGGGAACGCGCGGAAGAAAAGTCAGCTTGTGCCAACGCTGCCGGCTTGTGCCGACGCAGGAATTTTATCAAAAAAGCGCAGGGCTGTCAATCCCTTGCCCCTTGCGAAAGGGGCGAAAAAGCGCTATGATAAACGAAACTTTTTGGTAAAGGAACCCCGCCGCTATGACGAATTTTACCGATATTCGCGACTTTCTGCGCGCCCACTGCGCGCGCTATCCGGAGCTGGCGCTTCAGGACGTCTTCAAGGCGCTCTATCAGAGCGCCTTTGGCTGCGAGCATCTGATCGCCGACCCGTCCGCCGCCGCAGACTACATCCGCGCCGAAGCGGCGCGAAGCGGTGACCGTATCTCCGAGCTCGTCGAGCTGCTCGGCGGCGACTACTGCCGTGTGCACCTCGGCATTTTGCAGGACGGCTTGAGCGCGGAGACGTTTGCGCGGCTCTTCGCCCTCTCTGCGCGGCACGAGGAGTGCGGGCGCGAAAAGCTCGAAGCGATGCTCACCGCCTTGCAGACAATGGCCGACGCGGGCGAGCTGCCGTTTTCTGCGCAGGAGACGGCGGAAGCTGTTGAGAGGTGGCGCAAGGACGGCTTTCCGCCGCTGCACCACTCCGAGATATTTCGGCAGAATTACGCGCCCGCCTACCGCGTCCTGCGGCGCGACTTCGCCCGCGCGCTGCCGCTGTTTGCGCGCATCGACCGCCTGACGGCGGAAAGAAGCCGCGTGCTCGTCGCCATCGAGGGCGGCAGCGCCAGCGGCAAGACGACGCTCGGCGAGCTGCTGCAAAATGTTTACGGCTGCCCTGTCTTCCACATGGACGACTTTTTCCTCCGGCCCGAGCAGCGCACGGAGGCGCGCTTCACGCAGCCCGGCGGCAACGTCGACCGCGAGCGCTTTTTGGAAGAGGTGCTGATCCCTCTGCGCAAGGGAAGACCCGTCGACTACCGCCGCTTCGACTGCGCGACGTTTACCATCGCCCCGCCGCAGCGGATTAAGGCGGGAACACTCAACATTGTCGAGGGCGCGTACTCCATGCACCCCGACCTTGCGCCGTACTACGATCTATCCGTTTTTCTGCCGATTTCGGCAGAAAAACAGCGCGAGCGCATCCTCAAACGGAATGCGCCCGCGCATGCAAAGCAGTTTTTCGACCGCTGGATCCCTTTCGAGCAGCGCTATTTCGACGCGCTCGATGTGCGGAACCGCTGCGATCTCATCCTTTCGGCGGACGATTAAATGAGCGTGCCGCTCGGCGCGATGCCGAGCACATATTCGACCGCAATCGCCACAAGAACGACCAGCAGCGAAATGATGAAGCCGTGAAGCATCGGCTTTGCGCCAGACTTGCACAGCGCCGCGAAGTTCGTATTGAGGCCGATGGCGGCGAGCGCCGCGACCATCAGGAACTTGCTGATACTCTTGAGCGTCGCAGCGAGGCCCGCGGGAATGACGCCGACGCTGCACAGAATGGACATTGCAAGGAAACCGAGGATGAACCACGGGAACACCGACTTCATATTGACCTTGACGCCATGGCCGTCGCTTTGCGCGGCGGCCTTTTTCTTGAGGTGCACGCTGATGGCGGCGAAGACCAGCACCGTCGGGATGATGGCGAGTGTGCGCGTCAGCTTGACCATCGTGGCAAAGTCGCCTGCGGCCTCGCTGAAGGCGTAGCCCGTGGCGACGACGCTCGAGGTGTCGTTGACCGCCGTGCCGGCCCACAGGCCGAACGCCGCGTCGGAAAGGCTCATCGCGCGGCCGAGCAGCGGGAACACGACGACCATGATCGTGTCAAAGAGGAACGTTGCCGACATGCCGTAGGCGATGTCCATGTCCGTTGCCTCGATGACCGGCGCGATGGCGGCGATGGCGCTGCCGCCGCAGATGCCCGTGCCCGCGTTGATGAGGCTGCTCGTCTTCCAGTCAAGCCCCAGCGCCTTGCCGATCACATAGCCGAGGCCGAAGCACGTCGCCAGTGTGAAGAGCATGACGGTGAGCGAGAACTTACCGACCGTCAGCACGGTCGTGATGTTCAGGCTGGCGCCGAGCAGGATGATGGCGAATTTCAGAATTTTCTTCGAGGTGAATTTGATGCCGGGCTTCGTCCTGTCATTCGGCGCGTAAAAGCGGTTCACGATCATGCCGATGAACATCGCGATGACCGACGCGCCGATCAGGTGCAGCCCCACGGATTCCTCCAGCTGCTCTAAAAACTTGGCCACCACGGCGATGACGAGGCCAACAACGACAAGCTGCTGGACGCCATGAAGGAGGTCCCGGAGGAAAAACGCGGGGCAAAGTTTGTTGCCGTTGTATTATAGCACCGACTCATGATATAATAAAATTATAAATAAGAATATGTCGATTCCTGTTTGTTATCGACAAAGGAGAGAGAACATGGACCAGCGGCTTGAGACCTTTTTGACTGTGTGCGCCACGATGAACTACCGCAAGGCGGCGGAGCAGCTGCATTTGACGCAGCCCGCCGTGACGAAACAAATTCAGGCGCTTGAAGCGCTGTACGGCGTGCGCCTTTTTACCTACGACAGCCGAAAGCTCAGAAAAACGCCGCAGGGCGAAACGCTTGAGATCTACGCCATCAGCCAGCGCTATCAGGACGAGGAGCTGCGCCGTGCGCTCAAACGGCAGGAGAAGACGAGCCTTCGCATCGGCGCGACGAAGTCCATCGGCGACTATATCCTGCCGCCGCAGATCATCCGCTTTTTGAAAGAACCGGACAACGAGCTCTTTTTTACCGTCGACAATACGGCACACCTGCTCGCCCAGCTCGAGGGAGGTGAGCTTGACTTCGTCGTGCTCGAGGGCATTTTCGACAAGAGCCGGTACGAGAGCTTTCTGCTGCGCAACGAGCCCTACATCGGCATCTGCGCGAAAGATCACCCGTTTTCGGGCCGCGAGGTGCCGATGGATGAGCTCTTTTCCGAGCGGCTCATCCTGCGCGAGCCTGGCTCCGGTACGCGAAAGATTTTAGAGCGAGAGCTCATGCAGTGCGGCTACACGGTCGAGGCGTTTCGCGCGAATGTCTGCATCAGCAGCTTCAAGCTCATCCGGCATCTGGTGAGCGAGGGCTGCGGCGTGAGCTTCCTCTACGAGGCCGTCGTCAAGAATGATGCGCAGTTCGGGCATTTTTCCTGCCCGCCGCTCACGGGCGTGCACGAGCTGAACGTCGTGTGTCTCAAAAACACCAATGTGCCCGCGCTTGCGCGGCGGTTCCTTGATCTGTAAATTTGGGCAATTCTGCCGATCTGCGCAAAAATGCGGGAATTGAGCGATATGACTGCGGCTTATGGAATCAGTCAATGGAAAAATCCAACATTTTCCTGTAAAATAGAGCTTGGATAAGATAGGGGATGATCGCCGCGCGATATTTTTGCTGCGCGGCGGCAAGCACGCGGTACGCCGCGAAAAGGGAGAGCAGGAACATGAGCGATATCAACGGCAGCAAGCCCACGAATTTCCCTCTCGACGAGAGTAAACTGGATTTCAAAATACCCCGCACGGACGCTCCGCGCGAAAACGTCCTCAAGCTCGGCAGCATGATCACGAACCGCATCGGCCTCAAGGCCACGGCGGACGACCCCGAGTACTGGGGCCTTGCCGGCGTGATGACCGACGAGATGGTCGACGTCGCGCTCAAAATGGGCGTGCGCAAGCCCAAGACGACCGAGCAGTTGATGAAGCTCACCAAAATGGAGCGCGAGCCGCTCGAAAAGCTCCTGACGGAGATGGCGTGGACAGGCATCATCGAGTACAACTGGGAGAACCTGGACGGCAAGAACCCCAAGCATGAAAAGCGCTGGG
>OGNB01001879.1_pt1 | contig 11009 bp, 9 predicted proteins | sample 1573301 | NCBI WGS metagenome assembly OGNB01 (sample SAMEA2581914, study PRJEB24529) | metagenome | biome: Human gut stool | place: China | collected 2011
GCTTCCTCGAAAAATACACATTGAGCAAATGGCAGCAATACTGGAAAGATCAGGTGGCCAACTGGTACGGAATGTTCCTCCACGAAAGCCAGTATCTCGAACCGGTTATGCGCGACATTGAAGCCATGTTGCAGGAATCACAGCGCAATGTGAACGGTACTGTCATTTTGGAACTTCGCCCGCTTTCGTTCTCGACTGTCGGCGTCGATTCAAAAGACGATCTGGTAAAGACCAAGTTCGGAGAATACGGAGAAATGCAGAAAGGTTGGACAGCCGAAGATGCAAAAGGTTTCATCAAGGTCACTTCCACTCCACTGCGTGTTTATTACAACAACCATAAGGACGAAGAAATATGATCAAAGTCGGGATTATTGGAGGAGCAGGATATACGGCAGGCGAATTGATCCGCTTGCTGCTGAATCATCCGGACGCCGAGATTACATTTGTGAACAGTACGAGCAATGCCGGCAACAAGATCACGGACGTGCATAGCGGACTGTATGGCGAAACAGATTTGATATTTACCGATGAACTGCCGCTGGACCAGATCGACCTCCTTTTCTTCTGTACCGCTCACGGCGATACGAAAAAGTTCATGGAGAGCCATACCGTACCCGAAAACGTGAAGATCATCGATCTCAGTATGGACTACCGCATCGAAAGCCCTGAACACGATTTCGTTTACGGCCTGCCCGAACTGAACCGACGCCGTATCTGCAACGCACAGCATATTGCAAACCCCGGATGTTTTGCCACCTGTATCCAATTAGCTGTTTTACCACTGGCCAAGCATCTGATGCTGAACTCGGATTTGCATGTAAATGCAATCACGGGATCGACAGGAGCTGGAGTCAAACCGTCGTCCACTTCTCATTTCAGCTGGCGAAACGATAACATCTCGATTTACAAACCGTTCACGCATCAGCATCTGGCAGAAATCGGACAGAGTCTACGGCAATTGCAGAACAGCTTCAACAGTATGGTCAACTTTATCCCGGTGAGAGGTAATTTCTCACGAGGTATCTTTGCCACGACTTATCTGGATTGCAAAATCGGACTGGATGAGATCAAGCGTATTTATAAAGAATACTACGCTGATCACTCTTTCACTTTCATCACCGACAAGAACCCGGATCTGAAACAAGTGGTAAATACGAACAAGTGCTTGATCTATCTGTTGAAACAGGAAGACAAGCTGCTGATCGTTTCGATGATAGACAACCTGCTGAAGGGAGCGAGCGGCCAAGCAGTCCACAACATGAACCTCCTCTTCGGCTTGGAAGAGACGGTAGGGTTGCATCTGAAGCCTTCAGCGTTTTAATTAATATACAAATGATGATTTATCGGTGAGCAAACAGGCTAAGCTGCTCTTTATGTCGCAGATTCTCTTTTGCCGTCTGCTGAAGCAGGCAACATCGGCCATCCCCAAAGAGCCGTCAGGCTCTACTTCCGGCCTAAGCTGGTGAGCGTCAAGCGCAGAGACCGCAGTGAGCGTCCGGAGCGTCTGCTGTCTGAGCGAAGCGAGTTTCAGACGCGACAGCGAACGAAGGGAACGGAGTAGCGAAGCAGGTTCGGCCTTGATCCTTTGGTTACTTTCGGATCAAGCCGAAAGTAACAGAAAAGCTATGCTTTAGCCCCCCTAACCCATAGCCTTAGCCCCCCTAAAGCTATGAGTTACGGTTCGCCGAGCGCCCCGACGATCTCCCGCACCTGGGCAGGGGTGTAGGAACGCGAACCGGGCAGCTTGCCAAGCTCGGCAAGGCGGACGGCGAGGCCTGGATAATGGTCGATCCACCCGACCAGCTTCCGGTAGGCGGCCTTGGGGGTCAGGCAGGGGTTGTAGAGTTGTGCCAGCTCCGTACGACCGTAGCTGCGGATGCGGAAATCAGTCTGTTTTTCCATGTCTTTCTTGTTTGATTTATTTCTACGAATATACGAAAAAACAATGAATTTCAAGCTGTTTCAGGTGATAAAAAATATAGTTTTTCTATAATAGAACACCATATAAGCCGGAATAAATTAGTCTTAAAAAATATAATACGCAACTTTTCACCTCTCATTTTACCCTACAATGCGCACCTTCCACACCCCGTTTTCCCCCTATAACACGCATCTTTCCGGCAGAACTCCCCGCAACTCCCCTTTACGCGCAACGGCACAAGATGAGGGTGTTATCTTTGTTGTACCGGAAAGGGAAGAAAGGCAGGGCAGCTTCACCGGAACGGTATCGGTTTTTCATCCTAATTATCAACTTTAAAATCAAACAGACATGATTCGTTACAAGAAGTATCAGAACCAGACCAAGTCCACCCCGCTCAGCGGCAAGTGGCTGGCAAGGGCGGTGGCAGACGAGACGCTCGACACGCGCGCTTTGGCCGAACACATGGCCAAGCACAACACGCCGTATTCGCAAGGCGCGATCCACGGGGTCCTCAAGGACATGACCTCCTGCATCAAGGAGTTGCTGCTCGACGGCAAGAACGTGAAGCTGGACGACCTCGCCATCTTCGGCGTGGGGATCCGCGGGAAACCTGCCGACACGTCGAAAGACTGGTCGGTCACTACCAACGTGGTCGGGCTGCGCCTCAAATGCCGCGCCACCGGAACCCTCGCCATCAACCAACTGAAACTCGAAGCGCAGCTCAAGGAGCTTTCACCTTACGACATCGAAGGTGGCAATACCGGCGGTGGCGGCGAGGAGGAACGGCCGGGAGAACTTTAAGCAATCGACAAGAGAAGCCAAGAGAGACACAAACAAAGTCATGTGTCAAAAACTTCTCATAAATCATAATTCATAAATCTCATAATCCACAATTTCATGGAAGAAAAAAACGAAAAGAAATCCGTCTGGGGGATCATCCTCAAAGTAATCATCGTCGTGGCTACGGCCATCGGTAGTGCCTTCGGCGTTACGGCCTGCATATAAAGGACAGGGAGAGCCGCACATGAGACGCATCACGCTATTCATCATCCATTGCAGCGCCACGCGCTGCGGGCAGCCTTACTCGTTCGAGGATTGCCGCCGGGACCATATCGACGGCCGGCACTTCCGCGACATCGGCTACCATTACTACATCACACGCGACGGCCGGGTACATCCCGGCCGGCCGCTCTCCCTGGAGGGGGCGCACTGCTTCGGTCACAACCGCCACAGCATCGGCATCTGCTACGAAGGGGGACTGGACGGCAAAGGCCTCCCGGCAGACACTCGCACGCCTGCCCAGAAGGCAGCCCTCACGCAGTTGTTGCAAGAGCTGGGCCGCCACTTCCCGGCAGCTCTCACCGTAGGACACCGCGACTTGAACCCCCAAAAGGCCTGTCCTTCGTTCGACGCAGCGAAAGAATACAAGAAAGACGCACCCCGTGGGAGGCCCTGAGGCCTCCGCGGGAGTGCGTCTCATTTACGCGGTGTTGTTATTGTGCGCGTTTTCCCTATTCTATTTTCCAGCCGGAGTCTCTTCACCGACTTTCAACGGGGTGATGTTATTCTCGGCCCCCGGATAGCCGATGTTCTGGTTGATAACGCCACCGGTGTTAGTCGTGATCGCATTATAGGGGACAGGCCATAGCACATGATGGACGCTGATGCGGTATTTACCGTTGGCAACCTCAGTCCCGTCACGGAAGAAGTTATTGACCGTCATCATCCAGTCATACCAGAAGTTATAACCAGTCTCTTTCACATTCGAGCCTGTTCCACCGGGACCGGAGAAGTTATCCAACTTATATACACGGCCACCGAATACCTCACAAGGTTTACCGGTCTTAGCATAAATATAAGAAATACGAACCAGCTCGATATGACGGCATTCCTCGTAATACAACTCACGGGCACGTTCAGCCAAGATAGCGCCGATATTGATTTCAGATCCATTCAGCGGTTCAGCTCCTGCACGTTCGCGAACGACGTTCAGCATGTTGGCCGCTTCCTGCAATTGATCTTTCCAATAATAACATTCGCCCATCAAGAGGTAGACTTCGGCTGAACGATAAATATACCAAGCAGTCTCGCCACCGCTACGGTCAGTATCCTTCGTAGGATCCGGAACAAACAACTTATAATGCGGCCATGAGAACCAGCAACGTACCGAATCAGACACGCTCATATTGGTCGGGCGAACCAAATGTTTTCCATACCATTCGGATTTACCTTTCAAGCCCGGGTCATTATAATACAAATCGGTCATACGGCGCCAACTACCCGATGCGTTAGGACTGCGAAGGTCGTTTTTTTCTTTTTCACCCCAAATGTCATATTGCAGGTAGTTGTTGGCACGACAGGAACCGATGCCACGACCGACATGCAAGTCGTTATCGATTTCCGTACCTTTATCAGCTGCCGCAGGTGAAATAGCCGTACCGGTCTTCCCGTCAGGGGTGACGATAGCCGCACCTTTCGCCCAATAGGGAGTCGCATTACGCATGGTCTGGATTCTGTCACGACCTTCCACGTCCGGATAAGACACGACATACATCAAACCTTCTGTGTTCGACATGTCCATCTTCGCCTCTACACTGTGCAAGTCGTGCATCAAATTCGTGTTCGGCTTGTTCTTGTTCGAGGTGAAACGAGCTGTCATCAACGGATGGTTGGCGACAATCTCTTTACCGATCTCGATAGCACGGTCAAAGTCACCCAAACACATCGCGACTTTCATCAGCAAGACACCGCAGGCAGCTTTAGAAGTTCTTCCACGATCCACCTTTTCCGGAACCCATTCATAAGCAAATTCCAAATCTTTTTTCAATTGCTCCAAAATGCTCCAACGGTCATGAGAGTAGAAATCCAATTTCGGTTCCGTATATTCCCGATCCAGAAAGGGAACATTTCCGAATTGGTGGGTCAACTTATAATAGCGGTAAGCCCGTTGAAAATAGGCAGTACCCAAAACAGCATTCCGTTCCGCTTCATCCTTGTAGGTTCCAGCATCGATACGCGACAATACGATATTGGCATATTTGATTCCCTTGAAACCCTCATCCCAATACCATTGCATCTTGTTTTTAGCATCATTTTTGGTTTGGGTAGGAAGCATATAGTTGTCAAAATCGACCAAAGCACCGGTTTCGTCGGTCTTTCCGTTCACGGCAACGTCAGAAGTATAATATTCGGTCAAAATCGGTGACTGGTCTCCGAAAAACTCATGACGCATATTACGCTCACAAGCTACAATAGCCGAATACATGCCCTCTGCATCCACGTAGGTGTTTTCAGGCGTATAAAAAGAGAGAGGTTTCGGATCCAGCCAGCTCTCTTTACAGCCGGTCGTCAACAAAGGCAACAAGGCCAATGCTCCGATGATATATTTTTGTTTGTTGTTCTTCATATTCTTTCGTCTTTATCAAAGAGTGAAATTAAAACTTATATTATAACATCTCATACCATATGCTCCATCGTCACGATTCTTTTTCGTTGCTTCAACATCAAAGTAATCCCAACCAGTTATGGTGAACGGATTACGTGCCGTAAGAGAGATGCGCATATTCTGCACTTTGAATTTCTTCAGGAAATCCTTGGGTACTGCATATGACAAAGAGATATTATCCATACGGACGAACGTTTTCTTCTTATAATAGTTGGCAAACCGGTACGAACCGATACGTCCGTATTCATTCGTCGGATTTTCAGGAGTCCAACGAGGTTGGTCGTACGTAGAATAACGGTCAAACATACCACCGCTATTGGATGCATGGTTATAATAATCATAATGGCCTATATCGGAATAAAGCATGAAAGACAGACTGAAGTCCTTATAGATGAATTCATTTCTCCAAGACCAGAAGAAACGCGGTGTCTTATAGCCTTGGAACGTCTTATCATCGTCATCAAGCACACCGTTGCCATCCTGGTCTATGAAACGGAAGTCACCCGGTTTGCAACCATACTTAGAAGCTTCTTCTTCCTGTCCCAGCTGCCACACGCCTCCGAACTCATAATCCCAGATCTGATCCGGATCATGGCCAATAAACCACCCGTTCTTCGGGTCATCTTTTTCCTTTTGGCCGATCACATTGCCATTTTCATCCAGAACATCCTCCATGTCGCCGTACAGGCTTTTCAACTTGCGACGGTTGAAAGAAAAACTACCGGAAGAGGTCCACGTGAAGTCGTTCGTACGGATAATATCACCGTTCAATGACAACTCGAAACCTTTATTCGCCAATTTACCCAAATTGGCTTTTACACTAGCAAATCCCAAAATAGAAGGCAGGGCACGGTCGACCAGCAAATCAGTCGTCTCGGTCATATAGGTTTCCATAGAACCTCTCAAACGATCATTGAATAAAGAAAAGTCCAAACCGATGTTGTAGGATGACGTACGTTCCCATTTCAATCCTTTATTGGCCATACGATCCACATAAATCTGAGAAGTGACATAAATATTGCCATTCTGATCGATATAAGGATGCAAACCGGAATTCAATTTGGCCAATGCATCATACTGGCCGATGTCGCGGTTACCGTTCTGCCCCCAAGAGAAACGCAGTTTACCGTAGTTCAACCAAGAACTGGCCGGTTCCATAAATTTTTCGGAGGTAAACACCCATCCCAATGCCACAGCCGGGAAAGTGGCACGCGGATTCATCTGCCCGAAAGCGGAATACCCGTCACGACGCACAGAAGCCGTCACCATATATCTGTCTGCAAAAGAGTAGAACAAACGTCCCATCAAGGCATCACCGGTCTTATATGTGTCATTGCTGGAAACAACAGGTACGGTTCCAGCCCCGATATTATGATAGCCTAAAATATCGCTCGGAGTAAATTGAGACGCTTTGGCGATAGTCTCCCAAAACTGTCCCTTTTCCGCATTCTGCAGGAAAGTCGCTTCAACGCGATGCTTGCCGAATTCTTTTTTCCAACGGACAATGTTGTCGACCTGCCAGTTGAATGTCTTTTGATTTTTGCGTTCGGACTTACCTCCTTCGCCGGCCCATTCGGGATGTTGGGATGATTCGTGGTTGTAGTATTCGTACCATTTATAATATGGGTTGAAGTTCATCTGATATTCAAATCCGAACGGAAGTTTGACAATCGCATAGATATTGGCGTTCAGTTTGTGTTCCATATCTTTACGATCTCTGTACAAGTTATCGAAGAACGGATTTTTAGTATTATTGTCGCCAGAAGGATACATTCTGTATGGACTATCCGGATCATCGATTTCATTTGTTGTAAAAGGAGAATTGTTCGTACGCTGTCCTACATCGGCAGACAATGCACCTTTATCCTTCGTTCCGAAAGAAGAATTCAAACCTATTGTCAAGAAATCCGTTACCTTTGACTCCAAGTTTAACCGGGTGCGGAATGTCTTGAAACGGTCACCGACTTTGACACCTTCGCGATCGGCATATCCCATAGACCAGAAATATGAAAAATCGTCTGTACGATTAGAGATGCTGGCTGTGTAGTCTTGCTGGAAACCTGTTTGGAAAACAAGGTCGGTCCAGTCTGTTTCAACTCCGTTCAAATAATTTTGGATTTCAATGTTCTTAAAGTTCAGACGTCCCAACCAAGTTGTCAACATTTGTTCTTCAGAAGGCAAAGCCGTAGCAGGAGTCGACTGGTCGTAATTATACCAAGTCAACGGGTCAACTCCTAAGCTACCCAACGTACGCGGATCGTCATACATCCCTTTTTTGGCGGCCAATTCTTCCGGAGTCAGCAAACTTTCAGAATATTCTTGACGAAATTTGACAAAACCGGCACCGTCTACCACTTCCGGAACCGAATTAGCCTGCACCCACCCAAAGTTCGAATTGAAGTTGACAACAGGTTTGCCGGTCTTACCCTTTTTCGTAGTAATGGCAATAACTCCATTCGCTGCTTTTGCACCATATACAGCGACAGAACTGGCGTCTTTCAACACATCGATAGACTGGACATCCATCGGATTGATATCCGACAAGTCACCGTTGAAGATCACACCATCCAGCACATACAGAGGATCGGATCCCGCACTTAACGTGTTTTTACCACGAATCTGAACAGAAGCCGTACCTTCAGCATTGACAGATGCCCCGATCGAAATACCGGGAGCATTGGCTCTCAACAAGTCTTGGACGGAACGGGGAGTTTCTTTTTCCAAACTCTCGGCTTTAACGGTCGAGATCGCCCCCGTCAAGTCCTTCTTCTTGGCCGTGCCGTAACCGATCACAACCACTTCTTCCAGCTCTTCCGTGTCTTCTTTCATCGTCACGTTGATCGTTTTCTGATTTCCAATCGGAATCTCTTGGGAAATATAACCGATGTAAGAAAACACAAGGATGGTTTTGCCTCCTTTTACGGAAACACTGTACTTACCATCCACATCCGTAATGGAACCATTGGTCGTCCCCTTTTCCATCACGTTCACGCCAATCAGAGGTTCACCCGACTGGTCTTTTACGACACCGGTGATCGTCACATTCTGAGCAAAAGACTGGGTAACAAACAGCCCTAACAGAATTGAAATCAAACCGAATCGTAGCAAAAAATTCAATTTACACTTTTGCATTTTGATTTTAGGTAATATATTAGACATAAAAAATCACAACAAAAAATTCTACTAAGACATTAACTGTCTGCAGAAAACCAAAATGAAATTTTTGAGAATAAAAACAAAGCCATCATGATATTACATTTAATTCATACTTCAGTTCTTAAGGAACTTTGGGATGATCAATCGTTTTTTTTGTGTTTAAATAAAAAATTAAGTTTGCATTTTCTAAATAAAGTGTGTATGTTTGCGGCCACAAACAACAAAAACTTGAGTGAGTGTTAATTTTTTATCTACAAATACCACAGTTCCTTAAGAACTATAGAATAACAAACGGCCTATAACATTTCATGCATAACCAGTCATATCTTTCACATGACGGCAAATGTCTAAACTGACGTATTGTCACACTTCCTGCCACCTGAACTTTTACAAACCGATCCTTGTTACTTTGGCATACGATTTGTAGAACAGTTAATGCAGCTCGAAAGAGAAAAGCAAGTACAGGAAAATAATAACAATTAAAATAGTAGAAAATTATGGGAAAAATTATCGGAATCGACTTAGGAACAACCAATTCTTGTGTTGCCGTATTGGAAGGTAACGAACCGGTTGTTATTGCAAACAGCGAAGGTAAAAGAACGACTCCTTCAATCGTTGCATTCGTTGAAGGTGGTGAACGTAAGGTTGGTGATCCTGCAAAACGTCAGGCTATCACAAATCCGGAAAAAACAATATTCTCTATCAAACGTTTCATGGGGGAAACCTATGATCAGGTTCAGAAAGAAATCAGTCGAGTACCTTATAAAGTAGTTCGTGGTGACAACAACACACCACGTGTCGATATCGAAGGACGCCTTTATACTCCTCAGGAAATTTCTGCAATGGTACTTCAGAAGATGAAGAAAACAGCTGAAGACTATTTAGGACAGGAAGTAACGGAAGCCGTTATCACCGTTCCGGCATACTTTAGCGACGCACAGCGTCAAGCGACTAAGGAAGCTGGTGAAATTGCAGGCTTGAACGTTCGCCGTATCGTAAACGAACCGACTGCCGCATCTTTGGCTTACGGTTTGGACAAAACGAACAAAGACATGAAGATCGCCGTATTCGACTTGGGTGGCGGTACATTCGATATTTCTATCTTGGAATTAGGAGACGGTGTGTTTGAAGTAAAATCCACAAACGGTGACACTCACTTGGGTGGTGACGACTTCGACCATGTGATCATCGACTGGTTGGCTGAAGAGTTCCTGCGCGAAGAAGGCGTCGACCTGCGTAAAGATCCGATGGCTTTGCAACGTTTGAAAGAAGCGGCCGAAAAAGCTAAGATCGAATTGTCAAGCACGACAAGCACGGAGATTAACCTGCCGTATATCATGCCGGTAAACGGTGTTCCAAAGCATTTGGTCAAGACACTGACACGTGCAAAATTCGAACAGCTTGCAGACAGTCTGATCCAGGCTTGTATTGAACCATGCCGTCAGTCTTTGAAAGATGCAGGTTTGAGCACTTCCGACATCGACGAAGTCATCCTCGTAGGTGGTTCGACACGTATTCCGGCTGTACAAGCCATCGTTGAGAAGTTCTTCGGCAAGGCTCCGTCAAAAGGTGTTAACCCGGACGAAGTGGTAGCTGTAGGTGCTGCTATCCAGGGGGGTGTATTGACAGGTGAAGTAAAAGACGTTCTGTTGCTCGATGTTACTCCGTTGTCACTGGGTATCGAAACAATGGGTGGTGTAATGACCAAGCTGATCGAAGCCAATACGACTATCCCTACCAAGAAGTCTGAAACATTCACAACTGCTGTTGACAACCAGCCTTCTGTAGAAATCCACGTATTGCAGGGTGAACGTTCACTGGCTAAAGACAACAAATCGATCGGCCGTTTCCACCTCGACGGAATTCCAGCCGCACAGCGTGGCGTTCCTCAGATCGAAGTTACTTTCGATATCGATGCAAACGGTATCCTGAACGTATCGGCTAAAGACAAAGGAACCGGCAAAGTACAGAGTATCCGTATCGAGGCTTCCAGCGGCTTGAGCGACGACGAAGTAAAACGTATGAAAGAAGAAGCTCAGGCTAATGCCGAAGCAGACAAGAAGGAAAAAGAACGCATCGACAAACTGAACCAGGCCGACAGTATGATCTTCCAGACCGAAAAACAGTTGAAGGATCTAGGCGACAAACTCCCGGCTGACAAGAAGGCTCCTATCGAAACAGCCCTGAACAAGCTGAAAGAAGCTCACAAGGCTCAGGACATTGCTGGTATCGATGCAGCTATGGCAGAACTGAACAGCGTATTCCAGGCAGCAAGCCAGGAAATGTACAATGCCCAGAACGCCCAAGGTGGCGCACAACCGGGTCCTAACTTCGGTCAGCAGGCTGGTGGCAACGCCGGCAACAACAAGCAGGATGGTGGTGTAACGGATGTTGACTTTGAGGAAGTGAAGTAAACATATATTTTCACATAACACAAAAAAAGTGATTGTCGGAAATAACCGACAAGCACTTTTTTTGTGTTCAAAT
>OGNB01001884.1_pt1 | contig 10981 bp, 9 predicted proteins | sample 1573301 | NCBI WGS metagenome assembly OGNB01 (sample SAMEA2581914, study PRJEB24529) | metagenome | biome: Human gut stool | place: China | collected 2011
GTGGGCGCGTCCTTGGCGGATTCGTCGAGCACCTGGCAAGCCCGCACCATCTGATCGCGGGAGAAGGACGCGCCCACCACTCCGATGGGGCTGACGCTGATGCGCTTGTTGACGACGGGGATGCCGAACTTGTCGCCCACTTCGTTGCAGGTGGCGACGAGTTTGGCGGCGTATTTGGCGATCTTGGCGCGCACCCGGTAGGCGAATACGTCGAAATCGTGGCTGGCGCAGTCGAAAAGGCTGATGCCGAGCGTCACGGTACGCACATCGAGGTGTTCGTTGCGCAGCATGTTCAGGGTGCTGAGGACTTCACGATCTGTAAGCATGGAAACTTCCTCCGGGAAGTTTGTTTTGACACGGATGGGACCTGCCCGCCTCCTTGAGGGGAACCTGCGGAAAGGGGAGAGGATTGACCTCGGCCTCCGGGAAACCCCGCGTATGCCGCTTAAACCGGCTGCACGCGGTGCAGGGCCTCGAAGATGTCGCGGTGCTGCACGCTGACGCGCAGGCCCTGGGCCTGGCCTTCGCTGGCCAGCTCGCGACGCAGGCGGCCGAGGTCCGCATTTTCGGGGACCTTGACCTCGAACACGAACAGGGCGTGATTGCTGTGATCCTGGCCCAGAACGGCCTTGAGGCTGTCGATGTTGACGCCGTGACGGGCAAAGACGCGGCTCATGGCAGCGATGAGGCCGGGGCGGTCGGGGCCGTCCACCGTGACCACGAAGGGCTGGCTGACCACGGAGTCTTCCCAGCGGCCTTCTACGGCCGGGCGCACCAGCACGGAAAGGTCGAGCTTGGCATCCACCAGGCCCAGGGCCAGCTGGGTGTGCAGGGATTCTTCCGTCACGTTTTCAGGGGCCTGGACGATAAAGATGGCCGCGAACTCACCGCAAAGGATGGTCTGGGTGACCTCGATAATATTGCAGCCGGTCTGCCCGAGGATCTGGCTTACCGCGGAAACGATGCCGGGACAGTCCCGGCCGAGAAAGGAGATGGTCAATTTTTTCATGTTTGGTCCTTGCGGGGTTACGTTTTGAAAACGGTAAACTATGCTTCAATGAAATTCAAGTATGACTACTTTATCATTTTCCTGGCCGAAAGGCACCCTTGGGCCGCAGAGGTCCCCCGGCCCCGAACCTTGACGACGGGGCCTGAATGGCATACCTCTAGCCATTCAACCGTTGAGCCCGAAAGAGGGCCGGGCCATGCCCGAAGCAGGAGTTTGCAGTGGAAAACCGGGAAAAGAGTCCTAAGAAGCAAAAGATCAAGCTGAATACCAAGTCGCAGCACGCCGCCTATTTCATGCCCATGCTTGAGGGCTTTGCCGAGCGCGACATGCTCAACGAAGTCATCAAAAACCGCGTCGTCAAAGCCTGTGACCTGCTGGACGCCGGTGTGCCGCTGTTCCCCAATGATTTCCGCAAGGAACATGCCGTCAGCTGGGTGCTGGACAATTTCGGCAGCCTGAGCGCCGAAGAGCTGGAAGCCAAGGGGGACGTGTTCGCCATCGCCGGCCGCATCGTCTCGCTGCGTTCCTTCGGCAAGGTGGCCTTCTTCCACATCATGGACGAGAGCGGCCGCATCCAGTGCTACGCCAGCCGCGAGGAACTGCCCGAAGAGGTTTATAATGTAGTGAAGAAGCTGGACGTGGGCGACATCGTCGGCGTGTCCGGCCATCTTTTCCATACCAAGACGGGCGAGCTGACCATCTCCTGTCGCAACCTCAAGCTCATCACGCGCTCCATGCGTCCCCTGCCGGAAAAGTATCACGGCCTCAAGGACATGGAGACCCGCTACCGCCAGCGCTATGTGGACCTCATCGTCACCGAGCGCGCCCGCGAGATCTTCCGCAAGCGCAGCATGATCGTGAGCGAGTTCCGCCGCTTCCTCGAAGAGCGCGGCTTCATGGAAGTGGAGACGCCCATGATGCAGGCCGTGGCCGGTGGCGCCGCCGCCCGCCCCTTCGAGACCTACCACAACGCCCTGGACCTCAAGCTCTACATGCGCATCGCGCCCGAGCTGTACCTCAAGCGTCTGCTGGTGGGCGGTTTCGAAAAGGTCTTCGAGCTCAACCGCAACTTCCGTAACGAAGGCATCGACCCGCCACAACCCGGAATTCACCTCCTGTGAATTCTACTGGGCCTACGCCAACTTCCACGACCTCATGGACCTGACCGAAGAGCTCTTCGCCCGTCTGGCCAACAAGGTCTGCGGCGGCACGGTCATCACCTACCAGGGCCAGGAGATCGACCTCACCCCCGGCAAGTGGACCCGCATGTCCTTCTATGAATCGCTGACCAAGATCGGCGGCCACAGCCCCGAATTCTACAACGACTACAACAAGGTGCGCGACTACATCCGCAGCCGCGGCGAAAAGGCCACCGACAGCGAGAGCCTGCCCAAGCTGCACGCCAAGCTCTTCGATCTGGATGTGGAAGAGAAGCTGATCCAGCCCCACTTCATCTACCACTACCCCACCGAGATCTCGCCCCTGTCGCGCCGCAACAACGAGCACCCCGACCTGACGGACCGTTTCGAACTGTTCATCACCGGTCGTGAACTGGCCAACGCCTTCTCCGAGCTCAACGACCCCGTGGACCAGCGTCTGCGCTTCGAAGAGCAGGTGCGCGAGAAGGAGGCCGGCGACGACGAAGCCCACGCCATGGACGAGGACTTCCTGCGCGCCCTGGAATACGGCATGCCCCCGGCGGCCGGCGAAGGCATCGGTATCGACCGCCTCGTCATGCTGCTGACGGACTCCGCCTCCATCCGCGAAGTCATCCTCTTCCCGCTGCTGCGTCCGGAGTTCTAAACAAGCATGCGCATGCCCTTTGAGCTGTTTGTGGCGCTGAGATATCTGTTCTCGCGCCGCAAACAGACCTTCATCTACATCATCTCCATCATGTCCATCCTGGGCGTCGCCCTCGGCGTCGGCGCCCTGGTGGTGGTCCTGGGCGTCTACAACGGCCTGACCACCGACATGCGTGACAAGATCATCGGCGCCAATGCCCACGGCATCGTCATGTCTTACGTGCCCGCGGCCTTCCAGCAGCATCCCGACCTGGTGCGGCGCGTGGAGGCCGTGGAGCATGTGCGCGGCGCCACACCCTTCATCTATACGGAAGTCATGCTCTCCGCCGCCGGCGGCGTCAAAGGCCTGGTGCTGCGCGGCATCGATCCCGAAAGCGCGCCCAAGGTCCTGAGCATGCTGCGCGAGATCCGTCGCGGCTCCGTGGCCGATCTGAAGCGCGAGGGCACGCCGGGCATCGTCATCGGCGAGGAGCTGGCCAAGCGTCTGGGCATCGGCCTGGGCAGCCGCGTCAACCTGCTCTCCCCCTCCGGGGAAAAGGGCGCCACCGGCTATTCGCCGCGCATCCGCCCCTTCGAGGTGGTGGGCATCTTCAAGACCGGCATGTTCGAATACGATGCCACCCTGGCCTTCGTGGACCTCAAGGCCGCGCGCGACATCCTCGGCCTGCCCGACGGCTTCCTCACCGGCATCGAGATCATGGTGGACGACGTCTACAAGGCCGACGCCATCGCCCAGAGCGTGCAGGACACCCTGGGCTCCCCCTTCTATGTGCGCCACTGGATGGAGATGAACGCCAACCTTTTCGCGGCCCTCAAGCTGGAAAAGATCGGCATGTTCATCCTGCTGACCATGGTGGTGCTCATCGGTTCCTTCTCCATCGTGACCTCCCTGGTCATGCTGGTCATGGAGAAGACCCGCGACATCGCCATCCTCATGTCCATGGGCGCCACCCGTTCCATGATCCGCCGCATCTTCATGCTCCAGGGCACCATCATCGGTTTCGTGGGCACCCTGCTGGGTTACGGCATGGGCCTGAGCCTGGGCTGGGCGCTGAAGCGTTACCGCTTCATCAAGCTGCCCGAGAACGTCTACACCCTGGATCACCTGCCCATCATCATCACCTGGCAGGACGTGCTCATCATCGGGGCCAGCGCCATGCTGCTCTGTTTCCTGGCAACCCTGTACCCGGCGCGGCAGGCCGCACGCCTTGAGCCCGCGGAAGCCCTGCGCTACGAGTGATCATGGCCGAGCTCTACAAATTCGAACATGTGGGCAAGCGGTTCTCCGGCCCGGAGAACCTCGAGATATTCAAGGATATCAACCTTTCCGTGGAAGAAGGAGAGTCCCTGGCCATCGTGGGGACCTCCGGCTCCGGCAAGAGTACCCTCTTGCATCTTATGGGGGCTCTTGATACTCCAAGCAGTGGAAAAATCTTTTTTGACGGCCGGGACATGTCCGAGATGAGGCCTGACGAAAAGGCCCGCTTCCGCAACAGGACGCTGGGCTTCGTGTTTCAGTTCCATCATCTCCTGCCGGAATTCTCGGCCCTGGAAAACGTGGCCATGCCGGCCCTGATAGGCGGTGCCTGTCGTGCCGATGTGCTGCCCGATGCCCGTACCATGCTGGAACGCGTAGGTCTTGCCCACCGTGTGGAGAGCAAGGTCTCCACCCTGTCCGGCGGGGAGCGGCAGCGGGTAGCCATCGCTCGCGCCGTTTTGCTGCGCCCCCGGGTGCTGCTGGCTGACGAACCCACGGGCAACCTTGACGAAAATACTGGTGAGCAGGTCAGCACCCTGATGCGCGAACTGAATCGCGAACTGGGCATGACCCTCGTGATTGTCACCCACAACCGCGAGCTGGCCGCCACCATGAATCGTAGTCTGGAACTGAGAGCGGGGACTCTGTATGAAAAAACATTTGCGTAATTGGCTGGGCCTGTTCTGTTTCGCCCTGCTGGCCTGCCTGTGGGGAGCCGCCCCGCTGCAGGCTGCGGGAAACACGGTGCTGGTGTTGCCCTTCCAGGTCACTGCCGGCCCTGAGATGCCCAATGCGGCCCAGGATGTGCCGCAGATCATCGGTACGGAGATGCAGCAGCGCGGTCTGTCCGTCATCCCCATGGACAAGGCCCGCAGCCTGCTGTCCTCCCGCGGCGGCAGCATCGACATGGCCGCTGCCCGCGAGCTGGGCAAAAAAGCGGGCGCCGACCTGGTGCTGTTCGGCAGCTTCAAGCAGAACGGCGAAGGCTTTGCCCTGCAGTCCCTGCTGGTGCCGGTGAACGAAGGCCAGGCCAAGCCTGCCAACTTCGATCGCCCCTCCCTGCTGAGCCTCAATGAATGCGCCGCCGCCATGGCCGGTCAGGCTTCCGGCATGCTGGCCGGTGCCGCTGCCGCCGCCCCTGCGGCCAGCAGCGCTCCCCGCACCGAACCCAACGATCCCATCGGTCGCGCCGACTTCGTGCCCATGGGCACCGCCAAGGGTGCTCTGGCCGACGTGCAGGTGCGCGGCCTGCAGGTCATGGACCCCGAAGTGGTCCTCATGCGCCTCTCCATCCGCAAGGGCGACACTCCCTCCGCCAATGACATCAACGAAGAAGTCAAGCGCATCTGGGAACTGGGCTACTTCAGTGACGTCCAGGCCCACATGGAAGGCAACGTGCTGGTCTTCACCGTGGCGGAAAAGCCCCGCATCGAGAACATCATCGTGGAAGGTTCCCACGAGATCGATGCCGAGGACGTGATCGCCGCCATGGGCACCAAGTCCGGCAACGTGCTCAACGAACAGCTCATCGCCGACGACCTGCAGAAGATCAACGAACTCTACCGCAAGGAAGGCTACTACCTGGCCCGTTCCAGCTACCGTCTGGACAGCCGCTCCGGCGGCCGCGGCGCCGTGCTGGTCATCCAGGTGGAAGAAGGCAACAAGCTCTACATCAAGGAAGTCAAGATCGAGGGCCTGGAGCAGCTGGACAAGGGCGACATGGACAAGTACCTGGCCCTCAAGCCCCGCAACATCTTCTCCTGGTTCACGGGCACCGGCGTGCTCAAGGAAGAACACCTGGAGCGTGATACCAACGCCATCGCCGCCTACGGCCTGAACCAGGGCTTCGTGGACATCCAGGTGGCCGCTCCCGACGTGCAGTACAAGGAAGACGGCATCTATGTGACCTTCAAGGTCCATGAAGGCCCCCGCTACAAGATCCATGACATCAAGTTCGGCGGTGACATCATCGACGAAGAACAGGCCATGCTGGACGTGGTCGAGATGGACGAATGGAAGAAGGACAACGACTACTTCTCCATCACCGTCATGCAGGAAGACAGCAAGCGCCTGACCAACTTCTACACCGACCGCGGCTACGCCTTTGCCGAGGTGGACACCCGCGTCATGAAGGTGGAAGGCGACGAGCCCATGGTGGACGTGGGCTACATGGTCAACAAGAAGGAAAAGGTCTTCATCCGCCGCCTGATGGTCGACGGCAACACCAAGACCCGTGACAACGTCATCCTGCGCGAGATGCGCCTGGGCGACGGCGACCAGTACGAAGGCGAAAAGATGCGCCGTTCCGCCGAACGCCTGAACCGCCTGCGCTACTTCTCCGCCATCGACAGCGAACTGATCCCCACCGATCGTCCTGACGAAGTGGACCTCAAGATCAAGGTCAAGGAAGACAACACCGGCGCCCTCATGGGCGGTATCGGCTACTCCACCTATTATGACGTGGGCGTGACGGCCTCCATCATGGAGCGCAACCTCTTCGGCCGCGGCTATCAGGTGCAGCTGCAGGGCTTCTTCTCCTGGCGCCGTACGTCGGGCGTGTTCTCCTTCACCAACCCGCGCGTCTACGATACCGACCTGTCCTTCGGCAACGACATCTACTACATCTACGACTACTGGGACGACTTCACCAAGGAAACCATCGGTGACACCATCCGCTTTGGCTATCCCATCGGTGAATATACGTCCGTGGGTATCGGCTACCGCCTGGAGCGCTACGACCTCTATGATGTGGATGCCGATGCTTCGCCCTACATCTCCGACTACAAGGGCACCAACTGGACCAGCGCCATCTCCGCCCGCATCCTGCGCGATACCACCGACGACCGCGCCCGTCCCACCAAGGGCACCATCGCCCGTCTGTGGGCCGAATACGGCGGCGGCGGCCTGGGCGGTACCGACAACTTCATCAAGGCCGTGGCCGACTGGCAGGGCTTCTGGTCCATCAATCCCGAAAACACCTTCCACCTGCGCGCCCGCGTGGGCGGGGTGTTCCAGAACACCAGCAGCCGCGTGCCCGTGTTCGAACGCTTCTGGCTGGGCGGCATGGATACCGTGCGCGGTTACTCCTACTCCGACCTCTCGCCCCGCGACGACAAGTACGGCGGCGACCAGATCGGTGGTGACCGCATGGGCGTGCTGAACGTGGAATACATCTGGACCTTCCAGAAGGACATGGGCCTGGCCCTGGTGCCCTTCTTCGATGCCGGTTTCAACATCGATCACAAGACCATGGCCGACGACTTCAACGACAAGATCGTCTACTCCGCCGGTCTGGAACTGCGCTGGCGTTCGCCCATGGGCGACCTGCGCCTGGCCTATGGCTATCCCCTGTCCAAGGACTACGACGGCGAGCGTGAGCAGGGCCGTCTGGAATTCAGCATGGGCCAGTTCTTCTAGGCCGGGCTGATCTCCTTCGCGTCAAAAAAGCTCCCTTCGGGGAGCTTTTTTTTATGTCGGAAAACAGACACTCCCTTGGAGGGGCCTACACGGAGAGCTTGTAATATACTGAAAACACAATCTTTTTAATAAAAACATCTTCATGGCACGCAACCTGCAAAGGATAGGCTACGGCAAAGTTCCCCTCCCGGGAGCAGCCACTATCCAGCGAGTTCTGTGTCATGGCCAGGAAAAAAGTCACCCCCGCTCCCCGTCCCCAGTCCCCCGGCATGATGGCCCGTATCCTGCCTCCTCTGGGATTCATCCTGGCCTTTTCCCTCCTGGCGGCCTTCTGCCATACCATCAGCCATGGCGCCACACTGTCCCCCGCGCAGCGCTATGAAGCCGCCAAGGACGACATGGATGCCTTGCGCCAGGACAACAAGCGCGGCATGCAGCGTGCCCCTTGGGAAGAAGTGGCCGCGTCCTTCCATGCCATCCATCAGAACGCCACCACCTGGGCCAACCGCCCTGCCGCCCTGTTCAAGGCCGCGGAATGCTACGAAGAGCTTTCCCGCCGCTCCTTCGCCATCTCCGACGCCCGCAAGGCCGCCGGGATTTTCGAGGAAGTGGCCCGGCAGCACGAGAGCAGCCGCCTGGCCGATGATGCCCTGCTGCGTGCCGCCCGTATCCGGGCCGACAGGCTCAAGGACACCCGGGGCGCGTTGAAGCTGCTGGATACGCTCTGCCGGGATTATCCGCGCGGCGACATGTACGCCGAAGCCCGCCGCCTGCGGCAGGAACTGGCCCCGGACAAGGATGCCCCGCAGCCTTCCGTGCAGCCTGCCCGTCAGATATCCGACACCCCTCCGGCAGACGATGCCCGCCAGGCCCTGCAGCGTTATGAGAATGCCAAGAAGACCATGGAGCTCCTGCGTGCCGACAAGCGTCGTTCCTGCTGGCGCGAACCCTGGGAAAACCTGCAGGGCGATTTCATGCAGGTCTACCAGAGCCGTCCCAATGCCACGGTCAGCGCGGCGGCCCTGTTCCGTGCCGGAGTCAGCGCCCGTTCTCTGGCCGACTGTTCCCACCTTGCCGCCGACTACCGCACGGCCCGTACCCTGCTGCTGCGTGTGCCGGAAGAATTCCCCGGCAGCGCCCTGGCTGACGATGCCCTGCTGCAGGCCGCGCAGATCAGTGCCGAGGAACTGAAAGACCGCACCGAGGCCGTGCGCCTGCTGGCCCGTCTGGAAAAAGAATATCCCCGTGGCGACATGCGCCCCCAGGCCACGGCCATGCGGCAGCAGTTGGCCCCCGCCGCTGCGGACAGCCGTCTGGCGGATGCCTCCGCCGGCAAGGGCAAGGCCGTCCGGGTCAACAATGTGGTGGCCGGGCAGCCGGGCCTTTCCGTGCAGCGCGTGTTCATCGACGCCGGGCACGGCGGACGTGATCCGGGCACCATCCACAATGACGTGATCGAGCGCAACATCACGCTGGACATCGCCCTGCGTCTGGGCCGCCTGCTGGAGGACAACGGCCTGGAGGTCATCTACAGCCGGCGCAAGGACGTGGCCGTGAGCCTGCGGGACCGCACCGGCAAAGCCAACCAGGCAGGCGCGGACCTGTTCGTCTCCATCCACGTCAACGCCCATGAGGACCGCGGCATCAACGGCTTCGAGACCTATTATCTGGACATCTCCCGCGATCCCCGGGCCGTGCGTGTGGCCAGCCAGGAAAACGCCCGCAACGACAGGAACCTGGGCGAGGTCCAGAAGATCCTGTCCGACGGCATGCTCACGGCCCGCCAGTACGAGAGCCGCCGGCTGGCCACCGACATCCAGAAGCAGTCCCTGGCCCGTCTGAAGCGCCGCGGCTATACCGTGCGCGACAACGGCACCCGGGCGGCTCCCTTCATCGTCCTGCTGGGTGCGCGCATGCCCTGCGTCCTGGTGGAAGTGGGCTACTGCTCCAATCCGCATGAGGCCCGCAACCTGCTCGACGCCCGCTACCGCATGATCCTGGCCGAAGGTCTGGCCGAGGGCATCCTGAGCTACAGCGACCGCGTGCGGCAGAACCGCACGGCCCAGAATTCCTTGACGCCCCCTGCCTCTGGTGCTATGTGATGAACGGTAAACAAGAGGTTTCCCTCTTGCTACCAGAAAACCTACACAATCACTGCCTGGCGGCATCCTCGATCCGCGGAGCATTCGATCAAAGGGAGTTTTTTCCATGCGCAAACTGATGTATCTGACCCTTGCGGTCTGCCTGATGATGGCGGGGGCCGTTGCCGCCAATGCCGCTGAACCTGCTGCCGCCAAGATCGGCGTCGTGGACATGCAGGCTGTCGCCACCCAGAGCGAACCTGCCCAGGCCGCCAAAAAGCAGATGGAAAGCAAGTACGGCAAAGAGCGTGCCGCTCTGGAAAAGCAGGGCGAAGCCCTGAAGAAGTCTGCCGAGGAACTGAAGGGCCCCAAGGCCTCTGATGAAAAGAAGCTGGCCTTCATCCGCAAGAAGCAGGAACTGGACCAGAAGACCCGCAACTTCCTGCGCAAGGTGGAACAGGACGAAGTGAAGCTGCGCCAGGATATGGTCACCATGGTCTTCAACGCCACCTACAACGTGGCCCAGAAGAAGGGCTTCAACTTCGTGGTGGACATCACCGCCGGTGGCGTCCTCTACGCCGACCAGACCATGGACCTGACCCAGGACGTGCTGGCCGAAGTCAACCGTCTCCACAAGGAAGACAAGGCCAAGGGCAGCAAGTAAGCGCCCCCACAGCCGGATCTCGAGCCCCCTGTCCGCAGGGGGCTTTTTTTTGCCCGCCTGCCGGCAGCAGGCCGCCTTGTCTTGCGCCAGGCATCGGGCTAAACTGCGCCATCATACCCATCAAAGGAGTTTTCCATGTCGGACGCTACGCCTATCACCATGGACATCCAGCGCATCCTCTCCATCCTGCCCCACCGCTATCCTTTCCTGCTGGTGGACCGCGTGCTGGAATGCGTGCCTGGCTCCCATATCAAGGCCTACAAGAACGTGACCATCAACGAGCCCTTCTTCCAGGGCCATTTCCCCGGTGCGCCCATCATGCCCGGCGTGCTCATCCTTGAAGCCCTGGCCCAGACCGGCGCCCTGCTGGCGGTCTCCGGCATGGAAGGCGACCTGTCGGACAAGCTCTTCTTCTTCACCGGCCTGGACGGCGTCAAATTCCGTCGCCAGGTGGTGCCCGGCGACCGCCTGGAACTGCACTGCGACAATATCCGCATGAAGCTCAAGCTCTGCAAGATGGACGCCCGCGCGTATGTGGACGGCAAACTGGCCGCCGAGGCCCAGATCACTGCCGCCATCGGCGACCGCCCCAAGGCCTAGCATGAAAGTCGCTCTGGTGCATTACTGGCTGGTCAACATGGCCGGCGGCGAAAAGGTGCTGGAGGTGCGCGGCATCGGCAAGGCCGGGGTGTTCAGCGACATCAGCTTTGACGTCCACGCGGGCGAGATCGTCGGCTTTTGCGGCCTGGT
>OGNB01001890.1_pt1 | contig 10967 bp, 8 predicted proteins | sample 1573301 | NCBI WGS metagenome assembly OGNB01 (sample SAMEA2581914, study PRJEB24529) | metagenome | biome: Human gut stool | place: China | collected 2011
CACTCATACCGTCCGTTACCGGATGGCGGAAAGAAACCACACCGGCTACATTGGCGACTACTACGCTTTCATCGCCTTGTGCTGCCTGCACCTGACCGCTGGTCGTTATGACCTGACGGAATGATTCAGGCCGGATTATTTCCGATTCTACCCCGGCTGCTTTTGCTTTTTCTGGAGCCAGAATTATCTCATCGGAATGTCCGGCTGCAGAAGCTTCCGCTTCATGATTATGCCCTTCGTGACCTTCATTCTCATGGTCGTGGTTTTCTTTTTCATGGTCATGCCCTTCGTGATTATGGTCATGCCCTTCGTGGTCGTGATTATGTGCTTCCTCCGTTCCATGATCGTGTCCTTCGTGATCATGACCCGATTTACTGTTGCAAGAGCCTAAGAGGAACAAGCCCAAGACTCCCATAAAGATAAGTTTCTTCATGATGATATTATTTGTTCTTACTTTTTTAATCTGATTACAAAATTAGGATAATAAAGATGCAACAAAGTTGCGGATAAAAAGGTCGTTTCTATCTGTTAAGCAAGAACATAGGGAGGAGCACGCAAACCCTTGACATGGGGCAGGCATGTAGAATGTAGTTTTTCTAAATAATAAGTATCAGGAATCGTATTGCGTTCGGTAAGTCGCAATGAAAGCAACAAAATATCCGGCACTGTGTAAAGCAACGAACAGAAGGAATAGTCCGGCGAAACGCTATTCTGCACCTTCTCGGGAGTAATAGTCTTGAATTTAGTCACACAACCGGCATTACACGTATGCTTGTCATGCGATACATCGTGATTATGCTGTTCCCCCGAACACTGACAGCCACAGACTGTAATATCATGTTGCAAACAAAGTATTTCACGGTGATGATGGTGCGGCAAGACAGATGCCGTTAACATAATGATGCTAACAAGTATCAAAAACCATGCTATATACCTTCTTTGTTTCATCGCCTGCAAAAATAACGGTTTATTGATTAAAATCCAAATAGAAAGAGAGTTATATCAAAAGAAAAAATATCCACCGTAGAGGATAGATTCCCAACTTCACTGTTTTCCGATTAAATTTGTGAAATTCCAAACCTACCCTCTACCGGCGGATACCAAAGAATATCTTACCAAATAGAAACCCGCTTCTCCGGTGCCAAATACATCGGATCGTTTTCGGTTATGTTGAATGCCTCATACCATGCACCGATTTGAGGAAGCGCTCCATTAACACGCCATCTGCCCAAAGAATGAGGATCGGATTTTGTCTGTAAACGGATCTGTTCATCACGTACATTACCCGCCCATACTCCGGCGTATGACAGGAAGAAGCGTTGTTCGGGTGTAAATCCGTCCACCACTCCCAAAGGAGCGTCTTTGGTTGCATTTTTAAATGCCTGGAAAGAGACCTGCAAACCTCCGTGGTCGGCAATATTCTCACCTAAAGTAAGAGAACCGTTCGCATATAATCCCGGCAATACCTGAATGCTGTCGAAGAAGTTCACCATTACCTGAGCTCGTTTATTGAAACGTTCCGCATCTTCCGGTGTCCACCAGTCTTTCAAATTACCATCTTTATCGAATTGACGTCCCTGATCATCAAATCCATGAGTCATTTCATGTCCGATAACCACACCGATAGCTCCGTAATTGAAAGCATCATCGGCATTCATATCAAAAAACGGATACTGAAGGATACCGGCGGGGAAACAAATTTCATTGGTAGTCGGATTGTAATAAGCATTCACAGTTTGCGGAGTCATTCCCCACTCGTCACGATCTACCGGCTTACCGGCCTTTGCCAATTCATAATCGAGTTCAAACTTAGTGGCACGTTTCACATTTGCCCAATAAGAGTCTTTTTCAACATCCAAAGCCGTATAATCTCTCCACTTATCGGGGTAGCCCACTTTCACATAGAAAGAATTCAACTTCTCGATGGCTTTGGCTTTAGTACTGTCGCCCATCCATTCCAAGTTTTGGATGCGTTCGCCCAACGCCGTCTGCAGGTTCTTGACCAGCTGCACCATACGTTCTTTGGCGGCAGCGGGGAAGTATTTTTCCACATACATCTGTCCTACCGCTTCACCCAACATGCCGTTCACTGTGCCCACCGCACGTTTCCAGCGAGGTTGGTTTTCTTTTCTTCCCGATAAGGTTTTGCCATAAAAATCAAAGTTCTGTGCTACAAACTCATCACTCAAGTAACTCGCTGCCCGGTTGATTAACTTCCATTGCATATAAGCAACTTGCTTTTCTACAGGTATGGTATTGATTATCTTTTCCACTTCCTTGATGGGTTCCACCTGAGACACGCTCAGTTCCGTAACACCTTTTACTCCCACCCCACTGAGAAATGCATCCCAATCGATGCCCGGAACAGATTTCTTCAGTTCATCCAACGTCATCTTATGATAATTGGCAGCAGGATTACGCTGTTCCACAGCACTGAAAGAAGCTTTGGCTATGCGTGTTTCAATTTCAAGCACTGCCTCCATATTCTTCCGGGCAGCAGATTCATCAAAGCCCGCCAGCCGGAACATCTTTACAATATGTTCCTTATATTTATTACGAATATCTGTTGTAGCCTCATCGGTATCCAAATAATATTCCTTCTCACCCAAACTGATACCTCCCTGATATAATTGGAACAAATTACTCTTACTGTCCATAATATCGGCATCAACAAAGAAAGTGAAATAAGGACGTATGCCGATATGAGACAATTCAGCCATCAACGGAACGATCTCCGCCTTGTCTTTTACCGAAGCGATTCTCTCCAAATCTGCTTTGATAGGCTCTATTCCTTCTGTATTCAGTTTGGCACTGTCCATCGCCAAATTATAAATATCGGCAATCTTTTGAGCTACCGTGCCTTTCTCATTTTCCTGTCCGGCAATTTCCGCAATCAATCCTTTTAACTGCTCGCGATTGTTCTCTGCCAGCATATCGAATGAACCGAAGCGTGAATACTCGTCTGTCAACGGATGTTTTTTCATCCAACCGCCACAAGCATATTGAAAGAAATCCGCACCTCGGACCACAGTTGTATCCAAGTTGCCTAAATCTATTCCTGAAGCCATCACAGCCTCTTTCTTGCTTTCACAGCCGGCAGCTATCGTCAGCGCCAGTGCAGCCATAGGTAAATAATGTTTTGCTTTCATCTGAATCTATATATAAAATTATATTTGATTGTCAGCCCTGTGCTTCTTCCAGCTCTATGGAAACACTCTCCCATTCCTCTACCACAGCATCCAAATCTTTCTTCAACTGTTGGTGCTGCTCGTAAAGACTCATGTCCGATGCCCCTTCAGGAGTTGCCATCTTAGCTTCGACTTCGGCTATCTGCGCTTCCAGCTTTTCTATTTTCTGCTCGCAGTCTGCCACTTGTTTCTCCAATTTACGCAATTTTTTATTCAATTCTTTCTGAGCCTCGTATGAGAGTTTATTCTCACTTACCGGTTCTCCTTCTTCTTTTTTCATCGCAGAAGCAGTAGGAGAAGAAGAAAGTTGCAGTTCATTCAGGTTCTCTATCTTCTTTTTCTGCAAGAAATCATAAATACCTCCGATATGTTCTTTCACCACACCGCCGCCAAACTCAAAAACTTTAGTCACCAACCCATCCAGAAACTCACGGTCATGGGATACTACCACTACCGTACCGTCAAACTCTTTAATCGCTTCCTTCAGTACATCTTTCGAACGCATATCAAGATGGTTGGTAGGCTCATCCAAAATAAGAAAGTTAACCGGTTCAAGCAGCAATTTAATCATAGCCAATCGGCTACGCTCTCCTCCCGAAAGTACTTTTACTTTCTTGTCCGATGCTTCGCCTCCAAACATAAAGGCTCCCAATATATCTCTGATTTTTAAACGGATATCTCCTTTAGCCACATAATCAATTGTGTCAAACACTGTCAGATTCTCATCCAGCAGCTGGGCCTGATTTTGGGCAAAATATCCGATTTGTACATTGTGTCCGATGGTCAGCTTGCCTTCGTATGGAATCTCGTCCATAATACATTTTACCAACGTAGACTTACCTTCACCGTTCTTTCCCACAAATGCAACCTTCTCACCACGATTAATGGTCAGAGTCACATCATGAAACACAACATGATTGCCATAGGCTTTCTTCACTCCTTCACAAATCACAGGATAATTACCCGAACGCATGGCGGGCGGGAACTTCAGACGCAATGCAGAATTATCTTCATCGTCAATCTCAATAGGAACAATTTTTTCTAATTGCTTGATGCGGCTTTGCACCTGTACAGCCTTAGTAGCTTTATAGCGGAACCGTTCTATAAAATCTTCCGTATCCTGAATCTGTTTCTGCTGATTCTCGTATGCACGAAGTTGTTGTTCCCGACGTTCTTTGCGCAACACCACAAACTCATCATATGCCACCTTATAATCATAAATGTGTCCACAGGATATCTCAATGGTACGATTAGTCACATTATTAATAAAGGCGCGGTCATGGCTGACCAATACCACAGCTCCGGCACTCACCTTCAAGAAGTTTTCCAACCATTGGATACTTTCAATGTCCAAATGGTTAGTAGGCTCGTCAAGAAGCAATACATCCGGGCGGCGCAAGAGCAACTTAGCCAACTCGATGCGCATACGCCAACCACCGCTAAACTCGGAAGTAGGGCGGGTAAAGTCTTCACGGCAAAAACCCAATCCTATCAACGTGCGCTCTATCTCAGCCTTATAGTTAGTACCTCCCATCATCAGGAAGCGTTCATTGTCATGAGTAAATTTCTCAATCAAATTATGATATCCCTCCGAATCATAATCCGTGCGGTCGGCTAATTCTTGATTCATTTTTTCAAGGCTTTCCTGCATCTCGAAAATATGTTCAAATGCCATCTCAGCTTCTTCCATCACTGTATGCTTATCACTCAGTATCATTACCTGAGGCAGATAGCCTATACTTACCTCTTTTGGAACAGAAACCATACCTGAAGTGGGGGCTTGCAGACCGGCCAAAATCTTCAACATGGTAGATTTGCCTGCACCGTTTTTTCCAACCAGCGCAATGCGGTCTCTTTTATTGATTACGTATGATACATCCTCAAACAGGGGTGTAACTCCAAATTCTACCTTTAAATTATCTACTGAAACCATTCGTTTTTATCCTTTTGCAAAAGTGGTAACAAAGATACGGTTTTATATGCAAAAAAGATAAAAAAGAAAAAACAGAAGAGAAGGTCATACAGCCTAAAGAGGATGCTGAACGTACTACGATGACGTCTACATACAGTACCAGCAAAAGAAAAAGTGCTGTGTCTGATGAAGAACGAGATGTAGATGAATATAACCGTCGCTATACTTCGGTTGACGTGGAGGAGCCGTATGATGAAGATTCAGACGGTGAAGTCTTGGCCGAATATAACGACGATATGGATAATGAAAAAACTGTCGCTTCCGATTCTAAAAAGGAACGTCGTTCGGATACGGAATATACCGAGCGTATCATCCGTTACCATTCGCCGAGCAAGATTACGATTGCCGGAGCAGACCAAGTCGATCTGTATCTGAGTGACGGATATTATGCTTATGGCTACGATACGGATTATTCCAACGGCAGTACCAACGTAAGTGTCAATGTGAACATCGGCAATGGCTGGGGCGGTTACTATGATCCGTGGTACAGCGGATGGTATGGTGGCTGGTACGGCGGTTGGTATGATCCCTGGATTTACAGCCCGGCCCGCTATTGGGGCTACGGTCCGTCCTTCGGTTTCGGCTGGGGTTGGGGTGGTTTCTATGCCGGCTACTGGGGTCCGTCTTGGGGTTGGGGTCCGAGTTATTGGGGTGGTGGCTACTGGGGACATCATCACCATCATTATGTTTCACCGTATAGACATAATTATATAGGATCACGTACATCTGCCGGACAGAGATCTTCTTATGCAAGTGCAAGTGGGAGATCACGTACTTCGGTTGGAAGTAGAACATCTGCAGGAAGCAGGAGTGCAACATCTTTGAGAAGTAGTAGCGCTGCACGAAGTCGTACAAGTACGGGAGTAAATGGACGTACGAGTACAGGTGTAAGAAATCGAACAAGTGTAGGGACTTCTGCACGTACGTCTTCTTCGACACGTTCTTCTGCAGTAACAGGAGGACGCACGCGGATATCTCGTGAAAGTGCAGTTAGTTCGGGTGCTTCTCGTTCTTCGAATCGCCAATATACGGCACCGGCAAGAAGTAGTAGTTCTTCCCGTTCTTATAATAATTATAGTGGAAATTCTCAACGCAGTAGTAGCTCTTTTTCTCCTTCAAGAAGTAGTAGCGGTAGCCGGAGTTCATTTGGAACATCTTCGTCAGGAGGCTCCCGTTCATCAGGTGGTAGCTATGGTGGCGGAGGAAGCCGTTCCAGTGGTGGTGGACGCAGCAGATAGAAATAATTTTTGAGAGAGTCATATATTAAGGACACGCAAGTCGTGTCCTTGCTTTATTAAGATATTTAGAAATAAGAGAGACAATGAAGAAGGTGATTTGTTTATGTGCATCAGCATTACTTTTAGGTAGTGGTTCTATGTTTGCACAAGGTGAAATGGATGCTTATAAGTTCTCACAATATGATTTGAACGGAACTGCTCGTTATTTGTCTATGGGAGGGGCTTTTGGAGCATTAGGTGGTGATATCTCAGCCATGAGAACTAATCCTGCAGGTTTAGCTATATATAGAAGTTCTGAGATCGTAACGACAGTGAGTTTATCTTCTATCAAAACAAAAACAGATTGGTTGAGCATTGAAATGGATGATAAAAAGACCCGATTTAATTTTGACAATATAGCTTATGTCGGCTATTTTCCTACTGGAAATGATGAAGGTGTAGTTGGATGGAACGTTGGCTTTGCCTATAATCGGGTGAAAAACTTCAATCGTCAGTACAGGATGGGACGAGGAGCTGGGGGGCGTTCGATATCCGATTATTTGGCTGGTGCGGCAAATTTGGAAGATGTGACCGGAAATGACTTATGGTCAACAGATACCTATAATCCTTATTTGAGTCAATCGTGGCTGCCGACATTGGCTTATAATGCCGGTTTGATTGATGTGAATAATAAAGCTGTGTCTGGCGACTTCTTCTCTACGATGGGATATTTTGATGAAAAGGGCAATTGGAATCTTTTGGATGTACAATCGGCTAATATGTCAGTGTCGGAAAAGGGGGCTATTGACAAGTATGATTTTTCTTTGGCAACGAATATCTCTGATCGTTTCTTTATCGGTGCAACTGTGTCGGTGACAGATGTTGATTATCGCTCGTCTGTCCTTTATGATGAAAATTTCGGATATCTGAATGCGGAAGCGCAAAACGCTAAGTTTGTGAATGAACTTTTTTGGGATAATTATTCATCACTTGACGGAACAGGTTATTCCTTTAATTTGGGAGTGATAGCGCGTCCTACTGATTTTTTGCGGTTGGGAGTTGCTTATAATTCGCCTACTTGGTACAAAATGACCAATTATTATAGTGCCGAAGCAGGAGCTTATGTTTTTGATTATTATTTAGGTGAACCGAACCCGATAGATCCGGGTAACCCGGATATGACAAGACAGGCTACTACACCAACTGATTTTTACACGGAATACCGTCTTCGTAAACCGGACAAGGGGATATTTAGTGCGGCAGCTATCTTGGGACAGAACGCTCTTATCAGTGTTGATTATGAATTGACGAATTATAAATCGATGCGCTTACAGGATCGGGACGGATATGACCAGGATGCTGATAATGACCTTATAAAGGATGATTTTCGTTCCAGTGGAATGCTGAAAGTCGGAGCAGAATACAAGGTTACGCCTCAATTTGCGATCCGCGTGGGAGGGGTCTGGCAAAATAGTCCGGTTCAAGAACACATGAAATATAGTGAAACAGGGCGTATTGTTGAAGTCTATCCGGCAGGAACTCGTACGGGCTACACGGTAGATCATAGTATTAATTATTATACGGTGGGATTAGGGTATCGTTTCACTCCTAATTTCTACGTGGATTTGGCTTGTGTGTACCGGATGCAAAAAGAAGATGTTTATCCTTTCCCGCATCTTATTAGTGATGGAAATGTTCTGGTAGAATCCATTCCCGCAACATTGAAGACAAACACGACAAAGGTTGCTCTTACATTAGGCTATAAGTTCTAAAAATCATAGTTTGTTCTTAAAAGTCCCCTGTTCGTACATAAAACGTACGGTCAGGGGGCTTTTTTATGTAAAAATAAAGGAAATGTTTGCCTATTTAAAATACTTTTTGTTCTTTTGCCTTTGTAAATATAAATAATATTATTGTCTAACAATTTTAAATATCGTTGCCTATAGCATAAACATTACTCAAGAAAAAACTAAAAATATAGAAGTAATGAAGACTTTAAGAATGATGACTGACGAAGAGCTGGTCGTTCTTTATGCAGAAGGTAATAATGCTGCTTTCGATGTATTGTTGAATCGTTACAAAAGTAGCATACACTCCTACATTTACTTTATAGTCCATAACAAAGATCTCACAGAAGATATCTTTCAGGAGACTTTTGTCAAGGTGATTATGACCATTAAACAAGGCCGTTATACCGAAAACGGTAAGTTTAAAGCATGGATTACCCGCATTGCTCATAACCTGATTATCGATAACTTCCGTCAGGAACGCAGTGAAAATACGGTTTCAAATGATGAAGTGGAAGTGGATCTATTCAATAATATCAAACTTTGCGACGGCACGATCGAAGATAACATCGTACGCCGTCAGGTATTGTCTGATGTGAAAAAGTTGGTGAAGCACCTTCCCGACAGCCAACGCGAAGTATTGGAAATGCGTTACTATCAAGATCTCAGTTTTAAAGAAATTGCCGATATTACAGGTGTAAGCATCAATACGGCTTTGGGACGTATGCGTTATGCGATCTTGAATATGCGTCGTATGGCGGAAGAAAACAGTATCGAGCTGTCGATGGCTTGATAATAAAAGTTGAAAATTTATTTTCTTGTCATACAATAAGGAGATAGCTTGCCCGTTTTATTATCAAACAAGATAAAAAACGAGTTGCCTATGAAGAGACTTTCTACTCAATGTATGAATGAAATAGAAAATAAAACAAACAGAAACCGAAAAGAAAGGAAAACAATGCCGCGTCGGCAAACACTTGATTTCCTTACCCAATTTGCGAGGGTTTATCATTCAGAACCCGCTTTACGCACGGAACTCTGTGGTTTAGTAATGAACTGACGTCGTCTTGCAGAAAAGCAAAAAGAGTATGAAACATAAAATAGCACCTTCTCTGTTAGCTGCTGATTTTCTGAACCTGCAGCGGGAAGTGGAAATGATCAACGAGAGTGATGCTGATTGGTTGCATCTGGACATAATGGACGGTGTGTTCGTTCCTAACATATCGTTTGGTTTTCCAGTTCTGGAAGCGTTGAAGCCAATCTGCAAGAAACCGATGGATGTACATCTGATGATCGTGGAACCGCAAAAGTTCATTCTGGAAGTGGCGGCTACGGGCGCTTATATGATGAATGTGCATTATGAGGCTTGTACACATCTGCACCGTACGGTGGCGGCGATCAAAGAGGCGGGAATGAAGGCGGCTGTTACATTGAATCCGCATACGCCGATTTCCTTGTTGGAAGATATCTTGAAGGATTTGGATATGGTATTGCTCATGTCGGTAAATCCGGGTTATGGAGGGCAAAAGTTTATTGAACATTCGATAGATAAAACAGCTCGTCTGAAAGATATGATCCTGGCAAAAGGGTTGAATACCTTGATCGAAGTCGATGGCGGTGTCAATATGCAGACGGCGAAACCTTTGCTTGAGGTGGGGGCGGACGTGCTGGTTGCCGGTAGTTTTGTTTTCCGTTCCCCTGATCCGTTGAAGACGATCCGAGAATTGAAAGAATTATAATGTCGACTCGTAGAGGCGGGGTTCTACTCCGCCCAATCAGAAATCGTACCTTTATTGGATGCAATGGCCTGAGCAGAGCTCTGCCCCTACGGAATGACGTCCTTTGTGCAATACTGATCAAACCTTAAATCAACCATTTCAAAACCTTACATTATGATAAAAGAATTACAGATCCGTCCCTTTGCCCGTCCGCTGCTTGTCTGGATTGCGGGGATTATGCTACAGACTGTTTTTTCGTGTTGTACTTATTTCTGGGTATTACTATTGCTCCCTGTTATTATCCTTACCACAGCCGGTCTTGTCTTGAGAGGGCAGGAGCATTTTTGTTATGAAACCCGTTGGCTGTGGGGAGTGGTTTTCTTGTCTCTGTTGCTTTTCCTTTCGATACAAAAGACTGCTTATTCGCAGTTTGAGGCCTTGTCGGAACATCCGGCTTCCCTTCTTTCCCGTTGGGCGCGGGAAGAACAGCAACGATTATTGGAGCCGATCGCAAAACTAAATCTGACCGATGAAGAAAAATCTGTACTGACCACTATTACTGTCGGTTACCGGCAAGCTATGAGCCGGGAGGTGCGGAATCGTTTTTCGGCTACGGGGGTAGCTCATATCCTGGCCGTAAGCGGCTTTCATGTGGCAATCGTCTGTGGCTTTTTATCTTTTCTTTTTTCTTTTCTCCCCAGGAATGGATGTTGCCGGTGGATTCGCTACATCTCGCTGCTTGTGCTATTGTGGGGATTTGCTGCGATAACGGGCTTGGTGGCCTCTTCTGTGAGGGCAGCGTTGATGCTTACAATGTATCTGACGGGCAGAGTGTTGGATAGGAGGGCGGAGCGTTATAATATATTGGCGGCTTCCGCTTTTTGCATGTTGGTTTATGAACCCTTGTACTTATTCGACATAGGTTTCCAGCTGAGTTATCTGGCCGTGCTGTCCATCCTTTATTTCCAACCTCGGTTGCAGGCGTTGATAAAAGTGTATAATCCGTTTTTGAGGACACCGTGGGGGTGGATCACGGTTACTCTGTCGGCACAGGCGGGCACGACTTTTTTTTTTCTGTATTATTT
>OGNB01001891.1_pt1 | contig 10966 bp, 10 predicted proteins | sample 1573301 | NCBI WGS metagenome assembly OGNB01 (sample SAMEA2581914, study PRJEB24529) | metagenome | biome: Human gut stool | place: China | collected 2011
GCAGATACTTTTCCAGCACATCCTCCATGATATAGCTGCGGAGATTGCCGATGTGGGCAAAATGGTAGACCGTGGGGCCGCAGGTGTACATTTTGACGAGCTTAGGATCGTTGGGGATAAACTCTTCTTTTTTGTGCGATGCGGAATTATAAAGATACATGTCGTTTCCTCCTGTAACTATTCTTCTGTTTTATGCTCCAGCGCGTCCAGACGCATTTTGAGCATCTCGATTTCGATCATAATCGGGTCCGGCGTATGGATATGGTCCAGCTTTTCGCCGCAGATTCTCGCGATCCTGCCCGGCACGCCGACGACCGTCGCGTTCTCCGGAACTTCACGCAGCACGACCGAGTTTGCCGCGATACGCGCGTTATTGCCGACCTTGAACGGCCCAAGCACCTTCGCGCCGGCTCCTACCATGACGTTGTTTCCAATTGTCGGGTGGCGCTTGCCGGCGTCCTTGCCCGTGCCGCCGAGGGTCACGCCCTGATAGAGTAAGCAGTCGTCTCCAATTTCAGCCGTTTCGCCGATGACAATGCCGGTTCCATGGTCGATGACCAGCCGACGACCGATTTTCGCGCCGGGGTGGATTTCAATGCCCGTCCAGAGCTTCGACCACTGCGAGATGCTCCGCGCGAGAAAGCGCAGGCCGTGGGTGTGCAGCCAGTGGGCGATGCGGTAGTCGATGGTTGCGTGCAGGCCGTTGTAGAGCAGCAGAATCTCCGCCACGCTTCTGGCCGCCGGATCGTTTTTCTTATATGCCCGAATGTCTTCGATAATATGCAAAAATGTTGCCTCCCGGAAAAATAAAAGAACCCGCCTCTTTTGCTCAAGAGGCGGGTTACAGTAACTCGCGGTTCCACTCTGATTTCTCACTCAAGACACTTGACGCGTGTCACACGGGGTCTCCCCTCGCTCACGAACGCACGTTCCCAAACCTCGCTTCATCTCCGCTTGCAGCCGGTGACGGAAACTCTCTGAGAAACTCCGGTAAGGTACTCTTTTCGGTCAACGCGATATATGGGGCAGCACCGCGCAATTCGTCTGCGAGTCTCGCCGGATCTTTTCCGCCAATGCCGCGGTTCGGAAACTTGAAGGGCACAAAGCCTTCCTGCGTTTCCAAACCTTGCCTTGACAAAAAATCTCTCGTCGAGCCTTCTTGCCGAATTGTGTGGTGTTACCCTTTTTTGTTAAAAATATTTTACCATCCAGCAGTTCAAAAGTCAAGCGCCGGGCATCAGAACGTCCCAGTTCTTCTGGAAATATTCAAAGCCCGAGTAGAGCGTCGTCACCAAAATCACGGCGCAGACGACCGTATCGAGAATTTGCACGCCCGGCAGAATCATCATCGCAATAAGCCCCACCATCGTGCAGGAGGTCTTGATCTTGCCGGACCAGCCCGCCGCGATCACGCGCCCGTGCGCGGCCGCAATCGAGCGAAGGCCCATGATGGCAAACTCGCGCGCAACAACGATGAAGGCAATCCAGCTTGCCATCCGGCCCTGCCCGACAAAGACCATCAGGCATGCCGTCACGAGCAGCTTATCGGCCAGCGTATCAAAGAACTTGCCGAAGTCCGTGACCTGATTGTAGTGCCGCGCAACGTAGCCGTCCAAAAAGTCGCTCAGACTCGCCACGACAAAAATGCCGAGCGCGACCCAACGGTAGGTGTCGGCGTTCGCGCCGCCGTTGCCGCTCAGCAGCAGAAACACGATGAAAAACGGGATGAGCACCACCCGCACCATTGTAATCTTACTCGCCGTCGTCATTGTCTTCCATGTCCTCCTCCAGCATGCCTGTCAGCTCTCCATCATATGCGCCCACGACAAAGACGTTCACAAAATCGCCCGTCTTGATGTGCCGCGATGCTGTGAACCAGATGCGTCCGTCGATATCCGGCGAATCCGCGTAGGTTCTGCCATAATAGCATTCCTCGTCGGGGTCGTAGCCGTCGCAGAGCACCTGCATGACCTTGCCCTCGCACGAAGCATTATATTCGTCCATGATGCGCGACTGAAGCTCGCCGATGATCTCCGCGCGCTCCTGCGCGACCGCCTTGTCGGGGTACTGCATCAACGCCGCCTTGGTGCCCTCCTCGGGCGAGAACGTGAACGTTCCGGCGCGCTCGAGCTTGAATTCTTTTAAGAACTCGCAAAGCTGCTGGAATTCTTCCTCTCCCTCGCCGGGAAGACCGGTAATGAGGCTCGTGCGGATGACAAGACCGGGAATGCGCGCGCGGAGCTTTTTGAGAAGCTCCTTCACATACTCGCCGTTTCCGCGCCGGTTCATCGCGCGCAGAATGTTGTCGTTGATGTGCTGAATCGGGATATCGAGGTACTTTACGATCTTCGGCTCGTCGGCCAGAACGTCAATGAGCTCGTCGGACATTTCGTCCGGATAAAGATAATGGATACGCACCCAGACGATACCGTCGATGGCGCAGAGCTTTTGAAGAAGCTCCGCCAGCTTCCGCTCTCCGTAGAGATCGATGCCGTAGCGGCTCGTGTCCTGCGCAATGACGATGAGCTCTTTCACGCCGCTCTCCGCCAGATCCTGCGCTTCTTTCACGAGCTCTTCCATCGGGCGGCTGCGGTACCGGCCGCGGAGCTTCGGGATGATGCAGAACGCGCAGTGGTTGTCGCAGCCTTCGGCGATGCGCAGATACGCGTAGTGCTCGGGCGTGGTCAGAATGCGCTGTGGCTCGGGCAGGTTCGCGTTGATATCGCCGAACTCCGCGACCGTCTCGCCGGAGAGGACTTTCCCGACCGCCGAAACGATGTCATAATACGAGCCCGTGCCGAGCACGCCGTCCACCTCCGGCATTTCCTGCACGATCTCCATCTGATAGCGCTGGGCAAGACATCCGGTCACAAGGATCTTCCCGACTCTACCTTCCTTTTTGAGCTCGCCCATCGCCAGAATGTTGTCGATAGCTTCCGTCTTTGCGTCTTCAATAAAGCCGCAGGTGTTGATGATCACCAAATCCGCGCCGTCCGGGTCGGGCAAAATCTCATAGCCCGCCACGCGCAGCAAAAACAGCATCTGCTCGGCGTTGATCTGATTTTTGGCGCAGCCGAGGCTGATCATGCCAATTGTCTGGCTCATTCCATATCCTCCCAAGTGTCCATGGGCTCACAGTCCGCTTCCAATCGCCGCAGCCCCTCTTGAATGTCGTGATAGCTGTGCCCGCGCCGGATGAGCGCGTCCACGGCTTTTTTGATGGTTTTCTGGTCAAGCGTCCTTCCGGAAAGCTTCTTCCGCAAAAACGCGTCAATCGCGCCGTCCGTCTCTCCAAATTCTGAAAGCGCTTCGTCCCAAAGCTCTTTGGGGATCCCCTTTTCATAGAGGATGCTCTTCGCCCGCGCCCGGCCATAGCCGCGAAGGTTCGCGCTTCTGACAAGCTGCTTCGCCGTCTCAAGGTCGTCGATGAGGTGCAGCTCCTCCAGCCATGAAATGGCCGCCTCCGCATCCTCCTCGCGCTCGCCCTTCTGGACAAGGCGCTTTTGAAGCTCTTTTTTCGACAGTCCGCTCGCCGTCAGGATCCGCACCGCGCGCTCCTTGCATGAGGCGAAACTCTGCGCATTCTCGAGCGCCAGAAAGTCTTCCGGCGAAACCTCTGCGCCGATGGTGAGGCCGAGCTCGACCACCTTGAAGGCGGGAGCTTTCAGCCGCTTTCCATCATCAAAGATCAGACGCAGATAGTTCGGAGAATCCAGCGGCTCGATTTTCTCAAGTTTCATCGTCAAAGTCGTCCGCCGACACGTTTACCGCCTTGGCGGCCGGGGCGATGGGCGGCTTTGCGCGGCTGCCCTGCAGCTTCCACATGTTGTCGCGCACCTCCTGCTCAATGCGGTCGGCCACGTCGGGATGCTCCTGCAGATAGAGCTTTGCGTTATCCCGGCCCTGTCCGATGCGCTCGTCCCCAATCGAGAACCAGCTGCCGGACTTGTTGATGAGCTCCAGCTGCACAGCCAGATCGACGAGTTCGCCCCACTTGGAGATGCCCTCGCCGTACATGATATCGAAGATGGCCTCTTTAAAAGGAGGCGCGACCTTGTTTTTGACGATCTTGGCGCGCGTGCGGTTGCCGACGATCTCTGTGCCGTTCTTGATGGCCTCGGTCCGGCGGATGTCGATACGAACGGACGCGTAGAACTTGAGCGCGTTGCCGCCCGTGGTCGTCTCGGGGTTTCCGTACATGACGCCGATCTTCATACGAAGCTGGTTGATGAAGATAACGACACAGTTCGTTTTTGCGATGTTGCCGGCAAGCTTTCGCAGCGCCTGCGACATCAGCCGCGCCTGAAGTCCGACGAAGGTATCGCCCATCTCGCCTTCAATTTCTGCGCGCGGCGTCAGCGCCGCGACAGAGTCGACCACTACCACGTCCACCGCACCCGAGCGGACGAGCGCATCTGTAATCTCCAGCGCCTGCTCGCCGGTATCCGGCTGGGAGACGAGCATGGAGTCGATGTCCACACCGATTCTCGCCGCATAGTCGGGGTCCAGCGCGTGCTCCGCGTCGACGAATGCGACCTCACCGCCGCGCTTCTGCGCCTGCGCCACGATATGGAGCGCAAGCGTCGTTTTGCCAGAGGACTCCGGCCCGTAAATCTCAATGATTCTGCCCTTCGGCACGCCGCCGATGCCGAGCGCCGCGTCCAAAGCCAACGAGCCCGTCGGAATCGCTTCCACGTTCATCTCCGGGCGGTCGCCGAGGCGCATGACCGTACCCTTGCCGAAGTTCTTTTCAATCTGGGAAATTGCCGTCTCCAGCGCCTTTTTTTTATCGCTCAGCGGAGCTTCGGGTTTCTTCTTTTCTACTGCCATAGCCAACAGCCTTCCTTTTCTGTTTTTCTACAGTATACCACAGCGTTCGCCATAAATCAAACATTCGTTTGAAAATATTTCACGTGTCTCACTCCGGCTTTCTTGCCGCGACCGCACGGGTCACGCCCCTGAGATCCTTGCGGAACATCACGTCCGTAAAGCCTGCGGCCTCGAGCAATTCTCCAACGCCTGTCTCCTGCCCGTAGCCAAACTCAAAGCAGATCGTCCCGCCCGGGCGAAGCGCGGCGCTGAAATTCTGTAAAATTGCGCGATAAAAGTCCAGTCCGTCTTCTCCGCCCTCCAAGGCCAGATGCGGCTCATACGCCCAGACGGACACATCAAGCGTCGCCATTTCCTTCGTCGTCACATAGGGGGGATTCGAGACAATCAGGTCGAACTGCCCCAGAAACTTAGGCGCGGGCTGCAAAACGTCGACCGAAAACGCCGTCACGCGGTTTTTGAGCCGCAGATTTGCCGTGTTCTGCTTGGCAACACGAAGCGCCGGCTCGGAGATTTCCGCCAGCGTCACGCGCGCCGACTCCACACTGTGCGCAAGCGCCAGACCGATGCAGCCCGAGCCTGTGCAAAGATCGAGCACCCGCTGCGGCGCGGGGTAGGTTCTGGCCGCCTCAATGGCAAGCTCTGTCACAGCCATCGTATCATCACGCGGGATGAGCACGTCGGGCGTTACAATAAACGGGAGCCCATAAAAGCTCCACTCGCCCAGGATATAGGCCAGCGGCTCTCCGGCTAAAGCTCTGCCCAGATAGTCGTTCAGCTTTTCTTCAATGGTCTCTGACGCGTAGAGCTCGCGGTCAGATAGCAGCGCGGCCACGGACTTTCCGGACGCGAGCGCCAGAAGCTCTCTTGCGTAGACACCCGCATTTTCCCCATAGCCGGGACGAAGCGCCTTGCGCGCGTTCAAATACAGGTCGCCGTATTTTTTTACCATCTGTCCGCGCCTTCCTGCTCGGGAATCACCAGCGTCAGCGCCTCAATGGCGACCTCGATCATCGAGTCATCCGGTTCGTTCGTCGTAAAGAGTTGGAACCACATGCCGGGGGCCGTCAGAATCTTCGTCAGCCAATTGTCATGCCGCCCGACAAGACGGTTAAACTCATATGCAATTGCTACGATGAACGGCAGCATTGCAAGCCGCGAGAGCATCCTCAAAAATGTATTGCTGATCGGGAAAATCGAGCTGAACACAGCGGAAACGAGAATCGAGATGATGATCACGACGAACAGGAAGCTCGTGCCGCAGCGCGGATGGAGCCTTGTCTGCGGGCGGACGTTCTCGACCGTCAGCGGAAGCTGCGCCTCATAGCAGCGTATGGTTTTGTGCTCCGCACCGTGATAGGAAAAGACACGCTTCATGTCCGGCGTTTTGGAGATCATAATCATGTAGCCGAGGAAAATAAGGATCCGGAACACGCCCTCAATGAGGCTCCGCAGCACGGCCCGTTCCTTGAGCCCCGGAATGAAGCTTGCAAGAAGCGTCGGCAGCAAAATAAAAAGGCCGACCGAGAGCGCCACACCGAGCACGACCGAGAGATAGACCACGACCTTCTGAAGCTTCTCGGAGCCGAGCTTTTTCTCCAGCCATGTTTCAAATTTCGAAGGCTCGCCTTCTGCCTCCGGGAAAAAGTCTGCCGAGTACATGAGCGCCTTCACGCCGTTTACCATCGACGAGCCGAAGTTCACCACGCCGCGGATGAGCGGCCACGTCAAAATACCGTGCTTCTTTTTGATCGGCTCGACCTTTTGCACAAGACCCTCGGGACCTCTTACGACGATGGCCCGCTTGTCGGGTCCCTGCATCAGAATCCCTTCGATGAGCGCCTGCCCGCCAATCAAGGTCTTAAACTTTTCCTGACTGACAGACTGATTGTTTTTCTGCATAAACTGCCTCTATTCTTCCCCCGTGGGGATGGAGATGGTCACAAGGGTACCGCCGCCCTCGGCGTTTTCGAGCGTGATCGTGCCGCCGTGCATGGTGACGATTTCCTCGCACACGGCAAGTCCGATGCCGCTGCCGCGCGCCTTAGAGCTTCCCTTGTAAAATTTCATTTTGACGTGCGGCAATTCTTCTTCCGGAATGCCGGGGCCAAAGTCCCGGATGCGCACGACGATCTGCCCGGACTCGAGTCCGATCGACGCCACGATGCGCTTGCCGTCGCCGCCGTGCTTGGCCGCGTTGTCAAGGACATTCAAAAACACCTGCCGCATACGGGCAACATCGCACGGAATTTCCGGAATTTCTTCCTCGCAGGGCTCATACTCGAGCGCAATGCCCTCCTGCTTGAGCCGCGAGCCGTACATGAAAACAGTGTCTTCAAATTCCGCAAGCAGATCGGCCTTTTCTACCGTCAGGGTAAACCGGCCGTCCTGCATACGGGTAAATTCCAAGAGCTCTTCGACCATGCCCGTGAGCCTTTTTGCCTCGCGCAGGATGATCAGCATGCCGCGCCGGGTCTCGGGCTCTAAATTGCCGGAGGAAAGCAGTGTCTCGCCCCAACCGGAAATTGCCGTCAGCGGCGTGCGCAGCTCATGGGAAACGGATGACATAAACTCCGACTGCGTCTTCTCGGACTGCCCGATTTTAACGGACATGTCGTTAATTGTATCGGCGAGCTCTCCGATCTCGTCGTCATAATGCTTCGGGATCTGCACGCCGTAGGAGCCCGCCGCAATGCGCTTGGCCGTCGCGGTGATCTCCGTCACGGGTTCGATGATCGAGCGGATAAAGAAGCTGCTGATGAAAAACATCGACGCGATGAAAATGAGCCCCGCCGTAAGCGCGATGAGGCCGATCATGAGCACCTGCCGGTCGACATTTTTAAGTCCCGTCACGTACCGCAAAACGCCGATGACCTCGCCATTGGAGTAGATCATCGGACTCGAGACCGCAAAAATCCGCTCGTGCGTGTCGGGGTCGCGCCCTTGATAGCGCGCGAGCTTCCCGGTCGTGATGGCCTCTTGAATGTCAGGCGTCTCGGGGCTTTTTCCAGCAAACTCGCCGTACGAGGAAGCGACCAGCTTGCCGCTCGCACTGATGAACTGCAGTTCCAGCTTGTCCTTGTCTTCAAACGTCTCGGCAAACTGGATGCAGGACTGATAGTATTCGTTGCAGCTCTGGCTGATGTAATTGCTGAAAAAGTCGGTGGTCGTCTTCGCCTTCGCTTCTAACCCAGAGCGCACGTTCGAATAATAGTACGCCCCGAGACTTAGGGTAATGGCCGCCACGCATAAAGCAGCTAACACGACCATGACGCTGACGTTGTTGACCAGCCACCGCCGCTCGAGCCCCGCGAGCTTCCGGCGCTTCGGCGCGGCCTGTTTGATGACATCACTCAGACGCCCCATTTGTATCCAAAGCCCCAGACAGTCGTGATATAGACGGGATTTGCCGTGTCGTCTTCGATTTTGATGCGCAAGCGGCGGATGTTCACATCGACGATTTTGAGCTCACCGTCATAGTCGCGGCCCCAAACCGTCGTTAAAATATCCTCTCTCGAAAGCGCACGCCCTGGATTCTGCATAAAAAGCTTCATGATGGCATACTCCACCTGCGTGAGCTTGATGCGCTTGCCTTCTTTGTCTAGCGTCCGGTTGCGCGTATTGAGCACAAACGGCCCTTGCGTGAGCTCGCCGGAATCAGACTGCGTGTCGCTGCCGATGCGCCGGTAGAGCGCGTCGATGCGCGCGGTGAGCTCAGCGGGGCTGAACGGCTTTGTCATATAGTCATCCGCGCCGGTCATAAGGCCCGTGACCTTATCCATCTCCTGGCTTCTTGCGGTTAACATAATGATACCGATCTTCTTATCCGTCGCCCGGATGTTCCGGCAGACCTCAAAGCCGTCGATGTCCGGCAGCATAATATCCAGAATCGCAACGCCGACGTCCGGATGCTCCTTGAGCTTTTCCAGCGCCTCCATGCCCGTCCCGGCCTCGATGACCTCGTAGCCCGCGCGGTTGAGGTTGATAACAACAAAACTTCGGATACTGACCTCATCTTCAAGAATCAATACTTTTTTCATAAACCAGAATTCTCCTTACGTCTCACCGGTATTCCAGTCGACATGTATGATATGGAACATCTGCCGCAGCTCATCGGGCGTTAGCTCCTGTGCCTGCGCCGCCGTCCCGAGCTGCGCGGAGAAGCAAACATCCGGCTGCTCCAGAAGCAGGAACCTTCCATCTTCCTGCGCGCGCTCGAGGCGTTTTTCGCCCGTGAAGGCATAGATCGTAAAAATCGGGTCAACCTGCGCAGAGCCCTTCCAATCAGAAAACGTCAGCCCGCCCCGCGCGTCCTCAAGCGCTTCTGCACGGCTGATCGTCACGCGTTCGTCCCAGCTCTCCGGAATTTCCACATACCAGCCGCCTGAGAAGCGGTGATACGTGCGAAGCACAATTTCGTGCTTCCCGTCCAGACCCAGATGGTACCAGCGGATGAGCGAGTATGTCTCCCCTGCCGCATCCGCCGCCGGAAGCGAAACGAGCTCCGGAAGCTCCACGAGGCCATCAGAATTGATATCGCACGCGTAAGCAAACGGATTTCGGACCGTCTGCTGCGTATCGTCAAGCGCGCTGACATTCTGGAATGTCCCGCCGCGGAAGATGAACACGTCCGTCGCAAGAGAATCCTCTTCCTGTGCGCTTGTAACGAACACAGCCGGAATATTGTAGGCGACCGCCCCCGTCATGATGCGCTTGACGGAAACGGCGCTCGAGGAAAGCGGCACCTCCTGCCCCTTTTCCATCTGCCCCTTCCGGTACCGGTAGAGCTCCGCCGTCCCCTGCTTTTTTTCCGCGTCGAAGCGCAGCAAAAACAGGTCGGTCATGCCGTTATTGTCGAGGTCGCAGGTTGTAAACTGGCTATAGCTTGCCGTCATCAGCCGGACGATTTCTCCGTCTTCCAGCGAGTAGGCGCTCACCGACTGCAAAACCTGGTCGCTCAGCTGCCGGCCGATGAGAATCTCGAGCCCCGGCTCGCCGTCCAGGTCCACATACTCGACCCGCGCGAACGCCGCGCCGTTTCCCTCAATGACGGAAATATTCTGATATGCGCCGTCCAGCTTGTCAAACACATAGGCCTTGAGCGGCTTTTCATCGGAGGTTTTGGCGAAAACGATCGCCTCTTCCTCTCCGTCGCCGTCCAGATCTGCCAGCTGCACCGACTGCTGATTGCTGCCGGAGACAGGCGCGCGGTATTCGCACCCGGCCGCCGCCATCACCTCGTCAATGGCCTTTTGCAGATTGTCATATTCGTCGGAGTGCCGGGGCAGCGTATAGAGTTCGTCGACGGTCTTTACAAAGCAGCCCGAGAGCAGCAGACAAAAAAGCGCCGCCAAGCTCAAAAGCGCCAGTTTTTTTCGCCGCACGGCCCCTCACTCCTTCCCTTTACATAACATCGCAGACCATTGTATCACAATTTGTTACAGATGTGTAGCGGTTTTGTAAAATAATCCTCATTTAAGAACGACATTTTTTTCACCGAGCAGCCCGCGCAGTTCCTCCAGCATGATTTCCTCCGGCATGCACCGCCCGCCCATGCGAACGCCGGTGTCGGCGTAGTAAATGACGGTCTTGACCTGGCCGGGGAACATGTTGAGGATCGGGACGATTTTTTCGCTGCCCTTCTGTCCCGTGTGGGCGATTTTGAGATAGAGCGTCTTGCCAGCCAGCGCCTGCCGGGACTCTGCCCGTGCCTCGCCCTTCGCGTCAAAATCCGCGAGCTTCCACACGCGGTTCACAACCATCTGCGGGTCTTTGTCATCGCGAACGGAAATGCGGCCGGAAATGACAACAGCAGACGTTTCATAGAGAAGTGCGCCGTATTGCCCCAGCGCGTTTGAGAACGTCAAAAGCTCCATCGAGCCCGTGTCGTCCTCCAAGGTCACATAGGCCATCATCGACTGGTTCTTCGTTGTCTTCATCTTGACGTTCTGGACAATGCCCGCGATGTTCACGACTTGTTCGTCGCTGAACTCGTCTGTATGCTCGGAAAAGCTCTCCAAAATCGCGCCGATGCTCACAACGTTTGCGCCCTTGAGCTTTTCGCGGTACGCATCCATCGGATGGCCGGAAAGATAGAGCCCCGTCGTCTCGCGCTCGAGCTTCATGAGCTCATCCG
>OGNB01001906.1_pt1 | contig 10916 bp, 8 predicted proteins | sample 1573301 | NCBI WGS metagenome assembly OGNB01 (sample SAMEA2581914, study PRJEB24529) | metagenome | biome: Human gut stool | place: China | collected 2011
CCTTCTTTTCCGTCTTGCCGGAAAAGAAGGGGGAGAAAAGGGGCGCTGGGTTACGTTTGGTGTTTCCTGCGTCTGAATATAGGTGGGAACCGATGTTTTAGTTGTCTTTCCACACGAAACTCACCTCACGGGTGTCCTGGTGCGCGCCGCCTGATACGGTGCAACAGATTTGTGAGCAGTTGCGTTTGAATATTTGCGGGAAATAGAAGGTGCAGACCAGATTTGTTGGTCTGCACCTTTTTGCAGGGGAGTCTTCTTTCATTGCCCCACCCCTACAAGGTCCCCGCGAGAAGGTAACATCTATCTGGATTTCCTCTGCACTTTCTATTGATGGCAATCGTTCTAAGGCAACCAGCTGCAAATTTGGTGCCTTCGTATCAGGCGGCGCGTAGTCCGACGCCCGTAGGGTGACCATCGAGTGGAACGCCAGATGAAAACATAGGTTCTTACCTAAATTCAGAGGCAGATTGCACCCCGTAACCCCACGCACTCTTTTCTCCCCCATCTTTTCTCTTGCGAGAGAAAAGATGGGGCCGCCGGAGGCGCGTCAGAAACGACCACGACGGAACGAATCCTTGCAAGCAAGGCTTCTTATCCTCTGTGCTCGTTTCTTCCTTTCCAAACCGCAAACTAAATTTGCGGTTTGGGTTTTTTCTATGCAAATCTGCAGCAACCCTTCAGTCAGCCTACGGCTGACAGCTCCCCTGGGAGGGGAGCCTGGGGAAAACGAACCCCCGCAGGAATTTTCCTGCGGGGGTGATGGTTTACAGGGGGGATTTTTTGATCTTTGCGAATGCACGGGGGTATTTGGGCGGGGTCGGCTTTTGTTTGCGGATGACGACGGCCTTGTGGACGGCGTCCTGGATGGGATATTCGTACACCCGCTCGATGCTGCCGCCGAGCTGGGCGATGCCGCGCCGGGCCTCGTCGATCTCTTCGTCGGCAAGCGCGCCCTTCATGGCGAGGAAGACGCCGCCGACCTTCGCGTACGGCAGACACAGCTCCGCGAGCACGTTCAGCCGCGCCACGGCGCGGGAGGTCACAATGTCGTAGCTCTCCCGGCAGGTGCGGACGTATTCCTCCGCCCGGGCCGTCACGACCTGTGCCTGCACGCCGAGCTGCGGCAGCAGCTCCTCGAGCCAGTGCATCCGTTTGGCGAGCGAATCGAGCAGCGTCAGCTCCATCGACGGCTCCGCGATCTTCAGCGGAACGCCGGGGAAGCCCGCGCCGCAGCCGATGTCGATGACACGTTGATTCTGAAAGTCCACGGCCTGCAGCAGCGCGATGGAGTCGAGAAAATGCAGCTCTGCCACGGCCTGCGGCTCGGTGATGGCGGTCAGGTTCATGACCTGATTCTTTTCCAGCAGCGCCCGGCCAAAGGCGCAGAGCGTGTCGATCTTCTCCGGGGAAAGCCCGGAACGCTGTTCGAGTATCTGTCTCATGCTTCTGCCTTTCGGATGTACAGCACGCCGATGGTGCCGGGGCCGCAGTGGCTGCTGACGGTGCAGCCGGCGCGGGTGACGCAGATCTCGTCAAACGGCTGCAGCTTCTGCACAGTTTCCACAGCTTTCTGCACCATTTCCTCCGGCAGGCCGGAATGCGTGATGAAGACGCGCCGCAGCTCCAGATCGCTGCGCGCGCCGATCTTGTCGGTGATGTACTGCACCAGACATTTTTCAAAGCTGCCGCGGTACTTTTTGCCGACGCCCATTTTGCCGTCCTTGACCTCGATGCACGGGCGGAGCTTCAGAAGATTCGCGCCGAGCAGCGTCACGGCCGAGCAGCGGCCGCCCATTTTCATGTAGTCCAGCCGGTCAAGAATGAAGCTGGCCTCCACGCGGCCGGTCAGCTCCTGCAGCGCCGCGACGATCTCGTCCGGCGCCATGCCGGCGCGGGCCATCCGCTCGGCTTCGAGCACGACGAGGCCGTGGCCGGTGGAGAGATTTCTCGAGTCGACAACGTAGACGTTGTCAAAATCCGCTGCTGCGAGCTTTGCGTTCTGATAGCAGCAGGAGAAATCGAGGGAAATACAGATGTGAATGACAAAGTCATTCTGCGCGGAAAGCTCCGTGAACATGCGGACATAGTCCGCCAGGTTGACCGCAGCCGTCTTCGGCAGACCGCCGCCCGCGGAGACATGCGCATAGATGTCGTCCGGGCGGACGTCCACGCCGTCGCGCAGCGTTTTGCCGTCCATGTTGACGTAGAGCGGCAGCAGGCGGATGTTGTACCGCTGCAGCAGCTCGGGGCTGAAATCACAGGTCGAGTCAGACGTGATCTGATATCGCATAGAGAACCATCCTTTTTTTCACCAGCGTCCGTCCGGGACGCGCGTCTTTGGGAACCGATGGGATCATCGGTTCCTCTGGCGCAGCGCGCGGAAAAAGTCGCGCAGCGCCTGCGAGCAGGCTTCTTCCAGGACCCCGCCCAGCACCTCCGGCTGAAAACAGCCCGGCAGATGCAGCACATCGACCAGACTCCCGGCCGCACCGGATTTGGGGTCCTTTGCGCCGTAAACGACGCGCGGCAGATGCGCGTTCAGGATCGCACCCGCACACATGGGACACGGCTCGAGCGTCACGTAGAGCGTGCACTGCCACAGCCGCCAGCCGCCAAGCGTCCGGCAGGCCTCGGCAATGGCCTCAATCTCCGCGTGCGCCAGGGCGGTCCTGTTCGTTTCCCGGCGATTGCGGCCGCGGCCGACGATCCGGTCATCCAGTGTAATCACACACCCCACTGGGACCTCGCCCTCTGCGGCAGCCTCCTGCGCGAGAAGCAGAGCCTCGCGCATCATGTTTTCATCCAAAACCGTTCACACACCTCCACGGCAGGATTATTTACCCATCATACCCGAAAACGCCCCATTCGTCAACACCCCGCACCGCCGCGCAAAAAAAGCCCTCCGGTCATGCTCTGACCGGAGGCAGATGGGGTTGTGGGATTTGGCGGCGGCCAGAGCCGCCGGCCTGGGATATGAAGTGCGCTCGCATTGGATAAGCTGTGTCTATACCATACCGGAACAGTGCGGAAAAGTCTGCCGAACGCTGTCGGGGCGGAAATTTTTTCTTGCGGCGGGCAGGATTCTTGCAAACAGGGCGGTTTCCTGCTAAAATATCAATCCGAATGAAGTGCTGCAGGGGGGATCTGTATGGAATTTGACGCTGGCCGGTACGATGTAGCCGTGATCGGCGCGGGCCACGCCGGGATCGAGGCCGGACTGGCCTGCGCGCGGATGGGGCTGAAGACCGTCGTGTTTACGATCAATCTGGACGCGGTCGGCAATATGCCCTGCAATCCCGCCATCGGCGGCACGGGGAAGGGCCATCTCGTGCGCGAGCTCGACGCGCTCGGCGGCGAGATGGCGAAGGCGGCCGATCGCTCGTGCATCCAGTACCGGATGCTGAACCTGGGCAAGGGCCCGGCCGTCCACTCCCTGCGCGCGCAGGCGGACCGCCGGAGGTATCAGGAGGATATGAAGCGCACGCTCGAGCGGCAGGAGAATCTGGACCTCAAGCAGGCTATGATCACCTCCCTCCGGCTGACGGACGGGCAGGTCTCCGCTGTCGTCACGCGCCTCGGCGCGGTGTATCAGGTGCGCGCCTGCGTCATCGCCTCCGGTACGTATCTGGATGCCCGCGTCATCACCGGCGACTGCGCCTATGCCTCCGGCCCGGACGGGATGCAGGCGGGCATCGGTCTTGCGGAGCAGCTTTCTTCTCTTGGCCTGCGCATGCGCCGGTTCAAGACCGGCACGCCGCCGCGCGTCAACCGCCGCTCGATCGACGTGACGAAGATGGAGCTGCAGCCGGGCGACGAGACGCCCGTCCCGTTCTCGTTTTCCACGAAGCAGCCGCCGGAAAACAAGGCGGTCTGCTACCTGACCTATACGAATGAAAAGACCCACGCGATCATCAAGGCCAACCACGACCGGTCGCCGCTGTTCAACGGCATGATCGAGTCCGTCGGTCCGCGCTACTGCCCGTCGATCGAGACGAAGATCGACCGCTTTCCGGATAAGCCCCGGCACCAGCTGTTCGTCGAGCCGTGCGGGCTGTACACGGACGAGATGTATATCCAGGGTCTGTCTTCCAGCCTGCCGGAGGATGTGCAGCTCGACATGCTGCACACGATCGCGGGGCTCGAGCACGCGGAGATGATGCGCCCGGCCTACGCCATCGAATACGCCTGCGTCGACCCGACCGAGCTTCTGCCGACGCTCGAGAGCAAAAAGATCCCCGGCCTCTACGGCGCGGGGCAGTTCAACGGCTCGTCGGGCTATGAGGAGGCCGCGGTGCAGGGTTTTGTGGCGGGCGTCAACGCGGCGCTGAAGCTCAAGGGCGAGGCGCCGATGGTCCTGAAGCGGTCTGACGGCTATATCGGCACGCTCATCGACGATCTGGTCACCAAGGGCACGAACGAGCCCTACCGCATCATGACCTCGCGCTCGGAATATCGGCTGCTGCACCGGCAGGACAACGCCGACGAGCGCTTGATGCCCATCGGCCACCGCATCGGGCTGATTTCCGACGCGCAGTATGAAGCCGTGCAGGAAAAATACCGCGCGGTCGCCGCGGAGATCCGCCGGCTGGAGGCCACGGGCGTGCCGGAGAGTGAAGCGCTGAACGCGATGCTGCGCGCGCATGAGACCGCGCCGGTCGAGGGCTCGGCCCGCCTGTCCGATCTCATCCGCCGCCCGCAGCTGGGCTATGACAATCTGGCGCCCTTCGACCCGGAGCGGCCGGCGCTGCCCGCCGTGGTGCGCGAGGCCGTGGAGATCCGGATGAAATACGCGGGCTACATCGCCCGCCAGCAGAAGCAGGTCGAGGAATTTGCCCGCGAAGAGGGCAGGCTCCTGCCGAAGACGATCGACTATCTTTCCATGCAGGGCCTGCGCGTCGAGGCGCGGCAGAAGCTTGATGAGATCCGGCCCCTGTCCGTCGGGCAGGCCAGCCGCATCTCGGGCGTCTCGCCCGCGGATATCGCGGTGCTGCTCATCTGGCTGGAGCAGAATAAGGAGTAAGGTATGTATTTTGATTCACACGCGCATCTGACCGAGGACTGTTTTGCACAGGACTTTGACAGCATTGTGGAAAACATGAAGGAGGCGTCCGTCACCGGCATGATGGAGATCGGCTTCGATCTGCCGTCGTCAGAAAAGGCGGTGCGGCTGGCCGAGCGATTTAGCTGGGTCCACGCTGCCGTCGGCAGCCACCCGGACGACGCCGCGCAGGTGGACGAGGCACGGATCGCCGTCTACCGCGAGCTGTGTAAAAACCCGCGCGTGAAGGCCATCGGCGAGATCGGCCTGGACTATCACTATGAGGATCCCCCGCGGGACGTGCAGCAGCGGGCCTTTCGCCTGCAGATGGCGCTGGCGCAGGAGCTCTCCATGCCCGTCGTCATCCATGAGCGCAAGGCGCATGAGGACGGGCTGCGCATCATCGACGAATTCCCGGACGTGAAGGGCGTGTTCCACTGCTTTTCCGGCAGCTATGAGATGGCAAAGGAGCTGATCAAGCGCGGCTGGTGCATCGGCTTTACCGGCGTCGTGACGTTCAAAAACGCGCACAAGGCCGTGGAGGTCGCGCAGAACATCCCGCTGGACCGCATCCTCATCGAGACCGACTGCCCCTACATGGCCCCGGAGCCCTTCCGCGGCCGCCGCTGCGACCCCAGCCTGGTCCCGTACGTGGCCAAAAAGATCGCAGATCTCCGCGGCATCCCCGCCGAAGAAGTCGCCCGCGCAACCGAATCCAACGCCCGCCGGGTATTCCGCCTCTGATAGGCCCTTCCGGCAGCGCGAACCCCTTGGCTCCCCTTCCAGGGGAGCCTGGGGGATGAAAAAAGCAGCCCGGTTGGGCTGCTTTTGGGTTTATTAGCCGGGGATATCTCCGACGCCGTTCAGGATGTAGGTCGGGCGGTAGGGGTAGTCGTTTACGTCTGTGCGGCTCGTGCAGCCGGAGAGGACGAGGACGGTGGCGAGGCCGGATTCCATGCCGGCGATGACGTCGGTGTCCATCCGGTCACCGACCATGGCGGCCTCTTCCGAGTGGACGCCCAGCAGCTGCAGGCCGGTGCGCATCATGAGCGGGTTGGGCTTGCCCATGAAGTAGGCCTTTTTGCCCGTCGCAAGCTCGATGGGTGCGACGAGCGAGCGGCAGGCGGGCGCGATGCCGAACTCCGTCGGCCCCGTGAGGTCGGAATTTGTCGCGATCAGCCGTGCGCCGTTCAGAACCAGCCGGACGGCCTTGGTGATGACCTCATAATTATAGCTTGCCGTCTCGCCGACGATCACGTAATCCGGGTCGACGTCGTTCATCGTGACGCCTACGTCGTACAGCGCGTTCAGAAGTCCCGGCGCGCCGATCACGAACGCGGTGCAGCCCGGCGCCTGCTTTTTGAGAAATGCGGCGGTGGCCAGCGCGCTGGTATAGAAATGCTCCTCGCCGATGTCCAGCCCCATGCGCTGCAGCTTCTGCTGCAGCTCCTTGGGTGATCGCTCCGACGAGTTGGTCAGGAACAAAAACCGCTTGTCGTTTTCGTTCAGCCATGTCACGAACTCCGCCACACCCGGCAGCAGCTGGTTGCCGAGGTAGATGACGCCGTCCATATCGCAGATAAAGCCCTTGCGTGCGCGTAATTCTTCCAGATTCATCTCATGACGCCTCTCTTCCTGCTCCAATGGCAGGGTATCTTTTTTTATTCATTCACGGGTTCAGTATATGGGAGAAAACACGGAAAAGCAAGTGATTTTACACAAATTTAACCGTAAGAAATTGTGAAGTCTGACGATCAGCGGAGGAAGCCCTCCAGAATTTTCTCCTCCGCCTCCTCCGGCGTCAGGCCGAGCGTCTCGAGCTTGAGCAGCTGCTCGCCTGCGATCTTGCCGATGGCGGCCTCGTGCATGAGCGCGGCGTCGACATGGTTGCAGGAAATCTCGGGGATGGAGCGGACCTTGGCCGCGCCCATGATGATCGAGTCGCACGACACGTGGCCGAAGCAGGGGGCGTTGCCCTGCACGCGGGGATAGAAGATCTGCGTGGATGCTTCCTTGGCGACCGACCGCGACACGACGCGCGTGCGTGAGCCTTCGCCGTTCAAAATCACATCCATCTCGCTGACGGCGTGCTGGTCGCCTGCGGTCAGGAGCTTTTCGTTGATCTGCACCTCGGAGTTTGCGCCGTTGGCCTCGCACTTGGTATAGCGCTTGGTGTCGTCGACGCCGCCGATCTGGCTGGTGTCCATGACGATGGACGCGCCCTCCTCGAGATAGACGATGGTCTGCGGGTTCAGGATCCGCTTGCCGCTGCCTTCGCCCTCGCCGTAGTGCTTTTCGATATAGTGGACCTTCGCATTTTTGCCGATGTAGAAGGTGTGGATGCCGTCGTGCTCGGAGTCGCAGTCGCCGCAGTTGTGGATGCCGCAGCCCGCGACGATGGTCACGTCCGCGCCCTCGCCGACAAAGAAGTCGTTGTAGACCAGATCGTGGAAGCCGGACTTGCTCAGGATGACCGGAATGTGGACGTTTTCGCTCTTGGTGAAGGGCGCGATGCGGATGTCGATGCCGTCCTTGTCGGTCTTGGAGACGATCTGGATGTGCTCGGAGTTCTGGCGGAACTCCTTCTGCCCGTCGAGGCGGATGTTGACCGCGCCGTCGGGGATGGAGACCATGTCGGAGACGGTCTGCAGGATGCTTTTCTGGATGTCGTTCAGCATGTTCCGTTCACCTCCAGCAGATTGCAGCCCGCAACGGTCTGCGACAGCAGCTTCGGATAAAGCTCGTCCGCCGTGCCGCGTCCGGCGATCTCGCCGTTCGCGATCAGGATGATCTCGTCGGCCAGACGGATGATGCGCTCCTGATGGGAAATGATGAGGATCGTGCGGCCGCCCTTTTCGTGCAGCTCGCGGAATGTTTCCGTCAGCCGGGCGAACGACCACAGATCGATGCCTGCCTCCGGCTCGTCAAAGATCATAAGCCGGGAATTTTTGGCCAGCAGGGTCGCAATCTCGATGCGCTTGACCTCGCCGCCGGACAGGCTCGTGTCCACGTCGCGGCCGAGATAATCCCGCGCGCACAGGCCGACCTGCGTCAGGTAGGAACAGGCCTCGTCGTGCGAGAGCGTCTTTCCGGCCGCGATGGTCAGCAGGTCCGAGACCTTCATGCCCTTGAACCGCGGCGGCTGCTGGAAGGAGTAGGAGATGCCGCGGCGGGCGCGGTCGGTGATGGAGAGGGGCGTGATGTCTTCACCGTCAAGCAAGATCTGGCCGCCGGTCGGCGTAGCAAGGCCCATGATGAGCTTGGCGAGCGTCGTCTTGCCGCCGCCGTTCGGGCCGGTGATCACGAGGAACTTTCCGTCCTCAACGTCCAGACTGACGTTTTTGACGATGTCTGTGCGGCCCTGCGCGTCGCTGGCCGTCAGACTGAGATTTTTGAGTGTCAGCATGTAGGATCCTCTTTTTCTGAAACATAGTTATCATATTTATACCATAGTTTGTTCACTTGCGCAACGAATAGCCATTTTTTCCAAAAAACTTTCTCCGTTTTTTCGGGAAACACCGGCGGGCCGCCCCAGCGCAGGCGGAATTCTGCGGGGCAATCGGCGGTTTTTACGCAAAACCGCGAAACATGCCCGGTTTTGTCCGGTGAAAAAGCAGCTGTGCCCTTGCCAGCCGACGCAAGGTCTGCTATAATACAGGCAGAATGGCCTGAGAAAGGGGTGTGGTGCGTATGTCCGGTCTGTCCGCGGTGGTCTTTGTACCCGATGATACTGGTAAAACCGGATATTCCTGCCCAATGATGCTGCAGGCGATCATGGGGACGCCGCTGCTTGCGTGGCTGACGCGTTCTCTGGCTGCCGGCGGGGTTGGGCGCTTCTTTTTGGTCTGCCACGAGCGGTTTTTATCGGAGGCACGGCAGTGCTTCCCCGGCGACTGCGACCTCAGCTGCGCCAAGCTCGAGGAGACGGCCGACCAGCTCCACGTCTTTTTGTCCACCGCCGACGAGCAGGAGGAGGACGTCATCGTCGTCACCGGCCCTGCCGTCATCGATCCGTTCGCCGTGGATGAGGATTCGTTCTCCGGCGCGCCGGTCGAGAGCGGCGTGAGCGCCGTCAGCCGTCAGGCGCTGATGGACGCGCTGGACGATACGTTCATCTTCACCGACTTCCTCAAGGATCACGGCGTGCCCTATACCGACCGAGATGGCGTGTACGCCGTCTGCTCCATGCAGCAGCTGGCCGAGTGGCAGCCGCTGCTGAGCCGCGGCGTTCTGTACAATCTCGCCGCCGCGGGCGTGTCGATCTGGGATTATAACAACACGTATGTCGAGCCGACGGTCTTCGTCGGGGCCGGGACCGAGCTTCTGCCCGGGACCGTGCTGCGCGGCACGACCTCCATTGCCGACGGCTGCACCATCGGGCCGAACAGCTATCTGGAAAATGTCAAGGTCGGCGAGGGGACGAAGGTCAACGCCTCGCAGGTCTACGATTCCGAGATCGGCAGCGACACGACGGTCGGGCCCTTTGCCTATGTCCGTCCGGGCTCGCGGATCGGCAGCCACGTGCGCTGCGGCGATTTTGTGGAGGTCAAGAACTCCACCATCGGCGACGGCACGAAGATCTCGCACCTGACCTACGTCGGCGACAGCGACGTGGGCAAGAACATCAACTTCGGCTGCGGCACCGTGACCGTCAACTATGACCGGGTCCACAAATCCCGCACCGTCATCGACGACAATGCCTTCATCGGCTGCAATACGAACCTCATCGCGCCCGTCCATGTGGGCGAGGGCGCATATATCGCCGCCGGCTCCACCGTGACCGACGACGTGCCGCCCGCGGCGCTCGCCATCGCCCGCGCCCGCCAGCAGAACAAGCGCGACTGGGCGAACCGGCATAAGCTGAAAGAAAAGTGATTGCAGGACCTTTGTTTTCCCGGCGGCGCGTGCCGCCTCCAAATACATACAGAACAACACAGAACAGAGCGAATCACACAAGAGAGAGGGTAATTTCATATGATTTCTCATGGTAAGAACGTCAAGGTATTCTGCGCGAACGCCAACCGCCCGTTTGCTGAGGGCGTCTGCCGCAAGCTGTGGCTGCCGCTGGGCGACTGCACCGTGACCACCTTTGCTGACGGCGAGGTTTCCCTGACGATCAATGAATCTGTCCGCGGCAGCGACGTGTTCCTGGTCCAGTCGACCTGCAAGCCGGTCAACAACAACCTGATGGAGCTGCTCATCATGATCGACGCCTGCCGCCGCGCTTCCGCCGGCCGCATCACCGCCGTCATCCCGTATTTCGGCTATGCCCGCCAGGACCGCAAGGCCAAGGGCCGCGACCCCATCTCCGCAAAGCTCGTCGCCAATATGATCGAGGCCGCAGGCGCTGACCGCGTGCTGACCATGGATCTCCATGCAGCCCAGATCCAGGGCTTCTTCGACATCCCTGTTGATAACCTGCTCTCCAACCCTATTTTCGTGAAGTATTATATGTCCAAGTTCGAGCATCCGGAAGAGATGGTCGTCGTCTCCCCGGATGTCGGTTCCGTCGCCCGCAGCCGGACCTTCGCCAACAAGATGGGTATGAACCTCGCCATCGTCGACAAGCGCCGCGAAAAGGCCAACCAGTGCGAGGTCATGAACGTCATTGGCGACGTGAAGGACAAGAAATGCATCCTCTTTGACGATATGGTCGATACCGCCGGGTCTCTGTGCAATGCGGCCAAGGCCATCGTGGAGATCGGCGGCGCGACCGAGGTCTACGCCTGTGCGACTCACGGCGTGCTCTCCGGCCCGGCCAACGAGCGCATCGCCGACAGCTGCATCAAGGAGCTGACCTTCCTCAATACGATCCCGCCGCTCGAGGGCGCATGCAGCAAGATCAAGTATCTGGACGTTTCCCCGATCTTTGCCGACG
>OGNB01001910.1_pt1 | contig 10903 bp, 10 predicted proteins | sample 1573301 | NCBI WGS metagenome assembly OGNB01 (sample SAMEA2581914, study PRJEB24529) | metagenome | biome: Human gut stool | place: China | collected 2011
TGAAACAGCAGCCGAATAAAACGGTTTTTAACCGTTTTATTGAAAACTAGTATCAGATTCGGTAAAGATTTGCCCCGGAGAGAAAAATGATCAAATTGCTTTCCAATATCGGTAGATTTGTTCATAAGATTATGGTATTCTATTCATAAAGTGTTGAATCAAATCACGAAGGAGCAGCAGAATGGTCAAAACGAAACAGCTTATCCACGAACTTTCCAAATCCCTGCGATGGCAGAACTTTATTTTCCTGTTTGTCGCGGGCTGCATCAACGCCTTTGGCGTCAACATTTTCTTAGCCCCGGTGGGGCTGTACGACAGCGGTATTTCCGGTACGTCTATCCTCCTTTCCCAGATCACGCCGGATTATCTGTCCCTGTCCGTCTTCCTTCTGATTCTGAACGTTCCGCTTTTCCTGTTCGGACTGAAAAAGCAGGGGACGGCCTTCACCGTCTATTCCCTGTTTGCCGTCGCCGTGTATTCGGCTGCGTCGTGGATCATCGTGGATGTGCTTCCCGTGGACGTGAGCTTTGCGTCTCCGCTGGCAGGGGAGGATCTGCTTCTGTGCGCCCTGTTCGGCGGCGTGATCTCCGGCGTGGGCAGCGGCCTGACAATCCGCTATGGCGGTGCGATCGACGGCGTGGAGGTCATGGCGGTCATCTTCGCAAAGAAGCTGAGCCTGACCGTCGGCACCTTTGTCATGATCTACAACGTCATTTTGTACATTCTCTGCGGCAGCGTGATGCACAGCTGGATTCTGCCCCTTTACTCCATCGTGGCCTACGGGGCGGGGCTGAAAACCGTTGACTTCGTGGTGGAAGGCATCGACCGCTCCAAGGAGGTCATGATCGTCACCGACAAAGCCGAGGAGATCAGCGCCGCGCTGATGGAGGCATTCGAGTGCGGCACAACGAAAATCGCTGCCCGAGGCGGCTACTCTGACGCGGACAAAACCATCATTTACTTCGTGGTGAACCGCTTCCAGATCTCCAGAATGCGGGCAATTATCCGCTCCATCGACCCGAAAGCGTTCGTGACCATCAGTGATGTGGCCGATATGTTCAAGAGCAATGACTAAAATTTAAGGCAGCGCCGCGCAATCGCGCGGCGCTGTTTTTCTAATTTCCTCTTGCATTTTCCGGCAAAATGTGCGACAATAGCGTCAAACATACGAGCGAAAACGGTGATGGTATGGAGAAAGAAGAACTATTGCAGCGGGTCTTTGGCTATTCCAGCTTCCGGCCGGGGCAGGAGAAGCTCATTGACGGCGTGCTTTCCGGGCAGGACGTATTCGGCATCATGCCCACCGGCGGCGGAAAAAGCATGTGCTACCAGCTCCCGGCGCTGATGCTGCCGGGAATTACTCTGGTAATTTCGCCCCTGATCTCTCTGATGCGGGATCAGGTGATGGCGCTGAAAGGGGCGGGCGTTCCCGCCGCGTTCCTGAACAGCACCCTCACGGGGCCGCAGATGCAGGCGGCATACCGCAATCTGCTGGCCGGGCGGTACAAGATCGTCTATGTCGCCCCGGAACGGCTGGACTATCCGGGCTTCGGCGGCGTGGTGGAGAAGCTGAACATTTCCTTTGTCGCGGTGGACGAAGCCCACTGCATCTCCCAGTGGGGACAGGATTTCCGCCCCAGCTATTTACGAATCGTGCAGTTTATCGACAGTCTTCCGAAGCGCCCGGTGGTTGGGGCGTTCACCGCCACCGCGACCCGGAGCGTGCAGGAGGATGTGGAGCGGATTCTGGAGCTGCGCAGTCCGGTGCGGGAGGTCACGGGATTTGACCGTCCGAACCTGTATTTTGAAGTCATCCAGCCGGAGTCCAAGGACAAGACGCTTCTCCGATTGCTTGCCGGGCAGAAGCGGAAAAGCGGCATCATCTACTGCGCCACCCGGAAAAAGGTGGAGAGCGTCTGCGAGCTGCTGTGTGATCACGGCTACGCCGCCACCCGGTATCACGCGGGGCTTTCCGAAGCCGAGCGAAGCAAAAATCAGGAGGATTTCCTGTACGACCGCAAGACCGTGATGGTGGCAACAAACGCTTTCGGCATGGGCATCGACAAATCCAACGTCAGCTTTGTCATTCACTACAATATGCCGAAAAGCATCGAAGCCTACTATCAGGAGGCCGGGCGCGCCGGACGGGACGGGGCAGAGGCGGACTGCATTCTGCTGTTCAACTCCGGAGACGTGCAGACCGCCCGGTTCCTTATCAACAACGGCTCCGACAACGAGGAAATGGACGCCGTGCAGCGGGAGGAGGTGCGGCGGCAGGATCTGGAACGGCTGGACGCCATGATCGGCTACTGCAAGACGAAAAGCTGCCTGCGAGGCTACATTCTGGATTACTTTGGGCAAAAGCACCCGGCGATGTGCGGCAACTGCGGCAGCTGCAAGGGGAATTTCCATTCGGTGGACATCACCCGGGAAGCGCAGATCATTCTTTCCTGCGTGAAGCGGGTACACGACGCCCTTGGCTACAATGTGGGCGCGAATCTGCTGGGGAACATTCTGCGGGGCAGCCGGAACAAGCGGGTGCAGGAGCTTGGGCTGGACAAAATCAGCACCTACGGTCTGCTGAAGGACAGGACACGGAGCGACATTCACGCCATGATCGACCATCTGGAAGCGGAAGGGTATCTGCGGACGGAGCAGGAGCACCAGTCCGTGTTCCTGACCCCGGCAGCGGGGGAGGTTCTCTACCGGGGCAAAACGGTCACCATGTTGGTGGAGCAGACCCATGAACCGGAAACGCCGGTCACGGAGACAGCAAAGCTCACCGCGGACGACGCCCAGCTGTTCGACGCGCTGAAAGAACTGCGGCTGGAACTGGCGAAAAAGGCGGAAATTCCGGCGTTCGTGGTATTTTCCAACGCCACGCTGGCGGACATGGCAAAAAAGAAGCCAGCCACCATGAGCGAATTCAAGAAGGTTTCCGGCGTGGGCGAGATCAAGGCCGCCTGGTACGGCACGGCGTTCCTCAAGTGCATTCAGTCGTACTTAGACGAAAACGCATAATACGATTCTTTTTATGCCATACTTTTGCATAGAAAAATCCTCCGCATGATTTTGTCCATGCGGAGGATTACACTATGTTGCGCTAATTGGCTTATCGCTCCCGGTTGTCCAGCGTATAGATCACGCAGGCAAATCCGGCAATCAGGGCAAACAGAATGGCTCCGCCCAGCGCGTCGCCAAGGCTTGCGCCGATGAAGAACCCGACGATCGCGGCAACGACCATGACAATCACGGATACAACCGTTCTGAACTTGTTCATAGCCCGATTACCTCCAAACCTGAATTACCCGATGGGTTCAAAATCCGCAGCGCCGTGCTTGCACAGGGGGCATACGATGTCGTCGGGCAGGGTGTCGCCCTCGTAGATCCAGCCGCAGACCTTGCAGACAAAGCCGTGCTTGCCCTCGGTTTCCGGCTTGGGCTTGACATTGTTCTGATAGTAGGTGTAGGTCATGGTCTCTCGGTCGGAGATCACCCGCGCCTCGGTGACGGAGCAGATGAACATGCCGTGGGTGTCCAGATCCACATAGCTTTCCACCTTCAGGCTCATGAAGGAGTTGATATACCGGGGCAGGAACCGCAGGCCGTTGTCGGAGCGCAGCTCCTCGACACCGGCGAACTTGTCCGCCGTGCGGCCGCTCTGGAAGCCGAAGGTCTGGAAAACGGAAAAGGGGGCAGAGGTGTCCAGACAGCACACGTTCATCACGCCGGTCTGCTTGATGACGTGGTGGGAATAATTCTGCTTGTTGATGGTGACGGCGATGCGGTTGGGGGTGTTGGTGACCTGAGAGACGGTGTTGACGATCAGGCCGTTGTCCTTGCTGCCGTCGCTGGACGTGACCACGTACAGGCCGTAGCCGATGTTGAACAGCGCGTCCAGATTGTTCTTGTTCGCCGTCTCGTCCTGCCGGGCGAGGTAGTCCTTGCACAGCTCGTTTGCCATGGACTCAATCTGAGCCTTGCTGTCGTCATTCAGGGCAGAGAGAATCTTCACGGTGGTGTCGGTGAAGGTCAGGTTCTTGCTGCCCTCCAGCATCTTGCGCATGGTCTTGGCGGCGAGGGGCGCCCAGGAGCCGTTTTCCATCAGGCCGATGGTGCGGTTCTGGAAGTTCCGCTCGGTCAGGTGATGAATGAATTCCTTCATGAAGGGGAAGACGTCGGCATTGTAGGTGGTGGTGGCCAGCACCAGCTTTCCGTAACGGAAAGCGTCCTCAACGGCCTTGGCCATGTCGCACCGTGCGAGGTCGTGCACGATGACCTTGGGGCAGCCCTTGTCCGCCAGCTTCTGCGCCAGCAGCTCTGCCGCCGCCTTCGTGTGGCCGTAGACGGAGGTGTAGGCGACCACAATGCCGTCGCTCTCCACCCGGTAGGAAGACCAGATGTCGTACAGATTCAGATAATACCCCAGATTCTCCGTCAGCACGGGGCCGTGGAGGGGGCAGATGATGGAAATGTCCAGCCCGGCGGCCTTTTTCAGCAGCGCCTGCACCTGCGCGCCGTACTTGCCCACGATGCCGATGTAGTACCGGCGGGCTTCGTCCGCCCAGTCTTCCTCCACGTCCATAGCGCCGAACTTGCCGAAGCCGTCAGCGGAGAAGAGAACCTTGTCATAGGAATCATAGGTCACGATGACCTCCGGCCAGTGAACCATGGGCGCACCCACAAAGGTCAGGGTGTGCTTGCCCAAGCACAGGGTATCGCCCTCGCCGACGACAATGCGGCGGTCGGCGTAGTCGTCGCCGAAGAAGTTTTTCATCATGACAAAGGCCTTGGCGGAGGAAACCACGGTCGCCTCGGGGTAGACCTTCAGGAAATTGGCGATGTTGGCGGAGTGGTCAGGCTCCATGTGCTGCACCACCAGGTAGTCCGGCTTGCGGCCGCCCAGGGTGTTCTGAATGTTGTCCAGCCACTGATGGGTAAAGCCCCGGTCTACGGTGTCCATGATGGCGACCTTTTCGTCCACGATGGCGTAGGAATTGTAGCACATGCCGCCCGGGACAACGTACTGTCCCTCGAACAGGTCGACCGCATGGTCGTTGACGCCGATGTACCGGATGTCCTTTGTGATTGTCATAAAATTGCTCCTTTTTTGTGTTATTATGTCAGTTCTGCTCGTAATCCAGAACTTCCTTGGCAATATAAATCGGGCGGTCCTTGCTCTGCTCAAAGGTTCTGCCCACATATTCTCCGATGATGCCGATGCAGAACAGCTGCACGCTGCCCAGCAGCAAAATCAGCACGATGATGGTGGCATAACCGGGAACGTCGATGCCCTGAATCAGCTTTTGCAGCACCACCACGATCAGGTAAATGACAGCCGCAACGCCCGTCACGCCGCCGAGCCACGTCGCCAGCCGCAGGGGGGCGATGGAGAAACCGATGATACCCTCGATGGCGTAATTCACCAGCTTCCAGAAGCTCCACTTGGTGGTGCCAGTCGCCCGCTCGCAGGCGGTGTAGGGGATGAACTTGGTGCTGTAGCCCACCCATGCGAAAATGCCCTTGGAGAAGCGGTGGTATTCCGCAAGCTCCAGAATGCTGTCCCGGACGCTGCGGCGGAAGGTGCGGAAATCGCTGGCGTCGGGCTGCAAGGTCACCTTGGACAGCTTGTTGATGATGCTGTAAAAGCACTTTTTGAAGAAGGACAGCACCTTTCCTTCTCCCCGGCGATCCTGAAATGCCGCGACCACATCGAATTCCGGTTCCTCGTCCAGAATTTTCACCATGTCACGGACGATTTCCGGACGCTGCTGGAGGTCGGCGTCAATGAGGCAGATATAGTCTCCTCCCGCGTGCTGCAATCCCGCGTAAATTCCGGCCTCCTTGCCGAAATTCCGGGAGAAGGACACCACCTTCACGGGGCATTCCTGGGCGGCGTAAATTTTTTTCAAATTGTGCAGCGTGGCGTCCCGGCTGCCGTCGTCAATGAAGACGATCTCGTAATCATAGCCGCAGCCGTCAAAGGCGGAGATGACCGCCTGCTGAAACAGGGCGACGTTATCCGATTCGTTATAACAGGGAACTACCAGGGATAATTTCATGAGCAAACACTCCCGCTTCCAATAAACTGCATACATTATATGCGATTTTTACCGGCTCGTCAACGTCTTGTGCAGCCATTTTCCGCTGCCGAAGCGGACGGAGAAGACGACGCACCGGATTGCCCACGATGCCCACATGGCGATCCACACGCCCAGCAGGCCGAGCTTGCAGGGAATCGCCAGCACATAGCCAAGGCCGATGGTCACGACCCACAGCACAGCCAGTGACACTACGGAGGGGTACAGGGTATCGTTGGCCGCCCGGAGGGTGCTGGGCAGGGTGTTCGACCGCGGCCAGAACAGCAGCAGGCTGGGAATCGACCAGTACAGCAGCTTTTTCGCCATGGCGAGAACCTCCGGCGTGGGGTGGTACTGCCCCAGAAGCGCGGGAAGCAGGGGAATGAACAGGGCTGAGGTCAGCAGCACCAGAATCAGGGCGATCTGGTCGCACCGGACGCCGTAGCGTTTGGCTTCGTCATACTTTTCCGCGCCAAAGCACCGGCCGACCACCGTCACGGACAGGTTCGCCGCGGCCATAGCAGGGGAGTACCACACACCGATCACGGAATTGGCAATGGCGTGGGTCGCCAGTGCTGTGGTGCCGAGAGAGATCATGTACATTTCGGCCACCACATTTCCGAGGGACGAGCACGCCTGTTCCAGCCCCAGAGGAATGCTGACCTGCAAGGTGGAGCGGAGAATCCCTTTATCGCAGGTGAATATCTGCCCGAAGGTCATTTTTACCGGCGCTTTCCAGAAAAACAGCAGGATCACGGACGCGGCGGAGCCAATGAACCGCGCCAGCAGCAGGGCAAAAACGCTGCCGAGAATATCCATCCGAAGCACATTCAGAAACAGAATGCTGAACACCAGATAGGCGGCGTTGATGATGACGCTCAGGGCAAGGCACCGGCCGGATTCTCCCAGCCCACGGAGAATGCCGAAGTTTGCGGTATATATGGTAAACACCAGAATCGACCAAGCGCTGCCGGAAAGATAAATCCGGGCTTTTTCCAGAACGACGGCTTCTGCCTCCGGGTAAAGCAGGGTCAGCACCTGACGGGGAAACATCAGCAGGGGCAGGCACACCACGGTGCCGACTGCCACCGTCAGCCACAGCGTCATGCCCGCGGCCTTGCGGATACGAACAGGGTCTTTCATGCCGCAGCTCTGGGCGACCACCACCGTGCCGCCGGCGCTGATACCGTTGAAAATGCAGGTGATCATCCACGCCAGCGGCGTCACCAGAGACACCGCCGCGACGCTGGCTTCGCCGTTGCTGCTGATGAGGGCGGTGATGAGCATACTGATGAACATGATGGACAGACAGTCCAGAACGTTGGGAAAGGTCAGATGGAGAATTTCCCGCCACGAAAACACCGTACCGGACAGGGTACGTGTGAGAAAGTTGTCAAGGAATTTGGGTACAGAATGCTGTTTCATGAAGAAATGGCCTCCGCAGGATTTTTCGTCCAAAGCATAGCATGACCGGCAGGAAATGTCAATGGATGGCAGAAGGGCACCAACATTTTTCTTGACAAAATACTGCCTTTGCAATACAATGAAATGAAATTGATAACGCGGTGAACGGGAGGTTCCGTTTTCCGGCTCAAGGAAGAGAGTGCGCATTCTGGTGCGAGCGCATATTGGCCGGTTCGGATGGTCGCCCGGGAGCGGTCTTTCTGAAGAAAGTAAGAAAGAACGGGCTGCCCGTTACAGCAGTTTTTAAGTGCCCGAAAGGGAATTCAGGTGGTACCGCGGAAAATTTTCGCCCTGAGCTTTTGGGGAATCTTTGAGTCAGCCGATTCAGAGCTTCCCCGGCTCAGGGCGTTTCTTATTTAAGAAAAGGAGCGAAAGAAAATGGCAAGAGAATTACCAAAGGTCTACGAGCCGCAGCAGGTGGAATCCAAAATCTACGACATGTGGCAGCAGGGCGGCTACTTCCACGCCGAGGTGGATGAAAGCAAGAAGCCCTTCACCATCGTCATGCCCCCACCCAACGTCACCGGTCAGCTGCACATGGGTCACGCCATGGACGCAACCTTGCAGGATACCCTGATCCGGTTCAAGCGGATGCAGGGCTATAACGCCCTGTGGATTCCCGGCGTCGATCACGCCGGCATCGCCACCCAGATCAAGGTGGAGGAGGAGCTTCGCAAGGAGGGTCTGACCCGCTACGATCTTGGTCGTGAAAAGTTTCTGGAGCGCGTCTGGGACTGGAAGCACAAGTACGGCAACCGCATCGTGGAGCAGCAGAAGAAGCTGGGCGCAAGCTGCGACTGGGAGCGTGCCCGGTTCACCATGGACGAGGGCTGCTCCAAGGCCGTGCGGGAGGTCTTCGTCTCCCTGTACGAAAAGGGTCTGATCTACAAGGGCAGCCGCATCATCTCGTCGGCCTTGCGGGAGTCTTCCCACGGGCCCACCTGCACGTTCCAGAGGTTGTTGCTGCCGAAGATCATGCGGCCCTTCTGGCCGCTGCGGGTGAGACGCTCGATGAGGCCCTGGGCGTTGTCCTTTTTGGAGAACGCGCCGATCTGGACGAAGAAGTTGCCGCGCACCACATCGCCGTCTTCCACCTGGGGCACGTCGCCCAGGCTCTGGATGCGCACCCGCGCCGTGCCCTTGCCGATGACGCCCAGCCGCTGGGCGGCTCCGCGCGAAAGGTCGATGACACGGTCGTCCACGAACGGCCCGCGGTCATTGATGCGCAGGATGAGGGAACGGTGGTTCTCCAGGTTGGTCACGCGCACTTCCGTGCCCAGGGGCAGGATCTTGTGCGCGGCGCTGATGTTGTACTGGTTGAAACGCTCGCCGCTGGCCGTCTTCTTGCCGTGGAAGCCGGGGCCGTACCAGGAGGCCACGCCCTCTTCCACGAAGCCGTGGGCCGACTTGAGCGGATAGTAGGTCTTGCCGCGCACGGTATAGGGCTTGGAGCCCGGTACGCCGCCCTTGCGCCAGGAGGTGTCCCTGCTGCCGCAACCGGCCAGCAGCACGGCCGCCAGCAACAGGCAGGACAGGTTCACCAGCAGACGGGGGAAGGAAAACTGTCGCTCCGTCATCATCGTCCCTCTTCCTGCAGTTGTTCCAGCTGCCGCAACAGGGTCAGGCTCTCGGCATCCAGGCGCCCCATACGGGCGGCGCATTCCAGCATGCAGCGGGCCTCCTCGCTGCGACCGGCCTCCAGCAGGTCCCAGGCCGCCAGCATGTACAGGCGCTGGGGCCGGCTCCCGTACAGGGCGGAGAGCAGGTCGTCATACAGGTCGGCGAAGACCGCCCGGGCACGGGCCTCTTCCATGACCAGCCAGCGGGCCAGATGCGTGTTGTCCTCCTGCCCTTCCAGATAGCGAAGCAGCAGGAACAGACCATGCCGCAGCACATGCAGGATGCGCTGCAGCTCGCGCGCGGAGCTCTCGGCGGTCTGCTCGCCCAGCTGGCGCAAAGGATCGTAGAGCTCGGCCGTCACGCCCTGATGGCGTCCCAGCTGGGCCAGACGGTTGGCATAGTGCTGGCGCTGGAAGGCGTCCTCGCGCAGTTTGGCGCACTCGTGGAAGGCATAGCCCACGCACCAGTCGATGAGCGCCTCCACCGGCTGCTGGCTGACCAGGCCGTCGGGATGACGGCTGCCGGAATACTGCCAGAGCAGGATGGCGTCCTTGTCCGGGGTCTGGGACTGGCTGTTGCGGAACAGGTGATGCGCCGTATCCTTGAGGCGCCAGAACACGCCCTTGCGCATGGCCTCGCCCAGGAGGTCGCGGATGGACGAATAGGAAACGGCGCCTTCGTGATCGAAACGGCGGCGCTGCTCTTCCAGCCCCTCATAGACCTGGCAGTAGTCACGCACCAGGTCGCGCACTAAAAAGGCCTTGCGTTCCGGCGACCAGCGCCCGTTCACAGACCGGCCTCCTCCAGCAGGGCGCGGGCCACGGCCGCATCATAGAGCTTGAGGGGATCGGCATCGGCGTTGCGCTCCTCACGGTACAGGCGCGCCGCGTCTTCGATGACCTGCAGGTCCAGCCACTGGTGGCGGTCCCAGACCTCGGGATGGTCGGACTGCCAAAGGCGGAACTGCACGCCGCCGTCCTCACCGCGCCGCACGTACATGCGGGCCCTGTGGTCCGCGGCATTGGGGAAATAGTACAAACCACGCTCGTCTTTCATGCTTTTTTCCTTGCTGGGCCGCTCCCGGCGGCACTGTGAAATACTGCCCGAACCATAGCCGCTAATGCCTTTTTTGCCAAGGCGAGCACAGGGGGCGCTCCCGCACGGGACAGCGGAACGCTCTGCACAGGCTGCCCGACAATGGACCGGTCCCGTGGCTGCACCGTGTCTATCAGGGCGGCATAGCGTATATTTTTGGAGAAGTTGATATGACATTTTTTTCACATAGTTATCCGCACCATACAAACAACATGCCTGCGCAGCCCGCATTGTGACTGTGCTGTGAAAAAGCGGTCAATCACAAGAAACAGCGGTTGTCATCGCCAAAGAAATACGCTAAAAGAAGCAGAACTGCATTGCAGCCCGCAGTGCCGGACGTCCAACAGCGTCTGCCGCTGCGCCTGCGATCCCCCGTCTGACTACGCCGGACAGGGAACAGCACCTGGGGCGGCACACATATGTGTGCAGGCCGCAAGACGAGGCCGCCCCGGCGGCGTTTTGTCGTGTGCGGTTCCGGGCTACTCCGGCCCCAAGCGTCATGACGAAGGCACATCACGCGATGTGATACAACAAACCATGTGGAGGTATGGCAATGGCGAAACATGCAACCCCCCTGTTGGACCAGCTTGAAAGCGGCCCCTGGCCGAGCTTTGTGTCCGACATCAAACAGGAAGCCGCCGCCC
>OGNB01001911.1_pt1 | contig 10890 bp, 9 predicted proteins | sample 1573301 | NCBI WGS metagenome assembly OGNB01 (sample SAMEA2581914, study PRJEB24529) | metagenome | biome: Human gut stool | place: China | collected 2011
GCTTTCCCTGCTGTCAGCCATTTTCCCAAATAGCAACGATCCGCTTAAGCTTTTCCTGCACAAGCTGAACGACAGTTTTGCAATGGAAACCGATGGTAACTCCTGGGGCATAGCATGCAAAGACGAGATATCCGGCGCTCTTACCTGCAATATGGCGATATTAGAAGCCGACGCAAGCGAGGCAATTGTAAAATTTGATGTTCGCTACCCCGTTACCCATGACAGCGATCAGCTTACCGCAAGACTAGAGGGTTACGCATATGATCTTGGCTCCGATACCAAATATGAGCTGGTGCAGCATAAGAAGCCTCTTTATGTGGAAAAAGTCCGCCCATTCATAAAAAAATTTTAAAAGGCCTATGCCGAAACTACCGGCGAAGCGGCGGATCTGCTTTCCATAGGCGGGGGTACATATTGCAGGTATCTCAAGAATTTTGTATCCATGGGACCTGTTTTTCCGGGGCAGAAGGAGCTTGCACATCAGGAGAACGAATTTCTCGCTTTAGACGACCTGCGCCAATTTGCCAAGATATACGCACAAGCTATATACGAATTGGTAAAGTAACAACGAAGACCGATGCCATACGGCGCTTTGCCTTTCTTCGTTTTGCATGTGTGGTTCTATTTTGCCGAATCTACGAGCCGGACGAGTCCTTCTCGGACTAAAAAACTGCCCACCATGAGCTAATCACGGTGAGCAGTTTTGTTTTGAGAGGATTTAGACGAGCGTTTCATCCAGTAGGAAGTCGATGACGCTGATATTGAGAATGCCGTTGTCATCATACCAACGCTTGCGAATGTCGTGACGCACAATAATCTTCGGGAAAGAATCGCCGGTCAGCGCGAAGGGCTTATTCTCGGTGATTGCCTTTTCCTCTGTTCCCAATGCGTAGGCAGACTGAATATAGGTCTTCTTGCCACTGGAGGCTGCAATGAAGTCAATTTCCCGCGCGACCGGCGTGATCTTCCCTTTGGCATTTTTCTCATTGCCGTAGACGATGCCGATGTCAACGGAGCATTCGCGGATCTGTAGTTCATTGAAAATGATGTTCTCCATGATGTGTGTCATTTCCTGCTGGCGGAAGCCGATGCGGGCATTTCGCAGTCCAACGTCCTCACAATAGTATTTGTTGGGATATAGCGACGTCCGCGGTTGCCCTGCGGCGCGATCTGCTGACGCTTGGCGGGGATGAGGTGCTTGTGGGAGGCAATGTATTCCTTTACGATTGTTGCACCTCCGTCAAACCCGGCCTGACGCAGACGATCACGTATGACCGAAGAGTTCTTGATACCCTGCCGGAGCAAGCTGTCGATGATGCCGGTGTAGCCACTGGGCTTTGCGGCAGCGTGTTTTCTGCCTTTTGAACGGCGAGGCAGATCCTGAAATCCGTTTCGCTTGAGCCGCCGCAGTTTCCCTCGAGATACACCGCTCCGCCGCTCCAGTTCCGCCAGGTTGATACGATCCAAGGAAAAACCATCTCCCTGTTCGGCTTTCATTTCTTCAATGGCTTGTGCTATACTTGATGCAAAGCCATTACTGTATAACTCTTTCATTGCACATCCTTTCCACTGGGTTGTTGGCACTTTCCAGTTTACAAGGTTTGAAAGAGCTATGGTAGTGGCCTTTCCTTTTCCGACTATTTTCGGCTGTGAACTCCCGACATCTGGGGTTAGTTACGCCCAACGCCAATACCCGCACCGCGCCCGCAAGATACGACGCCGCCTCGTCAAAGGCTGTCGAGCTGGTGGCAGAGCTGGATAAAATAGAGAGATTCCGTGGGGAGCTGCTTATTTCTGTGCCAGACGATGGAGAAGCGGCGCTTGAGCTGGAATTCCGCCGGGATCTCAGCGAGCAGGCGCTTCGAGATGGATTCGCGAACGAGGAGCTGCGAGAGTACTGCGACCCCGTTCCCGCGAATTGCCCGGTGCAGGAGATTCTGATGGCTTGAGCTGCTCCATGCCGGAGCAATGGTCAGGTTATTCTCTCGCGCCATGCGCTCGAGCAATTCCCGTGTTCCGTATCCTCCTGCAGGAAGGAGAAGATCCGTTTTTACGAGCTCCTCAAAACGGATTGGTGTGCCATGATAGTAATGGTGCAGGTGATCGTAGGCGCAGACGGGGATCAAGCGATCATGACAGAAGGGATCGACATGCAGATTTTGCTCGGATACCGGTCCTTCGATCAATGCAAAGTCAAGATCGTTGGAAATGACCTGCTGCTGGATCACGCGCGAGGAAGTCTCGAGCACATGGATGCGACAGTTCGGATAGCGTTCGTGAAAGGACATGATCAGTTCCGGCATGAGTATGGTTCCGATGGCGATGCCGCAGCCGATTTGGAGTGAGGATATCTTGGAGGAATTCTGTGCATTTTGCTCCAGCACGCCAAAGTCCTTCAGCACGCGCTCGCTGTCGTTCCAAAGCTGGCGACCGTGTTCAGTCAGAAAGAGACGTTTGTTGATTCGCTCGAAGACCTTGAACCCGTAATGCTTTTCGATTTCCATGATTGTGCGGCTGACTGCCGGCTGTGTAAGGTGCAGTCTCTTGGCCGCGCCGGACATGGAGTTTTCCCGGCAGGTCGCACAAAGGACTTCCAAATGGTGAAGCGTCATAATATGCCCTCCTATCATAACACTTTTGATATCTATTTGATAATATTATATAATTTGACAAAATGAATTGCAAGGGATTATTATAAAAATATAGCAAAAGCACAAAAGCCGTCCGCTTGATGTACCGGATAGACTGTGAAGTGGGAGAGACAAGGGCGGAGCGTCGGCATGGAGGGAAAAATGATAGATGCAGTTTCCTATCAGGCGTACTGCTGCCTGCTGAAAAAAGAATTGATTTGTGCGATGGGCTGCACCGAGCCGATTGCCATTGCCTACTGCGCGGCGGTTTCCCGCGCGGCGCTCGGTGGTCTTCCGGACAAGGTGCGGATTGTCGTCAGCGGAAACATCGTCAAGAATGTGAAGAGCGTGATCGTTCCGAACACTGGAAACCGCAAGGGCCTCACGGCCGCCGCCGCCATCGGCATCCTCGGAGGCGACGAGCAGGCGGAGCTGGAGGTCATCTCCCGAGTGAGCCGGGAAACGATCGAAAAGCTCCCTGCCTACCTCGACGCAACGACATTTGAGACCGTTCCGGTGGAGCGCGGTTTTCTGCTCGACATCGAGATCGTCTGCTCCCGCGGGGCGGATACCGCCACGGCACGGATCGTTCAGGAGCACACGAACATCATTCTCGTTGAAAAGAATGGGACGGTTCTGTATCATAAGGATCCTCAGCCGGAGCTGGCGGACACCGATTCTGAGCACTTGAGCCTGCGCGGGATCTACGACTTTGTGCAGAGTTGCGATCTTGCGGATATTGCGCCGCTACTTGAGCGTCAGATCGCGGACAACACCGCCATCGCGGAGGTCGGCTTGCGCGGACAGTATGGCGCGGCGATCGGCACCCTGCTGCTCGGCGGTGGCAGAGCCACAGCGAAGGAAAAGGCGCGGGCATACGCCTCCGCTGGCTCCGACGCGCGAATGAACGGTTGCGAGATGCCGGTCGTCATCAACTCTGGAAGTGGAAACCAAGGCATGACGGTCTCTTTGCCGGTCATTGTTTACGCCCGGGAGCTGGGTGTGAGCCACGAGCGTTTGCTGCGGGCGCTGCTGCTCTCCAACCTCCTCTCGCTGCACGAGAAGAAGAGCATCGGCAGGCTTTCGGCTTATTGCGGTGCGGTCAGCGCGGGCGCGGCCGCAGGTGCCGGTATCGCATATCTGCACGGCGCCTCATTTGAGGATATTACAAAAACGCTGGAAAACGCGCTTGCCATGTCCGCGGGCATCGTTTGCGACGGGGCAAAGTCCTCCTGCGCCGGTAAAATCTCGCTTGCCGTGGAGGCGGGCATCATGGGCTTTGAAATGGCACAACGCGGTCGCAATTTCCCGGAGGACGACGGTCTTTTGTGCAGGGATCCCGAAAATTCGCTGGATCATTTCGGTCGTCTCGCCCGCGTCGGAATGCGCGAAACAGACACAGAGATCATTCGAATGATGACGGAGTGAAGAAAAATGGATTTGAAAGAAAATATTATGCTCAAAGGGGCGATGAAGCTCGCCCGCGACTGTACGAATATCACCAGTGACGATACGGTAGCTGTGGTGTGCGATTACGAATCGTTTGAGGTCGGCAACCAGATGGCACGCGCCTGCCTAATGCTCGGCGCCTGCACCAATATGATCGTGATGGAGCCAACAGAACGGCACGGCGCGCCGGTTCCCGAAATGGTCGGCGCTGCAATGGAAAAGGCGACAGCGGCCTTTCTTGTCACGACAAAGTCCATGTCGCACACGAGCGCGGTCAAGAAGGCGCGTGCAGCCGGCTGCCGGATCGTGACGATGCCCGAGGTGTATCCGCACATGCTGATGCACGGCGCGATCGAAGCAGATTTTCCGGCCTGTGCGGTCGTTGCGGAAAAGGTCAAGGCTCTGCTGACCAAAGCAAAGACTGCGCGGATCGTGAACCGCGAGACCGGAACGGACATTTCCTTCACCCTTGAGGGGAGAATGGGACGCTGCATTACCGGCATGGCGACCGAGCCCGGCTCCTTTGCCTGCCCGCCCAACATAGAGGGCTGCATTGCCCCGGTCGAGGATCAGACAAACGGCGTGTTTGTTGTCAATGCAAGTATTGCCGGCGTCGGCGTGATTTCTCATCCGGTGACCGTGACGGTCAAGGGCGGCGTGGTCGTTTCCGTTGATGGGGGAGAAGAGGCGGATCGTCTGCGCGCTACCCTTGAATCGCCCGGCGATCCGCAGTGCTTCCGGATCGGGGAGCTCGGCATCGGCCTGAACCCTTGTGCTGTTCCGTGCGGTTCACTGCTGGAGGATGAGGCACCTCTTGGTACCTGCCATATCGCAGCCGGCAACAATGCGACCAATTTCCCCGGCGGACAAGTTGTCGCGCCGATCCATATCGACATGATCACAAAGGGGAGCACGCTCTATCTGGATGATCTGGTATTGCTGCGCGACGGAGTCTTTCAGGATTCCGCTTTGACAAAGGAATAAGCGCATCGGCGTTTATTTAATAAAAAGATCATTGGAGAAAGAAAAGGAGACAGGACATGAAGAAAATTCTTGCACTTGTACTGACCGTTGTTATGCTGCTGCCGCTGGTTGGCTGCGGCAATACGGATCAGCCCGACGATCCGTCCGTCAATACGGAGCAGCAGACTTCCGGTGTCAGCGACAGCTGGATGGGCGCGGATTTGAACGGCGTTGCCGGCGCGGTCGGCGGCGGCTGGTATTCCACTTTTGCAGCTTTTACTGAGCTGGTGATGGAGAAGGAACCCATGATTTCCTTCAAGGTTTCGCCCGGTTCCGGTATCGGCAACTCCGCCACGATCGGCGAGGGGACGTTCGATATGGGATGGGTTTATCCTCCCATGGCGCAGCTTGCTTATGAGGGTCAGACGCCGTATGAGGAAAAGTATGAAAATATCCGTATGGTCGCCACTGGCCTGAGCCCGCAGGTTATTGAGGTCGTCGCCCGCGCCAGTGTGGACGTTGACAGCATCGACGATATCTTTAAGAACCATGTCGGCATCCGCTGGCTGACGCCCAACAAGGGCTCCACGACCCCCGCACTGTTCTTCGACATTATGCTTCAGTATTACAATACGACCGAAAGCGATATCAAGAGCTGGGGCGGCAGCACGACTTACACGCCGTACAGCGATTGGGCACAGTTTGTACAGGACGGCCACGCTGACATCATGTTCAACCAGGGATCCATGCCGTTCAGTACCACGCAGGAGATCGCTGCCAATACCAGCCTGAAGCTCCTCTCTCTGCCTGAGGGCCTGCGCAACTACATGGTCGAAAAGTATGCCCTTCAGGAGTATACGATCGCCGGTGGTACCTACGATTTTGAGGATCAGGATATCAACACGCTCCAGATGTGCTCTGGCCTTGGCTGTAATGCGGAGTTGGATGACGACACGGTTTATCGCATCCTTGAGATCATTGAAGCGAACTTGGATGAGTTTAAGTCCATCAGCGCGAGCTTCTCCAACTTTGACCTCGCTACCGCATGGCAGAACACCGGTTCTGTTCCTCTGCATCCCGGCGCGGAGCGCTTCTATCGCGAGCACGGCTACATGACCTGATCCCACCCAAAAACGGTCTTCTTGCCGCTTAGCCGTAAATAGACAGCAGGAGGCGAAGGCATTTGACTTTGCCTCCTGCTTCTTTTCAGGACAAGTCAAAGAAAGTTCAGGCAAACAAGAACCACAAGTTAGGAGGACAAGATGATGTGCCCGCTGCAGGGCACTCCATCTCATATTGCAAATGAGAAAGTTGACCGGCTATCAAAAAACGGTATGCTACATTCTCGGCGTATTCGTTTCGATTTTTTCCCTTTATACGGCTGCGTTCGGTGTTTTGGCCCCGTTCCTTCAGCGCAGCATCCATGTCGCAGCTCTTCTGCCCATGGTATTCATGCTTTACCCCGCCAGCAAAAAGCACTCACCGAAGGATCGCTTCACGCTGCTTGATGCCGCTTTGGCGGTTCTTTCGGTCATTCCCTGTATCTATGTTATACTTCATAACGAAGACCTTCAAACGCGTATGGTGTTTGTAACGCATCTGACGACGGTGGAGATGGTCATGGGAATCATCCTGATTATCTGCATGATCGAGGCGGTGCGCAGAAGTGTATCCGGCGTAATGGCAGGTCTTGTTGTGATCGGTCTCGCCTACCTGTATGTCGGTCCCTTTCTCGACGGTCTGCTGCGCCATAAGGGCTTGTCCTTTGAGAGGATGATCGAGGCGAGCACCATGCTGACGGACACCGGCATCTTCGGCAGCCTGATGGGAACTTCCGCGACCTTCATTATTGTCTTTTGCATCTTCGGCGCTTTTGCCGTGGAGAGTGGCGCGGGCGGCTTCTTTACGGAATTTGCGCGTGCGATTGCCGGCCACACGCGTGGAAGCTCTGCTAAGATCGCAACGATCAGCGCAGGCCTGTTTGGCACGATGACCGGCTCAGCGGTAGCTACGGTTTACACGACCGGTACCTTCACCATCCCCATGATGAAAAAGGGTGGCTTTTCTCCTGAATTTTCCGGCGCGGTCTCCGCGGTCGCATCGACTGGCGGACAGCTCATGCCGCCGATTATGGGCGCTGCGGCATTCCTGCTTGCGGAAAATCTCGGCATAACCTACGGCGAGGTCGCAGCCAAGAGTGCGGTCATTGCGATTTTGTACTATTTCTCGCTCTTTGCCATGATCCACTTCAAATGTCTGCGGGATGATATCTACGGAGAGGCTAAGGAGGATCTTCCCCAGCTGCGCAGCGTGCTGAAAAGATCCTATCTGTTCATCCCCATTCTTCTCCTGCTCGTTTTGCTTCTCTCCGGCGTGTCCACCCTGCTTTCCGGTCTGATCGCAACAGGAGCATGTTTTGTGGTCAGCCTTTTGGATAAGGAGAACCGCATGACCCCCAAAAAGCTCCTCAAGGCGCTCTACGACGGCGGCAAGAGCTCTGCCATGTGTATGGCGGCGCTCGGCGGTGCGGGCCTAATCGTTGTTGCTGTGACTTACAGCGGACTCGCTCTGAGCTTTTCGAGCCTTGTCGTCAGCTTCTCTCACGGAAGCAAGTTTCTCGCCCTGCTGCTGATCGCCGTTGCCTGCATGATCCTCGGCATGGGCGTTCCCAGCACGGCGGCCTATGTGATTGCGTCGGCGCTCGGTTGCCGCATCCTTATTAAGCTTGGCGTTTCCCCCTTCGCGGCGCACATGTTTGTGTTTTATTTCTCCATTATTTCGAATATCACGCCCCCCGTTGCCGTTGCAGCTTATGCGGCTGCCAACGTAGCGGAGTCCAAGCCAATGCGGACGGGCGTTCTGGCATCGCTTATCGCAGTTGTTGCTTACATTGTTCCGTTTGTTGCCGCCTACAACCCTGCACTCCTGATGGAAGGTAGCCCCGCGACCATAATCCAGTCTACGATTACCGCCTTCGTGGGCGTGTATCTGATTGCTGGCGCGATTCAGGGATACTTTATGGGAAATCTGAACATCGTGAAGCGCGTGATTCTTGGCGGTATTGCATTTTGCTTCATTGCCGTTGGGACGGTTACGGATATTATTGGCGTAGCCCTCGCTGTGGCGTTTATTTTCTTCCAAAAGCTGGGTAAAAAGAAACTGTCGCAGAACGGGCAGGAACAATAAAAAAGAAAGAAGAAGAAACAAATGGAATATAATAGAATTTATAACTTTTCCTCCGGACCGGCTGTGATGCCTGTTTCTGTTCTCGAACAGATCCGGGATGAGCTTCTCAACTATGGACATACCGGCATGTCGGTCATGGAGATGTCTCACCGCTCACAGTCCTTTCTGGATATCAAGGATCAGGCAATTGCCGATTTGCGAAAGCTGATGAATATTCCGGATCAGTATAAGGTCATGTTCATTCAGGGCGGTGCGACGCTCCAGTTTGCGATGATTCCGTGGAACCTGATGCGAAATGGGAAGGCGACCTATATTGAGACCGGCGCATGGTCTAAGAAAGCCATTGCCGAAGCGAAAAAGTATGGTGAGGTCACCGTCGGCGCATCCTCGGCTGGGTGCGGATATGCCCGTATTCCAGATTGCTCAAATCTGGATATTGCACCGGACACAGACTATGTATATATCTGTGAAAATGAGACAATCCATGGTGTGACATGGCCAAAGCTGCCAGATACCAAAGGGCATGTTTTGGTTTCCGATCAGTCCTCCATGTTTCTCTCCAAACCCTGCTGTGTTACGGACTATGGCATGATCTACGCGGGCGTTCAGAAGAATGTTGGCCCGGCCGGCATGGTCATCGTAATTATGAAAGAGGATCTGATCCCGGAGGAAGTCGACCCCAAGATGCCGGTGTATCTAAAATATGCGACCCACGCAGATACTAACTCCGGTTACAATACGCCGAACTGCTGGTCCATCTACTGCTGTGGCCTGGTCATCCGCAACCTGCTGGAGCACGGCGGTCTGGAGGCGATCTACCAGAAAAATCAGGAAAAGGCGAAGATCATTTATGATTTTCTGGATAATTCCACGCTTTTCCGCGGGAAAGTCGACCCGGAATTCCGGAGCCTGATGAACATTCCCTTCACGACCGGCAATCCGGACACGGATGCTGATGTGGTCGCGTCCGCCGTGCGGGTCGGCTTGAGCAATCTCAAGGGACATCCGTCTGTCGGTGGCCTGCGAGCTTCTGTGTATAACGCTATGCCGATCGACGGCGCAAGGGCGTTGGTAGAGTTCCTGCAGCGCTATGAGCTGACTCATCGCGGTTGAGAGGAAAGCTATGATATTTTTTGCAAACGATTATGCCGGCGGCGCTCACCCTGATGTGCTTCGGGCTGTTGTCGAAAGCAATGAGGAGTTGCTGGCAGGCTACGGAGAAGATCCCTATTGCGAACGGGCGAAGGAGAAAATCCGCAAATGTTGCCAGGCACCGCAGGCTGATATATTTTTCATCCCGGGCGGTACGCAGGCCAATATGGTCGTGCTGAAATCGCTGCTCGGCGCCTGTGAGGGGGTCCTTGCTGCCGACAGCGGACATATCAGCATTCATGAAGCTGGTACGATCGAGGCCGGCGGGCATAAGGTGATCACTCTTCCCCACCGGGAGGGGAAACTCTCTGCCGCTGCGGTGAGAGAGTTTGTCGATGGCTTCTACGAGGACCGGAATCATACACAGATGGTCTATCCCGCGGCTGTCTATCTCTCCTACCCTACCGAGTACGGGACGGTCTATTCCAAAAAGGAACTATATGGGATTGCAAATGTCTGTCGCGAAAAGGGGTTACTTCTCTATCTTGACGGTGCGCGTCTCGGCTATGGCCTTGCGATACCGGACACAGATGTGACACTTGCCGACATTGCGAAGGTCTGTGATGCATTTTATATTGGCGGGACAAAGGTCGGAGCTCTTTGCGGCGAGGCCATCGTATTTCCCAACGGAAACGCCCCCAGATGTTTTACGACCTTTATTCGCCAACAGGGTGGTCTGCTGGCGAAGGGAAGACTGCTTGGCGTGCAGTTCGATGCATTGTTTACGGCAGATACCTATACCTCGATCTGCAAACCGGCCATCCTTTGCGCGGACGCTCTGCGCGAAGTCTTCCGACGAAAGGGATATCCTTTTTATGTTGATTCTCCCAGCAATCAGATATTTGTGATCATGGAAGACGAGAAATTCTGGCATTTGCAGGAATATGTCGTCTGCCGCTTCTGGAAAAAGGCGGATGCGGCACACACGGTTGTGCGCTTTGTAACCAGCTGGGCAACGACTATGGAGGATGTGCGGCAGTTAGAACTTGTTCTTGAAAATTCGTAACGTACTCTCGCCACGAGAATTCCATCCCAAGGGAGATGAGGGAAAGATATTCGTTGAAATGTTGATAGGTTAATTGCGAAACATTTCAGTGAGCGGCGCACGACGTCTCCCCCACGTTGCGAATCATCCGCGTGATCGTGTGCCAATAAAGGGTGGAATCCTCCCTTTGCAGGGCTTTACTTGAATAGCAAAGCCTTATCTGAAATCATTTGTCGAATTTTGTATTTCATCAGTTATAACTGATGGATTTGCAATTTCGGCATTGATTTTCATTTGTAAGTGTGATATTCTATGACCAAATACGGAAGGAGGGCGAGGTTTTATGATCAAACGCGAACTGTATATGAGCCGTATCCGCCCGTTCATCGGGACGGAGCTGGTCAAGGTCATGACCGGTATTCGCCGCTGCGGAAAGTCGGTCATGTTGGAGTTGATCCAGCAGGAACTCACGGAGTCCGGCGTCAGCCGGGCGCAGTTTATCGCCATCAACTTTGAGGATATGAG
>OGNB01001917.1_pt1 | contig 10868 bp, 9 predicted proteins | sample 1573301 | NCBI WGS metagenome assembly OGNB01 (sample SAMEA2581914, study PRJEB24529) | metagenome | biome: Human gut stool | place: China | collected 2011
ATGTCGGCCTGCTTCTGGGGCAGCATCAGATAGCTGATGACCTGCTTGACGCCTTCCACCTGGCGTGCGGCACGGATGGCCAGCTTGCGCTCGGCCTCATCCTTGACCACGCCCAGCAGCACCACGCGCCCGGCGTTGACTTCCGTATCAATGCGGGTGGAGCTCAGGCCCGAGGTGCCGATGAGTTCCGTGCGCAGCTTGGTGGCCAGGACAAAGTCGCCGGTATCGCTCTTTGCCGGCGTGAACCAGTGCGAGGTGACGGAGCGCACGCCCTTGTGGCGGCGCGCAATGCGGATGGCCTTGGAGCGCATCTTCTCGGGGGCCTCGCCCACCAGGAAAACGTGGCCGTAATAGCAGTAGACCTTGATGCCCCAGCCCTGGGAAAGATTGGCGTCCATGAGGTCGGACTTGACCCCCAGGGAGATTTCCTTGTCATCGCTGATGGTACCGCCCAGGCGCTGGTCGTCGTACACGCCGTACAGCATGCCGCAGCCGCTGTTGAGCATGAGGCAGCAGAGAAGCAGCAGGGGGACGATGTAACGCATGTATCCTCCTTGCGCCGGAGCGCTATTCCTTTTCACGCCGGATGCGGGCACCCACGGCGTTGAGTTTGTTCTCGATGCGTTCGTAGCCGCGGTCCAGATGGTAGATGCGCTGGACATGGGTCGTGCCGCGGGCGGCCAGACCGGCCAGTACCAGCGAGGCGCTGGCGCGCAGGTCCGAGGCCATGACCGGGGCGCCGGTCAGACGGCTGACGCCGCGCACCATGGCCGTATGGCCGGAGATCTTGATGTCCGCGCCCATGCGCACCAGTTCCAGCACATGCATGAAGCGGTTCTCGAAGATGCTCTCCTCCACCATGCTGGAGCCTTCGGCCAGGCACATCAGGGCCATGATCTGGGCCTGCATGTCGGTGGGGAAGCCGGGGTAGGGGCGGGTCTTCACGTCCGCGCCGCGCAGCACGCCCTGGTAGCGGGCCAGCACGCCTTCGGGACGCTGCTCGATGGCCAGTCCCATGCTTTCCAGCTTGGCGATGACGGATTCCAGTTCGGTGAAGGGGCAGTTTTTGAGCAGCAGCTCGCCGCCGGTGATGCCCGCCGCCACCAAAAAGGTGCCGGCCTCGATGCGGTCGGTCATGATGGCATATTCCGTCCCGCGCAGGCTGCTGACGCCCTTGATGCGGATGGTGCTGCTGCCGTGGCCTTCGATCTGCGCGCCGCAGGAGATGAGGAAGTTGGCCAGATCCACCACTTCGGGCTCGCGGGCCGCGTTTTCCAGCGTGGTCTCACCGTCGGCCAGCACGGCGGCCATGAGCAGGTTTTCCGTGCCGCCCACGGTGGGCATGTCAAAGGTGATGTGGGCGCCGCGCAGCTTGTCGCAATGGCCCATGATGTAGCCTTCTTCCAGCTCGAAGGTGGCGCCCATGAGCTCCAGGCCCTTCAGGTGCTGGTCCACGGGGCGGGCGCCGATGGCGCAGCCGCCGGGCAGGGCCACGCGGGCCTGGCCGATACGGGCCAGCAGCGGGCCCAGGCAGAGCACCGAGGCGCGCATGGTGCGCACCAGATCATACGGAGCCTCGGGCAGCAGGCTGCCGGGCTTCAGCTCCACACGATGATCGTCATAGCTGCAGGAGCAGCCCAGCACGTTCAGGAGCTTGATGGTGGTATGGATGTCGCGCAGGTCGGGCACATTGGTGTAGACCATGGGCGCGTCCAGCAGGATGCCGGCAAAAAGAATGGGCAGGGCGGCATTCTTGGAGCCGCTGATATCTATGGTCCCTTTGAGCGGCGTACCGCCTTCGATAATAAGCTTGTCCATCAGGATCCTCGTGCGGCCTGCAGGCTCCGGCCTGCGGCGCATGCTGGGGGTTGCGGCAGCGGTCCCGTCCCCGTGCGGGGGCTGGTCCGTGCTCCGGCAAAACACGGTGTTTGGAGCCGGTATCGGATGCTAGTTTTTTTTCTATAAAAAATCCAGAAAGAGAAATGTAAATTTTTGCTTGCATATTTTTCGGGATGTGCGTATACACGTCTTCGTTACGGCGGAAGTAGCTCAGTTGGTAGAGCACCTGGTTGTGGCCCAGGTGGCCGTGGGTTCAAGTCCCATCTTTCGCCCCATAAGGAAATCCCCCCGCTTTCGAGCGGGGTTTTTCTTTTTCTGCCGCTGGTTACGGCCTGACAGCCCCTCAGCGGCGCTGTGCCGGGAGCCCGGGCCGGGAGTCCGAAAGGACAAATCCCGGCTTTATTCTCGTGTGCACGGAAGGGGATATGCCTCGTTCGCAGGAAAGGGCCTCCGGGAGATCCTTTTCCGGCGGGGAGGGAAGGGCCAGGTCCGTCCCGCGTGTTCCCTCTCGTCCTTATTTATAGATGGAGCCCTGTCCGCGGTCGTCATCTGCCTGGCGAGTGAGAGAGCCCCGCGGTCCTGACCCGCAGGAGGCGGCTTTTCCCTCAGGGCAGGCAACGCCCTTGGCCTCCAGACGGGCCGCCCTTGCCAAAGCAGGGCCTTTTGCGTACAAAACATCCCATCACGGAGCGTGGCGCAGCATGGTAGCGCACCTGCTTTGGGAGCAGGGGGTCGCTGGTTCGAATCCAGTCGCTCCGACCATACATAAAAACAAGCGGTCAGCTGTAACAGGCTGGCCGCTTTTTGTTTTTTCTGCTGCGAAGATCTGTTTGAGGGCACAGGAGCGGACCTGCTCCGCATCGGGGCAGGCAGGACAGTGCCGCATCTGCCCGGCGGCTGCCGCGGGGGAAGAGCGGGGGATGCCTGTATCCGCCGGAAGGCGTTTGGGGGGAAGTCCCGCAGGGATGCAGCGTCAGTACGCTGCGCCTTCAGGCAAAAAGAAAGGGCAGCCGGCTTTGCAGCAGGCTGCCCCGGCTCTTAGGCTCCGGCAGGGACTTTGGCAATGGCGCTGCAGTCTTCTTTATCGAATGCTGCCGCAAGCTTGAAAAGGCGAAAGGCTTCTTCCGACAAGGGAAGGGAAAGCCCCTGGCTTTGGGCGCTGGCAAGAGCGATGGACATGTCTTTCCGAAGCAGGGCAAGAGCAAAGGTCGGACGGTAGTCGTCTGCGACCATTTTGTTGAAGTTCCTTTCGAATTGCGTCGAACCACCGGCGCTGACGGCGACGACCTGCTGCAGGGTCTCCATGTCGAGCCCGGCCGACTGGGCAAAGCGGTAGAACTCTCCCACAGCGGCAAGATTGATGGCTCCCAGCAGGTTGGTCATGGCCTTGATGAGCTTGCCGTTGCCGATCTCTCCCAGCTGGAAGACACGCTCGCTGATGGCAGAGAACACGCCCTCAGCTGCGGCAAAGGCGGCGGGATCCCCCGCGCCCATGATGGTCAGGGTGCCGTCGATGGCCTTGGGAAGGGCCCCCGTGATGGGCGCGTCGATAAGGCGGACCTGTTTTTCGGCAAAGAAGCGGGCCACTTCACGGACGATCTCGGGCGAGCAGGACGTCATCTCGATGATGATGGTCCCGGGCCTGATGGCCTCGAGCATGGCCTGATTCAGATAAAGGTCCCTGACGGCGGCATCGTCAGGGACGACACTGATGACGAACTCTGCATTCCCCGCGGTCTCTTGCAGCGTCTCATGGATGCAGGCTCCGTATTCCTGGACGGCCAGCGGGCCGTCCATGTGGCCGTTATGGGGCAGGACATGGAGATGATGCCCGGCCTTGAGCAGATTGATGGCCATGGGGACGCCCATGGTGCCCAGTCCAAAGAAGGCGATTTCAGCCATAGTCGTATCCTTTTGTCACCGGCGGACATGTCTGAGCAGGAAATCCCGTGCCGTGCGATAGATGGTGAGCCTGTCGGGGCTCGTCGGTGTCTCGGCCGTCGCAGGGGCAAAATTGTGTTCCCCGTTGATGACGGGCAGCTCTTCCCAGTCCAGGCCCAGCGATCTGGCGTAGCGGAAAAAGTCGGCAGCGTGATCAGGCGTGACCAGGGAATCTGCCGTACCGTAGACGAGCAGGGCCGGGGCCGATCCGGCATGGAGATAGCTGCGGGGGCTGCTTTCTTTCCAGAGCTCCCTGTCATGGAGGCGCTGGGGGGAAAGCAGGCACTGCATGCAGTAGCGTATGCGGCCGTCTCCGGTCTCATCGACTTTGCGGTCCCCGGACTCCACGATCCAGGCGGTGTCCAGGACACCGGAAAACGATACGGCGGCCGCAAGATCGACATGCAGCGAGGCCAGCTCGGGCGCATCCTTCCAGCGTTCTGTCTCGCTGGCCATCATGATGGCCGCATAGCCGCCCGCAGAAGAGCCCGCCGCGAAGATGTTCCGGGGATCGACATGATACTGGTCCGCATGTTTGATGAAAAAGCGTGCGGCGTCGCAGCAGTCCGTGAGCTGGTCCGGGAACACGGCATGTTCCCGCAGCATGCGGTACTCCACGGCAGCGATCTGCCAGCCATGACCGTTGATAAGGTCGGCCCCGACCGTATTGAGGAAACGGGGGACGATCTCCGTTTTTTTGCTCTGCCTGAACCATCCGCCCCCGTGCAGCAGCAGGAGCAAAGGCCCCGGCAGACCGGAGGGCCTGGCGGGGCCGTACAGGTCCAGGAGCAGACGGTGCCCTCCGCTCGTCTTGTAGACGATGTCTTCCGTGCATCGGACGGAATCAAGGAATTCTCTGCTGATCATGTGACCTCCTTTCCGGTCTGGAGGGCTTGCGGGAAGGCGCCTGCCCTCCCGCAAGGAGCGGACTAGTCCTCGATGCGCAGCAGGCGGGCCGCATTGCCGTAAGCGACTTTGTACAGGCTTTCGGGCTTGTCCCGCAGGGCGATCTCCACTTGGGCATAGGCATCGGCGATGGTGGTGAAGGGATAGTCCGTACCAAGGAGGATCTTGTCGTCGCCCATGACCTCGACGGCATCGGCGATCTTGGCGGCGGAACAGAAGGTCGTATCCGTATAGATCCTGTTCAGGCCGGCAGTCTTTTCCGCCAGTTCCCGGACGTAGTTGTTGACGCAGTGGGCGGCGATCAGGTCATAGTCCGGGAACATGTGGGCCACGGTGATGAAATCGTCCAGGCCGCCGTATTCCGGGGTCTCCTTGTAGGGCTGGCCAAAGGTGTAATAGTGGCTGACCCCCACATGGAAGAGCACGGGCAGGCCCGCATTGCCGAAGAGCTCGATGCAGGCCAGCGTGCGGGGATCGGTCATGGGCAGGTTGGAAAGCACACTGTGGATCTTCAGGCCGCGTGCGCCGTTGGCGATGTCCTGACGGAGCTTTTCCAGGGTCTCGTCCTGGGGCAGGGAGTAATCGGGGCAGGAGAAGGGCAGGATGCGCGGATCCAGGCGGGAGGCCGCAAGGTATTCGTCGAAGCTCGTATAGGGAAGGATGGGCAGGGCCACGCTGTATGCGGCCTGGACGTCATCCATGCTCTTGCCGAGGTTTTCGCAGGTGGCGTGGGCCAGGCGGTTCTGGCCTTCGCGCATGCGGTCCTGGAGCTGTTCCGCCGTCCTGCCTTCCGCCTTGAAGACGAAGCCGTCGCGTGCGTTCTGGGCGAAGCTGTCGTCGATATGGTCGGGGCGCTGCAGGCGGGTCCGGAAGGTGATGTTCTGTCCGCAGAAAATGTCGCCGAGGTGGGCGTGGATGTCGATGATCTTGTTCATGATAGGCTCGTTGTCGAAAGGTGGTTGCACTGGACGGGCAGGCGGGCCTCCGGGCCCGCCTGCCGGGATGTACGGTTAAGAGACGGATTCCAGGGACGCGTTACCGGTACGCCAGCCCAGCAGCAGGGTGGCCAGGCCGCCGAAGATACACAGGGCCACGATATAGCCGCACACACCGGAGAAGGACCAGGCGGCGAAGAGGTAGGGGACGATCTGCTGGGAAATGGCCACGGAGCAGCGGCCGCCGGCGATGACGACGCCCGTGCCGGTATTGCGGATCTCGGTGGAATAGGACTCCGACATGTACAGGTTGAGGCACATGGCGCAGCACATGGAGACGAACTGGAAGAGGAAGTAGAGGATCATGAGCATGGTCACGTTGGTGCCCACGTTCATGTAGGCCGAGATCAGGGCGCCCACCAGCAGGATCTGGACACCGATGGAGATCTTGCGGCCACCCAGGGGGCCGACGTAACCGGAAGCGATGACGCCCAGCGGGATGCCCAGGGCGCCCACCGTGGAGATGAGCAGGGAGTCGGCCTGGGAGATGCCGATCTGCTGCAGCAGCGTGGTGTTCCAGCCCAGGAAGACGAAGGAGGGGATGTTCTGGCCGGCGGCCACGCAGAACAGCACGAGGGTGCGGTACAGATACTTCTTGTCGCCGAAGATCTTCTTGAAGGTCTGGGCAACGGTCAGCTTCTGGGCAACGGTCTTGCGGTACTGTTCGGCGACCGCGGTCAGATCGACAGGCACACCCGTGTAGGCTTCCACAACGGCCTCAGCTTCGGCCTGGCGACCATTGGCGATGAGCCAGCGGGGGGATTCCTTCATGAAGAAGTAGGCAAGCACCAGCGGGATATAGCCGACGACGCCCTGGTAGAAGAGCCAGCGCCAGGCTTCCGGCCCCATGGGGACGACTTCCATGGCGATGAAGCCGATGAAGGGGATGGAGATGTGGCCGACGCCCACGACGATGCCTGACCACTTGGAACGGTCCTGCGAGGAAATGGTCTCGGCCAGATAGGTGAAGGAGATGGCACCGGTACCAAGGACGGCAAAGCCCGTGATCACCCGCCACAGGGTGAAGGTATAGATGTTGTCCGTCATGCCGGTCAGGATCGTGGCGGTGGAGAAGGTGAAACACCCCAGCATGAAGGCCTTGCGGCGACCGAACTTGTCGGAGATGACGCCGGCAACGATGCCACCAAGCATCATGCCAAAGAAGTACAGTGACTGCGCAGGGGCAAATTCCTGCATGCCGATGCCAAAGGAACGCATGACGGAAGGCGCCACATAGCCAAGTACCATATTGTCCATCTGGTCAAAGATATAGGCCAGGACAATAATCATGAAGACTTTTATCTGTCTGTGGGACGTGGGGATGTCGTCAAAATAGTTGTTGGGACGCTTCTCTGCCATTTTCTGTTTTCCTTTTTGTCTAGGAACTATCCTCTTGAAAATTTGCAGACCAAAATAGCTGACGTGTACGCGTCTTTTTTGTCTGTCAGGACCTTGCCGAAAGAACGTCGTGCGTATGACCGCTGGGGGAGAGCGGAGTGCGCCATTGGCAAGAGAAGCAGCAAAGATTGTGCCAAAAATATTTATAAATTATTTCAATATATTATTAAATAGTATTATACAAGTGTCCTTTTTGAATACATGAAATGTACATGATGTGTACATGTCGAGGACATGTTGCTTTTGTGGATGCCGGTCTGCAGGGTCCCCAAAGAGCCTAGCAGGATCTGCATAACCTATTAAAGCGATTTATTTGCATCAGGATAAGAAAAAAGAGGTATTGAAAAATCAATACCTCTTTTCTTTTACCTTTCGAAGAAAGACGCCGGTACGGCATACGATAAGAAATGCTACTTATATAGACTTTCCTTTTGGCTGTATCAGGCGCTCACCAAGGATGTCATGCAGCTTATGCAGGGCCTGTTTGAAAAATTCATTATCCAGACGAACATCCCCCATGGGACAGGTCTTGCCGATGAAGGTGTACTTTTGTGTCCCGAGGCGATGGTACGGAAGGGGCTCATAGCGGACCTGGGGGAAGGGACGCACCAGTTCCGCTATGGCGGTCAGCACGTCCTGCGTGTCATTGAACCCGGGGATGACCGGCGTCCGCACCAGGATGTCCTTGTGGGGGAAGCGCGTGACCAGACGCTGGAAATTCTCCAGGATGAGGCCGTTGTCCACTCCGGTGCCTTTCCGGTGTTCCGAGGGATCGATGTGCTTGATGTCGAAAATGACCGTATCCAGCAGCTCCACGGCCTGTTCCAGGCGCTCCCACGGCATGAAGCCCGTGGTCTCCACGGCTGTGGCCAGACGACGGCGGCGTGCTTCCCTCAGGAGGGCCAGAGCGAATTTTTCCTGGAACAGGGGCTCGCCGCCAGAAAGGGTGATGCCGCCGCCGGAGGTGCTGAAAAAGATCTCCTGCTTTTCCACTTCCTGGAGCACGGAATCCACGGTGCGATGCTCACCATACACGATGGCGGCATGCGGCGGACAGGCCGCGGCACACTGGAACGCACAGTCGCGGCACAGCGTCCGGTCGATGACGGGCTTCCCGTCACTGCCGGGGCGGATGGCCTGGTGCGGGCAGGCCCCAAGGCAGCGGGTGCATTTGTCCAGACCGAGGCAGCGCCCCTCCTTGAAGGCCAGCTCCGGTCTGGGGGACCGGGATTCGGGGTTGCTGCACCAGCGGCAGGCCAGGGGACAGCCTTTCAGGAAGATATTGGAACGGATGCCGGGGCCGTCATGCACGGAATAGTGCTGGATGTTGAAAACGATGCCGGTCACTTGGGTATCTTCAGAAAACATCATTGGTTCTCCAGTTGCGGTTAGCGTTTCATTCGTCCGACAGAGCAAAGGATGCTGATCGTGCACATGGCGGCAAACATGAAGAAAGCCTGATGCATGGCCGCGAGGAGGTCGGGGATATTGCCGCTGCTGATGGGGGCGTCGCCGATATGCCAGCGGACGAGGCCCGTGGCGATCATCATGCTGCACAGCATGCCCATGGTCCTGACGGTCCCGACGAGCCCGGATGCCTGGCTCATGTGCTGCGGCGCCACCGATCCCATGATGACGACCGTGTTCGGGGCGCTGAACAGGGCGATGCTCAGCCCGTTGAGGCAGAGGATCAGGTACAGCTGCCACAGGGCCGATCCGGCATCCAGAAAAGTGCCCAGCCCCAGGCTGACGGCACCGACCCCGGCGCCGATCAGGGCGATGCGCTCGGCGCCGTGCTTGTCGGCCATGACACCGGCGATGGCCGTGAACGCCAGCTGGGCCAGCGGTTCGGCAAACAGCACGAAGCCCGCATCCCGGGCGCTGTAGCCTTTGACGTATTGCAGATACAGGCTGAAAAAGAAGGTGATGGCGAAAAGGGAACTGAACATGGCCAGGGAGGCGATGTTGCTCAGGACGAACACCCTGTTGTGGAGCAGGTGCTTGACGTCGAGAAGGGGCTCCGTCGAGGTGAGCCGCGTCTGGTGCATGCCGAACAGCACGATGCCGAGCAGCCCGGCTCCCGCACAGAAGGGGGCGACGGCGGGAGGCACGGGCCCCACGGTCCCCATGACGAAGGCCGTCATGCCGCCGGCAAAAAGGCAGAGGCCCGTCCAGTCATAGGGCGCCTCGGGCTTTTCCTTCCATTCGCGGCGGACAAAGACGCTCATGACGATGCAGGAGAACGCCCCGACGCCCCCAAGGACGCCGAAAAGGCTCCTCCAGCCAAAGGTCGTGTCCATATAGCCGCCCACCACGGGGCCCACAGCCAGGCCCAGATAAACGCTGGTCATGGTGAGGCCGAAGATGCGCCCCCGCAGGTTGGGCGGGGAACAGGCGACCATCATGGTCAGCGCGCAGGTATTGACCGTGGCCGTCCCCATGCCCTGCAGGAAGCGCAGGCCGATGACGGTCTCGATGCCGGGGCAAAAAACAGTGGCCGTGACGGCGGACGTGAGCAGCAGCATGCCGCACAGGCAGACGCGCTTGCGGCCCCACTTGTCGCCGGCCCTGCCCATGACGAGATGAAAAATGGCCAGAGCCAGGCAGTAAACGGTCCCCACAAGACCGAGCTGGGCGCCGCTGGCATGCAGTTCCCGCCCTATGGAAGGCAGCATCACGGCAACGCCGGAGTGCATGAACGGAGCCAGGAGCTGCCCCGCGATGACGGAGATGACGACGCCGTGCAGCGTTCTGCGTTCTTCACGGGACATGTTGTCATAGGTTGGCGTCATAGGTTGTCCTTTGGGATGATATGCTTGAGAAGGCAGGCCCTCCTGGAGACGGGAACGGGATGCGATCCAAAAAAAAATCCCGGGGGAAGCCGCCTTCCCCCGGGGACCGGTCATGGTTAGGCGATGTTCAGGAAGGCAGCGGCGTTTTCGTACATCACCTTGCGGCGGGCCTCTTCGGTCAGGCCGAAGCCCTGCATGACCTCGACCGCTTCAGCGATGTGCGTGAAGGGATGGGCACTGCCGAAGAAGACCTTGTCGGCGATGCGGTCGTTGATGTGGGGGACGTACAGGTCCATCCACATGTTCATGGTCATGTCCGAGATGTCCATGTACACGTTCTCGTTCCGGAACACGGTGGCCAGGGCCTCGTGGGGGTAGTTCCAGGCGGCGTGGCTCATGACGATGCGCAGATCCGGGAAATCGGCCGCGACGCGGTCCACGTTCACGGGGGAGGTGTGGGCCATGGAGACGCCGCGCATGGGAGCGGGGCCGGTGGTCATGATGACCGGCACGTTGAGCTCGCAGCAGACGGTGTACAGCGGATAGAACTTGGCTGAGCACACGTCCAGGTGGCAGATGTCGCCATCGATGGAGGCGCCGGCAAAACCGTCTTCCAGCACGGCCTTCTTGAAGGCATAGATGGCGTCCATGCCCTTGTAGGGATCGATGCCGTAGAAGCCGATGACTTCATTGGGGTAGGCCTTCATGGTCTCCAGGACGCCGTCGTTGGAAGAAGCGGCCTTGGAGACGGATTCGCAGTCACGGCCGTTCATGACGAACTTGACGCCGCCCAGGCTCTTGAACAGCTCCACTTCTTCGGCCAGGGTCGGGGCGGGGCCGCTGCCAAAGCCGGTCTCGGCCACAAAGCCGCCGAACACGGGGTTGTTCAGGATGGAATCGACAACGGCCTTGACGCAGGGACGGAAACGAAAATCGATGAATTTCATGATGTTCAGATTGGAAGAGCGTCGTGTAGGGAAAGAGTGTAGATCTCGGT
>OGNB01001922.1_pt1 | contig 10844 bp, 6 predicted proteins | sample 1573301 | NCBI WGS metagenome assembly OGNB01 (sample SAMEA2581914, study PRJEB24529) | metagenome | biome: Human gut stool | place: China | collected 2011
TGACTATGAACACCATCACGAACGCGTTGCCTGATAAAATGTTAATAAATGTAAAGAAAAAAAGGAGTTGTGAAATCAGCTCTTTTTTTTTGACTTTATATATATGTAAACACTTAGTAAGGATTAAGGTTATGCTAACAGTAAGTTCATCAGACGAAAAACAGAGCAGTTGTTTTAAATTTATTGGCGCAGATTCAACCCCCAAAACAACACATTTGATTTCCAATAATACATCATTAATCTCACCTTCTGTATCAGAAGGCGGAGTTGATACCTGCAGTTTTTATTCAGGGCCAAGCGACGCAGCTATTATGGCATTTGGAGAAAGCTGCGAAACAAGCGGTTCTATAGCTTATGCAGGGACTGAAACTTCCGGTTCGATTGCCTATACAGGAGGCGGAGAATCCTGTGGTGCTATAGCTTCAAGCTCAGTGTCTGCATCATTCGGAGGAGGGTTCTCCGGAGGCGGCTGCAGCTATTCTTGTTAACCTGCTAATCAACTAAATTGTTATATAAAAACCGGTTGCAAAAGCCGGCTTTTTTTTAATTTATTGTATTGTCAAAACCCCTTAATATATGTTACGATTTAAAGAGTTAGTTGATTGTATGAGAGGAAGAGATGGAAGATATTTTTAGCATAATTCAGTTTTTAAGACAGGCGGTAAAAACAGGCGCGTCTGATGAACATTTAATGGTTGGACATGCACCATATCTTAGAATTAACGGATTTATCAAAAAGGTTACAAGCCAGCCATTAACAAAAGAAGATATTGATAACGCTATACTTGATATTGCACCTACTTCAATCAGAGATAAAATTCTAACATTGTGTGACGTTGACTTTATGTAGGAAATTAAAGGATGTTCACGTTTCAGAATCAACTATAACAGACAGCTCGGCATGCCGGGACTGGTTATAAGAAATATTCCTTATGAAATTCCTAAATTAAAAGAGCTATCTTTACCAGATATCTTAGGAACGCTTATTGAACAGCATAACGGAATAATTCTGGTTACAGGGCCTACAGGATGCGGCAAGTCCACAACAATCGCATCTTTAATTAACTATATTAATGAAACAAAAGCCAGCCCCGACTTGAAGGAACAGCCCGTACCTACAGACAGCCTGCAAAAGGCCATCGACCCCAAAAGGTGGGTACCTAATCCCACAAAAGCCACCTGGCTTGCCCTCGTCATTCCCGGCGGTGGACAAATTTACAACCGCAAGTATTGGAAACTGCCCATCTTCTATGGAGGATTTGCCGGTTGTGCCTATGCCCTTACGTGGAACAGCAAGATGTATAAGGACTATTCGGCCGCCTACAAGGATGCCGTAAATGGTAATTTCAACTCCAGTACCATTACCGACCTGCTGCCTCCCAACTATAACTATACCGAAAGCCAGCTGACGGAGACACTACGGAAGCGTAAGGATACCTTCCGACGATACCGCGACTTGAGCATCTTCGCCTTTATCGGTGTATACCTGCTGTCCGTTGTCGACGCATACGTAGACGCAGAGCTGTCCAACTTTGACATCACCCCCGACCTCAGCATGAAAGTGGAACCTGCCATAATCAACAGCCAGATGACCGGTTCCTCTAATAGGAACGTCGGTGTACAATGCAGTTTCCGATTCTAAAAACGAAAATTAAAGCATAAATTATTACCTATGATACACAAGGCCATATATATGAAAAGAATTATTCTCGGTTCCTCGCTTCTGTTTTGCGCCCTCTTCGCCGTTCCGGCCATGCATGCGCAAGAAAGCGTGGAAGTACTTATCCGCGAAAACGGTACAGAACGCCAGGAATCCATCGAGCTGCCCAAAAGCATGACCTATCCGCTGGACAGCCTGCTCAATGACTGGAAAGCCAAGAATTACATAGACTTGGGAAAAGACTGCAGCACCTCTACCGTAAACCCGATGTTCAGTGACTCTGTATACATAGACCGGTTGTCGCGCATGCCGACCGTCATGGAAATGCCGTACAACGAGATTGTACGCAAATTCATCGACATGTATACCGGACGCCTGCGCAACCAAGTTGCCTTCATGCTGAGCGCCTGCAACTTCTATATGCCCATCTTCGAAGAAGCGCTGGATGCCTACGGTCTGCCGCTCGAGCTGAAATATCTGCCCATCATAGAATCCGCTCTCAACCCTTCTGCCGTATCCCGCGCTGGAGCTTGCGGACTATGGCAGTTTATGCTCGCCACCGGGAAGATATACGGACTGGAAAGCAATAGCCTCGTAGACGAACGCCGTGACCCGATAAAGGCGACCTGGGCGGCAGCACGCTACCTGAAGGACATGTACGACATTTACAAAGACTGGAACCTGGTGATTGCCGCCTACAACTGCGGTCCGGGCACCATCAACAAAGCCATCCGTCGTTCGGGAGGGAAAACTGATTATTGGGAAATCTACAACTATCTGCCCAAAGAGACACGTGGCTACGTGCCCGCCTTCATTGCCGCCAACTACGTAATGACCTACTACTGCAAGCACAACATCTGCCCCATGGAAACCGACATTCCGGAAGCAACCGATACGGTGCAGGTAAGCCGTAACCTTCATTTCGAACAGATTTCCGACCTATGCGGCATCAGTCTGGATCAGATAAAGAGTCTGAATCCTCAATTCAAGAAAAGTATCATCCCCGGAGAGAGCAAGCCACAGACGCTACGCCTCCCCATCAACTACATCAGTGCCTTCATTGACAAGCAAGACACCATCTATGCCCACCGCAGCAACGAACTGTTCAAGAACCGCAGAGTCGTGGCCGTTTCCAATACACGCTCGACGGCACGTAGCAGCAAAGGCAGTACCGCTACGGGGAATGTCACCTACCACAAGATACGCAGTGGCGAGAATCTCGGCAGCATTGCACGGAAATACGGTGTCACTGTCAATCAGTTAAAAAGTTGGAATGGATTGCGCAGTACCAGAATCTCCGCAGGAAAGCGCTTGAAGATTTATAAATAAAGACATAAACGCTTGCCCGGTGTTGAAAATTGCTTATTTTTGCAAAAAGTGAAGTGAAGAAAGGAGAAAGCAGTATATGGAAGAAAATATAAGTCAGAAGGAAAAGGAAAAAGCCGAAGAGGAAATGATCGAACAGGCATTCCAAGAACTGTTGAACGACTATTTGGCCACCAAGCACCGCAAGCGCGTCGAAATAATAACCAAAGCATTCAACTTTGCCAACCAGGCGCATAAGGGCATTAAGCGTCGTTCCGGCGAGCCCTACATCATGCACCCCATTGCTGTGGCAAAGATTGTCTGTAATGAGATAGGACTGGGGTCTACTTCCATATGCTCGGCATTGCTGCACGATGTGGTGGAAGACACTGACTACACCGTAGAGGATATCGAAAACATCTTCGGTCCCAAAATCGCCCAGATTGTAGACGGGCTGACAAAGATTTCCGGCGGTATCTTCGGCGACCGTGCCTCGGCGCAGGCAGAGAACTTCAAGAAGCTGCTGCTCACCATGTCCGACGATATCCGGGTTATCCTCATCAAGATAGCCGACCGTCTGCATAACATGCGTACACTCGGCTCCATGCTGCCCAACAAGCAGTTCAAGATTGCAGGCGAAACACTCTACATCTATGCTCCTCTCGCCAACCGCCTCGGCTTGTACAAAATCAAGACAGAACTGGAAAACCTGAGCTTCAAGTACGAACATCCGGAAGAGTACCACGAGATAGAAGAGAAACTGGAAGCCACCGCCGTGGAGCGCGACAAGGTATTCAATGAGTTCACCGCTCCGATACGGGCGCAACTGGACAAAATGGGACTGAAATACCGTATCCTTGCCCGTGTAAAGTCCATCTACTCCATCTGGAACAAAATGCAGACCAAGCATGTCCCCTTCGAGGAAATCTATGATTTGCTTGCTGTCCGCATCATCTTCGAGCCCCGCAATATAGAGGAAGAGCTAAACGACTGCTTCGACATTTACGTCTCCATATCCAAGATATACAAGCCCCACCCCGACCGCCTGCGCGACTGGGTGAGCCATCCCAAAGCCAACGGCTACCAAGCCCTGCACGTCACCCTTATGGGTAACAACGGGCAATGGATTGAAGTACAAATCCGCAGTGAGCGTATGAATGACGTTGCCGAACAAGGCTTTGCCGCCCACTGGAAATACAAAGAAGGCGGAGGCAGCGAAGATGAAGGCGAACTGGAGAAATGGTTGCGTACCATCAAGGAAATTCTGGACGACCCACAACCGGACGCCATCGATTTTCTCGATACCATCAAACTGAACTTGTTTGCATCGGAAATTTTCGTCTTCACCCCGAAAGGCGACCTCAAGACCATGCCGCAGAACTCTACGGCACTGGACTTTGCCTTCTCCTTGCATACCGACATCGGCAGCCACTGCATCGGCGCCAAGGTAAACCACAAACTGGTTCCCCTAAGCCACAAACTGCAAAGCGGTGACCAGGTAGAGATATTGACCTCCAAATCGCAACGCGTGCAGCCGGAGTGGGAAGTATATGCCACCACCGCCCGTGCCCGTACCAAGATTGCCGCCATCTTGCGTAAAGAAGCAAAAGCCTATCAAAAAGAAGGTGAAACCATACTGAACGAATTCTTCAAAAACGAGGATATACGTATGGATGATGCCGCTCTGGACAAACTGACCAGGCTGCACGGCTTCCACACCCGCGACGAGTTGTTCGTTGCCATTGGTAACAAGCGGGTTGTGCTGGGCGATGCCGACAAGAATGTGTTCAAGGAAAAACAGAACAGCAACTGGAAGAAGTTCCTGACCTTCTCCTTCGGTAACAAGGACAACAAGGATGCCAAAGAACAACCGGAAGAGAAAACACCGCAAGAGAAAATCAACACTAAGCAGATTCTGAAGCTGACGGAAGAGACCATCTCAAAGAACTATATTATGGCCGACTGTTGCCATCCCATTCCGGGTGACGACGTACTGGGATACATCGACGAGCAAAACCGTGTTGTCATCCACAAGCGCCAATGCCCCGTTGCCACCCGCCTTAAGAGTAGCTACGGAAACCGTATCATCGCCACCGAGTGGGACACTCACAAGGATTTGTCGTTCCTCGTCACCATATATATAAAAGGTATAGACAGCATGGGATTGCTGAACGAAGTGACCCAAGTCATCTCCCGCCAGCTCAACGTGAATATCCGTAAACTGACCATCGAAACCAACGACGGTATCTTCGAAGGAAAGATACAACTCTATGTACACGATGTGGACGACGTGCGCACTATCTGCAATAATCTGAAGCAGATACAGAATATAAAACAAGTGACGAGAGTAGAGGAATAAACGGAGTGGTATTCTACTTCAGTCCTTGGATATTTTCCTTCAAGTTCTCCACATCCTCGTAGGTAAACTCATCCAATGCCAGTTTCATGCCTACCAGTTCTTCGCGGATAGCTCTGAGGCGATCTACGATTTCAAAGTTACGTATCGTAGCTTCCTTATTGTCTTTTATCCGTTGGCGGGCGCCGGGCAAGGTCATTCCGCGCTCCTTCACCAGATGATAGATAAGTTTCACTGTCTCAATGTCCTCCTTACGGTACTGGCGTATTCCCCGCCCTCCTTTCTTCGGATTGAGTTGCGGAAACTCCTTTTCCCAGAAACGGAGCAGCGATTCGTTGACATCGAACATGGCGGCCACCTCGCTGATGGAGTAATATAACTTTAAATTCTTATCTGTATTCAGCATGATGTAATCCTTTCTCTATAAATCATCCGTCAATCAAGTACCTTACCATGATTCGCCGCAATCTGTATCATGCGGTCATAATCCTCGGCACTGAGGTCCATGAAGTAGTAGTTGACGGGATTCACAACCTTTCCCTTGACGTGTACTTCGTAGTGCAAATGCGGACCAGTGCTCTTGCCCGTACTGCCTACCCCGCCAATGACCTCACCACGTACCACTTTCTTGCCCAACTTCGTCCGGAAGTCGCGCAAGTGTGCATACACCGTCTGATAACCGAAGCCGTGGTCTATCACAATTCTGTTACCATAGCCCGATTGCCAGCCCATCTGCACCACGGTGCCATCTCCCGTGGCATAGACATCCGTGCCCTGGGGAGCCGAAAAGTCCATACCCTCATGGAACTTGCTGGTACCATAAATGGGGTCGATACGCGTACCGTAACCGGAAGCGGTCTTACGGAGGTCTTTATTGGAAACCGGCTGTATGGCAGGAATGCAGCGCAGCATTTCATCATGATTCTTGCACATCTCCACCACATCGTCAAAGGAGCGGGACTGGATATAGAGCTGCTTGCTAATCATGTCCATTTTCTGCGTGGTATTGATAACCAGGTCGGAGTTTGCCATATCCATCAGATGCTCATAGCGGTTGGTACCGCCGTATCCAGCCTGACGGATGGCAGAAGGAATAGGGTCGGCCATGAAAATCACCCGGTACAGATTGTCATCACGCTGCTGTATGTCTTGCAGCACTCCCATAGCCTCGTCCAGCCGGCGGGAGAGGACGTTGTACTGCGCCTGCAGTTTGCTGTTCTCCTTCCGCAGCTCCTTCTCCGACGGAGAACCGAAGATAAGCAGCAATACGATGAAACTTCCCGCACCCAGCCCCATACCTATGAACAAACGGCGGAGAATGCTCAGCGCCCGCTGCCTCACGGTAGGATAAATACGGTCATACGTCTGCGTCTGGGGATTATAAATGTAGTAAACTTTGCGCATCTTAGGAAATATTTCGCTTGTCAATGCGACAAAAGTAATAAAAACAAGCTATCTTTGCACAGTTTTTTCAAGAATATTAAGACTAAGTAGCAAGTAGTTAGTAGTAAGAAACGGGCAAAAAACGACAAGAGAAGGTAAATCAAATTAGAATCAGATAAATCAATAGAGAGTATGTTGACTGCAAACGAAATCAGAGACTCTTTCAAGAGTTTCTTCGAAAGTAAAGGTCACCAGATAGTGCCTTCGGCCCCGATGGTGATTAAGGATGACCCCACGTTGATGTTCACCAATGCGGGAATGAACCAGTTTAAAGATATCATTTTGGGCAACCACCCGGCGAAATACAAAAGAGTTGCTGACTCGCAGAAATGCCTTCGCGTAAGCGGAAAGCACAACGACCTGGAGGAAGTGGGTCACGATACCTACCACCACACCATGTTCGAGATGCTGGGCAACTGGTCGTTTGGCGACTACTTCAAGAAGGAAGCCATCTCCTGGGCATGGGAGTATCTGGTGGATGTATTGAAACTCGACCCCAAAGACCTCTACGCCACCGTATTCGAAGGTAGCGCCGAAGAAGGACTGGAACGCGACAACGAAGCCGCTTCTTACTGGGAGCAGTTCTTGCCGAAAGACCACATTCTGAATGGCAACAAACACGATAACTTCTGGGAAATGGGTGATACGGGACCGTGCGGTCCGTGTTCGGAAATCCATGTGGACTCCCGTTCGGAAGAAGAGAAGGCCAAAGTACCCGGCAGCCAGCTGGTGAACAAAGACCACCCGCAGGTGATTGAAATCTGGAACCTCGTGTTCATGCAGTTCAACCGCAAGGCAGACGGCAGCCTGGAAGGACTTCCCGCCAAGGTTATCGACACCGGCATGGGCTTCGAGCGACTGGTGCGCACACTGCAAGGAAAGACCTCCAACTACGACACCGACGTATTCCAACCGATACTGAAAGCCATCGGAGACATGGCAGGCAAGAAGTATGGCGAAGATGAGAAGTCGGACATCGCCATGCGTGTAATTGCCGACCACATCCGCACCATCGCCTTCTCCATCACCGACGGACAGCTTCCGAGCAATGCCAAGGCTGGTTACGTCATCCGTCGTATCCTCCGCCGTGCCGTGCGCTACGGTTACACGTTCCTCGGACAGAAGCAGGCATTCATGTACAAGCTCCTCCCCGTACTCATCGAGAACATGGGCGCCGCTTATCCCGAACTGGATGCACAGAAGGAACTGATTGCCAAAGTTATCAAGGAAGAAGAAGATTCCTTCCTCCGCACTTTGGAGACGGGTATCCGCCTGCTGGAAAAGACCATGGCAGACGCCAAAGCCGCCGGCAAGAACAAAATCAGCGGAAAGGACGCCTTCACTTTATATGACACCTTCGGTTTCCCGCTTGACTTGACGGAGCTGATTCTCCGCGAAAACGGCATGACTGCCGACATCAAGGAGTTTGACGCCGAAATGCAACAGCAAAAACAACGTGCCCGCAATGCCGCTGCCATAGAGACCGGTGACTGGATTACGCTGAAAGAAGGTACCACTGAATTCGTGGGATATGACTATACGGAATACGAGACATCCATTCTGCGCTACCGCCAAGTGAAGCAGAAGAACCAGACCTTATATCAGATTGTACTGGACAAGACTCCGTTCTATGCCGAAAGCGGCGGTCAGGTAGGTGATACCGGTGTATTGGTGAACGAATTCGAAACAATCGAAGTCATTGACACAAAGAAGGAAAACAATCTTCCTATCCATATTACCAAGAAGCTTCCCGAACATTTGGAAGCTCCGCTCATGGCATGTGTAGACACGGACAAACGCGCCGCTTGCGCCGCCAACCACTCTGCCACTCACTTGCTGGATGCAGCGTTGCGCGAAGTGCTGGGCGAGCACGTTGAACAGAAAGGTTCTTTGGTCAGTCCGGAATCCTTACGTTTCGACTTCTCTCACTTCCAGAAAGTAACGGACGAAGAAATCCGCCGGGTAGAGCATATTGTAAATGCCAAGATACGCGCCAATATTCCTTTGAAAGAATATCGCAACATTCCTATTGAAGAAGCCAAGGAACTGGGAGCTATCGCTTTATTCGGTGAGAAGTACGGTGACCATGTACGCGTTATCCAATTCGGTTCTTCCATCGAATTCTGTGGCGGTACGCACGTAGCCGCTACCGGAAACATCGGAATGATAAAGATCGTATCCGAAAGTTCCGTTGCAGCCGGTGTCCGCCGTATCGAAGCCTATACCGGAGCCCGTGTAGAAGAAATGCTCGATACGTTCCAGGATACCATGCGCGATTTGAAAGCGCTCTTCAACAACGCTCCCGACTTGTCCGGCGCAATCCGCAAATACATCGAGGAAAATGCAGGTTTGAAGAAACAGGTGGAAGACTTTATGAAAGAGAAAGAAGCGCAACTGAAAGAGAAACTTTTACAGAACATTCAGGAAATAAACGGTGTGAAAGTAATCAAATTCTGTGCAGCCATGATACCTGCCGATGCAGTCAAGAATATCGCTTTCCAACTGCGCGGGGAAATTACAGAAAACCTCTTCTTCGTTGCAGGAACAGTATTTGAAGGGAAACCGATGTTGACAGTAATGCTGAGCGACAATTTGGTGGCCGGTGGCCTGAAAGCCGGTAATCTGGTGAAAGAAGCAGCCAAACTGATACAAGGCGGCGGTGGCGGTCAACCTCACTTTGCAACTGCCGGCGGTAAGAACCCCGACGGGCTGAATGCAGCAGTTGAGAAAGTGATAGAACTGGCAAATATCTAAACGATTATTCCAATCACCATAAAGTAGAAACTCCGTCTCGGCTTCCTTTGCCAAGACGGGGTTTCTTTTATTTATCCAATCTGTTCCTGCGGATAATTTACTAAATATAACGTCCCCGTAGCACGGGTAAAGGCTGTATACAACCAACGGAAATAATCGGGTGTCAGATACTCGTCCGTCATATACCCCTGATCGAGAAAAACGTTCTTCCACTGCCCGCCCTGCGCTTTATGGCAAGTCACGGCATAAGCGTACTTCACCTGCAAAGCGTTATAGTAAGGATCGGCTTTCATCTTTTTCATCCGTTCACGTTTCGTCGTTATATCAGCATAGTCCTCCAGAACAGTATAGAAAAGCCTGTCGTTATCTGCTTTAGGCAACGCGGGGGCATCGCTATGCAAAGTATCCAGCAAGAGATTCACCTCTAACTCAAAATCATTATAATCAGGAAATGCCAAAGTCACATCGGCAAAGCGAAAACCATACAACTCACGGGTGCGGCGTACCCGGCGTACTATGGCGGTTTCACCATTGGCTATGAAATCGGGAATTTGCGCTACAGCTTCTTTCTTCTCGCCATTGCGCAACATATCCGTTTGAAGCTGTTCCGTCCAAAAATAATTATTTTTCGCAACCATCAGCAAGTCTCCCGTATTCAGTTCATCCTCCCTCCAAAGAATCTGGGCACGAATACCGTTATTATAAATATTCGCCCGTTTATTGGAACGGCATATCACAATGGTTTCATCCAATCCGTCATGGTCATAGCATGTTTCAAGCCTATCTATCAACTCATTACCGGGTAATGCCTTTATGTCCGCAAAGCCCGTTATCTTTATTTTCGGTAACGCTTCACAAGTATCTTCGGCTATCAGTTGCCGTAAACGGGTTGCATTCCACAATATACCCGATTGCTGTTCCTGACGGACGACTTGAGTTAAATCCACTTCCTGTACTTCCAGCCCATATCCTTTCAAAGCATCGGCAAAAAGTGCAGGACTTTGTTCCTCTCCTACCGGCGGAAGCTGCGCCGTATCGCCCATCAGTAAAAGACGGCACCCCGTACCGGAATAAACAAACTGTACCAAATCATCCAGCAAACGTCCCGTTCCGAATGAAGTTCCCGACAGGCCTTCATTGGAAATCATCGACGCCTCATCCACAATATATAACGTGTGAATTGTCAAATTATCGTTCACAGAAAAATTACTTGTCTCGTTAGAGAATGATTGCTGTCTATATATTTTTTTATGAATTGTAAACGCCGGATGTCCCGCATAAGCAGAAAATACTTTCGCCGCCCGCCCCGTCGGAGCCAGCAATATC
>OGNB01001925.1_pt1 | contig 10830 bp, 14 predicted proteins | sample 1573301 | NCBI WGS metagenome assembly OGNB01 (sample SAMEA2581914, study PRJEB24529) | metagenome | biome: Human gut stool | place: China | collected 2011
CCGTTTCCTGTATTTTACAGCAGGGCGTGAAAATAACCAACTTGAACGTTTTTCGGATGACCGTATCGCAACCCCTCCCACGAAACAGGGCTTTCTGGAATTCAAAGAGAGTAAGGATTGTTTATACTGATGAGCAAACTCGCGTATACGCCGATCTTCCTTGATTTGCCAATAGTTGAACAAGGAGTTTTTCTCAACTCTCCAGCCGGTTTCCAAGCTCGGTTATGTACCGTAGCGCTCTCTCATCTGCTGTCAATGATGTCAATAGCGGGTCGCCCTCGCGGATGCGCATGGTGCGGCGGATCTCCTTGGGAATGACCACACGGCCAAGGTCGTCGATCCGGCGCACGATTCCGGTTGCTTTCATCTATGCCGATTCTCCTTTAACGTCGTTTTACTGGCCTTAGTCTTTGAAAATCGCGCCAGTTTATCCAAGGAACAAGCTGGAAGATTTTTGACAAAAAATGGTCCGCACCCATTTCGAATGCGGACGGTCCGATGATCTTATTGCTTTTGCGCTGCGGTCTGCTGCCCGAGCAGGCGGAAGCACAGCACCGTCACGCACACACCGAGCGCGAAGGCCAGCAGTCCCACTAAAAGATAGCCGAGGCTCTCGCCGGTGAACAGACTGGCGGTCATGCCGCCATAGTAGTCCGCGCAGGAGAAGCGCGCCGTGACGGACGGCATCGCCAGCGCGAGACCGAGGATCGCCGCAAGACAGGCCGCCGCGCCGGAAACGGCGGCAATACGGCTTCGGCGTCCCATGCCGCTGTGGTCAGATCCTGGTGAGGTAGATGACGCCCTCGACGGCGCTGAGCTCCCGAAGGATATCGTCGAGCGACGTGCGGCCCTCCGCCCAGAGGGTGAACGTGCCGCACACAAGGTTGTCGCCGTAGCCGGAATCGGCGTACAGCTCCAGCTCCGAGAGTGTGCAGTCCTTTTCCCGCGCGAGGCGGACGAGCTGCCCGATGCTCAGCTTCGAGCGGAGCTCGAAGTAGACGGTGGCGGTCTTCTGCCGGCTCTGGATGCGCACGTCCACCAGCCGCAGCACGTTCATTGCCAGCAGAATGAAGGCGTAGCACACCGTGCCGCCCGTGTAGAAGCCCGCGCCGATGGCGGTGCCGATGATGGACACCGCCCAGAGTCCGGCAGCGGTCGTCAGACCCTTGATCTCATGGCTCTTGGTGACGAGAATGGTGCCCGCGCCGAGAAAGCCCAGACCGGTGATGACCGAGGCCGGCATACGCACGAGATCGGTCGAGCCGAAGACGTCGCCGATGTAGAGGTTCGTCATCATCACCAGCGCGGCAGCGTCTGCGACAATGATGTAGGTGCGGAAGCCCGCCGCCTGCCGGTGCCGCTCGCGCTCATAGCCGAGCGTGCCGGCGAACACGGTCGTGAGCAGCAGCCGCACCGTGATGGAAAGGAGCGAGAGCGAGGAGAGCTGCGAAAAAAAGGTGTCCATCCGATCATTCACCCGCCTTAAAGAAAGAATGGCCGCTTTTGGCGCGGCCCGTTGTGGTCATATGGGAGAAAAACAGCAGTCCAAATCTCCCATACGTTTGGAAGGTTATACCACAACTGAACGGAGAATGCAAGAGAAAATCATCCGCTGCGGAAAATTTTTTCCGCAGCGGACGATCGGGAGGACTCAGACCTCGTGCCAGACGGCGTCGATGACCCTCTGGTGCGCGTCGCTCTTAAACGCGCGGGACAGGCAGATGACGGTGTAGATGCTCTCAACGCCCGCAAGCAGCAGGGAAACGCCCATGTAGATCATCAGCGCCGCCGCGCCGTCGAAGGGGTCGAGGATCATCAGCACGCCGAGCACAGCGCCCACGATGCCCAGCAGCAGATTCAGTCCCCAGCTGCCGAGACCGAAGCGGCGCAGCTCTACGGCGGCCTGAATGGAAAAGACGCTGTCGATGATGATGTAGAAGCCGAGGATGATGGGCAGGACGGTCAGCGCTCCGGTGGGGTGGGCAAGAAGCAGAACACCCGCGAGCGTGCTGAGAATGCCCACGATCAGGTCGAAGCGGAAGAGGATGCCGATGACGCCGATGCTGAAGTAGCGGGCAATCTCGCACACGCCCATGGCGATGCACAGCGCGCCGGTGAGATAGCACACGGCCAGCGCGGAGATGTCGGGGCGGAGGATCATCGCGGCGCCCAGCACGATCATGCAGCAGGATACGACGATGGCCCAGAGACGGTAACGCTTTAAGGTTTCCATAGTTCACAGCTCCTTTATTTTCATGGGAATCGAAATGACAAAATGAAGCGGCAGGAGCGCCGCGCCGCGGTCCCTCCTGCAAGCATAGGATACCGCGCTGCAAGCGGCATTTCCATAGGCAGATAACGGTGAAATGCACAAAATTTGTGAATTTTTTTCGTCAAAACGGAAAAAGCCCCGAGACCCTGCGGTCTCGGTACGACGTTTTATTTCAGAGACGATATAGCTCCGGTCGACGGTCGTGAAAGACGTTGATGGAGTTGCGGACCTCCGCAAGGACGGAAAAATCGAGCGCGGCGGTGACGATCTCCTCGCCCGCTCCGGCGGCGGCGAGCAGCTCGCCGCGGGGACCGAGGATGCGCGACGCGCCGCCGAACACGGTCTCGCCCGCCGTGCCGCAGGAGTTGCAGGCGGCGAGGAAGAGCTGGTTTTCGATGGCGCGCGCCGCTGTGAGCGTTTCCCAATGATACCGCCGCGCGGCGGGCCACTGCGCGGGCAGGAGCAGCAGCTCGACGCCCTGAAGCGCCAGCGTGCGGAAAAGCTCGGGGAAGCGGAGGTCGTAGCAGATGAGCAGGCCGCATTTGTGCCCGTCGAGCGAAAAGGTCGTGAGGTGATCGCCGGCGGCGTAGTGCTCGTGCTCGCCCATCGGGGTAAAGAGATGCGTTTTGTCGTAGGCCGCGAGACACGCGCCCTGCCGGTCAAAGACGTAGGCGGTGTTGTACACGCGCCCGCCGCGCCGGTCGGAGACCGAGCCGGCGACGATGTTCATGTTCAGCTCGCGGGCGAGCGGCGCGCACAGCGCCTTCACCGCCTCGCCGCCGCGGTCGCTCCGCTCCGGCAGATGGTCGGCGGGGAAGAAGCCGGTGTTCCAAGTTTCCGGCAGCAGCGCGGTGTCCGTGCCCTCCGCCGCCGCGCGGCGCAGCAGCGCCTCCGCGTGCGCGAAATTATAGGCACTCTCACCCAAACGCATATCCATCTGAATGACGCTCAACCTCATGCGCAGACCTCCTTGAATTTGGTTCGGACAGGCAGCGACGCTCACGCGCCGGCGCTGTAGGCGTTTGTGTAGAAGTCATCCTCCGTGACGCCCTCGAACACGGCATCGTAGAGTGCGGCGAAAAGTAGCTTTTTCATCGTGCAGTCCAGCCTTTCTCATTCCTCGGCAAAGCGCGTGCGCGCCCGACCGATCTTTTTCTCGTAGCGGTCCTCCTCGGAGAAGATGCAGCCGCAGTATTTCTGGAGATAAAGCCCCATCTCACGAGCCTTTGCCTGTCCCGCGCGGAAGCCGGGGCGGAAGTCACGGTAGAGAAATTCCACGCCGTACTTTCTCGCCATCGTCTCGCCGACCGCCTTGAGCAGCTCGTGGTTCTGGTAGGGGGAAATGAGCAGCGAGGAGGTGAACGCCTCATAGCCGTGCTCGCTCGCGTACTTCGCCGCCGTGCCGAGACGGATGGTGTAGCAGTGCGCGCAGCGGTGGTCGATGTCCGCGGCGACGGCGCGGACGAAGTCGCGCAGGCCGTAGTCCTCTAAGATATGCACCTCGACCCGCTCCTTTTCTCCGTATTCAAGCAGCGTCGAGCGGCGCTGGTCGTACTCCGTCCACGGGTGGATGTTCGGGTTGAACCACAGCGACACCGGCTCGATGCCCTCGCCGCGCAGGGTGTCCACGCAGTAGACCGAGCAGGGGGCGCAGCAGGAATGTAAAAGAATTTTATCCATAAAAGTCATCTCACGAAACGTTATCGGTATTTTCTTGAACGGGCGAACGCGGAAAAAGGTTCCCGCGAAGGAGCCGTCCTTCAAAAGTTTAACATATTGTAAAGCCTTTGACAACGCCCCTTTTTTCAATTGACGAACCGTGCGCGATTATAGTATAATACATTGATTTAATATGCGGCGTTGTGCGCCGGCGAAGGAGATAGAGCCTATGTGGATCGCGGACAAGTGGGAGGATTACGAGCTGCTCGACTGCGGCGGCGGCGAAAAGCTGGAGCGCTGGGGGCGGCAGATCCTCGTGCGTCCCGACCCGCAGGCCATCTGGGAGACGCCGCACGCGAACCGCGGCTGGAAAAACGCGCAGGGACGCTACCACCGCTCGTCCACCGGCGGTGGACATTGGGACAAGGAAAAGCTGCCCGAGCAGTGGCAGATGCGTTACCGCGACCTGACGTTCCAGTGCAAGCCCATGAACTTCAAGCACACGGGACTCTTTCCCGAGCAGGCGGTGAACTGGGACTTTGCGCGTGAGAAGATCGAGCAGGCGAACCGTCCCATCCGCGTGCTGAACCTCTTTGCCTACACGGGCGCGGCGAGCGTCGCCTGCGCCAAGAGCGGCGCGAGCGTCTGCCACGTCGACGCCGCCAAGGGCATGGTCGCCTGGGCGAAGGAGAACGCAAAGGTCAGCGGTCTGGCCGACGCGCCGATCCGCTGGATCGTGGACGACTGCGCGAAGTTCGTCGAGCGCGAGATCCGCCGCGGCAAGACCTATGACGCCGTCATCATGGACCCGCCGAGCTACGGCCGCGGCCCGGGCGGCGAGGTCTGGAAGCTGGAGGATAACCTCTTCCCCTTCGTGAAGCTCTGTTCTCAGGTGCTCAGCGACAAGCCGCTGTTCGTCATCATCAATTCCTACACCACGGGCCTTGCGCCCTCGGTGCTCGGCTATATGCTCCATCTGCTCGTCGCGGAGAAGTACGGCGGCAGGGTGACGTGGGACGAGCTGGGTCTTCCTGTCACCGAGACCGGGCTCGCGTTGCCCTGCGGCGCGACCGGAAGATGGTGCAGTGAATAAACAAAGGAAGAAAAATTATGTCAACCATGCTGCGGACTGAAAATCTGACCTATTCCTATCCCGCGGGCGAGGAAAACGAGCAGCCGACGCTTGCGCTTGACGGCGTGACGCTCGCCATCGAGCGCGGGAGCTTCACCGTCATCCTCGGCCACAACGGCAGCGGAAAATCCACGCTCGCCAAGACCTTCAACGCCGTGCTGCTGCCCTCGGGCGGCAGGGTGTACGTCGACGGCATGGACACCGTGGACGAGAAGCTGCTGCTCGAGATCCGCCGCCGCGTGGGCATGGTGTTCCAGAACCCCGACAACCAGATCGTCGCGAACGTGGTGGAGGAGGACGTGGCCTTCGCGCCCGAGAACCTCGGCGTGCCGACGGAGGAGATCCGGCGGCGCGTGGACGACGCGCTGCGCACCGTCGGCATGGAGAAATTTGCAAAGCACGCGCCGCATCTGCTCTCCGGCGGACAGAAGCAGCGTATCGCCATCGCGGGCGTGCTGGCGATGCGCCCGCAGTGCATCGTGCTCGACGAGGCGACCGCCATGCTCGACCCCATCGGCCGCAGCGAGGTCATTTCGACCATCGAACGGCTCAACCGCGACGAGGGCATCACCGTTGTGCTCATCACCCACCACATGAACGAGGCCGAGCACGCCGACCGCGTGATCGTGATGAACGAGGGCCGCGTCGTCATGGACGGCGCGCCGCGCGAGGTGTTCGCGCAGGTGGAAAAGCTCAAGTCCATCGGCCTGACCGTGCCGGACACGGTGGAGCTTTTATACGAGCTGCGCGGCGCGGGCTGCGACCTGCCGCTCACGGCCATCACCGTGGACGAGTGCGCCGACACCATTGCAAGGTGCTTTGGAAAATCCGCAAAAGAGGACAACTGAGTTGAACGAGATCATTCGTATTGAAAATCTGACCCACACCTACGGCGAGGGCACGCCCTTCCGCCGCAGCGCGGTGGAAAATCTGTCGCTCGACATTTACCGCGGCGAGTTTCTCGGCCTCATCGGGCACACGGGCAGCGGCAAATCGACGCTGATCCAGCACCTCAACGGCCTGCTCAAGCCGACGGGCGGCCGCGTGCTGCTCGACGGCGAGGACATCTGGGCCGACCCGAAGAAGATCCGCAGCGTGCGCTTCCGCGTGGGGCTGGTGTTCCAGTATCCGGAGTACCAGCTCTTTGAGGAGACCGTCTACCGCGACATCGCCTTCGGCCCCACCAACATGGGCCTGACCGGCGCGGAGCTGGACCGCCGCGTGCATGACGCCGCCCGCTTCGCAGGACTGGACGAGGGCCTGCTGCAAAAGTCGCCCTTCGCGCTCTCCGGCGGGCAGAAGCGCCGCGTCGCCATCGCGGGCGTGATCGCCATGGAGCCGGAGGTGCTGGTGCTCGACGAGCCGAGCGCGGGACTTGACCCGCGCGGGCGCGAGGAGCTGCTTGCCCATATCCGCGCCTATCACAAGGAGCGCGGCAACACCGTCGTGCTCGTCAGCCACTCGATGGACGAGATCGCGCAGAACGTGGACCGCATCGCCGTGCTCTCCGACGCTCATGTGCTCATGAGCGGCACGCCGCGCGAGGTGTTCGCCCGCGCGGACGAGCTGGTCGCCGCGGGCCTTGACGTGCCGCAGGTGACGCGCGTCGCCATGGCGCTGCGCGCCAAGGGGCTGCCCATCGACCCCGCGGTCTACACGGTCGCGGAGCTGAAGGCGGCGCTGCTTGCGCTGCGAAAGGGGGGAGCCGTATGCTGAAGGACATCACCCTCGGCCAGTATTTCCCAGGCGACACGCTCGCCCACCGGCTCGACCCGCGCACCAAGCTGCTGGCGACCGTTCTTTATATCATAGCCATCTTCCTGGCAAAGGGCCCCATTGCCTACGGCGTGCTGATCCTGACGCTGATCGTCTCCGTGCGCATCTCGAAGGTGGGCGCGAGGGCGCTCTTCCGCGGTCTCAAGCCGGTGCTGTTCATCATCGCCTTCACCGCGGTGCTGAACCTCTTCTACACCCCCGGCACCGTCATCGCACAGTTCTGGATCTTCCGCGTCACGCGCGAGGGCGTGATCACCGCCATCGCCATGATGCTGCGCATCTCGCTGCTCATCATGGGCACCTTCCTGCTGACCTATACCACCAGCCCCATCCGCCTGACCGACGGGCTGGAGGACCTGCTCGGCCCGCTCAAGAAGCTCGGCGTGCCGGTGCATGAGCTGGCGATGATGATGTCCATCGCGCTGCGCTTCATCCCCACGCTCATCGAGGAGACGGACAAGATCATGTCCGCCCAGCGCGCCCGCGGCGCGGACTTCGAGAGCGGCAACCTGCTCCAGCGCGCGAAAGCGCTCATTCCGCTGCTCGTGCCGCTGTTCGTCAGCGCGTTCCGCCGTGCGGACGAGCTGGCGACGGCGATGGAGTGCCGCTGCTACCACGGCGGTGAGGGGCGCACGAAGCTCCATGTCCTGCGCTACGAGACGCGGGACTATCTGACGCTCGCGTTCTACGCCGCGCTGTGCGCGGCGATGATCGCGCTGAAAAAGTTTTTCTAAAATTCAAAAAAAGGACACGAATCATGCGTAACATTGCGCTAAAATTGATGTATAACGGCACGGCCTATCACGGCTGGCAGATGCAGCGGACCGAGGCGAGCGTGCAGGAGACGCTCCAGCGCGGCCTTTCGATGGTCTGCGGCGAGAGGGTCAGGCTCACCGGCGTCGGCCGCACGGACGCGGGCGTTCACGCCGAGCGCTATGTTGCGAATTTCCGCACGAACTCCCGCATCCCCATCGACCGCCTGCCCTTCGCCGTCAACACCCACACGCCAGAGGACATCGTGGTGCGCGAGGCGCTGGAGGTGGCGGACGATTTCAACGCCATCGGCTCGTGCCTGAAGAAGGAATACACCTACCGCATCTACAATTCGCGCATCAAGAACCCGTTTTATGTGAACCGTGCGTACTTCTACCCCAAAAAGCTCGACGAGGCCGCGATGGACGCGGCGGCGCGGGCGTTTGAGGGCACGCACGATTTCCGCGCCGTGCGCTCGGTCGGTACGGAAACGAAGACCACCGTCCGCACCGTGCACTACTGCCGCGTGACGCGCCGCGGCGAGCTTCTGGAGCTCAAGGTCTGCGCGGACGGCTTTCTCTACAACATGGTGCGCGCCATCACCGGCACGGTGCTCTACGCCGCCGAGGGCAAGCTCACGGCGGAGGACATTCCGAAAATACTCGACTCCGGCGACCGCACGCTCGCCGGCCCCACGGTGCCGCCGGGGGGACTGTACATGACCAGACTTTGGTATGAGGATGAACGGCTCAATGACTGACAAGGATAAGCTCTCGCGCGAGGATCTGCGCGCGGACCGCGCCGCGCCGCCGCGCCGCGGCACGCTCCACCGTATTCTGGTACTGGTGGCGGTGCTCGCGGTCGTGCTGGGAGCGGTGCTCGCCGCGGCGTATCTGGACCTGTCGAATTTCGACAGTCTCCGCCGCGCGCTGAGCTACGATAAGGCCGACGCCGCGGGCGAGAACACTTATGATTACGACAACGACCGCACGAACCGCTTCGCCCTCCTCGGCGACCGCCTGCTGGTCGTCTCCACCACGCGCGTGAGCGTGCTCGCCGACGACGGCAGCGAGGTCTACGCGCAGGAGGTCAAGCTCGATTCGCCCGCCATCGCCCTCGGCGGCCGCACCGCCGCGGTCTACGACGTCGGCGGCACGACGCTCTATATCCTCGGTGAAAGGGGCCTTGTGCGCGATCTGAGTACCGAGACGGAAAACGGCATTATTTCGGCGAAGCTCAACTCCTCCGATATGCTGGCGCTCGTGACGGACAAGAGCGGCTACAAGTCCTCCGTCTCGGTCTACAACGCCTCGGGAGAGCGCGTGTTCACCTTCAATTCCTCGAACCGCTACATGATCGACGCCTGCGTGGAGCGCGGCGGCAAGCACGTCGCGGTCGCGACGCTCGGCTCGGAGGACGCCATGTTCGTCAGTACGATCCGCCGCTACGCGCTCGATCAGGAGACGGCGGTCTCCGCCTGCGTGCTGGACGATTCGCTGCTCTACGAGCTCTCGAGCTTCGGCGGCACGCTCGTCGCCGTGACGGACGATCGCTTCCTCGCGCTCAGCGGCGACGGCTCGCTCGGCGGATCCTACGACTACGCCTATCCCTATCTGCGCGGCAGCACGCTCGGCGGGACGGATTTCGGCGCGCTCGTGCTCTCGCGCTACCGCTCCGGCAGCGCGGGCAAGCTCGTCACCGTCGGCGCGGAGGGCAACCTTATCGCCTCGCTCGACACACAGCGCGACGTGCTGGACATTTCGGCGGCGGGCAAGTACCTCGCCGTGCTTTACAGCGACGAGCTGGTCATCTACACCTCTGACCTCGCTGAATATGCCTCGCTCACCGACACGCAGTACGCGCGCGGCGTGCGGATGCGCGCCGACGGCTCGGCGGTGCTGCTCGGCTCGCAGCACGGCTGGCTCTTTGTGCCGTAATTAGAAAAATGTTTCACTTGAAAGGTAAGTGAAAAGCATGGATAATGCACTTATCATTGATCTCGTCATGGCTGCCGTGCTGGCGGTGTTCGCGCTTCTCGGCGCGCGCAAGGGCCTCATCCGCAGCCTGATGGCGCTCGTGAGCGTGGTGGTCGCGCTCATCGGCGCGACGCTGCTCACCGCGATGTTCGTCGAGCCGGTCACCGACCTCGTCTACCCCAAGGTGGAGGAGAGAGTGCTTGAGCAGTTTGAGCGCGATATTCCGTCCAACGCGCTGGCCGCGGAGGACGGCGACCTGAGCGCCGGCGGACTGCTGCCCGACGAGCTGAGCGATCTGCTCGGCGAAGCGCTCGACACGCTCAAGCGCTTCGGTGTCTCCGACGACGCCATCGACGGCGTGACAAAGAGCGTGACCGATTCCGCCGTTTCCGCGGCGGAGCGGGCGGCGTACCTGCTCGTCAAGACCATCGTGCAGGCCGCGCTGTTCCTCGCGTTCTTCCTTGCGCTGATGCTGCTGCTCCGTCTGCTCACGCACGGGCTCGACCGCCTTTTCTCGCTGCCGGTGCTCGCGCAGCTCAACGGCCTCGGCGGCGCGGTGCTCTCGCTCATGGAAGGCGCGCTGCTTATTTTTCTCATTGTATTCCTCGCGCCGCGCCTCGGCGTGACGTGGTTTGCGGACCATGCGGCGGGCACGCACCTGCTCGCGTGGTTTCTGAACAACACCCCGCGATCCATCATCGCATCTCTCACATAACGGAGGTTTCCCATTATGCAGCCACAACTTTGCTCCAGATGTAAAAAGAACGTTGCCGTTGTCTTCATCACCCGCATGGAGAACGGTAAAAATATCAACGAGGGCCTGTGCCTCAAGTGCGCCAAGAATCTCGGCTTGCCGCAGGTGAACGAGATGATGCAGCGCATGGGCATCACAGATGAAGACCTGGATAATTTGAATAATGAAATGATGCAGGCGATGGACTCCATCGAGAATGTGGAGGATCTGCCCGGCGGAGAGGATGACGAGGAAGCCGGCAAGACCGCTACCTTCCCGTTTCTGAACCGCCTGTTCAACAACGGCGGCGAGCTTGCTCCCAAGGAGGACGTCCCCACAGAGGACGGCAGCCGCCGAGAGAAAAAAGAGGGGAAGCCCAACGGAAAACGTAAATTTTTGGAGGGCTATTGCATCTCCCTGAACCGCAAGGCCAAGGAGGGCAAGCTGGACCCGGTGATCGGCCGTGCAGAGGAGATCGAGCGGGTCATTCAGATCCTAAACCGCCGCCAGAAGAACAACCCCTGTCTCA
>OGNB01001926.1_pt1 | contig 10827 bp, 10 predicted proteins | sample 1573301 | NCBI WGS metagenome assembly OGNB01 (sample SAMEA2581914, study PRJEB24529) | metagenome | biome: Human gut stool | place: China | collected 2011
GCGTTCCAAGGGTATTGGCAAAGCACTGCTGGAGTATGCGAAGTCGCGCAAACCGTGCTTGACGCTGAGCGTCTATCAGAAAAACGAGCGGGCGCTTGCGTTTTACCGGCATGAGCAATTCGTCGTGCAGTCGGAAGGCATCGACGAGGATACGAACGAAGCGGTGATTCAGATGCTCTGGACACGGTAGGCGCAGCCCTGAGTATTCTTTGTTTATAGCGACGCAACCTTTGAACTGCTGCTTTTGAAGAAGCTACTTGCAGATAAATTTGTTTCACGCTGGGAACGTTCTTTCTTGAAGTCTCTCTACAAATACGACTTGATTTTATATCACTTTGGTGATACTATTGCAGATAGAGATATACGGGAGGGACACACGGATGAATCAGAAAATCACACTGTATCACGGCTCCGAGCAGCTTGTGGAAACGCCGACTTTCGGGTTTGGCAAGAAAAACAATGACTTCGGTCTTGGCTTTTACTGCACAGGAAGCGAAGAACTTGCGAAAGAATGGGCCGTGTCCTCTCTGCGCAATGGCTTTGCCAATCGTTACAGTCTTGATACGGAATACCTGAAAATCCTGAATCTGAACAGTCCGGACTATACGATCCTGAACTGGATCGCCGTTTTAGTGGAGCACCGCCTGTTTTCCATCAAAACCCCGGCAGCGCAGCGGGCAAAACGGCACTTGATTGACAATTTCAGCGTCAACGTCAATGCCTATGACCTGATTATCGGCTATCGCGCTGATGACTCCTATTTTGATTATGCCGAGTCCTTCTTAAATAACGGAATTTCCGTACAGCAGCTTGCAAAAGCCATGCGGCTGGGAAAGCTGGGAGAGCAGATCGTCGTCAAGTCCAAATATGCGTTCTCGCTGCTGCATTACGAGGGATTTTCCATCGCAGAAAAGGAAAAATATTATGTTCTCCGCAAGGCCCGGAACGATGAAGCCGATCAACATTATGTGAGCATACTTGAAGAAGAAACCGATGGTCTGTATATGCTGGATATCCTGAGAGGAGGCATTCAAAACGATGACCCACGCATACCAAGAAATGTATCTAAGTAACGCACAGGCGCTGCTGGGCGATGCTTTTGACTATGCCATCAACGCCTGCAGTATTTCAGGAAATGACTTTGTGAAACTATTTTCCGTAAGCTCTGTCAGCAAGCGAATCGAGAATGGTGAGCCTGCCTATCTGGCAGGAAAAAGCGGAATTGAAGTTGTGGCAGATGTTCTTGTCGAGACGACCGGCAAAGCGCCAACTGCCAAACCGCAGGCAACGTTCAGCCGTTCCAGAGAGTATTGGATCGGCTGGGCTATCGCGTACTATCAATGGTTCTCCGGCAGGAAATTCGGCGATATTTTCAAGGTCCTTTCGTTCGAGGATTTGCAGCAGATGTACGCTCCGCTTCACGAAGCAGACATCAGCAAATTTGCCGATATTGCCGATGCCAAAGTGCGTGCGTATTTTACAGATACCAATCTCAAGCGCATCCGTACGACCTACGGCTGCACACAAGCAGAGCTTGCCAAGCGAAGCGGCGTCAGCCTCCGGTCAATTCAAATGTACGAGCAGCACAACAAGGATATCAATAAAGCCAGCGCAGAAACGGTTCTCAGCCTCGCAAAAGTCCTTGGCTGCACAATGGAGGATCTTCTGGAAAAGTGATCTTCGTGATGGGGATATTCTTTGTTTCTTGCGGCGCAGAATTTGCACTGCAGATTCGGTAAACTGGAATTTGACGAACTGTCCATTATGTTAGCGGCAGTTTTCGAGAAAGTTGGTCATGATCATCTCTGTTTTCTGCGCAATGGTATAGCCATGCTGCTTGTAGTATTTGAACAGCGCACGAGATGCCTGCCCCTCGATTAGCTCCGGGTTGTCCTCGGATACGCGGATGAGTTTGAATGCTTCTTTGACCGTGGTATAGTTGGAGAGCACGTCCAGAATATATCCTTCTTCAATGGCCTGCTGCATGGAATACACATGGAATGCTTCTTTGACTGGTTTACCCTTCGGCGTCATGCCGACCACGTTTCCGAAAGATTCGATGGTCTTTTTCTTCGGCGTTGCGGTGAACGCGAAGAAAGACTGATTCTCATGCCGCCCCTGACCGATGACCGCATTGATATATTCGTCGGTCAGATCCACTTCGTCCTCTTCAACGCCTGCTTCCTCTGCATACTCCCTGACGGCAGCGCCAATATCGATCAGACTGCGGCGCAGCGCCTTTGCGCTTTCACCGTTCTGCCCCTGATGCGCTTCGTCAACGATGATGGCAAATCTCCGCCCGCTGAATTTCTCCATATCCTTTTTGGCAAAGAGAAATTTCTGAATGGTGCAGATAATGATACGTTTCTTATCATTGATGGCTTCCGCGAGACTGCGGGAGTTCTTTTTATCGTCGATTGCTTCGACCAGTCCGACCTGATGCTCAAAGCTGTTAATGGTGTCTTGTAATTGGCTGTCCAGCACTACGCGGTTCGTGACCACGATCACGGAGTCAAACAGGCCGTTGCCGTCAGCGTCGTGGACGGAGGCGAGGCGGTACGCAGTCCATGCAATCGAATTGGACTTCCCGGAGCCCGCCGAATGCTGGATCAGATAGTTTTTGCCCGCGCCGTTCCGTCGCACGTCTGCCATAAGCTTCCGCACCACATCGTACTGATGGTAGCGTGGGAAGATCATTTTCTCCTTTGTGACCATTCGGCTGACGCCGTTTTTCACCATTTCTTCTTTTTCCTTCACGAAGGAAATAAAGCGGTGAATCAAGTCCAGCAGGCTGTCCCGCTGCAAGACCTCTTCCCACAGATAGCTTGTGGCATAGCCGTTCGGATTTTGCGGATTACCCGCGCCGCCGGTCACACCTGCGCCGTTGGAACCCTGATTGAACGGCAGAAAACGGGTGTTGCTGTCCGCAAGCTGCGTCGTCATCCATACCTCGTAGAGATCAACGGCAAAATAGACCAGAAACCGGTGATTCAGACGGAACGCGAACTCTTTGGAGCTGCGGTCATTCTTATATTGGTTGATCGCGCAGATATAGTCCTGCACGGTAAACTGATTCTTGAGCTCCAACGCCACGACAGGAATGCCGTTTACGGACAGCGCCATGTCAATGGTGTTGGTATTGGCAGTCGAATACCGGAACTGGCGGGTGCAGCCAAGGATATTTGCCTCGTAGCGTTCTACGGTGACCGGGTTCAGATCGGATTCCGGCTTGAAAAAGCAAACCTTCAGCTTGCAGCCCATAGGCCTTGATCGCGTCGTATTCCTTCACCGGGTCATGCCCGGGGATGGTGAACCGTTCCGGGGGAAACGCCGCTTCCAGAACCTTGCGGTCGTTCGCCGCGAGCTTGAAGGACAGCACATCGCGGGCCAGGATCAGCTTTCGCAGCAGGTACGGAAGCTGATAGGGCGTGATCCCGCCGTCAATGATCGCCCGGCCGACCGGGATCTCGCCCAGCGCCAGAAACCGGGTCAGGCACGCGCCGCCAAGCGAGCAGCCGTAGGCCGCGTCCAGCCGGGCAATGCCGTGGGCTTTCAAATATTCTGTGACCTCGTCCACAGTCTGCTCCACGGAGGTGAAATCGCCCGGTTCCTCCGGCTCGTGCCCGTCAAAGACTACCTGAAACACGTGCCACTGCTCCGAAAGCAGCGCGATCGTCTCTGCAAATGCCCAGACCGGCTCCGCCGTGCACGGCAAAAACAGCAGCGTCCGCCCGATCCTGCCCCCATGCTCCAGAACCTTCATGTTCCCCACCTCACCTTGTTAAACATATCTAACTCGCGCCTAAAATCAAACGGTTAGACAATCCTAACCGCCGCCCCAAAAACAACACGGCCCCAGCCGCATTCTTATCTCTATACTAACAAAAACCCCGCCCTCTGTCAAGTCGCCAGCGGGCAAAGACCCGCGCTCATGCGCGGGTCTTCGGCTGGTATTGCATGTTGGAGACGTTATAGATGGTGATGAAGGCTTTGGGGTCTTCGCGGTTGATGAAGTTCATGAGCTTCTGGTATTCGCTTTTGTCGACGATGGTGATGATCTCGTTGTGTTTTTCGAAGGTATAGGCGCCGATCGCTTCGTAGATCGTGGCGCCGCTGTGCAGGTCGTCGATGATGAACCGGCGGAGTTCCTCCTCCTTCTCGGTGATGATGCAGACGCGGCGCTTTTTGTTGTTGTCAAAGATGAAATGGTCCAGAATGATGCCGTTAAAATACGTGCCGAGGACGCTCAGGACCACCGTCTTTGAATCATAGACCAGCGCTGCCGACAGCGCCACGCACATGCCGGCCAGCGACATGGCCCGGCCGAGCTCGATGCGCAGGTATTTGTTCAGGATCTTCGCCACGATATCCAGCCCGCCGGAAGACGCGTTGCGGTTAAAGAGGATGCTCAGCCCGATGCTCACCACCAGAATGTAGCACAGTACGTCGAGCGCCTGGCTGCCCGTCAGTGATGCAAAATCCGGGAACAGCCGCTCAAAAAGCCCCAGAAACACCGGCAGCATCACGCTCGTATAGACGGTCTTCGCTCCGAATTCCCGCCCGCAGGTGAGAAAGCCGATCAGCAGCAGGACGACGTTCAAAACCATCGTGATCGTCGACAGCGGCAGCGGCACGAAATTTGACAGCACGATGCCAAGGCCGGAAATGCTGCTGACCGAGGTATGGCTCGGCACCAGGAAAAAATATACCGCCGCCGCGATGATCGCCACCGCCGCGGTCAGGATCGCCGCTTCCTTCAAAACTTCGGCGGCGCTCAGCTTTTTGTTCATCTGCGTGGTCCCTCCCGATCGCAATTTGCTTCATTATAGCAAACCCGGCCTCCAAATGCAATCGCCGTCGGGCGGTCCCGAAACGAAAGAAACAGGCGGATCCCGGAAACGCGGGATCCGCCTGTTTTGCAAAGCGAGGGAGCTTTGTGGGGGCAGAGGAAAGGGGAGCGACTCATGTGTGCCGCGCTGCAATCGCGCTCGCTTTGACAGTGCGATCTCTGCTCCGGGATGAAAACGTTTTGATACATTTGCTATGTCAGGAAATTCATGCTATAATATTAAAAAGGGATTGTCGGATCATGGCTGGATATTTCAGGCTTATACCGGCATTACGGCATCCTTCCTTTACACAACGGAAAAACTCTGTTTTCCTATGTACTCGTATATGCGGAGCCGGAACAAAGTTTGCATTGGAGACGATTTGCTTGATGAAAGTTCGTTATTTCCTCGTCACGATCGCGGTCTGTCTCATGTTATCTGTGTGTTCGGGATGCTACGGGGCGGGTTATGATCGGAGTATCCCCGCCATGGCATATCCCAGCGGAAACGTACTTGAGATCAGCACGGGGGCGGAGCTGAATCCGGGGCTCTATATTGCCTATGGCGCGAATCAGTTTTCAACCGATCTGTCATTATCTGCGCTGGTACAGAGAATATACCGCGACGACGCTGTATTTCAAATCGTCTCCACGCCTGCACAGAGAAACATCGGTACTCTGATCTGGGTCCCGCAAGGCAACGGTACGCGCGATGTATATTATCTGGAAAAAGTCGGCCAGGGCGGCGAAAAGAACTGGTATCTCTTTTCCGGCCTATGCTATAAGCTTTACAATGACAGGGAAAGCACGGACTCTATTCTATTTCCGGGATTCTGCCTGAATGCACCGGATGATGACATACTTAAGATTTCCTATGATACGCCCTACCTCTGCGATCCAGCCACAGTCGGGGGTCAGGCATGGGAGGATATTCCGCAGGAGATCTCGGCATTTTATGAGAGTACAGGATATTTTGATGTTGCATGGCAGGAGCCCATTCTCTCGGTACGCGGCAAAGGAACGGCCCGGAATATTCCCGCACTGACGCTGCGGTTTGATACGGTTGAGGAGCAAACCTATGTAACGATCCTCCAACCGGATTAAGTCTATGTAAGTACGTATGCTCCGCTGATTGCACCGCTTTTTAGGCTTGTTTATGGTATAAAGCAGGGACATTAGAAGACTGTCCCTGCTTTATCCGTTTGTATAAAGAAAACCACCGGCAGTGCCGGTGGTTCCAAAAAGCTTTAGCTATGCCCAGAAAAAATGTCCGAGCGAAGCGAGGAACAAATCTGGAAAGCAGCTGATACGGTACGATTCAAAAAGGCAGAGAATCGAGAGTGACGAAAAGTAAAATGCGGCACACGGCTATTTCAATAGCAGTAGGGCGCATCATGCAGCAGAAAGAAAATTCGATGAGCCTATAGGCTCGGCTGGTAATAGGCCCCAAGGGGGCCTGTGCACACCACCGGCACGGCCGGTGGTTATGATTGCATTGGTTTTTTAATTTACAGGCACCCATGGCTCCCCTTTCAGGGGAGCTGTCTGCGAAGCAGATTGAGAGGTTGCTGCAAATTGGTGACAACCTCTCCGTCTCGGCTGCGCCGAGCCACCTCCCCTGGAAGGGGAGGCTTTGAGATGCGCAGCATTCTGTAGGGGCGGGGCTCTGCTCCGCCCGAAAACGTTCCGGTGTCTGAAGCAGGCTCCGTTACGATTTTGATGATTTTATCTGCTGCCGCACTTCTTCGGTCGCAAAAATGCAGCAGCGGTGGTTCATATTGATCTCAATGGTACCTTCCGTCTCGCCGTACCGATATTTGAAGCCTGTTCCGAAGTTGGATTGATCATTTTCTGTCGGAGCCTCATAACCTGCAACGGTCGATGTGATCTCTCTGTCATACGTGTCATCGTTGCTTTTGTAGGTACCGGTATAGCCGGTGTCCGCATAGATCACACCGTCGACCATGACCATGGGGATCAAGTCATACTTGACTTCTTCCTCCTGTGCGGCGCAGGCGATCATACCAAACATACATACCATTACTATGAGGAAAACCAGAAGTTTTTTTGATGAAAGGATCGTTTTCATATCAATTGCCTCCTTCCGTTCGGGCCGTTTTTCACCATTGCGATCGATGTTCTTCTTTCAGGGGGCGTTTTGCAGAACTCTGTGGTAATTCTACCAGAATTATTCAAGAATTGCAAGAGTCCGGGCTCAGCACAGAAGCGCAGCCCCCTTCGGTAAAGGATCAAATTGCAATCGCCGCGCAGATGGTGTAGAATAAAAGAAAATACGTCCGCGATGGCTGTGCGGCGGAAGGGGAGGATGGGATGCGCAAAACGATTGCATATTTTCATCTTCCCGGCCTGTTTGAGGCGTATGCGTTCTACCGCGTCTTCCTGCCGCTGTTTTTTGAGCACCGGGAATATTTTTACGACTGGTGCGCCATCGGCTCGCTCTATGGCGCGCCGGCGGACTGCATCTGGGGCGGCGGCCGCGTCGGCTCCGGCGAACGGTCGGCGCAGGAGGTTTTGGCCCTGACGAGGGCCTATGGCCTGTCTGCCCGCCTGACATTCAGCAACTCGCTGCTCCGTCCGGAGCACCTTTCGGATGGCCGCTGCAACGCCCTCTGCCGCGCGTTCGCCCGGAGCGATGGCCCGCAGAACGGCGTCATCGTCCACTCGGACCTGCTGCTGGACTACCTGAAAGCCAATTACCCGCAGCTGAGCTTCATCTCCTCGACCACCAAGGTCCTGACAAACTTCCGCCAGCTCCGGCAGGAGCTGGAACGGGCGGAGTTTTCTGCCGTCGTGCCGGATTTCCGCCTGAACAAGGCCTTTGACGACCTCCGTGCGCTGCCGCAGTCGCTCAAGGACAAGACGGAATTCCTCTGCAACGAGTGCTGCTGATTCGGCTGCCGGGAGCGGCGCGCGTGCTATGAGGCCGTCAGCCGGAAAAACCTCGGCGAGCCGGCGGAGCATATCTGCACGGCCCCCGGCGCGTCCGCGGGCTACCGCTTTTCCGGCGCCATGGAGAACCCCGGCTTTCTCAGCGTCGGCGCGATCCGGAACGTCTACCTGCCCATGGGCTTTTCCAATTTCAAGCTCGAGGGCCGCGGCCTCGGCAGCGCCATGCTGCTGGAATTTCTGCTCTACTACCTGACCAAACCGGCATACCGGCTGCGCGTGCGCGAGGCGATCTACCTCGACGCCATGCTGGACTTATTTTAAGGCTCATTATGGACCTTCCCGAAGCATAGCGTCAGCTGCCCCCCCGCAACTGCGCGTTGCTTGCGCGCGGCAGGCCGGCGTGGTAATCTGGATCTGAGGTGATTTTTTATGAATACAAAAGATGTGATCCTGGAGCTCCGCACGAAAAAAGGCCTGTCGCAGGACGAGCTGGCGGAGAAGGTCTATGTGACCCGGCAGGCCGTCTCCCGCTGGGAAACCGGCGAGACGGTCCCGAACACCGAGACGCTGAAGCTGCTCTCACGCTTTTTTGACGTCTCGATCAACACGCTGCTCGGTGCGCCGCGGCAGCTCATCTGCCAGTGCTGCGGCATGCCGCTCGAAGACGGGAACATGAGCCGCGAGCCGGACGGCGCGTTCAACGAGGACTACTGCAAGTGGTGCTACACGGACGGCGCATTCACGTATCAGAGCATGGATGCGCTGATCGATTTCTGCGCGGCCCACATGGCAAACGACGCCTTTCCGCCCGCCCAGGTCCGCGCCTACCTGCAGGACCTGCTGCCGAAGCTCAAGCACTGGCAGATCGCCGAGAACAAATAACCACAAGATCTATCCCATCTGGAGTCAACAAACATGATCGATACCATGCTCGTCCGGGGCGCAAAAGTCCATAATCTCAAAAATATCGACGTCGAGATCCCACTGGGCAAGATCGTCGGCATCGCCGGCGTGTCCGGCTCGGGAAAATCCTCGCTGGCGCTGGGTGTCCTGTACGCCGAGGGTTCGCGCCGGTATCTCGAGGCGCTTTCTACCTACACCCGCCGGAGAATGACGCAGGCGTCGAAGGCCAGCGTGGACGAGGTGCTGCATGTCCCCGCCGCCCTGGCCCTGCACCAGCGCCCCGGCGTGCCGGGCATCCGCAGCACCTTCGGCACGGGCACGGAGCTGCTGAGCAGTCTGCGCCTGATGTACTCCCGCCTTGCCAGCCACCGCTGCCCGAACGGGCATGAACTTGCGCCGTCGCTGCTCGTTGCAGCCGGAAAGGAGCTCGTCTGCCCGACGTGCGGCGCGCATTTTTATGCGCCGTCGGCTGAGGAGCTGGCGTTCAACTCACAGGGCGCGTGCCAGACCTGCGGCGGCACCGGCGTCGTCCGCACGGTCGATCTTGATACACTGGTGCCGGACGACTCGCTGACCATCGACGATGGCGCGGTCGCCCCGTGGAACAGCCTGATGTGGTCCCTGATGACGGATATCTGCCGCGCGATGGGCGTGCGTACCGATGTGCCCTTCCGCGACCTGACGGAACAGGAAAAGGACATCGTCTACCACGGTCCGGCCGAGAAGAAGCACATCCTCTACCACGCAAAAAAAGCCGGCTCCAACGACTTTGCCGAGCTGGATTTCACGTATTATAACGCCGTCTACACCGTGGAGAATGCCCTAGCAAAGGTCAAGGACGAGAAGGGCATGAAGCGGGTGGAAAAATTCCTGAAGGAAGATGTCTGCCCGGACTGCCGCGGCACGCGCCTGTCCGCCGCCGCCCGCGCGCCGAAGGTGCGCGGCATCTCGCTGGACGAAGCCTGCACGATGACGCTCGCGCAGCTGGTCGAATGGGTGCAGGGCGTCCCGGCCAGTCTGCCGGAGGACATGCGCCCGATGGCCGAGAGCATCTGCGAGGCGTTCCAGAGTACCGCCAAACGGCTCATGGACCTGGGACTCGGTTACCTGACGCTCGACCGCTCGGCTGCCACGCTCTCCACCGGCGAGCGCCAGCGGATGCAGCTGGCCCGTGCCGTGCGCAACCGCACGACGGGCGTCCTCTACGTGCTGGATGAGCCGTCCATCGGTCTGCACCCGTCCAACATCGTCGGCCTCACCGGCGTGATGCACGATCTGGTGGATGACGGCAACTCCGTCATTCTGGTCGACCACGACACGCAGATCTTAAAGGAAGCCGACTGGATTGTAGAGATGGGTCCGGAAGCGGGCGCGAAGGGCGGACACGTCATCGCGCAGGGGACGATCCCGGCGATCGAGGAAAACCCCGCGTCCCAGATCGGTCCCTTCCTCTCCGGAAAAGCCGAGACGGAGCTGCGGCCCCGGGCGGCGAAGGAAGCTGTGTTTGCAGACGGGACCATGCATCTGTCCACGTCTCAGATCCATACCGTCAAGCCGCTGGAGGTCGAGATCCCGAAGGGACGGCTGACCGTCGTCACCGGTGTGTCCGGCTCCGGCAAGACCACCATGGTGCTCGAGAGCCTCATTCCCGCTCTGGAGGCAAGCATCAGCGGCAGCGCCCTGCCCGCGCATATCCGCGCAGTCAAAGCCGACGGTATTGCGCATGTCAAGCTCATCGACGCCACGCCCATCGGCATCAATGTCCGCTCGACGGTCGCCACCTACGCGGGCGTCCACGACGAGCTGCGGAAGCTGTATGCGAGATCTGCCGACGCAAAGGAAAGGGGCTATCAGGCGAGCGACTTTTCCTACAACACCGGCTCCCTCCGCTGCCCCGGCTGTGACGGGACGGGCGAGGTGAGTCTGGACGTGCAGTTCCTGCCGGACGTCAACATCCCGTGCCCCGACTGCCGCGGCTCGCGCTACGCAAGAGCCGCTTATGATGTGAAGCTCGCAAATAAGACCGGCAAATGCGTGTCCCTGCCGGAGCTCATGGACATGGATGTAGCTTCCGCGCTTGACTTCTGCAGGGATATGAAGACCGTCAGCCAGAAGCTTGGCATTCTGAAGCGGCTCGGCCTCGGCTATCTGACGCTCGGCGAGGAAACGCCGAGCCTGTCCGGCGG
>OGNB01001931.1_pt1 | contig 10793 bp, 8 predicted proteins | sample 1573301 | NCBI WGS metagenome assembly OGNB01 (sample SAMEA2581914, study PRJEB24529) | metagenome | biome: Human gut stool | place: China | collected 2011
GATTTGAATCTATGCCCAATTAACAACCGTCAGGGAATTGTAATTGATGGTGAAGATTCAAAGGTTATTTGCAAAGACTAATTTGAAAATTCCAGTTTGCCGAATCCGCAGCGCAAATCCTGCGCCGCAATAATCAAAGAATAACTTTTTGAAAAAATCGAACAATTTACATAGGAAACCCGCTGAAATCTTATGATTTCAGCGGGTTTCCTGGTCCGAGTGACTGGTTTCGAACCAGCGGCCTCGTGGTCCCAAACCACGCGCTCTACCATCTGAGCTACACCCGGTTATGAAATTGAAAGTCTAAGCTGTCTGTAGTCAGCCATGTGGTCAAAGGCGGTTTTTCGGGTGATTCCGAAAAATGCGGAAAACCCGCAAACGCCTGTGTGTCAAGGGGTTCGGGCATTTTGACTCCGGCAGGTCGGATGAACGCTGCCACGCTCCCAAAGCAGGCGCGCTACCAACTGTGCTACACCCGGTTATTAAGTTATTCTATCCGGCTGGTCGTATTCTCCCAAGCTTGTCAGAATCATTTTTCTACTTTATAGCAGATTTAACTGGTTTCTAGTTGTTTTACTTAACAATTGCAGAACTACAGGAGAAGCGGTGTGATAAATTGATATTCGATGAATATGAACAATTGACGTTAAGTGATCCCCGTGCTTTTTTTATGAGTCCATTGAATAAAAATAAGTTTAGGGTTTGCTGCTGTTTCTGCAAATATTTTTGCTGATTTCTTTGTTGCGGCATGATATAATCATCGATATAGGCCAACGATCCGGTGTCTGCCGGTGCTAACATGAGCTACGGCTCGGTCTATGAAAAATAAGCGAGCTGACCGTATGACGGTCAAAGGAGGGCTTTATTATGCAAAAGACTATCTGTGAATTATTCGCAGGCGTCGGCGGATTCCGACTGGGGTTCGATCGACTTGAATCGGGCTGGATGACCACATGGTTCTCACAGTGGGAACCCGGCGCAAAGACACAATGGGCACATGATTGCTATGTGCAGCACTTTGGAGACAGTCCCGACCTGAATAATGAATTTCACACCGGGGAAGACATCAGCACAATGGACAAGCAGGCCATTCCTGACCACACACTTCTCGTGGGGGGGTTCCCTTGTCAGGACTATAGTGTGGCACATACGCTGTCGTCTTCTCATGGTATTGAAGGTAAAAAAGGTGTGCTGTGGTGGCAGATCAGGGATACGATCATCGCAAAAAAGCCGCCGTTCTGCATCTTTGAGAATGTAGATAGATTGCTGAAATCCCCGGCCAAGCAGCGTGGACGTGACTTCGGCGTTATTCTTGCATGCCTTGCGCAAGAGGGCTATAGCGTGGAGTGGCGAGTTGTGAATGCGGCACAATATGGCGCAGCGCAGCGTCGCCGCAGGACATTCATCTTTGCATATAGAAACGACACGATCTATGGACAGAAGATGGGCGACGTGTCTGTAGATATGATCATCAAAGATGATGGCCTTATGGCGAAAGCCTTCCCCATTCAAAACATGGGGCGGATAACGGAGACAGCCATTGGTGGTGACATCGTAGATGTGAGCGATAATTTTGCTTTCGTATTTGAAAACGCAGGTTATATGCGTAAAAGTAGAATTTATACAGCAAAAGTAATTGAGCAGGAAGAAGAACCAATTACCCTTAGGAAAATCCTGCAGAAGAATGTTGATGACAGATTCTATATCACTAACGAAAAAATGCCCAAATGGACATATCTTAAAGGTGCAAAGAAAATCCCAAGGAAATCAGCAGACGGTCATGAGTATACATTTTCAGAAGGCCCCATTGCCTTCCCTGACCCGTGGGATAGACCTAGCCGTACGATGTTGACCAGTGAGTCCACACTCAATCGTTCCACGCATGTTGTGTCAGATCCGGGAACGGGACGTCTTCGGTTACTGACCCCAGTCGAGGCCGAGCGACTCCAGGGATTTGACGACGAATGGACGAAAACAGGCATGCCTGATAGGATGAGATATTTTTGCATGGGCAACGCCCTGGTCGTACCGATGATAACCAGAATGGGTAGAGTTCTGGATACGATCATAGCTGAAGAAAAATAAGCTATATCAAAATCAGAATGATATCCATGGGTCTTGTGCAGCAGTGCGCAAGACCCATGGTCGTTCATAATAAAATCAAGGAAAAGGAGTTGGAAGCAGTGGAGGGAACACAATATGTGACCAGAGAATCGATCCTGCGACGTGCGCAGGAGATCAAGGGGATCCCGCTCCGGGATGTCGATAAAACTGGTCGTTTGGCCACAGGAAAAGGTGCCATCGGAACTGTTATCGAAGAGAGCTGGTTTGGCTACACGCCCAACTCCGAGTCTGAGCCGGACTTCCCGGAGGCTGGCGTAGAACTGAAGGTCACGCCCTATCTGCGTGGGAAAAACGGGATACGTGCCAAGGAACGGCTGGTCTGCAATATCATCAACTATATGGAGGAGTACGATAAGACCTTCCAAACCAGTGCCTTCTGGCATAAATGCAACACCATGCTTCTCATGTCATATGAACACCTTGCAGACAAGCCCAAGGGTGATTTTCGGATAGATGCGGCTGTTTTGTTTAGTTTCCCAGAGGAGGATCTGGTTATCATTGAACATGACTGGGAGACCATCATAGAGAAGGTCCGCGCAGGTCGAGCTCATGAACTCTCGGAGGGTGACACACTTTACCTTGCGGCTTGTACAAAAGGTGCCAATGCATCCAGTGTTCGGAAGCAACCGTTTTCGGAACTTCCTGCAAAACAGCGGGCATATTCTCTGAAATCATCGTACATGACGCAGATCCTCAACAAGTATATATTTGGAAATGCGGAGAGCCCGCGTATTATCAGATCCGCAGATGTGCTGCGCACCAAAACATTTGAAGAATATATCATCGATAAAGTCAAGCCTTACTATGGAATGACTCAAAATGAGCTCAAACTCAGACTTGGTGTCGATAGCAATGCTAAGAGCCTTAATGAGATCCTATTGGCGCGAATGTTGGATGTCAAAGGCCGCATTGCCGCCACGGAGGAGTTTCAAAAGGCAGGTATTATCCCCAAAACTATCCGAGTGCAAAGCAACGGTAAGATCAAGGAAAGTATGTCCTTCCCCACATTTGGCTTTATTGCGCTTAGCAAGGAAGAGACATGGGAAGGATCGGAACTCTATAACTATCTGGCACCTACGAAGTTCATGTTTGTTATCTTCCAGGAACGGGGCGATGGAGCGTATGTATTCGACCGTGTCATGTTCTGGAATATACCAAATGATGACCTTGAAGAAGTGCATCGTGTTTGGGAGAGAACTGTTCAAACGATCCGTAGAGGCGTCCGGCTGATCCAGACACCTCGTGGGATGAGGAATGATCTGCCGAAGCAGGCTGAGAGTTCCGTTGCACATGTGAGACCCCATGGAAAAGATGCGTCGGATAAGTTGCCGCTACCTGATGGCCGCATGATGACCAAGCAGTGTTTCTGGCTGAACAATACTTATATCGCAGCGCAGATCAAAGAGGTGAGGTAATGGCTGGATATGTATTTGCTATCGGCGGAGATGAAGACCCAGTCAGCATGATCCGGGAGTGTGCTGAAAAGGGAACATATTCGACATATTTGAAAGGGATCGCGCCACTGTCCTTTGAGGGTACTTTAGCAGACTATATGTCAATGAGACCAGGCGACAATATTTACTTCTTTTGTAAACGTAGGTATTATGGTATCGGTGAGTTGATCTCCATTGGTCCTGATTGCAAGTATTGTAATTATCCTCATTCATCTGCAAGGATCAATGTGCAGTATGAAGACATAAGCAATGACCTGCTGGTGAACTTTGGAAGTCAGAGTCCACATTACCGTTGGCTGTGTACATTTAAAGGCGCGCCATACTTTTTTGAAGACGGGATCGATACGGACGAGATTTTGACATATAAGCCAAACACCTTCAAGATGCTTCGTGCTTTCTGGAAAGTTTCGTTCATTAAACTTAGTGATGAGGAAAATGCATCGTTAAAAGAGATTTTTCTGTTACGCCGACAACGAGAGACAGCAGCACAAACTGGAATCTTTCCAGGGCGCGATGATGCCCACAATGCAATAGCAGAAAAAGAACTTGAAAGGTATTTGATCAAACCAGCAGACATGCTTCAAACATGTACTTTTGGCTCGCGAGTAAAGCATGAAATGGCACTTGAAGCAACTGTTGTATATGACCTGTGCCATAACCGAGTTCATGCCGTAGGTGCTTGGGATTATGTTTCTCATCAGGTAATAGCTTCACCATTCAAACCCATTGATTATATGGATAAAATCGATGTCTTAGCAATGCGCTATCTGCCTAACACAAAAATTCCCTGCAAATATCTTGTCACCGAATTGAAAAAAGATGTAGCAGACAACGCAACTATTGATCAGGTCTTGAAATATGTCGACTGGGTCTGCTCTGAGTATGCTTATGGTGATTATGAGGCGGTCGAGGCTTGCATTATTGCAGCGGAGTATCCTGAGAATATTGCAGCCTATTACAGTGAGGTGGTCCAGCGGTATTATACCTTGGGCAGCCATCCCGTCCGAAATAAACAATGGAATAGTTTGAAACTGTTATGCTATTCATATGCGGCTGGAGAATTATCTTATATCGATGTTACGCCTCAAAATGAGATGTCAGACTGACATTTAAGGAAAAGCAGATCATGAAACACCCCAAATCGTACGACTCCACTCCTGAGACCCGAAAGCGTATGTCCACGGTCAAACTGAAGGGCGGCAAGGCAGAGACACTTTTAGCAAAAGCACTTTGGCATCTGGGCTATCGTTACCGAAAGAACGACAAGAGGCTGCCTGGTTCCCCAGACATAGCGATACTTAAATACCATATCGCTGTCTTTGTAGACGGCGAGTTTTGGCACGGGAAAGACTGGGAAGCCCGAAAGATGCGGCTTAAACGGAATCGAGAGTATTGGATCGAAAAAATCGAAGAAAACATGGCTCGTGACCTTCGGGACGACCAGCTGTTGATGCAGACCGGATGGTTCCCCATTCACTTTTGGGAAAAAGAAGTTATCAATGACTTATCGACGTGTGTTGCTACGATTGAGGAAGTCATCCTTGCGCAGCTGATAGATAACGCAGATGCGCAAGAAGCCATTGACTATGAAGAGTGATGTCAGCGCCTTACATAGGAGTTACATTTATGGGGACTATCAGAACAGTAGAGCTTTTTGCAGGCGTAGGCGGATTTCGCTTAGGCCTGGAAGCTGCGTCTGATAGGTTCAAAGTGATATGGGCAAACCAATGGGAACCGTCTATGCGAGAGCAGTATGCTTTTGAGTGCTACACCACGCATTTCGGCAATAAAAAGTACCATGTTTGCCAAGATATCGCCAAAGCTAAAATCGATGTACCTGACCATGATCTGCTTGTTGGAGGATTCCCGTGTCAGGACTATTCTATCATGAAGAAAAATTCCGCAGGAATTAAGGGAACTAAGGGTGCGCTTTGGTGGCAAATAGATGATATCCTCAGAGAAAAAAAGCCAAAGTATGTGTTGCTGGAAAATGTGGACAGATTGATCCGCTCTCCGGCCAAACAGTCCGGTCGTGACTTTTCTATCATATTACGATGCCTCTATGAGAAAGGCTATGCCGTTGAGTGGAGAGTCATCAATGCTGCTGACTATGGATATGCTCAACGACGGCGGCGGACCTTTATCATGGCCTATCATAACCAGACAGAGATTTTTCGCAATTTGGCAGAAGAGGTATGTGTGCAAGGTCTTAAGTCTATGCACAAGCATGTTATGGAGAATGGTATTTTGGCAAAAGCGTTTCCTGTTCAAAATCATAGCAGGTCATATGTTGAAAGTTGGATCGACGAATTAGAATATGCTGATATTTCAACTGTTTCAAGAAATCAGCGAGTATATCTCTATAATGCTGGCGTTATGATGAACGGACGGATATACTCTGTTGATGTAACTCCGCAGCGAGTAGAAGCCACGCCTCTAAAGGACATATTAGAAACAGGTCCAGTGGATGAGCACTATTTCCTTCGCACCGAAGACATGCCCCGATGGACCTACTCCAAGGGGGCAAAGCGTGAGAAGCGGCAGCGGCAAGATGGCAGGCAGTATTATTTTTCTGAGGGCAGCGTTCAATTTCCAGAATCGTTGGAGAAGCCTTCAAGAACGATGCTGACCTCGGAATCCCAGGTGGGCCGGACTTCTCATGTCGTACAGGACCTGATGACTGGTCGCCTACGGGTGCTGACTCCAATCGAATGCGAGCGATTAAATGGATTTCCAGATAACTGGACAGATACAGGAATGCCTGAACGAATGCGATATTTTTGCATGGGTAATGCCTTAGTGGTGCCGCTTGTGAAAAGAATAGGAGACGCATTGCTAAATGCGGGGATATGATCACGCGCAAAGTATGCGGCTTACGCACGTCTCTTTGATAGCGATTTCGTTGGGAGGTCGAAATGCAACTTTCATTTTCTGTGAAAAACGAGCCAGAATGTAAATTTTTCCTTGAAATCAAGACACCTGATGGCGAGTAGCATAAGACGGTATGTGTTACCCTTACTGACCTCATGGAGACAGAAAAAATCGCCCGGATCCATTGCAGCGCAATGGATCCGGGCGATTTGTTTCCATGATTCATCCCTCTCGGATACCTACGGTCATCGCTCCCGCTTTTGTCATTATGTACTAACTCCACCCATTCCGTTTAGCCAAATTGTCCATTGCAAAGCAAAATGCTTCCCACTGTGTCAATGTCATCATCAACGGGTCGCCCTCGCGGATGCGGAGGGTGCGGCGGATCTCCTTGGGGATGACGACCCGGCCGAGGTCGTCGATCCGGCGGACGATGCCTGTAGCTTTCATAGTTGGCTCCTCCAATGCTGTTGTATTTTTGTTGCAAAGCTATTGTTTGCATGCAAAGGAGAAATATACAGCCCGCCGCCAGCACAGCAGACTCCTGCCGCGTTTGGATGAAATTTGATGAAAAAAACAGCTTCAGGCGGCGCGGGATTGAAAAGAATAAGGCCGTCGGCGATGCTGACGGCCTTGCCCTTTTTATATGTGTTATTACATGACCCGTTCTACGGCGTGGTAGAGGCTGCGGATGGCGAGTTCGTAGTCGGTTTCCTTGACGGCGATGATGATGTTCAGCTCGCAGGAGCCCTGGTCGATCATGCGGATGTTGATGTTCGCGTCGGCGATCACGCGGAAGATACGTGCGGCGGTGCCCTTGGCGTAGATCATGCCCTGGCCGACGACAGCGATGAGGGCGAGCCCGTCTTCGACGCTGACGTGGTCGGGCTGCAGCTCGTCCTGGATCCGGCGGAGGATCTCCTCGCGCGCCGGGGCCAGCGCCTCGGTCGAGACGATGATGGAGACCGTGTCGATGCCCGACGGGCAGTGCTCGAACGAGATGCCGTGGTCAGCGAAGATCTGCAGCAGATGGGCCACGAAGCCGATCTCGCCGTTCATCATGGATTTTTCCACGTACACGCTGCTGAAGCCCTTGTGCCCGGCGATGCCGGTGACCTTGCGCTTGTGCGCGTTGGCCGGGAGCGTCGGGACGATGAAGGTGCCGGGATCCTGCGGCCGGTTGGTATTGCGGATGTTGATGGGGATATTCGCGCGGCGGACGGGGAAGACCGCGTCCTCGTGCAGGACCGACGCGCCCATATAGGAAAGCTCGCGCAGCTCGCGGTAGGTGATATAGTCGACGACGTGCGGATGCTCGATGATGCGCGGGTCAGCCGCCAGCACGCCGGACACGTCCGTCCAGTTCTCATACAGCTCTGCGCCCACCGCGCGGGCCACGATCGAGCCCGTCACGTCGGAGCCGCCGCGGGAGAAGGTATGGATGGTGCCGTCGGGCATCGCGCCGTAGAAGCCGGGGATGACGGCGCGGTCGATGCTGACGAGGGCGTGGCCGATGGCTGTGTTCGTGGCCTCGGCGTCAAAGGAGCCGTCTGCGCGGAACAGGACCATCTGCGCCGCGTCGACAAAGCTGAAGCCGAGATAGGCCGCCAGCAGTCTGGAGTTCAGATACTCGCCGCGGCTGGCCATATAGTCGCGCTGCGGTGAAGTGCGCAGGTGCGCTTCGATGGCGGCAAAGTCCGGCACGAGATCGACCTGCAGCTGCAGCTCGGAGATGATATCGGCAAAGCGCTGCCGGATCTCATCGAGCACGGGGGCAAAATCCTGCCCGGCGCAGGCGGCGTCATAGCAGCGGTAGAGCAGGTCCGTGACCTTCGTATCGCCGGAAAAGCGCTTGCCGGGCGCGGAGGCGACGACGTAGCGGCGGCCGGGATTTTCACGGATGATGGCCGCGACCTTTTCAAACTGACCGGCGGTCGCCAGCGAGCTGCCGCCGAATTTCACAACGATGGGGTTCATAAGGGGGCTCCTTTCTGCAAATACCCTGCAGAGGGATGGGATTTTAACGCTATTTTCGCACAAAGGGCCCGTTCCGTCAACTGCAAACTTTTTCAGAATCTCCGATTTGGACAAAATTTATGCGCGCGGCAGAAAAACAGATGTCTTTTTGGTGAGAACGAACAAAACCGCCGGAGGCTGTGCCTCCGGCGGCGGCCATTGAAAAGTCAGCCGATCAGGCTGCAGACGAGATCGGTATATTCGCCGGCGTTTTCGACCGGCAGATCGGCCATCAGCAGCGCCTGCGTGTAGAGGATCTTCACAAGATCCTCGGCCTTCTTCTCATCCTGCGCGACGGCGATCTGCAGCTTGGCGAAGATCGGGTGGTCGGCGTTGAATTCGAGGATACGGTCAGCCTTCATGCCCGAGTTCGGGTCCACGCGCTTGAAATACTTCTCCATCTCAAACGTCATACCCTCCGCCGGGACGACGCTCACGGGGTGACTGCCCAGATTGTCGCTCAGCCGCACGTCCTTGACCTTGTCGCCGAGCGTCTTTTTGACGAAGTCCAGCGTCTGCTTCGACTTTTCGCTCTTTTCCTCGGCGGCCTTCTTTTCCTCCTCGGTCTCGAGACCGAGATCGCCCGCCGTGATGGACTTGAGCTCTTTCTCCTGATACTTGCCCAGCGTCTGCGGCACGAAGCCGTCGACCTCGTCGGTCATGAACAGCACGTCGTAGCCCTTCTGCTGCAGCTTTTCCATCTGCGGCAGCTGGCCGAGGCGCTCGCGGCTCTCGCCGTTGGCATAGTAGATATACTTCTGATCCTCCGGCATGGCGGCGGCGTATTCCTTGAGGGAGATGAGCTTGCCTTCCTTGCTCGACCAGTAGAGCAGCAGATCCTGCAGCGCCTCTTTTTTCGCGCCGTAGTCGGCCAGCACGCCGTATTTGATCTGCGGGCCGAAGGCGGCGAAGAACTTCTCATATTTCTCGCGGTCGTTGTCCAGCAGCTTCTGCAGCTCAGCCTTGATCTTCTTTTCGAGATTCCCCGCGATGAACTTCAGCTGCCGGTCATGCTGCAGCATTTCCCGGGAGATGTTCAGGCTCAGATCCTGCGAGTCGACCACGCCGCGCACGAAGCGGAAGCAGTCGGGCAGCAGATCGGCGCAGTTTTCCATGATCATCACGCCGGAGGAGTACAGCTGCAGGCCCTTCTTGAAGTCCTTGGTGTAGAAATCATACGGCGCCTTGGCCGGGATATAGAGCAGGGCCTTATACGTGACCGCGCCCTCGACATTCGCGTGGATGACGGCCAGCGGGTCTTCGAAGTCGAAGAACTTCTCCTTATAGAAATTGTTGTATTCCTCGTCGGTGACGTCCTTCTTGTTCTTGTTCCAGATGGGAACCATGGAGTTGAGCGTCTCGACCTCGGTGTAGGTCTCGTACTCGGGCTTCTCGTCCTTCTCCGTGCCCTCTTTCATGCGGCTCTTTTCGACCTCCATGCGGATGGGGTAGCGGATGTAGTCGGAGTATTTGCGCACGAGCTGCTGCAGCTCCCAGGTCTTGAGGAAGCGGGAATATTTTTCGTCGTCGGTGTCGGCCTTGAGCTGCATGATGACGTCGGTGCCGGCGTTCGCACGCTCACACGGGGTCATAGTGTAGCCGTCCGCGCCCTCGGATTCCCATTTCCAGGCCTCGTCGGAGCCGTATTTCTTCGAGATGACGGTCACCTTGTCCGCGACCATGAACGCCGAGTAGAAGCCCACGCCGAACTGGCCGATGATGTCGGTGTCGGCGGCCTTGTCCTTGTCGAGCGTCTGCTTAAACTGCAGACTGCCGGAGCGGCAGATCGTGCCGAGGTTGTTTTCCATCTCGTCCTTGTCCATGCCGATGCCGTTGTCGCTGACGGTCAGGGTGCGGGCGGTCTCGTCCGGCTTCAGCTGGATGGCGAAATCGCTGCGGCTGAGGCCGACGTTTTCGTCGGTCAGCGCCAGATACGCCAGCTTGTCGATGGCGTCGGAGGCGTTGGAAATAATTTCACGCAGGAAGATCTCCTGATGCGTATAAATGGAGTTGATCATCAGATCCAGCAGGCGCTTGGATTCTGCCTTAAACTGTTTCTTTGCCATACATGTCACGTCCTTTGCATATTAGCACTCATCGCCTCTGAGTGCTAACTGTATTCTAGCACACTTTCCCCCATTTGCAAGCGCTTTTTGCAAAATTCACAATGTATTCACATGCACATAAAAAAGGCTCCCCTTCCAGGGGAGCTGTCAGCCGAAGGCTGACTGAGAGGTTGCCGCCCAATTCTGAGTACTTCCGGCGGTGCGGAACCCTTGGCTCCCCTTCCAGGGGCCGATTCCCCCTATCAGGGGGAAATGTCCCGAA